>ERZ1034569.11-NODE-11-length-58663-cov-14.595260_pt1 | contig 58663 bp, 58 predicted proteins | sample MGYA00520706_ERZ1034569 | MGnify/ENA primary metagenome ERZ1034569 (study PRJEB33760, sample SAMEA4777722) | hypersaline lake metagenome | biome: hypersaline environment; feature: brines | place: Spain | collected 2014-08 | depth 0 m ...
GTGTCGGCTTCCTCCCACCGCTAAAGGGGTGGGTTTCCGCCTTGCTCCGCTATGATACGACAGCCCACAGCGGTCGTGAGCCGTCCGACGACACTGAGCGTGAACGACCGGGAAGCCAAACCCGGACGCTCGAACGGGAGTAGTAACTGCGTTGACTCAGTCGGCGGCGGTCGGCGAACGGTGGAACGGGCGAGAGGCGATCGCCTCGCGGAACTCGGCCAACGACTCGCGGTCGTGTTCGGAGGCGGCAGCCACCACCGCGAACACCTCCTCGCGGCTCACCTTCACCCCGCTCCCGTCGACGGCGTGTTCGGGGTTTGCGGCCAACTCCCGGAGCGTCCCGACCGCCAACAGAAACGGGATCGCCCACGCCTCCAGGGTGTTGCCGTCGACGAGCGGGACGTGTTCGAGGTACGTCTGCGCGTCGTCGAGGAACGTCCGCGCGTAGCCGGCTGTGCGACCCACCACTCGCGCGACGGCGGGCTGGTTCTCCGGCTCGGTGACCGCGTCCTGTGTGACCCCCTCGTCGGCGAGCCACGCGGCCGGGAGGTAGACGTTGTTCTCCTCGGTGAAGTCGTCGTGGACATCTTTGGCGACGTTGACGAGCTGGAGCAACAACCCGAACTGCTCGGCGGTGTCGTACAGCGTCTCGACACGCTCCTCCGGAAGGTCACCCCGGGTGAGGAGGTTGGTGATCAGGTTGCCGACCGTTCCGGCCGCGTAGTGACAGTATTCGTCTAACTCCGCGCGGTCGTCGACCCGGAGACCCCCCTCGTCGGCGTACCGGCGGACGAACTCCGCCATCCCGGAGACGAGTTCGCGGGCGGGCGGCACCACCGCCGCGCGCACGTCCTCGGGGAGCGCGTCGAAGGTGGCGATCACCCGTTCCGTCTCCGCGACGGCGTCCCAGTCGTCCGAACGGTCGTCGGCCGGCGGGAGCCACTCGTCGACGGCCACACGAAACTCCGTCGCGGTCGTCGGGTCAGCCGGGTCGAGCACGGCGTCGTACGTCTCCAGTAACGCCGCTTGCTCTGCTGGTGGGACGTGTGACGCATCCTCGACAGTGTCCGCGACACGACAGACGAGGTAGCCGAGACAGACGTACGACGACATCGGTTCCTCCAACACGTCGACGGTCAGCGCGAACGTCCGCGAGACGCCCCGGACAGCGTCGTGACACCAGTCGAGATCAGCGTTGTCGTCGTCGACGGCGGGGCGTGCAGCGTCCTCAGACATCTCCTGTCGTCTGGTACGACAGGGCGGGTCAAAAGTCGTGCGGGGTCGTCTCGCCACCTGCTCACGGTCTCGGTCGGCCGCGAGCGACCGACGAACGGGAACAACCGCCGATCTGTCGCTCGCACTGTGTCGAGACCCACCGCCGCACCCGACGCCGCACAACCCCGGCACCCGAGACCGCACAACTCGGTGCAAACAACCGCGGACGGGCGCTACGACCGCCCACGGTTATTCCTGTCGCACCGTTCCACCCGACTGTGACCCACGACACTCTCGTCTTGCTGACGGGGGTCGTGTTTGTCGCAGTCGCGCCGGCGACGGCTGTCGCGCTCCCGACCGACGCTGAGCGGAGGGTGGTCGGCGCCGACTCGACCGACGGACTCGACACGACCAGTGCGCTTGAGGACACCAACACTCTCGCCGTGGTCGACGGCACCTACGGCTTCGGGTTCGGGTTCACGACGGCGAACACGGCCGACAAGGCGTCCGTGACGGTCGGCGGCTCGACGGGCACTGTCGTCGAACTCGAAGAGGAGATCGAGGCAGAAGTCGACGACGAGGACACCCGCAACGAAGACAACGAGACTGACGGAGAGGCAGAGCCGATAGCCGCAGCGCCCGTTCAGGAGAGCCGTTCGATCAGTTCTTCGCCGTCGACGTACGCGAGCCCGTTGCGGTCGGCGTAGGCGCGGCCGGCCTCCGGCGGGAGCGCCCGGCCGGTGTCGTCGTCGAGCATCTCACAGACGACGACCGCGGGTTGGACGCCCGCGGCCTCCGCGAGCGCGAGCCCCAGCTCCGTGTGGCCCGCGCGGTCCGCGAGCCCGTCGGGTGCGCCACGGAGCACATGGACGTGTCCGGGCGCGCGGAACGACTCCGCGAACGCCGTCTGATCGTACGCGCGCTCCGAGCGGGCGGCGTCGGCGGCAGCGGCCAACTCCGAGATCGTGAGCGCGCGGTCCTCGTCGGTGATCCCGGTGAATGTCTCGCGGTGGTTGACCGGCAGGGAGAACGACGACCGGTCGTCGTACGAGAGATCGCCGCCGTCGGCCGCCGGGTGATCGAGTTCGTCGGCGAGGAACGACAGCCCGAACGCGCTGGCGGCGTCGTCCGGCACGGCGACACACACCAGTCCGCCGGCGTCGTTCCGGAGCCGAGCCACGTCTGGGGCGGTGACGGCGCCGGCAGGGTACACCAGGTCGGTCTCTCCCTCCCGATCCGCGAAGTCGTGGATCAACACCGGATCGCCGGCGCGGAACGCAGCGAGTGCGGCGTCGGCACCAGCGCGCTGGTGGCTCACGGCTCCCCTCCGGCGACGAACGGCTCGCCGACCTCGACGATCCGGACGGTGACCGTATCCCCGTCGTCCAACGACAGCTCTGTGCGGAGCTTCTCGGGGGCGATCACCTCCAACTGTCGTTCGTCGTGGTGGGTCCGCTCGGGGACGATGACGTGACACGGGTCGAACGACTCCCCGTTGTCGGTCTCGACGCTCGCACGGTAACAGGTCGCCGGGCCGTAGGTGCGTTCCTCACCCTCCCAGCCGTCGATGGGGACGCCCTCGACGGAAGTGAGCCCCGCCCGAGCACGGACGCTCTCGTCCGTCAGATCGACGTTGAGCGTGCCGTGGAACGGCTCGTACTCCAGTCGGTCGACGAACTGCTCCATGTACCCCGGCAGCGAGATGTAGTGGCGACCCTCCCCCATCCCGCTGGTGACCGCACCCTCCAACACCAACCCGACACCACCCTCGAAGATCCGGCGGTAGTCGGCGTACTCACCCCGAAGTCGGTGTTTGCCGTCGGTCGTGACCGACACCCACTGACCGTCGCTGACGACATCTCGTTCCACCAGCCCCGCCTCCTCCAGCCGTTGGAGCCGGCGGGAGGCCGTCTGACTCGACGCGTCCAGACGGTCCGCCAGCGCGGCACAGGAGACTTTCACCGGCTCGGCGAACCCGCCCTTCAGCGCGACCGTCTTCAACGCGGCGACCTCCGCGTGTCCGACGGTCGATGCGCTCGTTGCCATCACTAGCTGTAGGTCTCGGACAGACTAAAGCGTACCGTTCCCGTTACGCATCACGAAATCGTGATACTGTACGGCGGGTGTCGGCAGAGGAATCGTTACTACGTCGGCTCGCGGTGAAAACCCACCGTTCGGTGCAAGCGCCGTCGGCCACATCGACGGATTGAGGCGTCGGCCACCGCTGTCGGCCGGCATGGAGACACTCGCAGTGACCGGCGGGCGTGTGTTGAGGCCGGACGGCGTCGTCCGAGCGGACGTGCTCGTGGACCGCAAGGCGGGGGAGATCCTGTCGGTCGAACAAGGGGTCGCGGGCGAGGCCGACGAGACGCTCGCGGCCGACGACGGTGTCGTGATCCCGGGGTTGGTCAACGCACACTGTCACATGGCGATGAGCCTGCTCCGGGGGTACGCGGCAGAAAAACCGCTCCAGGCGTGGCTGACCGAGGAGGTCGGGCCGGTCGAGGCGACCTTCGAGGCCGCGGACGTTCGCGCTGGGACGGAACTCGCGCTCGTGGAACTGATCCGGTCGGGCGTGACCGCGGTCGGTGACATGTACTTCGAGACAGCGGCGGTCGCGGACGCGGTCGCACAGTCCGGGCTGCGGGCCAGACTCGGGTTCGGGATCGTCACCGTCACCAAAGACGAGGCGGGCGCACAGGCGGACGTGGACGAGTCACTACGAGTCGCCCGCAAACTCGACGGCGCGGCAGACGGCCGGATTCGGACGGCAGTGATGCCACACTCACTCACCTCCGTCGGGGAGCCGTACCTCGCCGAGGCGGCCGAGCGGAGCGCCGCGGCCGGACTCCCGCTCCACTTCCACGCCAACGAGACGGTCGGCGAGGTGGAGCCAGTCGTCACAGACCACGACCAACGACCGATCGCGTACGCCGACGAGTTGGGACTGCTGCGCGACAGCTACGTCGCCCACGCAGTCCATGTCGACGACAGCGAGGTTGAGCTGCTCGCGGACCGCGACGTTGGGGTCGCCCACTGCCCGGCCGCAAACGCCAAGTTGGCCTCGGGAATCGCACCTATCCAACAGCTGCGCGAGGCCGGTGTGACGGTCGGACTCGGGACGGACGGCCCGGCATCGAACGACAACCTGGATCTGTTCGGCGAGATGCGCGACGCCGCGATGGTCGGGAAACTCGCAGACGGTGACGCGGGCGCCGTCCCCGCAGACGCCGTTGTCGAGATGGCGACAGCAGGCGGCGCAGAGCTACTCGGCTTCGACTCCGGCCGGGTCGAAGCCGGCGCGAACGCAGATCTAGCAGTTGTCGATCTCGATGCACCACATCTCACGCCCGAACACGACCTGAGATCACTGCTCGTGTACGCCGCCCGCGGGAGCGACGTGCGCCACACAGTCGCCGACGGCGAGGTCGTCATGCAGGACCGCGAGGTTGAGCCGTTCGACGAGCAGGCCGTCCGGGAACGCGCACAGCGACGGGCGACAGCGGCGGTCGAACGCGCCTCGGAGTAACGATAGCCCCGTCGACAATCGAAACAGTCGCCAGTTCTCCACAGTCACAGCCGAAACGGTTGCAGTTCTCCACACTCACGATCAAAACGGTCGCAGTCCGCACAACCGACAGGCGCGCGCCGCGCTGGCCTCGTGCCAGCGCGGAGCGCGCGAGGGTCTCGCGAACGGAGTGAGCGAGACCTCGTCGGAGCGTGCTCCGACGGTGGATGAGTGAACGGAGTGGGCGAGACCTCGTCGGAGCGTGCTCCGACGGTGGACGAGTGAACGAAGTGAACGAGGAGGCTGGGGAGGTGTGAGGGCTGTGCGGAGCGCGGTCGCGGTGCGGGGCAGAGCGGGTGCGGAGCAGAGCGGGTGCGGCACGGAGCGGATGCGGCGCGGATGCGGCGCGGACAGCACACGACAGCAGACGCGAGCGGGCGGCTCTGCCGCCCGCGAGCGCTTTTTGATCGACATTTTTCCTTGGGTGCGCGCTCCGCGCGCACCCAAGGAGCGAAAAAGGTCGTCTAGAAGGAATCGATATCTGTCCCGACAGAACAGACGTACTCGCCGGTCGCGACCTGCGGGAGCCGCCGAGACCGCCAGAAGATCCCGTCGTCGTCGGCAGTGATGCGGCGACGGACGCGGCCGAACGGGTCAGTCACCGCAAACAGGTCGTCTCCACGGGAGACACGGTCACCGAGGTCGCGTTCGAACCGGATCAACCCGCCCACCGGCGAGCCGTACTGGTCGAAGCCGGACGCGCGGGTCTGGCGGTCCATCTCGACGGCGCCAGAGAGGAAATCGTAGTACCGGAGCACACGCTCCATCCCGACGACACCACGGTCGATGCTGTCGTGGTCCCAGCCGACAGCCCCACCCAACTCGGGGTCGATCGTCGGGACCCCTTCGTCCGGGCCGGCGCGGGCGAGCTGGCCGTCCGGCCCCTTCTGGTCGAGGACGTACCCCGTCCCGAACACCTTCGCGAGTTCGAGACACTCCCGGTGGAGTCGGTGGCGGGGTCCACACCGGACCCGCACCTCGTCGATCATCCGACTCGTCGACCCCTGGTGGAGGTCGACGATGAGGTCCGCGTCGGCGGCGGCGTCAAAGGTTGCGGCGGCGATCCGCTCTGATGAGGTGCCGGACTCGTCGCCGGGGTACGCCCGGTTCATCTTCGTGTCGTCGACCGGGTTGCGGTGTTGTGCGACCTGGAACGCGTGGTAGTTGACGACCGCGACGATCAGGATCGTCCCCGAGATCTCGGCAGGATCGAGCGTCGGGAGGAGTCGACAGAGCACACCGAGTCCGTTCAGTTCGTCGCCGTCACTCACCGCCTGGACGTACAGTGTGTCGCCGTCGTCGGCACCGTTGAGCACCGCGACCGGGAGGCGGACGGGCGAGCCGTCACGAGTCTCCCCGACCGACAGCCGGCCGGTGTCGAACTCCCCGGGAGCCGCGCTCGCGGTTCCGAGCGTGGTGGCCATTATCGGTGTGTCGGTTGCTTGCGTCTTTAGGGGTTCGGTCCGGTGGCGGAGACGCTCCGTGTCGGGAGCTTCAAGTGTGCGTCGGGGGAACGGCGGGGCGTGAGACAGCAGCTCCGGCGTGCCGGGGGGTTCGCCGTGGTCGCGACGTTGGCGCTTGCCGCGCCGGCGTTGGGGCCTGCGGCCGCCGCGCCGTTCGCCGCCGTCGCCCTGTTGGCCGTGTTCGTTGTTGACGACGACGACAGCTGGCTGTTCGAGTTGTTCGCCCGGCCGGCCGACTACGAGGAGCGTCGACTCAACGGGTTGGCCGGGTTCGCGCTGGCGGCGACCGGGTTGGCGGTGTTGACGGCCGTGCCGAAGGCGCCGATGCCACGCCCGGTGTTTGCCGCCGCCGTCTGTACGCTGGCGTACGGCCGGCTGGGACGGGCGTTCGTCCGGCTGTCGACGAACGACGAGTTCGTCGCCGCGACCGCGTTCGTCGTCGTCGGCTTCCTCGGCGGCACCGTCGTCCAGGCGGCCGTCGTCGCCGTCGACCCCGCTGCTGCGGGGCTCGACAGGCTCCCCACCTACGCGTTCCTCGCGGCCGTTGGCGCGTTGGTCGCCGCCATCCTCCAGTCTGCGTTGTTCGCCGACGACGACGCATTGGTGGTACTCCCGGCTGGGTTCCTGTTGTGGCTGTTGGCGGTGATCACGCCGACTGTCACACCGGTGATCGTCGTCGCCGGGTTGGTCGCCACCGTCTTGTTGGGTGGGGTGTCGTACGCGCTCCAGACCGCCGACGTGCCGGGGATGCTGACTGGTGTCCTGCTCGGTCTCGTGACCGTCGTCCTCGGCGGGTTCGGCTGGCTCGCGGCGTTGATCAGCTTCTTCGGCGTCGGCGGGCTGGCGAGCAAGTTCCGGTACGAACTCAAGGCGGAACGCGGCGTCGCACAGGAGAACGAGGGCGCCCGCGGCCCGGAGAACGTGTTGGGCAACGCCGCAGTCGCGCTCGTCACCGTCGTCGGCTACGCCGCAGTGACGGAGACGATACTCGATCTGTCTGCGCTCGCGGCCGGGAGACTAGTCGTCGACCTCTCGACGCTGTCACTCTTCGGCGTGGATCTGGCGACGCTGACCGCGTTCGCGTTCGCGGGGTCGTTGGCGGCGGCGATGTCTGACACGCTCGCCTCGGAGATCGGTGGGCTGTTCGACGGCCCGCGGCTCGTCACGACGCTCCAACGCGTTCCGCCGGGGACGGACGGCGCAGTCACCTGGCAGGGTGAACTCGCCGGTGCCGCAGGCGCGGCAGTTATCGCCGTCATCGCCGCGGGGACGATGCCGGTCGGCGACCCGGTCGGCGGCGGCGTGGTCGTGACCGCCGCCGGTGTCGCCGGGATGACCGTCGACAGCCTCTGTGGCGCGGTGATCGAGGGGGAACTGGTCGGCAACGAGACGGTGAACTTCCTGGCGACACTCGGGGGCGCCGTCGCCGCCGTCGCCCTGGCACTCGTCGTGGCGTGACACCCGCAATCCGTGTCGGGCGGCCGTCAGACGAGCCGGCACTGCGTGGCCTCCAGCGTGCGCTCCGAGAGCCGTCGCCCGACCTGCTGGCACACGGGCTCCGCGTCGGCGGGGTCGCAGTCTCTGTCGCCGAGGATCGGTCCGCCGACGCCGCACACTCCGTCGTCGACCGGCCAGTCGGTTACGTCCTCCACGTCGGTGGTGACAATCGCCACGTCGCCGATTTGGTCGTCGCGCCCGCGTTCCGGCGCGAGGGACGCGCCCGACGACTCCTCCGGCACGTCTGTCGCGTCGCCGACGGCGGGGTGACGTTGCTCGTCCACCCGGACAACGAGCCGGCGCGAGCGCTGTACGACTCGCTGGGGTTCGACGTGATCGACCGCCGTCCCGACTTTTACGACGACGCCGACGCGCTCGTCATGGCGGTCGACGCCTCCGCGCCTGACAGCCGCGGCGAGAGCTGAACGACGCGCACTCACCATGGGCGTGTCTGACTCACCCGTCTGTGTACTGTCGGTACAGTGGCCCGACGAGCAACGCGACACCGGCGAGTGCGGCGGCGACGACCAGCCGTGGATCGAACGCCGCCGCGACCCCGCCGGCGGCGAGCCGTTCGAGTGACGCGCCGACGGCGACCGCGCCGACGACCCACGGGAGTTCGCCGACGGCTGTCCCCAACAGATACCCCCTGACCGGGACGCTGACCGCCCCAGCGGCCGCAGAAACCACGTCCGACGGGAGCGGCGCGAGTCGCGCGACGGCGGTCGTCCGGGTCGGCCCCGCGACGGACAACGCCCGGTCACCGACGGTGTCGACGCGGGCCATCGCGTCTGCGAGCCGGCCGTCGCCGGCCAACAACCCTGCCCGCCCCCGGTCGGCGACGAGATACGGCGGCAGGCCGCTGAGCGTCACCAGTCCGGCGGCCGGCACCACCCCGACCAGGCCGAAGCCGTAGCCGGCGACCACGCTCAACAGGCTCGTCGGCCACGCCAGAAACGGTCGGACGACCGCCAGCGCGGCGAGCGCGGCGAGCAACCGGAGCGGCGTCGCAGCGAGGGTGTCGAGCCGCGCGAGCGCCGTCGCCGGCGCGGTCGCCGCCCACGCGCCCACCGCCACGCCGACGGTGACCCCGACCGCGAGAAACCGGCGCCGAGACACGTACTGGGCTCCGGCGGCCGCTCGGATAACTCTCGTGTTCGTGTCGCCCTTGACAGTGATGTCACCGACCGCGGTGGTGTGTGCCACCGTGCCGTCTGGCGGTCGAATGAGAACGCTTAAGTCCGATTCGGCGGTTATGTTGTCGTGTCCGCCCTTAGCTCAGACTGGTAGAGCAGCCGACTGTAGATCGGCTTGCCCCCCGTTCAAATCGGGGAGGGCGGATTTCTTGACGAGCGAATGAAGTGAGTGAGAGGCTTGCCACCCGCTCCCGCGAGCGGAGCGAGCGGAGAGACCGAATTCAAATCGGGGAAGGCGGACGTTCTCGCCGAACCACACAACTGCGAAGCGACTCAACTCGGCGAGTATCGGCTGCTCGGTGTTCTGTGACACACCCTGGGGAGACAGGTTTTCTGTCCCAACAGTCCCCACAGACGTAGAAACGCACATCGCGTCCGGTCCCAGCTAACAAGCGACCGTCGACTAACACACTGACCTGTGGCAGCTTGACCGAGGTAGTATTTCACTGCAAGTACACAGCTATGGAGTCTATCGAAATGAACAATCTAAGTCATCACGGGTCTAATCGTGTTGAAACGGTTGTTGTAGTAATTCTACCGGACGGGCTGTAACCACAAACAGGATGGGAGTACTGTACACGATAGTCCAAAGTACTACCCTCTCGTCGGTTAGCATGTGCAGTCACAGCTATCCGATGGGATCACCTACGAGACGGAGCAGGGGGTCGGAATCTGGACGATCGACAGTTTGACAGAGACGATGGAGTCGGGCGCACTCGACGAGGCAGAGTCACACTTCCGTGAGGCGGCCGGTGACCCGGCGATGAACGGCTGTGTCGTCGTGATCAGAGACACGTCCGACGTGGGGCCGGACGTGTTGGATCGCGTCAACGACAACTGGACGACGTTGGGCGAAGAGACCGGGATCGACCGGACGGCGTACGTCTCCGACGGGATTGCCAAGATGGCAATTTCGAGCAAGAACGAGGCCGAGGGGATGGAGTCGAAAGGGTTCACCGACCGCGAGCAGGCCCTCTCGTGGGCCGCGAGCGTCTGAGAGCCGGCGAGATCGGTGTCGTCGGGTGACAACCCTGGAAGTTCTTTTGGGTATCACTCACCGAGAGCAGTGTATGGACGGCGCAGATCGGTTCTTCGTGGCGGTCGCCGGCGTGACGTTCCTCCTGATCCTGTTGGGTGTGGTCGTCAGCCTGTTGTAGCCTAACTGGCCACGTACAGGTCACCCTCTCGGCTGACAATGTCGTCGTCACGGAGCGCTCCGAGCACGCTGTAGAGTGTGATCCGCTTCATCTCCAACCCATCACACAGCTCCGTCTCCGTGGCGCCGCCGTGGGTCGCGAGGTAGAGGTAGACGAGCTTCCCGCGCGGCGAGGAGATGCTCTCGGGCACTGTCACGCTCCCCGGTGTGACGGCCGTCGGGTCGTCTGCCGAGTCGCTCGTGTGGTTCGCGCGTGCTGTCTGCATACACTACCCCTCTGCTTCGACACACGTAAAACTGGCTGTCGACGCTCGTCGAAAACCCGCGGACGGCCGTCTCACGTCCTGTTCGTTGTGGTATGTGGAAAGTTAACTCTACCCACGGTACCGCACAGTTGGCTCTGACGCCCGAAAGTTCGACCAGCGACGGAAAGCGATCGGCCCGGTGTCGCCGCTCGGCGGTTCAGGTCTTGAGCCCGGAGCCGGTGAGCGGGACGACAACATCGTCTTCAGCGTCGACGGCGCCTCGTTCACGGAAGACCCGCAGTGCCGCCGGCGCGGTCGCACAGGTCGGTTCCGTGTAGAATCCGGCCTCGTGGAGCCGCGTTAGCTCTCGCTTGACCGTCTCGGCAGACAGTGCGACCGCGTCACCGCCCGTCTCCCGGACGGCGTCTACGAGCGCCGCCTGCCGCACCGGTTCGGCGATCTGAATCCCGTCCGCGAGTGCGTTGTCACCCGCGGCCGCCGACTCCCCGTGGAGCGCGGCGACGACGGGTGCGACGCCGGCCGCTTGTGCCGCGTACAGCCGCGGCACCGACTCGATCCAGCCGGCGGCCGCGAGCCGCCGGAACCCACGGTAGGCGCCGAGGAACAACGTCCCGTGTCCGACCGGGAGGACAACCGCGTCCGGCGCCGTCCACCCGCGCTGGGCCGCGATCTCGTAGGCGACGGTCGCGGTGCCCGCGAGAAACGACGGCCGCCAGGCGTGGCTGGCGTACCAGGCGTCATCCGTCTCGACGGCCGCGACACAGGCGTCGGTCACGTCACCGCGTGACCCCTCGACGCGAACCGGCTCCCCACCCGCGCGTCTGATCGCGGTCAGTTTCGACTCCTTGACATCCGCCGGAACGTAGATCTCCGCGTCGATCCCCGCTCTGGCGGCGTACGTCGCCACCGCCGCGCCGGCGTTGCCCGAGGAGTCTTCGACCACGCGGTCGACCCCGAGTGCGGCCGCCCGCGACAGTGTCGCCGTCGCGCCACGGTCTTTGAAGCTCCCGGTCGGGAACGTGTACTCCAACTTGAACTGTGCGTCCCACGCCGGCGCGTCGACGAGTGGTGTCCCGCCCTCGCCGAGTGTGACGAGCGGCGACTCCGGGAGCAACGCCGCGTACCGCCACAGCCCGGCGTGTGGCGGCCGGTCGTCTGCCAGCGTCTCGGGTGACAGTTCGTCGAACGGCTGCTCGCTGCCCGCAGAGGTGTCGGTCGACGCCTCGGCGATCTCCAACGAGTCGGCGTACTCCAACGGCGCGCCACACGCACACCGCCACCGGTCGCGGTACGTCGCCTCACACGCCGGACACGCCAACGACGCGACCTGCTCTGTGTCGGTTACACGACTCCTGTCCGTGTCGGTCACACCGGCGGTCGGCCCCGCGTCGGCCAGTAGCTGTCGGTGTCGTTGCGGCCGGAGTTTCCCTCACTCACCGCCGCTACCGGTACCCCAGCGCGTCAAGCCGGTCTTCGAGGTCGTCCGCGAACTCCGTGTCGGAGGCGTCGGCGAACTCCGTCACCTCCGCCAACGGCTCGCCGAACGACACCGACTCGTCCAACGTCTCGTCGCGCGCGGCGACGACGCTGTCGGCGTCCGTCCGCCCGCGGTCGGCCGCCGCTTGGCGGCCACGGCGGAGCGTCTCGTAGCCGTCCGGTCCCCAGCGGGCACGCTTCCGGACGCGATCCCCCGGCCGGTCGTCGTACACCACATCCGTCCGTTTCGCGTACGGCGCCGCAGAGCCACAGATCCGTTCGGCCTCCTCGCGCATCGCGGCGGTGATCGGCCGCTGTGCCGCCAACGCCCGCCCGTCGTCGGCGACGAACGCCCCGCCGTCGACCGGCCGGTCCCCGAGTGCCAACGCCCGGACGACATCGGGGAACGCCGTCAGCGTCGCGAGATCGTGGACCCGTCGCCCGGTGCGTTGTCCCGGCGCGCGCACCACCAACGGCACGTGGAACAGGTTGTCGTGGGTGCCGAGCCGGTGGCTGACGGCCGGCGGCTCCGCGTCCAACGCGGTCCCCTCCCCCAACCCCTCGCCGTGGTCCGCAGTAAAGACGACGAGGGTGTCGTCCAGCTGCCCGCGGGCGTCCAAGCCGGCGACGAGCCGTTCGAAGATCGCGTCCGCCTGCCGGATCGCGCCGTCGTAGATCGCCTCCAACAACGACGCGAACCCCAACGACACCTCGCCGGCGAAGAACTGCCAGTGCCACTTGTACCCCATCTCCGCTTGGAGCGCGCGCACCCGGTCGTCGCTCCACTCGTCGTAGTCCGCCCGCGGCTCGTAGGGCCGGTGGGTGTCCATCAGGTTGATGCAGGCGGCCCACCCCTCGCGGTCGTCTGTCCACTCCAACAGCTCGTCGGCGTAGTAGAACCCGTTTGGCCAGTCGCCCAGTTCCCCGCCGGTGTCGTAGGCGTCGTCCCACGTCTCGGGTGTCCGCCGGACGGTCTCGAACGGCTGGTCCAGCCCGCTCTCGTGGGCTGTCAGAAACGGGTTGTCCGAGAACAGCCCCGTGTCGTACCCCGCCGCGGCCAACTCCTCCCAGATCGTGTGGCCCTCTGTGAGCCGCTCGGTGATCTCGAACCCGTGGGCGGCGGCGTCGGTGCCGGTGAACATCGAAACGTGGCTCGGCACCGTCCAGTTGCTCGGCGCGCGAGCCTGCGTGTAGACTGTCGACTCCGCCGCGAACTCGGAGAGAAACGGTGTCGTCTCCCGCCTGTAGCCGAGGAGGGAGGTGTTGGCGGCTCGCAGACTGTCGGCGACGACGAAGAGAACGTTGGTGTCTGTCACGTCGACCGGGAGGGTCGGCGTGGGTTTAGGCTGCTCGTTCGGGCGTTACTCGACTGTGACCGTCGTGTCGAGGAGGAGTGTGCCCGAAGGGTCGTGTATAACCCTGACGTTGAGTTCGCTCTCTGGGTCCACGTTGCTAGGAGTGTTGCCAGTTTCTTTAATAACTATTTTACTACCTGGTGAAATCTCACCGTCCAGCTCACTGGTATCGAGATCGTTTGATATGTCTGAGGTAGACCCGTTCGCTTCCACCGCCAACGAGATATCGTCACCAGACAAGGTGTCTCCACCGTTGTGCTGTATAAAGAACACACTCTTACTCTCCGCAGACGTGGTGAGGTCAGCGCTGCTAACATCACCGACCTCCAACGTCACCTGCGGCGTCTCCTCGATGTCCCCACCGATCCCGAGCACGAAGCTCCCGATGACGGCCGCGAGGATCACCGTGATCGCGACCATCAGAATCACCCCGATCACGGGGCTGACTGCACGCTCCGATTCGTTCGTCCACGCTCTGAGTTTCTGTATCATTGTTGGTCTGACCGACCCGCGGAACCACTGTCTACGATGTCTCGCCTCCGAGACCCCCAGCGGCGGACACTGACCCGCACGTCGTTGGTCACGCCATACTCCGCCGGCACCAGTTAAAGTCTTTGCGCGGAAGTTTATCGGATTGATAACAGTCTGCACATCATGAGGCGAGAGACGAGGGCAACGTTCTTCTGTTCCGGCACACACCCGGGGCCGTGACACAACTGGCACTCGACTGGGTCCGGGAGCGTCGCGCGGCCTACGAGCGTGCGTACCCGGACGTGCCCTCGGAGACGCGCGAGACGGCGGTGTCGGCCGCGGCGTTCGCCGCGTTCGACCGCTCGGAGCCGTACCGTGGCAGCGGTTACGCCTGGGTCGTCCGCGACCCCGCGGACGCACCCTTGACCTCCGCGTCGACCGACGCGGAGCCGGACGACAGACCGCGGGTGCTCCTCCTGTTGCCGCGCGGTGAGACAGAACGCTGGGGGGTTCCCGGCGGCGGGATCGAGTCGGGTGAGGACCACAAGACGGCGGCCCGCCGCGAGGTGCGCGAGGAGACCAGCGTCGACTGCGTGTTGGGTGACCCGTGGCTGGTTCTCCACCGCGTCTGGTCGGTCCCCGACGAGCCGAAGGCGAGCCACTCGCTGCACGTCTTCTTCGACGCGACGTACACCGGCGGCGATCTCGCTCCCCAGCCGGGCGAGGCGAACGGGGTCGCGTGGTTCGCGACCCTGCCGGACCGCCTCGGGGAGTTTGCCGCCCGCCGCGGTCGCCGGTGGTCGGCTCGCGACTGAGTCCGTCGCTACGACGGCCGGATTCGCAGCGCCGTCCCGCCGCTGGCTCCCATCGAGAGCTGGATCGTGTCACCCGCCGAGACGCCGTACTCCGAGATTTCCACCTCCGTCGGGTTCGTCTCCACGTCCGTCCCCGGGGCGTCGGCGTACTCCGTGACGGTGTAGCTCCCGGCCGACAGGAACTCCAACGACACCGTCAGCTCGCGGGCGTCGCCGTTCGTCATCGCACCGACGTACCACTCGTCGCCGGCCCGTCTGGCCGTGACGATGTAGTCGCCGATCCCGGCGTCGAGAACGCGTGTCTCGTCCCAGTCGGTCGGCACCTGTTCGATGAAGTCGAACGCCGGCACCGTGTCGTAGTTCTCACGACTCGGGTCGATGTCGCCGTAGTTGGCGGCGACCGGCGAGCCCGCGCCGCGCTCGCTCACGCCGACGGTGTCGAGGTTGAACCCGCCCACGTCGCCCGAGCGGAGCTTCACCGCGACCGTGTTGTCGCCCGCCTGGAGATCGACCGAGACGGTGTGGATCGCCCAGTCGTCCCAGTAGTTGGTGAACGACGGCGTGATCTCTCGTTCGTTCCCGTTGACCACGAGCGTCGCCTGCCCGGAGCCGAACTGGGTCACCGCCCACCGGTTCTCGTCGCTGTCGGCGGCGTACCGGAGATGGAGGTCGTAGGTCCCCCCGCTCGGGACGTTCTTGACGGTGAACGTCGCGGTCGCGCCGTCCGGTTCGCGACTCGGGTCGACCGGGACGTAGTGGCCGCCGTAGCTGTTGCGCCACGTGTCGGCGGTGATCATCCCGTCGAGGTCGGCCGACGACGCCTGGACAAACTCGCCGACCGCCAGTGTCGAGTCGACGTACGCCTCGATCCGGTCGGCCGCCATCTGGAGCCCGCCGAGATACGTCGGGTACATCGCCAACTGCTTGCCGACGGTGGTCTCGATCCGGGCGTCTGAATCGTTGTCGGTGAACGTCGTGTCGAAGATCCCGGGCTGGTAGCTCGTCGGCCCCGCCAACATCCGCGTGAACGGCAGGGTGACGTGGTGGTCACGCCCCACGCCCGCGCCCAACTCGCCGAACCCGTCGTACTCCTGGGCTTTCACGACCTCGCGAGCGGCCACGTTCGGGTACGTCCGGTGTTCACCAGTCGGGACGATCCCCTCGTGGACCTCTAACATCTGCCGGTTGGCGGCCGCCTCCCGAGCGACGAGTCGGTGGTGGTTCACCGCCCGCTGACAGTGGTGGGTGTGGCTGGCCGCGCCACCGTTCCCGTCGAAGCCGAGTCCGGGGTCTTTGACGTAGCCGTTCTTGATCGACCGAATCCCGGCGGCCTCGTACTCGCCGAAGATTCCGTTGCCGATCTCGTCTTCGTAGGTGACGATGTTGCCCGCCGTCTCGTTGTGCATCGTCATCTCGACGCTCGGCGAAAGACTCGCGCCGTAGTCCGTGACCGTCTGCACGTCGAAGTCCGGGTAGGAGTCGTCGACACCCATGCCGAACCCGGTGCCATCGCCGGGGTACGTCGACCAGCCCTGGTTCCACCCCTCGACGAGCACGCTGTCGATCCCGTGTTCACTGGCGAACCGCATGTAGCGTTTCGTCCGTTCCGTGCGGGCGCCGTGGATGTACCGCGCGGGGTTCTGGCCGGCGTACGACAGCGCCGCGTCGGATTTGTACTCCCAGTTTGCGCTGCCGGCGATCATCATCCACCAGACGCCGACGTACGTCCGCGCGTCCACCCAACTGGTGTCGCCGCCGGGGAACGCCGACTCGTCCAACGGGTCCGCCAACAACGGGATCAGCTGCGACTCCACCAACGACCCTGGGGAGGTGCCGATCTGGACCGTCCGCCACGGCGTCGCGTGTGGCGCCGTCGCCGTCACCGCGGAGCCGTCCGGTAACGGCGCGAGTTCGACCGCCATCCGAGACGTGCCGTCGTCGGACACCGGTGCCAACGACATCTTGGCGTAGTCGTCTAAGTTCGACTCGTGGACGCTGAGGTAGGTGCCGTCGTCGGCCCGCATCGTCAGCGGCGTGTGTGCGCCCCGCCGCACGGGGTTGTTGTTCGGTCGGGTTGTCCCGCTCCCGGCCGGAATCTCACTGAGCGGTGACTCCGTGTACTCCTGTTCGAACCGCGGGTTCACCCACTCGTTTTCGATCCACCAACTCGTGTAGTCGCCCGCGAAGTCGAACTCCGTCGTCTCCCCGTCCATCCTGAACGAGCCGAAGCTGTCCCCGAACACCACCCGGAACCCCAGGCCGTCGTCGAACACCCGCAGTTCCAGGTTCGCCGTCCGGCCGGGTGACTGGGTCTCCGCCAGCCCGACGGTGAGGTAGTCGTACTCCTCGGAGACGGTGTCGAACCCACCCCACTCCGGCTCCCACGTCTCTGTGGCTGTCCCGCGGTCTGTCCCCGTCACCGTCAGATCCGGCCCGTTGCCGAACACACCCGTCCCGAACGTCGGCTGGCCGTCGAACAGGAAGCCGATCGGCGACTGCTCGATGTACGTCGTCCCCTCGAAGTCGATCCGGTAGGTCGGGACACCGGAGCCGACATCCACTGTCACCGCGATCGAGCCGTCCGGCGACGTGACCTGTTGAATGTCGCTGTCGTCACCCGACGTAACTTGTGCCGCGACCTCGTCTGGGACCGTCAGTGAGTACGCCGACGCGGCGAGTAACCCCGACAGCCCGCCCAAGAATCCCCGCCTGCCGATCCGTCTGCCACCGTCGCTGTCACTCTGTCGCATGCCACCGTGGACTCTGTTTCGCCACCGAATAAATGTTAGGTACAATGGTGTGGATTACGTCGGAAGGTCGACAGAAGTCACGACGAGGAACCGAGATTTGGCCTCGACTGTGACGACCCCCGAGCGTCACGCGTCTCGCCGGTGTCCCCTGGAACGAGCCAGCCGACACGGCTGTCTGTGGACCGTGATCCAGTTCTGGGCGTCCGATGGCGGGCCGTCACCCGCGCTGTCTGCACTGTGAGACGCCGCACGCCTGGTGCGTCTGCACAGTCGCCCACACCCTCCAGGTGGGTGTGGGTCGTACGAAGGAGTGTGATGAGACGGAACAACGCTCCCAGGACCGCACCGCACGGCCGACCGAACGCTCTCCCCGCTGGCAAGCGCTTCACCGTCTCCGGAACTGTCGCCGCCGCCGTCGTCGGCCACGCGTTGTTGGCCGCGTTGGTGTTCCCGGTCGCGGTCGCCGGCGCGGCCGTCGTCGCCGCCGGTGTCGGACTGGCTGTCGGGGCGGCTCGTCGCCGCGACACCGACACGCCGCTCCGACCTCTGCGCCGGGCCGGTGACGACGCTGACGACTCCCGACATGCCCCCGACCACACCGCACCGTGTCACGGCGCGAACTGCTGAGGAGGCGTGACGCCCGTCTTCCCGTCGTGTTGTCTCTCCGTACCGGTGTCCGCTCGACAAGTCTCCTCGCGCGACGGTCTCACTCCCGAACCGACTCCGGTAGCGCCGCGAACCGTCCCGTCTCGCGTGCCGTCTCGATCAGTTCCTGGACGATCTCGGCTTTCGCCTCCTGGTACGGCTGGAACCCGTCGTGTTCGGCGGCCGCCTCGCGTTTGACCCGTTCGTACCGCCGCCGGTCGGGCTCGTCTGCCCGGAGGTGGTCACGAACCGCGATCTGGTTGTGGACCTGCTCGTCGCCCGGAAGGTGGAGCTTCAGGTACACCGCCTCCGGCGGGTCGCGCCAGTAGACGACAGTTCTACTCTCTCGGTCGGTGCGCCGCCACCGTTCGTCGAGACCGACCACCGTGTCGGCGGCGTCCCACATCGCCGACGCGTCGTCGTACACCGCGATCACGTCGAGTTGCGGGGTGCCGGCGAGGTCCGGAACCGCCGTGCTCCCGACGTGGAACACGGCCGACGGGTCGGTGTGGCGTTCGAGCCGTTCCCGTTCGCGCTCGTACCGCTCCGTCCACACTGGGTCCGGTCGGAACTCCATACCAGCCGGTCGACACCGGCCCTGAAAACTCCTGCCGGCGCATCTCAGCCGACGCGACGGCCCGCCGGCGAGGTGGGGATCGTGTCGAAGACTTTTCGACCGCGGCAGTCGCAGACGCAGACGATGACCGACCGCGACTACGAGGACGTGGGGCTCGTCGCCGGCCTCGAGATCCACCAACAACTGGACACGGAGACGAAGCTGTTCTGCGACTCGCCGACAGAACTCCGGGAGCCGGCGGCGGCCGACCGCCGATTCACCCGGTATCTCCACCCGACCAAATCGGAGCTGGGGGAGATCGACGAGGCCGCCTTAGAGGAGTCACAGGTGGCCCGCGAGTTCGAGTATCTCGCGTACGACACCACCTGTCTCGTCGAAGAGGACGACGAACCGCCGGGCGAGGTCGACGAGGAAGCGTTGTCGGTGGCGATCCAGATCGCGGAACTGCTGGACGCGGCCGTGGTCGACGAGATCCAGGTGATGCGGAAGATCGTCATCGACGGCTCGAACACCTCCGGGTTCCAACGGTCGATGTTGGTCGCCCGCGGCGGGGAGATTCAGACTGACGCCGGCCCGGTCGGGATCGAGGACATGATGCTCGAAGAGGAGTCCGCCCAGAAGGTCGCCGAGACGGACGACGGGGTGCGGTACTCGTTGGACCGGCTGGGCATCCCGTTGGTGGAGATCGGGACGGCGCCGGACATCCGGACGCCCGAGCAGGCGCAGGCGGCCGCCGAACGGATCGGAACGCTGCTCCGGTCGACCGGGGCCGTTCGCCGTGGGCTGGGGACGATCCGGCAGGACGTGAACGTCTCCGTCGCGGAGGGTGCCCGCGTCGAGATCAAGGGGGTGCAGGCGCTCGACCAGATCAGCGAGATCGTGGCCCGCGAGGCCGACCGCCAACTCGCACTCGTCGAGATCAGCGAGGAGCTACAAGCCCGCGAGGCTGCGGTCGGGGAGCCGGTCGACGCGACGAGCGTGTTCACCGACACGGAGTCGGGCGTGATCCGTGGTGCACTCGACGGCGGTGGCGCAGTTCACGCCGTCAGGCTCGCCGGCTTCGACGGGCTGGTCGGCCGGGAACTCCAACCGGATCGGCGGCTGGGGACGGAGCTGTCGGACCACGCCAAGCGGGCCGGCGCGGGCGGCGTGTTCCACACGGACGAACTGCCGGCGTACGGCGTCACGAGCGCGGAGGTGGCGGCGCTCCGGGAGGCGGTCGACGCCGAAGACGGCGACGCGGTGGTGTTGGTCGCAGACGACCCGGAGACGGCCGCGACCGCCATCGACAACGTCGTCGACCGCGCACAGACCGCCATCGAGGGGGTGCCCGAGGAGACCCGCGGGGCGAACGACGATGGGACGACCCGGTATCTCCGGCCGCTGCCGGGTGCAGCGCGGCTCTACCCCGAGACGGACGTACCGCCCGTCGAGCCGGACGTCGCGGAGGTCGCGGTGCCGGAGGTGCTCGACGAGAAGGTGGACCGCTACGTCGACGACCACGGCCTCGATCCGGATCTGGCCGAGCAGGTCGCGTTCGGCCGGCAGTGGCCGTTGTTCGAGGAGACCGTCGCCGGAGGCGTCGACCCGACGCTGGCGGCGACGACACTCGCGTCGACACTGACGGAGCTAGACCGGGACGGTGTGCCGGTTGACGCGCTTGAGGACGACGCGATCCGCGGGACGTTAGAACTCGTCGCGAGTGACGATCTGGCTCGGGAGGGGATCGAGGAGACGCTGACGACACTCGCAGAACAGCCGGAGTTCTCCCCATCGGAGGCGGTCGAGGAAGCGGGACTCACCGGGGTCGACGAGGCGGCCGTGCGGGAGGCCGTCGCCGAGGTCGTCGAGCGCAACGCCGACCAGGTCGCCGACGAGGGGATGGGCGCCTTCTCCGGGCTGATGGGTGAGGCGATGGGTGCGCTCCGCGGGAAGGCGGACGGCGATCTGGTGAGTGACGTGCTCCGCGAGGAGATCCAGAAACGAGCATAACGGTCGTCGCCCGACCGCTCGGCGTTCACCTGTCGTCGCCCGACCGCTCGGGGTCGGCTAGCGTTCGTCGTCCGATCGGTCGGGATCGGTCGGCGGTTGTTCGCCGGCCGGAACGACCGTGAACTGGTCGAGGTCGGCCGTACACCAGTGACAGAACGCCAGGTCGGGGTCGACATCGTTCCCGCAGACGGGACACGTGAGGAGGTCGCCGTTGTCGGTGATAGTGAGATACTGTTGACTCTGGTAGGCCAACGAGACGGCGTCGGCGGTGGCGACGGCGACCAGCAGGTACAACGGCGCGAGCGTTGCGGGGTCGGCGGCCCCGTTCAACAAGGCCTCGACCGCGGCGTCTTCGACCCACAACACGCCCGTCGCGATCGCGAGGAGCATCCACGCCCCGCCGCGACGGTACCGCCGGAGGTAGAGGTGGCCGAGCCCGACGACGAGCAGGCCGAGCAGCCCGGCGGTCAACGGCCGGCGCAGCCGTGTGAAGTTCACGCCCCGAAGGTGCAGAGGTGTGGTCTTCAACCTTGTGACCCGGCTGTCGCGTGCGGAGCCTGGCGGACGGTCCCGAAGCGCTTACGACGCCGAGGCGACGACCTACTGGCGATGAGCGGCACCGCAGCCGACGACGGCGAGGAGCCCCCGGCCTTCAGACGCGTGTGTGAGAATCTCGTCGAACAGATTCTCGACGGGGAGGTGGGTCGCGACGAGTTGGAGTCGGCGAAACTCGACGCCTGTTCGGAGCACTCCTCGCCGAAGGTGCCGAAGAACACGGACCTACTCGGCTACGCGCCGGAGGGACGCCGCGAGGAGCTCGCGGAAGTCGTCAGACGGAAACCCGTCCGGACGGCCTCGGGGGTGTCACCGGTGGCGATCATGACCTCGCCACACAACTGCCCACACGGGAAGTGTCTCTACTGTCCCGGCGGGCCGGCCTCGGAGTTCTCCAGTGCCCAGAGCTACACGGGTCACGAGCCCGCCGCCGCTCGCGGGAAACAGAACGACTACGACCCGTACGGCCAGGTGACACTCCGGCTGGAACAGCTCAGACACATCGGCCACCCGGTGGACAAAGCCGAGTTGATCCTGATGGGCGGGACGATGACCGCGCGGAGCCACGACTACCAGGAGTGGTTCGTCAAGCGCGCGCTCCAGGCGATGAACGAGTACGACACCGACTCGACCCCGAACCCCAGCGAGGCGGAGTCGTTCGCGCAGGCCCCCGACGAGTACGGGTTCGAGTATCTGGAGGACGTGAAGGCCCGCAACGAGACGAACGACGTGCGTTGCATCGGGATAACCTTCGAGACGAAGCCGGACTGGTGTGACCCCGAGCAGATCGACCGGATGTTGCGGCTCGGCGGGACGAAGGTGGAAGTCGGCGTCCAGACCACCTACGAGCGGATCAACCGCGAGATGCACCGCGGCCACGGGGTCGGCGCCTCACGGGACGCCAACCGACGGCTACGCGACGCCGCGTTCAAAGTCGGCTTCCACACAATGCCGGGCCAGCCGGGGATGACGGAGGCGATGATCCGGGAGGACTTCCGGCAGTTGTTCGAGAACCCCGACTGGCGGCCGGACTACCTGAAGATCTACCCCACCCTGGTCGTCCGCGGCACCAAGGTGTACGACCAGTGGCGCAACGACGAGTTCGAGCCGTTGGACAACGACCAGGCGGCCGACATCCTCGCGGACGTGATGAACGAGATTCCGAACTACTGCCGGCTCCAACGGGTGCAACGGGACATCCCCGCGGACTTCATCGACGCCGGCGTCTGGAAGTCGAACCTCCGGCAGCTCGCGGAGCAACGCGCCGACGAGAAGGGGTACACGTTGTCGGACATCCGTGCCCGCGAGGTGGGTCACAGCGACCAGACACCCGACCCTGACGATGTGGCGCTGACCGTCACCGAGTACGAGGCCGGCGGCGGGATCGAACAGTTCCTCGCGTTCGAGGACACCCGACAGGATCTGTTGGTCGGCTTCTGCCGGCTCCGATTCCCCGCCTACTCGCACGCGGCTCCCGGCACCGACGGGACGGCGACGGACCCCGTCCGGCGGGAACTGCGCGACGCCGCGCTCGTCCGGGAACTCCACGTCTACGGCTCGCCGGCGACGTTCGGCGGGGACGACGGCGACTGGCAACACCAAGGGTACGGCCGACGGCTGTTGGAGGCCGCAGAGGAGCGCGCCCGCGAGGCGGGCTTCGGGAAGCTGTCGGTCATCTCCGGAATCGGCGTCCGTGGCTACTACCGCGAGAAGCTGGGCTACTACCAGGACGGCCCGTACGTCAGCCGGTCGTTGTGAGCGGGGTGACGACAGGCTGAATATGATAAGACACGTGACACGAACGTGATCAGCGCTGGTGAGACAGCTCCGGAGTTCGGGGCGTCGTTGGTGACCGTCGACGGGGAGTTGACGGAGACGCAGTTGTCCGACTGGTTCGACGAGGCGCCGTTGGTCGTCGCCTTCTTTCCGGCGGCGTTCTCCGGCACCTGCACGGACGAGGTCGGAACGATCCAGTCGGATCTGGACCGGTACGCCGAGGCCGGCGGGACGGTCCTGGGTGTGAGCACCGACCTACCGTGGACACTCCGGGAGTTCGCGGCGACCGAGGGGTTGGGGTTCCCGTTGTTGGGTGACCACGACCGCGAGGGTGTCGAGGCGTTCGACGTGGTCGACGAGTTTCCCGAGTTGGGGCTGTCGGCCGTCGCGCGCCGGTCGGTGTTCGTGATCGACGGGAGTCGGACGGTGACGTACGCGTGGGCAGCAGACAACGCCGACCAGAAACCCACGTACGACGACGTGATCGCGGCGACACGCGGGAGTCGGGTGTAGCCTCGACTCACAAGATCCACGACGAACGGCCGACGGGTCGTCAGCCGGTGTCGGTGGTGTTGGTCGTCCCGTTGCCGCGTTGGATCGTCACGCTCTCGTTGTCGAACACGAGCAGTCGCTCGACCACCTCCCCGTCCTCGTTGCGTTTCTCGATCACGATGTCGGGTTCGCGTTCGGTGCCCGCGCCGTCGCCGGTCGCGTTGTCGACGGCGTCCGTCTCCCCACGGACGATCTTGGTAATCTCGTCGGTCGTCCCCGCTTCCAACACGTCAGTCGAGTCGGCGTTCACGAACGCGACGTAGCTGATCCCGCTGGCGTCACCCGGCACCACCCGCAGTTGCCAGTACAACGAGCCGTCGATCACGGTCGGGATCGGCTCGGTCGGATCGAACCGACTCCAGTCGGTCGTCCGGGCGGCCTGCCGGACGAAGTCGGCGGCCTTCCGCGGGCCGACGAGTGTACTCCCGTCACCCGTCCGGAACCGCTCGAACTTCCCCGTTCGCGGGTCGACGGTCCACACCTCACGCAGCCCCTGTGTCTCTCCGAACGGTTCTGCGGCGACGAAGTAGGTCAACCCTTCGTCCGTCCGGGTGAGAAACGGCTGTCGGTTCCCCTCACCCGGCAACGGGGCGAGTTCGATCTCCTCGCGGTGGGAGCCGACCACGGGGAGGGTGTTGACGATCCCGTTGCGGTACCGCGTCGCCGCCACCTGCTGACGGGCCAACTCGAACGGGTAGAGCCGTTGGTTGCGCAACACCTCGTTGGCCTGCGCTTCCTCCGGCGAGAGATGTTGGATCTCCCCGTCGGCGTCGATCAACGCCACCCCACCCCAGCTCGGACGCGTGAACGGCACCGGGAGCCGGAAGCCGAACACCGGCTCCGTGTACGGCACCGCGATGTACTGCTGGCCGTCCTCGACGATGATGAACGGGTCGTGGTAGTCGACCAGATACGGCCCAGACTTGTGGAGCCGCCAGGTGTAGGCGTCCGTCACGGCCATCCCGATCCCGGCGTCCATCTCACCCTCGACGACCCGGACGGACTTCCCCTGTTGTTCCATGTTCACCAACACCGTCCCGTTCTGTTTCTCCAGATACCGGTTCCGGGTGCCGTCCGGCGAGAGCGCGTAGCTCCAGTAGGTCGTGTTGTCGACGACAGTCACGTCACCGCCGGTGGCCTTGAACCGCGAGGTCTGCAGCGAGTTGCTGGCGTAGCGGTTCGCGACCGCCCGCGGGACGATCCGCGGGTGATCGGCGTCCGCCGTCGGCAGTTCCGCCCGCTCGCTCGCGTCGGCGACGGTGATCTGTCCCAGCGCCGCCGCGCCGTACGTCGAGCCGATCACGACCGCACCGAACAACGCCACCGTGCCGGCCGCGAACGCGAACGACCGCGCCGCCTGCCCGGGCACCCGACCGCGCACGACGACGAACACGACTCCCGCGACCACCGCCGCGATCACCAGCTCCGGTGTCGTGTACAGCCCCATCACGATCCCGTGGAGCCACGGTCGCAGGAAGAACGCGAGCCCCAGCCCGACGACTGCCAACACACCGAGCCCGAGCCAGCCGCCGGTGCTCCTGCCGTCGCCCGCGCCGCCACCCTCGTCGTCGTCGAACGGTGTCCCGTCGGGTGCAAATCGGAACCCGTCGTCGCTGTCGTCACTCATCGTCGGCTCTCGGCGGCCGACGGTAAAGTAGCTTCACCTTCCGTCTCACCGCCCGAACAGCGGTGGTACCCGAACAGAGCGGCGCCGACGGCACACACCACCCGAACACGGAAACCCGTGAGTGCCCTGTGTGTGTGCGTGCCGACAGTCAGCGACACGTACATCGAGAACCGCGAACGGGTCCAACCGGACGACGCCAACAACTACGGCTCCGCACACGGGGGGAACGTGGTGAAGTGGATGGACGAGGTGGGAGCGATGTCCGCAATGCGGCTCGCCGGCACGACCTGTGTCACCGCTCGGATCGACAGCCTGAGCTTCGAGCGCCCGATTCCGCAGGGGGACACCTGTATCGTCGAGGCGTACGCGTACGCCACCGGCGAGACGAGTGTCCGGGTGCGACTCCGTGCGTTCCGGGAGGCACCCCGCACGGGCGAGCGTGAACAGACCACCGACTCCTACTTCGTATTCGTCGCCGTCGACGACGACATGAAGCCGACCACGGTCCCCGAACTGACCGTCGAGGGGGAACGCTGCCGGGAACTGCGGGACGCCGCACTCGCCGGTGAGCGTGACGAGGAGTGAGTCGAACGTCTCGACGAGACGAGCCGCCGACCGAGAGACTCAAACCGCCGACCACCGTACGGCGGCGTATGCCAGATGCCAACGTCGGCGGGAAAGATCGACTCCTGCGTGCCGTGCTCGCGGTCGTCTCGACAGTCGTCGCAGTGCAGGCCCTGCGTGGTGGGCGCCGAAAACTCGGTGCCGTCGCCGGGCTGGCGGCGCTGGGTGCGGGGTTCAACGCCGTCACCAGCTTCTGTGGACTGAACGCCCTGCTCGGGGTCGACACGACAGACGACTGAGACCGTCTCAGAGCGACTCGGCTAGCCGCTCACTCGTCTCCAACCCGTCTCGGAGCGCGGCGTGGAGCCGGGCCTCGCCGGGCACCCAGTCGCCGAGGTGGTAGACACCGGCGTCCTCGGCGGCCGTCAGCGGCTCCGTGTCGACACCGTCCTCGGGGAGTGCGTACCGCCACCCCTGGTGGTCCGTCCACGTCGGGTCACGCAGCCGGTCGTCGCCGACAATCTCGGCGGCGTGGTCGGCGAGTTCGGCGACGTTCGTCTCGGGGTCGCGGTCGTAGTTCTCCGTCGACCACTCCCCGCCGGCCTGGACGATCAACACCGTCTCGCCGTCCGGCACGTGGCCGGCCTTACACTCTTCCCGGGAGATCCACCCGACCGGGTGTTGTTTCTCCACGTCGACGAGCGCGTAGTAGGGCACGTCTAGCCGGAAGTCGTACCGGAGGACGGCCGTCCACACCGCCCGGTAGGTCACGTCCTCGACCGTCTCGGCCAACGCCGTCCGACGCGGGTCGTCCCAGTCGGCCTTCGCCCACAACGCGGCCGTCTGCGGGGCCGGCGGGCTGATGAGCAGGCGGTCGAACGGGCCCCACTGCTCGCCGTCGCCGTCCGTGAGCCGCCAGACCCCGTCGTCGTGGTGGATCGTCTCCACGCGCGTCCGACGGTGAACCGTCGCGTCCGTCCGGGCGAACAATCGCTTGGCGATTTGTGTGAGCCCCGCCTCGTACGACCACCGGTGGCCGTCCGGCTCCCGACCGGGCGACACCTCCCCGTCGGCGCCGAACGTGTACGTCGGCTCGCTGATGTCGACGAGTCCGTCGTCGTCAAGCCGGTCGGTCAACAGCTCGTTCACCCGGTCGTCGTCGGAGGTGACGTAGTTGGCGCCGTAGTCGTACGTCAGTTCCTCGTGTCGGCGGGTCGCGGCCCGTCCACACAGCCCGCCGGACTTCTCGAGAACAGTCACGTCCGCGTCGACGCCGACAGCCGACAGCTCAAACGTCGCTGCCGCCGCCGCCGCACCCGCGCCGATCACTCCGATGCGTGTCATAGAGTGACTACCGACTCCAACATGAAAAGACAGGCGGACCGGAACTGCAGTGACGCGTCATTCCGGGTGCCCGGATTGACTCAGTCGTCTGCAGAGGCCGTGGACGGCCGTTCTGCATCGGTGCTTCCGTGTAACAGACAAGCCGACCGGTGATCGTTGTTGTGTTGTGTGTGGTCTGGGTTGGACCGTTCACACGGCGTTGTGAACTGTGAGATTGTCTCTGCGGCTTTCGTCTCGTTGCCTGCAACCAACTGCCCGAGTGTCTCGTCGACTGCTGTCGCTACCGCTGGATCGTCACTCACGTCAGGAACATCAAAATCAGTCCGGATGGCGTCCCTGACTTCGGCGTCGGAGACGGGCTCACCGGAGCTGCTCTCCAGCCCGGCACGAACCCCCTCAACGTCAACCTGACCGCCCACGACCCGATCACGGAAACTCAGTAACCCTCGCCACGCCTCCTGTGTGAGTTCACGCTCCGTCGGCATGATAACCTTGTGACACCGAGTGTGGAAGCGGCAGCCCGACGGTGGGGCCGTCGGACTCGGGACGGTGCCGTTCAGTTGAATGTTTTCTCTGTCCTTGCGTGGATCGGGGGTTGGGATGGCAGACAGCAACGCTTCCGTGTACGGGTGTTGTGGACTGGTAAACACCTCCTCTGTCGGCCCCAACTCGGCAATCTCGCCGAGATACATCACCGCCACACGGTCACAGACCTCGCGAACCACCGACATATCGTGACTGATAAACAACATCGACAGTCCGAACTCCGACTGGATCTCGTCGATCAACGAGAGAATCTCGGCGCGGATCGACACGTCCAGCGCCGACACTGGCTCGTCGGCGACGATGAAATCCGGGTTCAATACGAGCGCACGAGCCAACGCGATCCGTTGTTTCTGCCCGCCGGAAAACTCGTGTGGATACCGATCGTAGTCGTCTTCCGACAGCCCGACACGTTCCAACAGATCCTCGACAATCGCTCGCCGACGGTGTCTGTCTGTCATCCCGTGGACCTCCAACGGCTCGGCGACGGAACTCCCGATCTTCATCCGCGGGTCGAAGCTAGACGAGGGATCCTGAAAGATCATCTGTGCGTCACGCCGGAACCGGGTCAACTCCTCGTCGTCAAACGCCGTTACGTCGTTCGGGTGGGTCCCACTGTCGTCTCTCGTCCGGTCACCACGGTCACCGCCGTTGAAGATCACCTCCCCACTGGTTGGCTCCTCAAGCCTGATTATCGACGACGCGGCCGTCGACTTTCCGCACCCGGACTCACCAACGAGACCGAGCGTCTCCCCAGGCATGATGTCGAAGGTGATACCGTCGACTGCCTTCGCGGCACCAACCTGCCGGCTCAGTATCCCCTCCGTGATCGGGTAGTGTTTCTCGAGCCCACGGACGGAGACGAGTGGCTGGTCAGTCATCCGCAACACCTCCACCCTGTTTTCCACCCGAGCCACCGACGACCGACTGGTCGTACCCCGGGCCGTAGTAGATACACGACGCCTTGTGGTCGCCGTCAACCTCGTACTCCGGTGGATGGTCGCCAGAGTGGCACGCACTGACCGCGTGATCACACCGTGGAGCGAACCGGCAGCCGTCCGGCGGATTGATCACACTCGGAAGCGACCCACCGATTCCTTCGACAGCCTTGCTCTGTCCCGGCAGACACTCCAGCAGTGCCTGCGTGTACGGGTGAGAGGGGTCCTCGAAGATCTCGTAGACATCCCCACGCTCCATCACCTTTCCGGCGTACATCACCACCACGTGGTCTGCAATCTCCGCAACGACACCCAGATCGTGTGTGACGAACAACACCCCCATCTCGTACTCCTGTTGGAGCCGGTCGAGAAGACTGAGGATTTCCGCCTGCACTGTCACGTCCAGTGCCGTCGTCGGCTCGTCGGCAATCAGTAACTCTGGATTGGTGACCAGTGCCATCGCGATCATCACCCGTTGTTTCTGTCCCCCAGAGAACTCGTGTGGGTAGTCGTCGAACCGCGCGGCGGCGTTCGCAACACCGACTTCGCTCAGTAACTCGATTCCCCGTTCTCTGGCGGCTTCTTCGGAGATGTCCCTGTGTATCTGCATCGCCTCCATGATCTGCCACCCGACGGTGTAGCAGTGGTTGAGCGCATCCTGTGGGTTCTGGAAGATGTGTGCAATATTACTCCCCCGGGCCGACTGGAGTTCTCCCTCGGACATCTCTGTCACCTCCCGTCCGCGGAACCGGATCGACCCCTCAATCTGGCCGGGTGGGCTCTTGATGATCCGTGAGACTGACTCTGTTGCGACCGTCTTTCCGGAGCCAGACTCGCCGACAATACACACCGTCTGCCCGTCGTCGACAGTGAAGTCGACACCGTCGACGGCAGTCACGGCTCCGTCATCAGTACTGAACGTCGTGCGGAGGTCTGTAACCTCCAGGAGTGGTGGCTCTGAACTCATCCTTCACTCTCCGTGTTTGCCTCCGGATTCAGTGCGTCAAGCAGGGCGTCTCCGAGGAAGTTGAACGCCAGAATCGTCAAAAACAGGACGAACCCTGGCGCGAGCGTGATCCACGGAGCGAACCCGAGATCGTTGCGTCCGATCGATATCAGCTGTCCCCACGACGGGACCGTCGAGTCACCGAGCCCGAGGAACGCCAACTGCGCTTCTGCGAGGATGAACACCGGGATCAGTAGCGTCACATTCGTGATGATACTGCTCGCCGTGTTCGGGACCACGTGGCGACGGACGATCCGGTAGGTGCTCGCGCCGCTGAGCTGTACCGCCTTGATGTACTCCTCTTCGACCTTCGAGAGGGCGTTACTCCGAGTGTACCGCGCGGTACCCTCCCAGGCGAACAACCCGAACAGGACGATGAACAGGAACAACCCGCCGCCCCAAATGTACAGAATCAACAGGTACAGGATGAACGTCGGGAACGACTGCTGAATATCGACCCACCGCATCAACACCTCGTCGATGAGTCCACCAGCGTACGCGGCGGTCGTCCCAACTGCGGTTCCGATGGTGATGACGATCAGTGTCGTAATGAACGCGATCTTCATACTGATCTGCATCCCGTAGACGATCATCGTGAAGATATCTTTTCCGTTGCGAGTCGTTCCAAACGGGTGGTTGAGTGTCCCCTGACAAGCACCGTCGACAACGGGCCCAACACAGTTGATCGGATAGTTGTTTGCGATCGACATGAACGCCGGTGGCTGGTACTTCTGGAAGAGAGCAACTTCCGGTGCCGAGATGAACACTGGCCCGAGGATACCGACGACGAAGACGAACCCCAGCCACACGAGACTAACGAGTGCCGGCCGGTTCTTCTTGAACTGCCGCCAGTAGTACCGTGTCATCCGCTTGTTCTGGTACAGCGGCAACACACCGTAGAAGCCGAACACGATCAACGAAACGGCAAACAGGAAGTCCAACTGCGACACGTCGTACCCCCAGCCGACGAACGCGAACGTCGGCGTATACTGTTCGACGAACAGAATATCATACACCACCAACGCCAGAACGGCACCGATCGACACGAGTGTCCCGAGGGCGTTGATCGAGTAGCTGGTGCCACTCGAGTTGTTGATCTCTTCCCAGTCGACCTGATCGAACTGTTTGTTTGGATCTTGTGTTGCCATCGGTGTCACCTCTCGGAGAAGTCGATTCGTGGGTCAAGCACGGTGTAGGTGATGTCCTGGATGAGGTTCCCGATCGTCGCCACGAAGGTGAAGAACAACGTCGTCCCCAAGACCACACTCGTGTCTTGTGAGAGTACTGCGTTGTACAGGAGCCGCCCGAGCCCTGGAATACCAAACACAACCTCCACCAGCAACGACGCCCCAGTGAACAGTGCCAACAGCTGTGACACCAGCGTCGTCGAAACCGGAACCAGCGTCGGACGGAGGACGTGTTGGAAGTAGATCCGGTAAACCGAGACTCCCTTCGCGCGTGCCGTCTTCACGAAGTCGGAGTTGACGTACTCTGCGGCCTCGTTGCGAGCCACGCGTGTAATTCCGCCGACGGAGCCAGTGACCAACACGAATATCGGGATCGTGAGCTGGATGATGTTTTCTACGCTGAACACCGGTACCTGGGTGTTGTATATCACCGGGATCCACCCCAACTCGACCCCGAACACCAACAACAAGACGATTCCGAAAAAGAAGTTCGGAATCGCGTATCCGAAGAAGGCGAACCCTGTCGCGACGTGGTCACGCCAACTGTACTGGTTTGCCGCCGAGTACAGCCCGACCAACGGACCGATCAGGACCGTTAGAATTGTCCACGGGACGGAGTACTGTACGGTGTAGTACAACGAGTTAGCTATCGCGTCCGTTACGGGTTGACTCCGCGTGTCGGACCACCCCCATTCGAGCGTGTAAATGCTGACGACGTAGTCGACGTACCGTTCCCAGGCCGGCCTGTCTAACCCGAGCCGTTGTCTCGCGTTCTCGCGTGCCTCTGCGGGGTTGCCTCCTTCGAGTGCAGCCTGTGTCGACGCCTGTCTAACCTCGGGGTTCGGTGCCGCAGACAACAGTCCCCAAGTAATCGATACGATTGTGAACGTAACGAAGAACGCGAATACAACCCGACGTACAACGTACCATCCCATTCCCATTGTGATGTCTCCTAACAGACGGTGTTTGTTAATCTTTTTTGAATAACGATCCCGTTCCCCGAGCCGAGAGGGTGGTCTACTCCTCTCGGTACCAACCAGCCTGGTTCCACCCGTTGTGGAAGTTCTCGACGGGGCCCTGGATTCCGGACGCGTATCCAGCCTGATCCGGAGTGAACACGAGCATCCCCATCGGCTGGTCTTCTGCAATACGGGTGAACGCCTTGTTGACCGCTTCGGTCAGCTCCGCTTCCGTTGACGCGGTCTGTGCGGCCTCGAAGGTCTCCTTGGCGTCCCACGACGGGTAGTACCCGTACGGGTTGTAGAAGGAGTCTTTGATGAAGAACACCGAGCCGGTAGTCGGGTTCAACGGGTACGTGTTCAGCCCGTACACCAACGACATGTCCCAGCCGTTCTCGCTGGTTGCCACGTCACGTGGACCGGCGTTGTTTGCACCCTTACTCCACTCGAGGCTGTCTGCGTTCTCTGGGATCTGCTGTCGCCAGTACTTCGACGCGAACTCAGACCCGTTGATCGCCTCAACCCGCACGTCGACACCGACGTTGTCGGCGAACTCCTGTGCGACGAACTCTGCGGTCGCCTTCTCAGTGTTCTGACCGGCACTGTGATACAGGCTCAGTGACACCTGATCACCACCGGGTCCGACCAACGTGTCACCCTGATACGCGTACTCGGTGTCGTCGATAGCCTGCTTGATCCGACTCTGTGTTGCCTCCTTCCCGTACAGCTCACCGTCCCTGTCCCCGAACTTCATCAGATTGTCGTCACCGGGGTACCACCTGGACCACCGGGGCTGCCACGTGTACTCCGGCTGGGCAGTCCCTCTGTAAACCCCCTCGACGAGCCGTTTTTTGTCGACCGCACAGCCGAGGCCCTGTCGGAACTTCTTGTCCCTGAACAGGTTTCCTGGCCCTGCGTTCCACCCGTTTGCCCGCATGTTGTACACGAGCGGGACGTTGTACGGCTGTGGGATGATTTCGACGTTGACGTTGTCGAGATCGCGGAACTTCGATATCTGGTTCGGCGGGATACCCACCGCATCGACGCTCCCGGTTTCGAGTGCACCGAGCCGCGAGGACTGTTCTTTGACCACCTGATACGTGTACGACTCGAAGTACGGTGCGTTCTCGAACAACTGGAACTCGTCGGTCGCCTCCTGGAGGTAGAAGTCCTCGTTACGGGTGAGCCGGATCGCGTTCGTTCGGTCCCACTCCTTGATGCTGTACGGTCCCAGGTTCCCGGTAAACTGGAGCTCGTTCAGCTCTGTGTCCTGTTTGAGCCCCTCCGCGTCTTCCTCCTCAACGTACGGCTGGACCAGATCCTTCGGAATCGGGTACAACACCGGATCGTACGTCTCCGGATAGAGGATGTTCGAGCTTTCGAGTTCGATCTGCACCTCTAACTCCCCCGTTTGGCTGATACTGACTGCCTCGGTCCACGAGTCGGAGTCGGCTGTCGCCGTCCACTCTGCCTTCTGTAGCTCCTGGACCTGGTATACGTAGTCTTCTGCTGTCACCTGTCCGTACGGGTCGCTGAACTGTAGATTGTCGCGAAGCTCCCCCACCCAGACAGACCCGTCGTCGACCGTCTCGAACCGCTCCCACGTCTTGTTGAGCACCCGGTTGCCGGGCTTGAAGGCGTAGTTGTTGTTGAGTGTCTGGGAAATAACACCACTGGCAGTGGCCTCGGTGTTGTACAGTGGGTTCAGGGTGTCGAGCGGATTACTGATAACATCTGTGTACGTCCCCGACACCTCCGGGAGATCGCTCACTTCGGTTGCGGTCTCTGTCTTCTCGCCGACCGCGTCACCCTCGGTCTCGGTCGCCGTCTCCGTCGTTGTTGCTGTCTCCCCTGTCTCACCGCCGGCACACCCGGCGAGTGCGGTTGCTCCACCGACGCCCAACGCGGCGAGCCACCGGCGACGGCTCACTCGGCCGCCTTCCTGTTTGTCTCCACGCTTGTGTGGATCTCTCATACCAATGTGGTGGTCAGTATCGCGGCAGATAAGGCTTTTGATACACACAGAATTCAGCGTACACTGCTCTGATCGGTCGGGGGTAGTCCCGCTCGACTGGGAAGACGAGTGGCTGTTTGCTATTTTGTTGTACAACGATTGTGCTAGCCATATAAAGTGGTATTAAAAACACGTTTTATATTGGCTTTAAATTATATTATAAACTATAGATACTGTGTATAACTAACGGCCGCTGGCTGACTGCCACACAGAGTACCGACAGCGCGGAGGTTATGTCGAACTGGTCACATAGTTCAGTGTGCACGACCACAGCGACCACGATTTTGCGGCGCGCGCGAACGGGTTCCAACGCTCACAGATCCGGGTGATGTTCGATCTCGCCGAGGACGCGGCGGCGAACGGCGCGGATCTGGTCCGGTTGGAGGTCGGCGAGCCGGACTTCGACACACCCGAACGGATCACACAGTCAGCCTTCGAGGCGGTGCGTGCGGGCGCGACCGACTACACCGCCAGCACCGGGATCGACCCGCTCCGGCGCGCGATTGCGGACGAACTCGACGGGTACGAACTCGACTACGACCCCGAACAGGTGCTCGTCACTGTCGGCGGGATGGAGGCGTTGCACGTCACGATGCTCACACTCGTGGACGCCAGCGAAAAGGTGATCGTCCCGTCACCGACGTGGCCGAACTACGAGATCCACGCCGCGCTCGCAGACGGTCAGTTCCGCGAGGTGCCGTTGCCGTACCCGTACGACCTCGACGCCGACCGGCTGATCGACGTGATCGACGACGACACCGCCGCGGTCGTCCTCACGACGCCGTCGAACCCGACCGGCCGTGTGTACGACCCCGAGCCGATCCGACGGGTCGTCGCGAGCGCGGCCGCACACGACGCGTACGTGATCGCCGACGAGGTGTACGCCGGGCTGACCTACGACCGCGACGCGACCGGGATCGCCGCGCTCGTCGACCACCCCGAACGGGTGGTGACGGTCGGCTCCCTGTCGAAGACCCACGCGATGACCGGCTGGCGACTGGGGTGGCTCGCGGCCGACGAGCCGGTCGTTGAGGCCGCCACCGGTGTCCGGGAGGCGACGACAAGCTGCCCGTCTGCCCCCTCACAACACGCCGCGCTCGCGGCGCTCACAGGGCCGAACGACGCCGAACGCGAGATGTACGCGGCGTTCCGTGAGCGCCGTGACTACGTCGCCAACCGACTCGCGGAGATGAGTGGGGTCCGCGCCCCTCGCCCGGAGGGCGCGTTCTACGCGTTCCTCGATGTCGAAGGAGCGACCGACAGCATGGCGCTCGCGCGAGAACTCCTGACCGATCACGGGGTCGTGCTCGCGCCCGGCTCTGGCTTCGGTGCGGGCGACGAGGGACGACTCAGGCTGTCGTTCGCCAACTCGAAACAACGGCTGCGGGTCGGTCTCGACCGACTCGCGGCCGGACTCGACGAGTAGCTGTTTCAGATATACGGAACGTTCCCGATTGGGTCGCCCGGTCTGTAGCTCGGACAGACATCCAGCCCCGTCGACTTGCAGATCGTCGCTGCGACATCGTCTCCACACCCGGAGAGTTCGTCCAGTGCCCAGCAGACCGCTTTCGTGAGCGCCCAGCAGCCGACTGCACCGACAACCGAGAGCCCCAACAGACCACAGACGTACGACCCCACCTGCCCGCAGAGGAACGTACAGATCTTGCTCGCGGCGAAGTAACAGCCATCACACTTCGTCACGTCGAACTCGTCGGGGAAGTCGTCCGGGATATCGAAGTCTGCCGACGGGTTGTCGGCAGCCTCCAACCGGTCGAGCAGCCTGTCGACGGCTTCTGCGTCCGGTTCGACCGTCTGGTGGGTCACCCCGGCCTCGGATGTCTCGGCGCCGCGCTCGTACAGAACGTGCCGGTCGACCGTCGAGAACAACCCGTCGTCGTCGAAGTGCTCGACATCGAGACTCGCCATCTCCATGTCACCTGTTGTCGGGTCCCGAGCGAGAACGATACCGCCTTGGCTGTTCCTCGGAACGCCGTCGAGGCCGAACGAGACGACCTCGCGGTGGTACCCTTCTGCCTCTGTCACGCCGGCGTTGAGCCGGTCGACTGCGGTTGCGACCTCGTACCCAAGGCTCCGTGCCGTTCGAGCGAGCTGTTGGAAGGCGTCGGTCTGTGCGAACTCACGCCCGAGTGATTGTTTTTCTGCACCCTCGAGTATCGTCACGGTGTCGCCGGTGCCGTCGGCTGCCGCCACCGAGAGACTCAACTGACTGCTCCCCAGTCCGAGTGTGCCTGCACCTGCGATACCCTTCAATACGTTCCGTCTGCTTGGGTCGTCGTCTCCCATCGTATTATTGGCTGTGTATGGTAGTAACTTAGCTCTTTTTCAAGCTATCTTGGAGGATGGTGACGGGATGTAGTGTTTGAAACTGAAATAATCTGGGTGTCAGCGATCAGTTTGGACGACCCACGCGTGTCGATCATACAGGCGGCTGTATGTGGTGGCGCGTGTCTGGAGCGATTCACCATCCGACGGGGGGGGAAGCAGTGTCTCACCGCATCAGTTCCCCGCCGTTGACGTTCAGCGTCTCCCCGGTGACGAAGCCAGCGTCCCGGAGGTAGGCGACGGCGTCTGCGATGTCCTCGGGCTGTCCGTAGCGGTCGGCTGGGATCTCTGCGAGCTCCTCCCGTTTCTCCTCGGGAGTGCGGTCGGCGGTCATATCCGTCTCGATGTGGCCGGGTGTGATGGCGTTCACACGCACGTCGGGCGCGAAGTCTGCGGCGTGACTCTTAGTGAGCGAGAGCAACCCACCCTTCGAGGCGGCGTAGTGGACCTCGACGGGGGCGCCGGTGAAGGCGAGAATCGAGGAGACGTTCGTCACCGACGGGGTCGGTGCGTCACCGCCGTCGGCGGCTTCGAGGTGTGAAAGCGCTGCCTTCGTACAACAGAACGCGGAGTTGACGTTCACGTCCATCACGCGGTCGAAGTCCTCGGGTGACAGCTCCGCGGTGTAGACGTGTTGGTCGATTCCCGCGTTGTTGACGAGGTGGTCGAGACTCCCGAACGACTCGACAGTCTGATCCACGAGCCGCCGGGCACCCTCGGGGTCGCTGGCGTCGGCCTCGACGACCGTCGCCTCGCGTCCCGCCTCGCGGACGGCGTCGGCAGTGTCGGCCGCCGCCTCCGGCGAGGAGTGGTAGTTGACCGTCACGTCGTAGCCGTCGCGGGCGAACTGGACTGCGGTCTCGGCGCCGATTCCTCTGGAGGAGCCTGTGACGAGTGCTGCTGGCACACCCACACCTCGCTGTCCCGACACTTGTCTGTTGGCTCTCTCGGAGCCGACGACGGTAAGAGATAAACAGCGGCGCAGGGAACCGTCTGGTATGCCAGACGAACCTCAGTCGGGCGAACTGTTCGGCGTGCCGTACAACTTCGAACGCCCGAGCCTCGGTCGGATGCTGTCGGCGTACTGGCAGCCGGGTGAGGGGATGCTCGTCCAGAAGCCGTTCGGCGTCGGCTACACGCTCAACCTCGCCAACTGGCGGTCGTGGGTCGTCGTGCTAATCGCCGGCGGGCTCCTCTACCAGGAGCAGTCCGGCGGCACCGAGACGGTCGACGACGAGCCGGCAGACGTGATCGTCGACGACGACGACTGACAGACACCCGCGTCGACCGGTGAGTAACACGCGGTCTGCGGTCGACCGGTGAGTAACACGCGGTCTGCGGCTGACCCGCGTTGCAGAACGGGACGGAGGGACTTATCCCCGCGGCGCTGGTAGTTGTGCCGATGAACTGCCGTCGGTGTCGACAGTCGCTGGAGAAACCGGGCGACTACTGCCTCCAGTGTGAGACGGCCAACGCCGACGGCGTCGTCGCCGTCTTCGGCGACGAGCGCACAGAACTGACGTTTCTCTACGGAGAGCCGACGGACTCGTCGTTCGACGACCCGACGGCGACGGACGCCGTGGTCGGTCAGACGGCGGTGACGACCGTGCCGGACGACGGCGGCCGCACCGGCCGCACCCAACTCCGCAACTACGCCGGCCGGGTGGCAGACGAGATTATGCGCAAACGCCCGGAGACGGTGTACGCCGCGGGCGACCGCGCGGCCATCCGGGAGACGCGCGCACAGGTTCACTACGAGTTTCTCCGCGTGTCCGAGGACGACCCGGTCGCGACGGTGTTGCGCCGCCGTGGCGAGCCGGCCTTGGAGGTGGTCGAACGCCGCCCCTCCGAGAAGATCGGCGGCAGCCACTCCACCCTGATCGGCGACCGCACCGGCCGCCGCGCGATCCGGACGGTCGCGGAACACCCACACGTGAAGAAGATCATCCCTGGGCCCATCGACGCCGGCGGACAGGGGTCCCGCCGCGGACTCCGCGCGAAGGTGACCCGCGCGGACGAACACGGCAACGTCCGACTCCTCTTGCGTGACGGCTCCAGCGTCCAGGAGAACCGGGTCGTCACCACCGCGAGCGACCGCGACACCGGGGAACGCGTCCGGGACGCGCTCAACGAGGCGCTCACCGAAGCGGAACTCGCCGAGGCGTCGTCGTAGCCCCCGTCGCGGCCGAGGCGACGGTCGACCGGCCGGCCGTCACATGAAGTCGGTCAGCCCGGACTGGTCTTCGTCCGCGTCGTCTTCGTCGCCGTCTGCATCCGTCTCGTCTGCGCCGTCGCCTTCGGCCGATCCGCCGACATCCTCGCCGGGCTCCGACACCAGGCCAGAGTCGTCGGCCGTCTCCGAGGCGTCCGTCTGCGCGGCGGCCTGCTCGAACGCGCCGCCGGCGTGTTCCTCGACGAGTTCTGCCCGCCGCTGGCCGCCGTCGGCCACGATCGACTGGACCTTGTTGGTCGTCTCACCGGAGCCGGTGACGAACGAGACGTGTTCCTCTTCTAACTCGTAGGCCGCGGCCATCTGGACGGTCGGCGCCCGTGGTTTGCAGTGGTGGGTGATCGTCGAGAGGAACGGGAGAATCTCTCGGCGGGCCGTCGCCATGCTCGTCCCCTCGTGGCGCGCGATCTCGCGAACAACGTCGTCTGCAGTGTTGGTGTTGCTGTGGTAGAACGTCGGCCGCGTCCAGCGGGTCCACCCACCACCGGTCGTGTCGCGCGCGGCGGCGACACCGGCCGCGAGCGCGTCGCCCGCGTACCGCCAGTAGCTGTACTCCTGTGTGGCACGGACGACACCCAGCCAACGGTCCCCGTTCGCGAGGCTGTCGTAGGCGCGCGCGAGTGCCGCGCCGCTGTACTCCTTGGGGACGTTCTCCTCGATCCACGCGAGGAGGTCGTCCGGCGTCTCGTCCACGTCGTAGGAGGTCTGTAACGCCTCGCGGGCGTCGTTGGTCTCTTTCATCACCAGATCCAGAAACGGGAACAACTCCACCGTCTGGTCGCGGTCGCTGGTCACGACGTGTTCGACGGTCAACTGCTCGCGCCCTTCCGCGACCGCCTGGAGGTCGTTGACCGCACCTCGCAGGTCGCCGTCGTTCTGTTCGGCGATGCGTTCGAGTGCGGCCGTCTCGAACTCGATCCCCTCCTTCCGACAGAGGTCGCGCAACACCGGGCGGATCGACCGCGCGGACACGTCCCGAAACTCGATCTCGCGGGTGGCGTTGCGGAGCCCGCGGGACATGTCGTAGTAGTCGTTGGCGATCAACACGACCGGCTGCCGCGCCTCCTTGACGAGTCGTGTCACCGCGCCGGCGCCGCCGCGGTCGTAGTTGCCGTGGATGTTGTCCGCCTCGTCGACGATCACGAGCTGGCGGCCGCCGCCGCCGAGTGTGGTGTTGCTGGCCGCCCGGCCGGCGTACCGCTCGATCTCGTCGGCCGTCCGTTGGTCGGAGGCGTTCAGCTCCACCGTCTCCCACCCCAGGTCGGCGGCGAGCGCGTGTGCCGCGGAGGTCTTCCCGATCCCCGGCGAGCCGTGCAACACCGCCGCCTCGCCGTGGTCGTCCCAGTCGCGTGCCCACTCGCGCACGTCGTCGACGGCCGAGTCGTTCCCTCGCAACTCCGACAACGACGACGGGCGGTACTGCTCCGTCCAGTCGGTCATCGACTGGTGATTCGGCCACGGAGCGGTTAGAGGTTGCGGAGTGGGTGGTCCTGACGTCACCGATCACGGAGGTCGATCTGTTGCGTGAACCCCTCGTAGGACCCGTCACTGGAGACGATGGGGTCTGCACCTGACTCGACCAGATGGAGCGCGTCGAACGGTGTGAAGCCGTGTTCGTCGACGTACGTCGCCGCTGTAAGAACTGTCTCGACACCGCCGTCGACCTCCACAAGAGACGCTGCGTTTGCGATGACACGTTCTGTGTCGCGGTCTCGGCGGTATGCGACAACAAGCAGTTCGACCAACGCGAGACGCGATGTCCAGAGATCTCCCTCGTGTTCCGTGTAGACCTCTTCGGCAGCGGCTCCGAGCCAGTCGTCGTCCTTGATCAGTGCCAACAGAAAGTCAACATCAACGTACATCACTCTTCGCCGTGGTTACCAACCGACCCACGGGCGTCCCGGCGCAGTTCTGCAACAGAGGCATCCACATCGGCAAACTCCTCTCTGAGTGCCGCCAGCGGGTCGTCGGCGACCGGTATCAGTTTCACCCCGTCGTCTACGTCTACGATGTGAAACTGGTCGCCGTACTGTTCACGGAGTTCCTGCGGGAGTGTCAACCGTCCTCGGCTGTCGAGCGTGGTACCAGCCACGACTGATAGTATGTGGGCAAAGCAAAAAGTATTCCCCCGATACGTTCCGTACCCACAGATTGGTTCGTCTACCCACTCAGCCCACCAGCCGTCGCTCGGTGGTATAACAGGATCATCCCGCCCAGCCAGCGCGTACACGCCGTAGGCCGCGACGCCGGCACCAGTCGTCAGCGCCGCGGTCGTCAGGACCCCGACGACACGTTCGAGCCGATTCCGAGGATCGACAGCGTCGTACCGTGTGCTACCCGTTCGAGCGTCTCGACGACTCGCTGTGCGGTCTCGTCACCGTCACGAGCGCCGTGGTGTGCCTGCGTCACCAGACGCTCGTGGTCGCACGCGGTGTGGTGACGACTAGCGCGTGGAGAACCCTGTAGCGGTCGATCAGCCGGTCACGGAGCCGCCGGTCAGTCGGCCACGGAGCCGCCGGTCAGTCCGTCACGGAGTCGTCGATCAGTCGTTCCCGCGGTCGCGGCGGAGCTGCGACCAGCCGGCACTGGGTTCGGGATCGACAGAGAGGAGGGTGAGCCGCGTCGCCTCGATGTCTTCGATGAGTGCGCCCCAGCCGCCGACGGGGATCAGTTCCTCCTCGACACGCACGTCGAGGGTCACCTGCCCGACCAGATCGACGACATGGGTGTCTGGCCCGACGGAGACGGGGCTCCTGATCCCCTCGACGGTGCCGACCAACTCCCGTTGGTTGCCGGTGTCGACGTCGTACCCCTCGACCTGAAGACGGGCGTCGTGTGTCGACAGATCCAACGCGGAGAGGTCACGGGCGCAGCTCCGGATGTCCATGTACTCCACGGGGAACCCGTCCGTCTGGTCGTCGTACACCGTCTCCCACTGCTCCCAGAGGCTGGTGAGGAAGTACCAGTAGAAGACGAACGTGTGGGTGCGGTCGCTGATCAACACGCCGTACTGGTCGTACGTCTCCGGGTGGTGGGCGAAACACGCCCGGCGCCGGTCCGCGAGCGCGAGAAACGGTGCCGGCAACGGCCGGTGTCGCACCTCCGTTGCGACGCCGTCGACGGTCGGGAGGCTGTCCGTGTTTCCCTCGCGTTCGGTGTGGAGCGACACCCGGACGCTCACGCCGCGGTTGTAGGCGGCCACCAGACTGGGGCGGAGTCGGCGGAAGTGTTCCACCGTCGTCGACAACAACACCTGGTGGGCGGCCTCGTCGATGAACGTCTCGGCACGCTCCAACACCGTCCGGAACCGGCTGACGATGCTGGCCTCGTTCCCCTCCAACTCGGGTTGTTCCCACCGGTCCTCGACTTCGTCTGCGGCGCGTTCGAACCGGGCGGAGCGCTCTCGGAGGTCCTCCAACACGTCTGTCGGGCTGTGTGCGCGGGCGCGGAGGGTGTCCTGTTCGTACGTCTCGATGTAGCCGTCCCCCTCCAACGAGGAGAGCACGTCGTAGATCCGGGGGGCCGGCACGTCGCTGGCCTCCGCGACCTCCGTCGCCGAGGCGACACCCAGCTCCAACAACGCGACGTAGGCGTTCGCCTGGTACGGCGACAGCCCGGCGTCCTGCAGTGTCTCGACCAGCGCGTCCGTCTCCATACCCGGCTGTGCGCCCGGGCACTCAAATCCCTTCCGTGGCGGCGCCTCACCACAGAACGACGCCACTCTCGACGCTGGCCGGCACGATGTCCGGTGCCGACCGGCACGACTCCCGGCGCCAGACGACGCAGTTCCCGCTTTCGGCCGACGCTGATCTCGACAGCCGACGACAGGGGGTTCGACGGGCACTCTCACGAGACTGTGAGCCTCCGTCTCGCACGCGAAACTTCTAAACCCAGACACCCCCGACGGCGAGGTATGAGCCAGTCGTACAAACGGGGCCTCGTGGAGGACTTCGGCCGGTGGCGGGAGTTCTCCGCGGGGATGTGGGCGTGGGTGTTCCACAAGTTCACGGGCTGGGTGCTCGTCGGCTACCTGTTCACCCACATCGCGGTGTTGAGCACGGCCACCCAGAGCCCGGAGGCGTACACGAACACGATCCAGACGTTGGAGGCACTGCTGGCGGTCCGGCTGTTGGAGATCGGGCTCCTCGCCGTCGCGGTGTTCCACATCCTCAACGGGCTCCGGCTCCTGTTGGTGGATCTGGGTGTCGGCTTGGAGGCACAGGACAAGGCGTTTTACGCCTCGATCGGTCTGACGGGCGCGATTGTCGTCGCGTCGGTGCCGACGTTCCTCGCGGGGGTGTTCTGATGAGCGAGCGTTACTCCTCGTTCGACCGGAAGGGCCAACGCTGGCTGTGGCAACGGATCACCGCGGCGTTTCTCGTGGTGGTGCTCGCGTTCCACTTCTTCCTGTTGCACTTCGTCAACCACGCCGCTGAGACGACGTTCGCGGCCTCCAGCGCCCGGATGAGCCAGTGGACCTACTACTCGCTGATGGTGTTGTTCCTGATCACCGCGACGTTCCACGGCGTCAACGGCGTCTACAACGCCCTGCTCAACCAGGGGTTGTCGGGCCGCCGCCGGCAGGCGGTCAAGTGGACGCTGGTCGCCGCCAGCGCCCTGTTGATCGTCCGCGGGGTTCAGACCGCCAACGAGTGGGCCGGCGTCTCGCTGCTGTGAGGTTCCAACAGTACACGACTCTACGATGAGCACACAAGTTCCCAAATCCGAGACGGAGACGGAGACCGACCAGGAGACACCCGGCGACCGACGCCGGGCACAGCGTGACGCGGACGCCCGCACGGCCGCCGAGGAACGGGCCCGTCGGGAGGCCACCGCGAACGAGCCGGGCGAGGACACCGTCCAGCTGAAGGTGTTCCGCTACGATCCGGACGTGGAAGGGAAGATGGAGCCGCGGTTCGACGACTTCCACGTCCCCTTCGAGAAGGGGATGACGGTGTTGGACGCGCTGATCTACGCCCGCGACGAGTTCGACTCCTCGCTCACCTTCCGGCACTCCTGTCGGCAGGCGATCTGTGGCTCCGACGCCCTGTTCGTCAACGGCAAACAACGACTCGGCTGTAAGACCCAGATGGCGGATCTGGCAGAGCCGGTGCGCGTCGAGCCGTTACCCCACGCGGAGGTGCGGAAGGATCTGGTCGTCGACATGTCCCACTTCTACGACCAGATGGAGTCCGTCGAGCCGTACTTCCAGACCGAGGAGACCCCCGACGAGGAGCTGGCGGAGCAACGCCAGAGCCGAGAGAACCGCGAGAAGATCAAGATGTCCACCCGGTGTATCTGGTGTGGCGCGTGTATGTCCTCCTGTAACGTCGCGGCCGGCAACAACGAGTATCTCGGCCCGGCGGCGATCAACAAGGCCTACCGGTTCACGATGGACGAACGCGAGGGTGAGGAGATGAAGGAACACCGCCTGCGGATCGTCGAACAGGAGAACGGCGTCTGGCGGTGCCAGACCCAGTTCTCCTGTACCGAGGTGTGTCCCAAGGACATCCCCCTGACGGAACACATCCAAGAGCTGAAGCGGGAGGCGGTGAAGAACAACCTGAAGTTCTGGTAACCGACCTTTTTCACTCCTTGGGTGGGCGCGCTGCGCGCGCCCACCCAAGGAAAAAATGTCGATCAAAAAGCGCGAGCGCGCCGCACGGCGGCGCGCTCGCGTCTGCCGTCGTCGTGCCGTTCGCTCCGCCTCCGCCACCGCACCGCAGGCTGTTTCTTGTCTCCTGGTGGTGCGGATTCTGATGGCAGTTTCCCGGTTTAGCTGTTTCGAGAACATCGTCTAGAGAGGCTCTCGGTCGATCGAGAGCGGTGAGACACCGTATCGTCCGGGACCGCAAGAGGGTCGTAGCTGCGTACGTATCCATAATTCGTGACCGAGTTAGACCTGACGGCGCTGACGGCGGGGCTGTCGCGCCGCGACTGGGACGACACACACGACGGGACGGTGCGGTTCGCGCTCGTCGGGCTGGGCTGGTGGACCAGCGAACACGTGCGGCCGATGCTCGCGGATCTGGACGTTGCGGCCGCGACGGTCGCCGTCAGCGGGACGCCGGAGAAACGCGAACGGGCGAGCGCGGAGTGGGAACAGATCGAGGCGACGCTGTCGTACGACGCGTTCCACGACGGCGCGGCGACGGACCACTACGACGCGGTGTACGTCTGTACGCCCAACGCGACCCACCTCGAACACGTCGAGGCGGCCGCCGCCCACGGGAAGCCGGTGTTGTGTGAGAAGCCGATGGAGGCAACGACCGAGCGCGCCCGGGCGATGGTCGAGACCTGCGAGACTGCGAGCGTGCCCCTGATCGTCGGCTACCGGATGCAGACCGACCCGGTGGTCCGCACACTCCGGGACGCGGTCGTAGACGGCTTCCTGGGTGAGCCGGTCCACGTCCAGGGTCACATGTCCCAGCCGATCGGGGAGCTGTTTCCGGACGGCAACTGGCGACTCGACGAGGAGCTGGCTGGCGGCGGCGCCTCGGTGACCGACCTGGGGATCTACCCGCTGAACACGACGCGGTTCCTCCTCGACATCGACCCTGTCTCCGTGCGCGCGACCGCCAAGAGCGCCGGCGCGATGTTCGACGACGTGCCGGACGAACACGCCACTTTCGAGGTGACGTTCGACGACGGCACGGTCGCGCAGTGTGCCGCCTCACAGAACGCCGAGTTCGCCGCCGGACTGGAGATCGTCGGCACCGAGGGCGCGATCCGGCTCGAACCCGGGTTCTTCGACAACGACACCCAACGGCTCACGCTCGTGCGTGGCGGCGACCGCCACACCGTCACCTACGACTCCGTCGGCCAGATGCGCGAGGAGTTCGCCTACCTCGCTCACCACCTGTTGGGCGACGAGCCGGTCGACCCAACCGGCCGCCACGCGCTCGCGGACGTGGCGACCATCGAGGCCGTCTACGAGGCCGCCGAGAGCGACGAGCGCGTCGCCGTCGAGTGGTGACAGGCGACCTCGACCGACCGCCGCGAGTCACTCGTACCGCAGTGCTTCGATGGGGTCGACCTTCGAGGCGCGCCACGCGGGGTAGAGCCCGGCGACGACACCGGTCGTCACGCCCATCGCCACGGAGAAGACGATCCAGTTGATCGGGAGTGTGAACGACACCTCGGCGTACACCGCCGCGCCGAACCCGACGAGCAACCCCAACGGGACGCCGACGACCGCGCCGATCCCACCCAGGAGGACGGCCTCGGTGAGGAACAACTGCATCGTGTCGCGGTTCGTCGCGCCGACCGCCTTCATGATCCCGATCTCCTTGGTGCGTTCGGTGACGGAGACGAGTGTGATGTTGGCGATCCCGATGGCGCCGACGACCAACGCGATCACCGCGATCCCGGTGACGAACCGGGTGATCCGGTCGATCACGTCCTGGATCTCCTCGACCACGTCACCGCTGGTCTGGACGACCACCTCGAACCCCGCGGGCAACAGCCGTGTGGCGTCCGACTCCGCGGCGTACGCCTCGATCTCCGCGCGGGCGCTCTGGACCGCCGTCGGCGCCGTCGTCACCGTCACCTGCGGGTACGCCTTCTGGTCGACACCGAGTGTCGGGCTCTCCGTGGTCGTCCGGTAGTACGGCTCCGTCGGCAGGTAGTACCGCGACTGCACACCGCCGAACGACGAGAGGAACCCACCACGGGTGCCCGAGACGATCCCGACAACGGTGAGCGTCTCCCGGTCGCCTGACGCCAACTGCAGTGTCACCTCGTCGCCGACAGAGAGGTTGCCGGGGAACGCCACCGCCGCCCGTTCGTTGATCACCAGCTCGGCGGCTCCCTGCCGGAACCCACGCCCCGCGACGACGGAGTCGTTGTCGAACGTCGCCGGCGTCGTCGCCGTCGCCTGTCGTTGGGCGACGGTCTGGCCGTCGTGTTCGACGGCGGACAGCTGGACGATTCCCCGGGGGAGGACAGTCTCGACCCCCTCGACCTCCCGGAGCTGTTCGATGTCGTGTTGTGTGAACACCGGTTGGCCCAACCCCGGCCCGCCGGCGGGGCCTTCGTCGTCCGTCGACGCCGGCAGGAGGTAGACGTTGTTGGCATCTGTCCCGCCGATGTCGTCGATGACAGACGCCTCGACGCTCGCGCCGAAGCTGGCGAACACGACGACGGAGGCGATCCCGATGACGATCCCAATCACGGTCAGCGTCGACCGGAGCCGGTGGGCGCGGATCGACCGGCCGGCGATCCGGAGCGTCTCTCGCGGGTCCATCAGGCCACCTCCGGCGTGACCGTCTCGATCTCCTCGATCAGCCCGTCCCGGATGTGGACGATCCGCTCGGCGTGTTCCGCGATCCGGCGGGAGTGGCTCACCAACAGGATGGAGTTGCCGGCGTTGTTGATCTCCGCCAACAGCGCCATGATCCCCGCACCGGTCTCGGTGTCGACGTTGCCGGTCGGCTCGTCGGCCAACAGGATCGACGGGTCCGGGGCGAGCGCTCGCGCAATCGCCACCCGTTGGCGTTGGCCGCCGGACAGTTGTGCGGGCTCGTGGTCGTACCGGTCACCGAGCCCGACCCGGTCCAACACCTCGCGGGCGCGGTCCAGTCGCTCCGTGCGGTCCCAGCCGTCGAACACGAGCGGCAAAGCGACGTTTTCGACGGCGGTCAGCCGCGGCATCAGGTTGAACGTCTGGAAGACGAAGCCGATCTCCGTGCCGCGGACGGCCGCCCGGTCCCGTTCGGAGGCGGCCCCCAGGTGCTGGCCACCGACCCGGACGCTGCCGTCGTCGGGGGTGTCGAGCCCGCCGATCAGGTTGAGTAGGGTGCTCTTGCCGGAGCCGCTGGGCCCCATCACCGCGGTGTAAGAGCCCTCCGCGAGCGACAGTGAGACGTCGTCCAACGCCGTCACCGTCCCACCCAGTTCGTACGTCTTCCGCACGTCAGAGAGAGCTACGACCGCCTCCGCCGTCGTCGACTCGGTCGCTGTCACTGGACACGGTACGGCATCGAGGCGGATATAGCTGTGGCGACGCGCCTCCGAACGGGTGTCTCTGGTCTCCGCGGTTCTGGAGACGTGCGGTGACCAGAACCAACTCCGAGACGGATAGGCCGAGTTCGACCGTCTCCGAGTGGAAATTTTCGCAGTGTCGAAATCGAGTAGCTTCAAACCGTTCGGGCACGGACACACCCTATGGACGTTCGTATCATCGGTGCGCCCAGCGACTACGGGCAGGGACGACGCGGAGTCGACATGGGGCCGTCCGCGATCAGATACGCCGGGCTCTCGACGGAGTTGGAGGCCGCCGGCGCGACCTGTCTGGACGCGGGTGACCTCTCGGTGCCGCGGGCGGAGGAACGAGACCCGGACTACCGCCCGCCCAGCGAGGGGAACGCGAAGTTCCTCCGCGAAACCGAAGACGTGGTGACGCGGTTGGGCGACGGGGTGGCCGACGCGTTGGCCGCCGACGAGACGCCGCTCGTGTTGGGCGGTGACCACTCCGTCGCCATCGGCTCACTCCGGGGGTCAGCCCGCGACGCGGAGATCGGCGCGGTGTGGTTCGACGCCCACGGCGACTTCAACACCCCGACGACCTCACCGTCGGGGAACGTCCACGGGATGCCGTTGGCGGCCACGCTCGGGGTCGGGGAGTTCGCGGGCGTCGAGTGGGCGAACGCGCCGGGACTGCGCGAGGAGAACGTCGTGATCGTCGGACTCCGGTCGGTCGACGACGCCGAGCGACGGATGTTGTCGGACTCGGACGTGACCGTCTACACGATGTCTGACATCGACGAACGCGGGGTCCGGGCGGTCGTCGACGACGCCCTCCAGGTCGCTGGCCACGGTGTCGACGGCGTCCACGCCAGTCTCGACATGGACTGGCTCGACCCCAACGAGGCACCGGGAGTCGGCACCCCCGTCCGGGGTGGGGTGACATACCGCGAGGCGCACCTCGCGATGGAGCTGTTGGCAGAAAGCGAGTTGCTCCGGTCGATGGAGGTGGTCGAGGTGAACCCGACGCTCGACGACTCCAACGAGACCGCAGAACTCGCGACGGAGTTGGCCGCGAGCGCGTTCGGGAAGACGGTGTTGTGAGCCGGCCGGGGCACTGACCGGTCAGTCGCCGTAGTCGTAGAACCCCTCGCCGGTCTTCTTGCCGAGCGTGCCGGCTTCCACCTTCCGTTCGAGGAGGTAGGCAGGCTTGTAACGGTCACCCAGCTTCTCGTGGAGCGTGCGGGAGGCGTCCAGACAGATGTCCAGGCCGATGTGGTCGGCAAGCTCCAACGGCCCCATCGGGACGTTCGTGCCGAGCCGCATCCCCTTGTCGAGGTCCTCCCTGTCGGCGACACCCTCGTCATAGGCGCGGATTCCCTCGTTGATCCACGGCATCAACACGCGGTTGGTGACGAAGCCGGGTTTGTCGTCCGACTCCCAGGTCTCCTTGCCGAACGCCTCGGCGACGGCGTGGGCGAACGCCGTTGTCTCCTCGGCGGTGTGTTCCCCGACGACAACCTCGACGCCGTCCATGATCGGGACGGGGTTCATGAAGTGGAGCCCGACGACCTGCGCGGGGCGGTCGGTCGCGGCGGCGATGGTGGTGATCGACAGCGTGGAGGTGTTGGTCGCCAACACCACGTCGTCGTCTGCGATGTCGTCGAGGTCGGCGAAGATGTCGCGTTTAATGTCGACATCCTCGACGGCGGCCTCGATCACCAGGTCGGCGTCCGCGAGCGCGTCGAGATCCGTGGTGCCGGTGATCCGTTCCTCGATCGTCGCCGGCTCCGCCGGGAGCGCGTCCTTCTCGTCGAGTCGCGACAACGAGTCGGCGATGCTGTCGAGCCCGCCCTTGACGAACCCTGCCTCGATGTCACGCATCACCACGTCGTAGCCTGCGGTGGCGGCGACCTGCGCGATGCCGTTGCCCATCGTGCCGGCGCCGACGACGCCGACCGTCTCCACGTCAGACAGTGTGCGCATACGAGACGGTGACGACGGCACCGTGGTAAGCGTAGCGGAGCGACATGGACACCCTCAGAGCCGAGCGGAGCGACACACACTGCCGAGGTCGAACAGGAACGAGTCGGTTTACGGAAACGTTGAAAGGGAGTGGTGGTCAACTCGGAGGCAGTGACCACCCAACGGGACGGCGTGGGAGCGTCACCGGAGCCGACGGAACTGAAGTTCGTCGGACCAGCCACGGCAGCGGTGATCGAGGACGCGTCGTTCGCCGCCGCGGGAATCCGGGACAGAGAGGTCTCGTTCGGGATGTTGTTGGACGCCGGCGTCAACCCCGGGGTGGCGGCGCGGATCAGACGCGAACACTCGTTGCCGTGGTCGTTCGACACGGAGGACGACCGGAACGACCTAACTCGCCGGTCCGACCAGGTTCGCGGACTCAACAACGGGGAACGCGACTGGGTCGCCGCCTCTACGGGCGACTGGGCCGACGACGACCCCGACGAGACGGACAGGGAAAACGAGCGGGAGAGCCCGGGAACGACCCCGGCCGACACCACCGACCCGCGGCCGGAGGGTGACTGGCCCGAGACGGCGCGACCGGACGACACGGACGACGAGCCCACGGAGACGACGGCGTGGCCGGAGACCGCACGACCGGAGACGACGGGACGGGGTGACACAGACGACGCGGCGACCGGTGACACACCGAGCGCGGACAGGGAGTCGCCCGACGACGTGGGGCCGTGGCCGGCCACCGCTCGCCCGGGCGGGTTCGCGTCCGACACCGAGGCGACCGACGAGCGGACGGACGCGCCCGACGCCGGGACGACCGCCGCCGGAGACGGGACCGGCGACCGACAGGCGACCGCAGACGGCTCCGGCGACCCGGTGCAGGCGGAGACCGCCTGGCGGGAACGCTCCGCGCCGGTGCCGGTGACGGAACTCGACGGGGTCGACGACGAGACGCGCGAGACGCTGGCGGCCGCGGGGATCACTTCCGTCCGGTCGTTAGCGACGGCCGACCCCGCCGCGGTGGCGGCGGCGCTCGACCTCTCGGAAGACCGGTTCGCGACGCTCCGCGAGACGGCGCGGTCGTTTCCGGACTAGAAAATTACTCTAATCCGAGTTAATATCTTTGCACGAACGGTCCCGATGATTTATACTGTCTCGGCGCCCCGTTTCGACCGATGTTACCGGACGCCGACGACGCGATCACGCGAGACGGGAAGGCGCTCATCCTGGCGTACGACCACGGGTTGGAACACGGGCCGGTCGACTTCGAGCCGAACCCGGAGACGGCACACCCGGAGTCGATCTTCGAGTTGGCCACACACGACGCGGTCACCTCGGTGGCGGTCCAGAAGGGGATCGCGGAGGCGTACTACCCGGAGTACGCCGACGAGGTGAGCCTGTTGACGAAGCTCAACGGCACCTCGAACCTCTGGATGGGTGAGCCGGACACGGCGCTCAACTGCACCGTCGACTACGCCGCCGAGGCGTTGGACGCGGACGCAATCGGGTTCACCGTTTACGCTGGCGCGAACGACGAGGTGGAGATGGCCGAGGAGTTCCGTCGGGTCCAGGAGGCCGCGCGCGAACACGATCTGAGTGTCGTCATGTGGGCGTACCCGCGCGGACAGGGGCTGAAGAACGACACCAAGCCGGGCGTGATCAGCTACGCCGCGCGGATGGGGTTGGAGTTGGGGGCCGACATCGCGAAGGTGAAGTACCCCGGCGACGCCGACGCGATGGCCCACGCCTGTGAGATGTCCGGTCGGACGAAGGTGGTGATGTCCGGCGGGTCGAAGACGGACGACCGCGCGTTCCTCACGACGATCCGGGAGGCGATGGACGCCGGTGCCGACGGGTTGGCGGTGGGGCGGAACGTGTTCCAACGCGAGAACCCACAGGAGATTCTCGACGCGTTGGAGGCGGTGATCTTCGAGGAGGCGTCCGTCGACGAGGCACTGGAACACACCGGCGCGGCCGCCGTCGCGGACGACTGATGTCCGGCGGTGACCTCGGCGACCCCGGTGAGGAGACGGACCCGGTCACGGCAATCTTCGACGCGGTCGCGGCCGTCGCGAGGGAGATCCGGGCGTCGCTCCCGGGCCGGCGGCGGTACCTCGACGAGGAGAACCCCTCCGGAGAGACGATGTTGGCCGCCGACGCACACGCCGACGAACTGATCGCGGAACGACTGACCGAACTCGACGGGGTCGGCGCCTACGCCAGCGAGGAAGGGGAGTCCGTCGTCGACGCCGGCGCGGGGCTGTCGGTGACGTGTGACCCGTTGGACGGTTCCTCGAACATCACCTCGAACAACGCGGTCGGCACGGTGATCGGCGTGTACGACGCCCCGTTGCCGGCCCGCGGGACGGCGCTCGTGGCGTCGGGGTACGTGTTGTACGGCCCGCTGACGACGATGGCTGTCGCCCGCGACTCCGTCGTGGAGTATCTGGTCGCAGACGGCGACCGTGACCGGCTCGGCGAGGTGACGCTGCCGGCGGAGCCGACGGTGTACGGGTTCGGCGGTCGGGTGCCGGACTGGTCGCCGGCGTTCACGTCGTACGTCAGAGAAGTGGAGTCGGCGCTGAAACTGCGGTACGGCGGCGCAATGGTCGGGGACGTGAACCAGGTGTTGGAGTACGGCGGCATCTTCGGCTACCCGGCTGGCGACGGCTACCCGGACGGGAAGCTCCGCCACCAGTTCGAGGGGAACCCCATCGCGCACCTGATCGAGACGGCCGGCGGCGCCTCCTCGGACGGCGAGCAGTCGATCCTTGACCGGCCGGCCGAGGAACTCCACGGCCGGACACCGGTGTTCGTCGGCGACGAGACGTACGTCGACCGGCTGGAGACGGCGTTGGACTGACCGCGGGGAGTGTCTGCCACACCAGTGAAGTACGGCGGCCGCGAACGGCCAGCGTGACCCACCCGTTCGACCGGCTCGACGCCGCGGCCGCGCCCGACGACTCGTTTCTGGCCGGCGGCCACCTCTGGCGCGCGGAGTACCCCGAGGGGACGCCGCTGCGCGTCCGGCTCACGGCGCAGGGAACGCTCGAACTCGGGGTGCCGGCGGACCCGGGGTGGCCGGCGGCCGCTCGCGGTGTCGACCGGTGGCGGCATGTCGCGCCCGGGGCGGTGTCGCCGGTGTTGGGGTTCGCTGCCCGCGTGCTCCGCCGGCGGTTCGACCGCGCGGCGTTGCGGGCGGCGACCGCGGACGCCGCGCAGGTCGCGTTCGACTGTGTGGCTGTTCACCGACGACGCGGCGACTACGACTGGGAACAGACGCCGGCGGTTGTCGCGGTCGACGCCGCTCACCCGACGGTGTCGTTTCTCCCGCACGAACGCCGGCAGCTGATCGAAGGGGTCGGACTCGCGCCGGCGCCGACGATCCGCGCGGAGACGCCCGCTGGCCGTGTCGACCCCGACGGGCTGTTGCCGGCCTCGACGTGGCGCGACGGCCCCGCGTTCGGCGTCTACTCACACAAGAAACCGGACGGGACCGCGCTCCGGCTGGCCGACGAGACAAGTCTCGAACGATCCCCCGGCGACGAGCGCGCCGAGTCACCGGACGCGACGGCGGTGGCGAGCGACTGGGTGACGGACGAACGGGTTCAGCGAGCGCGCGACCGGGTCGACGAGCCGACGGTCGACCGTGTCGGGACGGCGGTCTTCGACCGGCTCGTCCGTGCGCGGTTCCCGACAATCGTCGGGAGCGGCCTCGATCCCGCAGCGACGCGGGACGCGGTCGTCGCCCGTGTCGCGCGAGCGTGGGACGCCGGGTGAGTCGCAGGCTGAAGCGGCGTGGAGTTGGTCGGGGTCAGCCGGGGAGTGCGTCCCGCAGCCGGCTCCCGACCGCGAGGCGTGCGGTGCGGGCCAACGACGGCCGGGTGACGTGGTCGTGGTCGCTCCGCGAGAGCGTGAACCCGAAGCTGTCGCGGTTCTCCGCGAGGTGGGCGCGACTCGTCGACTTGGGGATCGCGACGACGTTCTCGTGTTGGGTGGCCCACCGGAGCGCCACCTGTGCGGGCGTGGCGTCGTACGCCTGGCCGAGGTTCCCGAGCAAATCATCCGACAACGCCGCGCCCTCTGCCAACGGGCTGTAGGCGGTGAGTGTCACGCCCTCCCGTTGGCAGTAGTTTAGCAGTTCTCGCTGTGGGTGGAACGGGTGGAACAACACCTGGTCGGTGACAATCGGGACGGAAGCGAGTTCCCGGGCGCGGTCGAGTCTGTCGACACCGAAGTTGCTCACGCCGACATGGCGGGTGTAGCCCTGTTCTTCTGCCGCCGAGAGCGTCGCCATCACCGTCTCCAGGTCCGCCAACGGGTTGGGCCAGTGGATCAACAACAGGTCGACGTGGTCGACACCCAGCCGGTCGAGTGAGCTCTGGATCGACGACTCGATCTCTTCGCGGGTTGTGAGCGTCGGGTCCACCTTCGTGGTGAGAAACACCTCCTCGCGGGGTACGTCGCTGTCGGCGATCGCGCGGCCGACGGCCCACTCGTTGTCGTACAGCTGTGCGGTGTCGATGTGCCGGAAGCCGACGGACAACGCCGCACTGACGGCGTCGTAGGCGGTCTGGTCGGTGAGCTGCCACGTGCCGAGCCCCATCGCCGGGATGGAGGCGTCGTCCGTCTTGACGGTCGGAATAGTCGTCTCGTCTGTCATCGACGGCTGTTGGGCGGGGTGGGTGAGGAGTGTTGTGTCGATGGTGTATGGTCTACTCCGTTTCTGCGTCGTGAATCCGTTCATACTCGATTGACAGCTCTCCGTCGGGACTAACTTCGACTAAGAAGACATCTCCCTGTGTGATTCCGTGTTCACGTTTCAGTTCCACTGGAATGGTCAGATCGAGCGACTCCGTCCCGTGGCGTCCGCGGGCTTTCACACTGAATGGTTCCGGCACACACGCTCTCGTCTAGCTGAACACAACGTTGTTTGTGTACATAATGTGTTTTGCAACCGGGCACAGTGGGCGCAGTGGGAACAACTATGTAGCATTCCGAGTGAGTTGGCACCATGGAAAACGCGACGGCAATTAGTCTGTTCTCTGGGCTCGGGGGAATTGATCTCGGGCTCCATCGTGCCGGGATTGAAACGCTGGTCACTGTCGACTCTGACGAGTATGCTGCGGACACCCTCCGAGCTAACAGTAGCGTCTTCCCACGAGGAATCTACGGGAAGGATACCCCCTTCTCCTGGAAGGTTATTGAGAATGATATTCACGACGTGTCGGCAGGTGAGCTACTCGCAGCCGCAGGCACTGACGATATCGACTTCATCGTCGGTGGCCCCCCCTGCCAGACGTTCTCACGGTCGAACGAGGGAAGTCGTGAGGGAACTGACGCAGCCCGCGGTATGTTGTTCAACGAATTTATCCGACTGCTTGAGGAAATAAAACCCCGTGCGTTCATATTCGAGAACGTCCGTGGGCTCGCCTCTGCGAACAACGGAGAAGACTTCCAACTGATCAAGCGAGCGTTCTCTGCATCTGGATACACGACCAACCACAGTGTATTAAATGCTGCTGGATTCGGTGTTCCTCAAACCCGCCAGCGGCTGTTCATTATTGGCTTCCGAGATGGGGAGAAACCGTACTTTCCAGATCCAACACATGTTGATGCAGCAAACTCACTCACCGGAAAACCGCCCTGGGTCACTGCTGCAGCGGCGCTTGAAGAGTTCAACACGGGCGCCGAAGCAGTCGGTAACTCCGGATACGAGAACGCGGTCGGTGGGAACTACGGACACCTCCTTTCGGATATTCCTCCTGGCGGGAACTACCAGCATTTCAGCGAGCGGAAATACGACCCCGAAACGGGGGAGTACGTAGAACGTGACGAAGACGAGTTAGACGCGAAGGTGTTTGACTGGCGTTCAAGACACTACAACTATCTGTTGAAACAGGACCCAGACCGCCCGACGTGGACGCTTCAGGCAGCCCCAGGGACGTACGTTGGTCCGTTTCATTGGCGTTCACGACGGTACTCGTTTCTCGAACAGATGCGACTGATGGACGTTCCCGTTGACTACGAGATCTGTGGCCCACCCAGAGAAATTCAGCGACAGATCGGGAACGCAGTTCCACCGGGGCTCGCAACAGCTGTCGCTGAAGCGATGGCTGACCAACTCGGTATCGGGACAGCAGAGTCGAACCAGTCTGTGTCGACATCAGCGGTGCTTGCTGACGGTGGTGACACGACTGTTAATCAGCCGGTCGAGATTGATGGGACTCACTCTCCTTGGCGACACGCAGAGAGGATTGCTGCAAGAGCCAACAAAACGGAGACGATTACAATCAAAGGGCGAGGGAAGCGAATCGCACAGGTGATCGACGTTGTCGAACTCCTCCAGCGTCAGTTCACCTTGGATGTTCGGACGGACGTTGAGGAGTCAGTCGTTCAAGACCCGGACGGTTCTAAGAGTGATACGCTGTCTGTCCTCCATGCTGAACTGACGTTGTGAGAGGTACTACCAGAAACGGGTCACAGCGACTCGACGAGACGTTCCCAGTCTGATTTGCTCTCCGCTTGTGCGCGCATATCGTTCAAAAACCCACTAACAGACTCACAGAAGCGGGTACGGGCTACCCGACCCTGAAATTTCAAACACCCAAGCAAGTCGTCCACGCTGACAAGGATTAGCTCTATCGCAGCGTCTTCGATCACTCCCACTGCGTCCTGCCGGTCCTGCTCCGACTGGAACCCGTCACCCACAATATACAGGTACTCATCTAGCCCGTGTGCTGCGGCCGTCGAGATTGAGTGTTGCACGTTGGACTTCGTCGCTGGTTTGTCTTTCACTTCCGCAGCGCGGAGTAGATCTTCCTCCTGTTCCGTCTCGAACAGTTCGATATCTCCGGCCGCGTTCGAGTTCTCGTCGGCGACGTTGACGTGGTCGGTTTTCACATGAACCTCGCGACAGTCAGGGACGAACGCCTGTGCATCAAGTACTCCAGCGGTAACTGCCGCCAGCCGTTCACCCGTTCCCGACTCTCGAAGGTACTCCCGGACTGCCATGTCAACTGCTGCGTGTGACACCCCAGACGAGACATCCGGGTCAATTGTCTGTGCTTCGAGTTGTGACACCTCATATAGCGTCTGTCGGAGTACATTGTGCGGGTCGAGCGTCCCGTCTGCTACTCCGGTCTGGAGTTCCGTGAGAACCTCAATCAGGCTCTGATAAAGCTCCTCGCTCCGAACCTCGTAGTCTCTGTTCAGCTCCGATTGGCGGTAGTAGACACTGTTCGTCCGGGGCTCGTTTGACCCACCTAACCGCTCACCGTTGTCTTTCTCCCAGTCGGTGACGACCTCGGTTGCGAGCCCACCGGAATTGAACGACCCGTCAAGTTCACTCTGATCCTGCAGAGCGAGCGCGTGAATGTCCGTATTTACCGCCTTGGCCAGCACGTTCGTAACAAGAATATAGTTGAACGTTCGAGTACCGTACTTGTCGGTAGCAAGCACCTCCCGCAGTCTCTGACGAATATCTGGGTGGTCAGTGTACTCGGTCTTCTCTTCGGCGTTCACTTCCTCCCAGGTTTCCCGGAGGAGTGTCTCCGCTTCGTCGTGGCTGACTTCTCTTGACATATGGGCTCTCGTCGTTTGCTGTAACTCTCGGTCTACTTGCTGAGAGTTTGTGTCGAATATGCACTTTGTGTACATAAACTGCTGTCACGCCGGTGGGCTAGCTGCTTCGTCTGAGTGTACAGCTCAGCCACGCTCTCCAACGAGAGTCTGGCTCACCCGACCTCGTCGCCCGATTCTGCCGCTCCGGTTCCGACACTGCCGCGCTAATCTGAACAGATCCAAAACCGTTAAGACGATCCCGACTCGAACGACGAGTACGACACTGCGCGAGGTAGTCGTCGTGAGAAAACGGCGAGGGTGCCTGAACACCCTCACCTCCGTAGTGTCGTGAGGAGTCACGACATGTGTTCGAACGATTCTCCGTCACAAAAGCGTGACGGCGCGGCCGAGCAGCACGATCAGCAGATCGACCCCGAGGCGTTGTACGACGACTACGTCGACAGTATCAACCAGATCCGGCAGACGATGCTCCCGGAGACACGGAAACGCGAGTTGGCCATGCAGTGTACGACCGTGCGCGGCGCGGCCCGCGAGGGTGGCGTCCCGCCGGCGGAGCTGTGGTCGTTCGTGAGCCTGATCGCGGAGGCGGTCAGCGACGTGGAGTCGGCGAGCGTGGTGCAGTCGCACGCGGAGGTGCCGAACGGGCGGGCGTTGGCGACCGGCACGCCCGTCGAGGAGTACGTGTTGACCGCCGGCGAGCGGAGTCGGTGTCTGGCGGCGCTGTCGGAGCTGTTGTTCACCGTGGTGGAGACGCCCACCGCGAGTGACGGCGACGAGTAGTCTGCAGCGGGTCGTCGGAACCGGGTGATCGGGGGCGACCCCGCAACTCCCGACGCGGGCGGCTCCACCCCTGTGGGGGCTCCTGTTCTGACACGGCGAGTGACGGGGGCAGACACCACGCCAGTCCACGACCCCGACTACCCTACAACAGCCGCGACAGGAACTGCTGGCCCCGTTCCGTCTCGGGGCGCTCGAAGAACGACGCCGTCTCGGTGATCTCCACCACCTCGCCGTCGACCATCAACACGATCCGGTCGCCGACCTCGCGCGCGAACCCCATCTCGTGGGTGACCAACACCATCGTCATCCCGTCGGCGGCGAGATCCTCGATCACGTCGAGCACCTCCCCGACCAACTCCGGGTCGAGCGCGCTCGTCACCTCGTCGAACAACATCACCGTCGGGTCCATCGCCAGCGCGCGGGCGATGGCAACGCGTTGTTGTTGCCCGCCCGAGAGTGCCTCCGGGTAGGAGGTCGTCTGGTCGCCCAGCCCGACACGCTCCAACAGTTCGTGGGCGCGCTCCTCGGCGGCGTCCTCGGGGAGCCCGCGGATCTTCTCGGGCGCGAGCGCGACGTTGCCCAGCGCGGTCTTGTGTGGAAACAGGTTGAACGACTGGAACACCATCCCGATCTCCTGGCGGATCTGGTTCACGTCCGCCTCGATCACCGACCGGCCGTCGAGCCGCACGTCACCCGCCTGGATCGCCTCCAACCGGTTGGCACACCGGAGCAGGGTGGACTTGCCCGACCCCGACGGGCCGATGACCACCACCACCTCGCGTTCCGCGACCGACAGGTCGATGCCGTCGAGCACCTGTGTCTCGCCGAAGAACTTGTCGACGCCGTCGAACGCCACAAGCGGGTCGGTCACGACTCCCCACCCCCGCCGGAGCCGCGGGTGAGCCGCCCCAGCATGGTGCTGTCGGACCCCCAGTCCGAGCGGCGCTCCAACCCGTTGACCAGTTGGCTCATCGACATCGTGATCGCCAGGTAGAGCAGACACACCCACACCAGCGGCGTCCACGGGTCGAGCTGGTTGCTGTTGATGTTCCGGAACACGCTCATGATCTCCGGGACGGCGATGACCGTCAGCAGGGAGGTGTCCTTGACGAGGATGATCTGGTCGTTGCCGATGGCCGCGAGCGCGTTGCGCCACGCCTGCGGGAGCACGACCTCACGGAGCGCCATCACACGCGACATCCCGAGCGAGCGGGCGGCCTCCATCTGGCCGTCCGGGACGGCGTCGATCCCGCCGCGGATCGCCTCGCCGACGTA
>ERZ1034569.13-NODE-13-length-55463-cov-11.589572_pt1 | contig 55463 bp, 57 predicted proteins | sample MGYA00520706_ERZ1034569 | MGnify/ENA primary metagenome ERZ1034569 (study PRJEB33760, sample SAMEA4777722) | hypersaline lake metagenome | biome: hypersaline environment; feature: brines | place: Spain | collected 2014-08 | depth 0 m ...
AATGAAACTGAAGATGAAAGTCAAAGGCGGCCAAAGCGGCAGGGAAAGACCCGTACCCATCCCGAACACGGCTGTGAAGTCTGCAAGCGTCACCGGCGGTACTGGAGTAAGAGATTCTCTGGGAGTGCGGTGTCGCCGCCTATTCATTCATATTCGCATGTCCATCGACGTGAGTTGAGTCAACTCACACACCGCAGGAAACTGCACCGGAACGCGAGATAACACAACATACGACGCGGTAGTAAAGAGCCACTGTCCACGCCAAATCTCACCGAGGCTGGACAGTGGCTTTCTTTCTATATTTTATCGCTAAGGTTAACCAAAGAGAGGCATTAATACTATGTGTGCCAAGGTGGCAGAGCCTGGCCGAACGCGTCCGCCTGCAGAGCGGATCATCGCCGGTTCAAATCCGGCCCTTGGCTCTCACACGATACCCTAAAGCCCAAGACGACCTTGTCTTGGGTTCCACTACTTTTCCAGAGACACATATACAGATACTGACAGAACCGAATGTGTCCGGAGGTCGGTATTTGATTGAAGTCCAGTGAATGGCTCTTCTTCATCCGGGCATAGCATTACGTGGAGGTTTTTACCTCTCTCCGAAGACGCCCTTCCACGACTTAGGCATATCATCGGTGTATCCTCGGATGGAATAGCATCCCTCCTAAAATCTACTCTTGCTTCAGATACGTTTCGTGTACCTACATGTGTACGTGAGTACGTACACAAGAGAGTACCTATGTAGCGCAAGTCCTCTATTTGCGTGGTACTGCAGCCGTCTACTCCGAATCAACGTCAAAGCCGTCGCCCGCTTAGGTTATCTCGGCTGCTACATCCTTGAGGTGTTTCTAATGGGACGCCGATGTCTGTACGCTCTGGGGCCGCATTGAATTGGTCGTTTACGATCGCGATCTGTTGTGGTCCCCCGTTTCCAACGGCTCCGACTCGATGTATTGGGTTCAGTCCAAGGCAGGGTGCCCTCGACGCGCAGTTCATGATTGTGTCTGGAAGTCCAGAGTGAAACACAGGATAGAATGATGTCTACTACAGTTCCCGTTCGAGTACCGAGTCGATACAATTGAAGATTGTCTTCATATGACGCGCGGCTTTCCGAAGAGACTGTGAGAGCTCTGAATTCAGAGCTGGAACAACGTTTTCGGCAGCAGTCTTGATGATCTCGATCAAGCTCTTTCCGACTACCGGCACGAACCGATGGGCGACCGAGTCCCGCTCGTAATTGAGTCGGTCGACTATCCGGCCAGTGAATCGCTCCTTCACCTCCGGTCCCCAGACTGAAATCCTGACGCTTGCGGTTGCTCGATACAGCTCTGGTTCGGAGAACGGTGGTGGGAGGTCGTCGTTGAGCTGTTCGATGACTTCCTCAATTTGCTCATGTCGACGGGCTTGTAATCCTCTCGGTGTGATCGGTGATCCGTCTCTCTCGCTGCTCAATCCTACGGATGGTACGTGCGAGTGTCACACCTCTTCCCTCGTATATACTGACGATTGACACGCCTGGGTTCTGGCATATGTCTCGTTTCGGGAGTAATCTGAAGTACGCCATCCACCGGCCGCATGATGAGTTTCCGAGGCGACTGCTGGAGCTACGTTTCGATCAGGTAGTTGGAATTGCTCTGTCAGTGAGGGGCGCGCACCGGGCGATCCGTCCGGCTTGGTCTGTATCGTACAGTTTTCGGTCGATCACTTGCTGCATGCACACCGGCAAAACCTGGAGGTACAGGGCATTAGAGGCCAGATGCAGACTCATAGCACGCCCGCCCCACTGACAGCACGACCATACCTCCGATAGTGGCAGCCATCCAATCAAAAAGCGCCTGAACAGACGATGCACCGAGAGAAGCAGCGCGCGTGCTAAGTAACAGGAGCAGTTTCGTGAATGAACTTTTTGTAATCTCGGTATGTCGCGGCGGAGACCTACTGAAGAACCGCCTGAACTGAAGCGAGCCAAAATCCCTTTCGGAATTAACTATCTGGTCGTTCAAAGGGTATAGCAGAGCCCACATTGAACGACGGCCCCGGGGTCAACGCAGTCTCCACGAGGAAGTATGACCGGCAATGATGAGCTGTCGAGTGGCGAGAAAAAAGACTCCGATCGGGCTTTCGACAGCGGCCGCGAAGAGCGAGAAGCCAATTATCCGGACGTAGGTTACACTCTCGTTGGGATTAATCTGATGCGACCTCTAAGTGAGGCGCTCATAGTGGTCAAACACTGTTTAGCACTCTTCAGTATCGCGACACCTCTTGCAACCGAATTCGAAGATTACGTAGTGTACGACCAGCACGGTCACGCCTACAACCACGACGATCTCCAGGGTCCTTTGGAAGTTGTGGATACGACCGATGTCGACGGGATGGTTGATGCTGCCTAAACGGGTGAGACCAAAGCGCAGCGACTGGCCTTATTCTGGCTTGCATAACTCACAGAAACGAATTCTAACGCTGGTCTTGCGGCCGTCCCCGCACTAACGACTGAATTGCAGGGATCAGATCGGGCTGTTCAGGTTGTCCTGATACATTATCGACTCCTGTGTGAACCGGACCGTCGCCCGTCCATCATCTTCTAACCTGATATACACTAACTGACCGATATCTGTCCATGGATATTTCACCGCGATTGATTCGACGCCCCGGTCATATAGCGCGTTCAACAGCACCACGAATCGCCAACATTTAATCTCCATCACAGGACCTCCTTGAAATCGATTAAATCAGTCGCTGTCCGCGGAATTTCGGCGTAGTACTGCTCATAATACCCTCCGCTTTCCGGTGGAAGTAGAGGGCGTGGTCAGCGTCGAAGTTGAATCCCGCGTGCAACGCTATCGCGGACATGAATAACCCCGAGACGGAACATTGAGTGGGCAATACCGAAGCCTCAGTATAACAGGGTTTTCGATCCCGTGGTTTTGAGTTGGGAGGGCTAATGGGTACGGTGACGAGCTTGTCTATTCGTTTCGGCTCAAGAGGGAGATTCTCCGGCAGTAGGGTATTGATTCGAAAGAACTGTTGGCTCGGACGGTTGGGGATGGTGAGATTGTCACGAAGCTTCGCGGCAACCATTTGACCCAATCGCTGAAAGTGAGCGGGATGACGCATGCTATGGCTACAAAACTGTGAAATGCCGAGCAGAACGATGCCCTCGTTGGTCCTCTTCGTACAGGCAAAGGCAGATATCGAGGAGTTTCCGAACTGCCGCTTTTTATATTGAGGGTGTTCTGGAGACCATCATTTGTTCCATTCCGAGGTAAGCGATTATCAGACCACCTTGTGTAAGTGCTAACCAACATTATGACGGAGCAATTTGACCTCCCGCTGGGCGGCAGGGCTGACACAACGGGACACGTTGAACTCTTCAGGAGCTACGGGCGGTTCAAAACGTACTTTGAAGACGCTGTCCGGATGCGTGTCGTCACGTACTGTGATTCACCGGAGTTTATTCTCGAACTGTTTGACCGGATTGAATCATTTGAACAGTTGGAAGTACTCGTGGGTAACGTTGCAGATTATCGGGAGCGACTCATCGATAAGCCGGAACTTGCAGATCGGCTTGAGCAACTCAAACGCGATGAGAAGTTAGTGATCTATCTTTGCGAGACGAAGGAAGTACACAGCAAGCTCTATTTGATCGAATACAGTGCCGAAAGTGACGACTCCGAAGTGAGTGACGAGACTGATGCATCCCAGCAAACCTTCGAGTGGACCAGCTCGGACTCAACTGTAAGTGGTGGTGGAACTGATACAGATGGATCTGAGGATGCTGTGGAGACAGAGACGGTGCGCCCAGCGACGGCGATCGTAGGCTCTCCGAACTTGTCGGGTAACGCGTGGACGCGGCAGGCGAATACTGGAGTCGCCTTTGAGACGAAGACAGATACACCGCTATGGGGTGATTTTGTGGATTTCTATGAAGAACACCGGTCTTACAACAACAACGGTCCATTTCTCGATGACCTTACGGAGCAGTTAGGGCGGACATCTAATGGCCGGGCCAAAGTAGTCTTGCTGTACACTGAGGGGAAGGTAAAGACTCGTGATGAAGTAAGTGAGCTTCACGGACGGCTTGATGAGCGGATCGAATCTGAGGTAGATGAAGTTGATCTGGTACTCGGCGATGAGACAGAGCTGAGTGAGGGTGTCGAAGAGAAAATCGACGAGCAGCAGCGTGAATCGGATGATAGTGAGGCGTCTGCGGAAGATTTAGATCCAAGGGATGAGAGTGAGACGCGAATCAACCTTTCACTGCTGGGGCATAGCGATGATGCGATTGAGGCGTTGTCTCGAATGACGGATTACGATGCGTCATTCTCGGGTGATTCATTGACGACGACGCCACAGGCGGTTCAGCAGTACAAGCGCGATATCTATGAGGTGTCGACAATGTGTGTCGGGCGGCCGCAAACAGCTAATGATATCCCGGTTGAATTTGGGCGTACACTGAGCTTTCACACTGATGGGCGAGTCTACCGGGTAGGACAGCCGCTTCCTGACGATCCGAATGTTGTTGATACCGCCCTGTCAGATTTACAGGAGTATTTTGAGACGGTAGATAAGTACGGGAATTGCAACGATGCAGACGCGGTGAAAGCGCATATGGCTGAGGCGTTGCTGTGGATGTTTTGGGCTCCGTTTGCGAACCGCGATGCGGCGTTCTACGACCAGTATGGGATTGATCTTGACAAGGCGCTTCCGAATCTCTACATCTACGGTGAGTCAGACGCCGGGAAAGGGACGTTCGCGCGGTTTGCGCTGTCGGTGATTAGTGGGGGCCGAGTCGTGAATCCGGTCGATGCAGACGAGGTTGGGAAGCGGAAAGTGCGCGGAATGCGGTCTGCGAATACTGCGTTCCCTGTGGTCGTCGACGACATCACCAAAGACACGGTAAACCGGCTGGGTACGTTCCGAAATTACTGGGGGAACTGGACACCGGACGCGAGCTTCCCGCTGTTCGCATTCATCAGTAATGACAAACGGCCGGATGAGTGGTTCCGGAACCGCTCGAAGGTCTTGCATTTCAACGTGAATTTCGATACGAGCTACAAGGGTGAGGCCGAGGTCAATCGGTTGGTCGAGCAAGATAATCCGCTGTTCCTCTGGTTCACCCACAAAATGCTGACCCGGGAGCTGACGCTCTCAAACGATGACGATGCGTTACGGACGGCACGCGCCGTGATGTTGGAGTTATATGAGTATGCTGGTCGTGACGTACCAGAGTGGTTTCCACGATGCCCTGCTGAGCAAGAGTATGATGCGGGTCGTGACCGGTGGCTCAACCTGCTCAAACGAGAGGATATCACGGCGGAGGATCAGGGTGAGCGACTACGCGTGTCGTTCCCTGAAGGGATGTCGACGGACACCTACACGTATGCACGGGATCCGCCGACAGTTGCGCGTGTTGAACGCCGCGGACGCGACCTGTTGATTAAATCACCTGATGAGTTCCTCGATTGGTTGGGAGAGCCGCCAGCTAGTGTTGCATTGGATAGGCGGGTGAGCGAAGATAAAGAAGCCGAAAGGAGTGAGAGTGAAAGTACCGATGGGGTGCTTGGCCGCGTCCGAGGGCTATTCAGTTGATACTTCGGAGTGAGTTGTTCTCTTTTTGAGACAGTTGTCGCGTGAACTGATACTGCGAATCAGTATGTCTTCTCGTCAGGTCGTCACTAGCATCAGAAGGCTTTGATCCGGTCATCGAGATTGGTGAGGACAGTAGCGAGTACGTCCCGCCAGTCGTCAGTTCGCATCTTCCCCAGATATCAGTGCATCTGGAGGCGGGGAGAAGTGGTCGCGGGTGTGATGATCATCTATGTTCCGGTCATATCGGTATTGCTACAAGTTTCTGGTCTGATATTGCTCCGAATAGTGAATGCTGAAGTCGGCGAACTAAAACCAATGAATCCGAGGATACGCGCAGGTCAACTGCCTCGCGGTCAAGCCCCGAAGTATCCGCCTTGATTCTTGATGAAACCGCTTGGAAAGTATTCGAGATCGTCGTCAGTGACGACTGCGTTTGGCGCGCATTCTGGTCGTGTCTAAATGTCGCCGAACCGTTCACTCTGGATTGAGTGTGAACAACCCGGTCGAGGATTTCTATCTTGGCGGGCCCGCGACTAGGTGGATCAGCCGTGTCCTTAGGGACCGACTGGACCGGGCTCGCGACCGGGAATTAAATTGTTTTGACGTGCTGCATCAACGAGCGTGGCCTGTCGTTTGAGTATCTCTCACTTGGAGAGCACTCTCCAGGCTGCTTCAGTGGTCAGATTCCGTTTGTGTTGCAGGTCGCGTCAACGAGAAATACCTCATCCGGGTGCGTTGTATTAAACTGTGGTTTGAACTATTCGATCTGCTCAAGCGTCTCGCTGACGACATCAACTATCTCCTGTTTGGAGTATTCTTGCTTGCATGTCTGCCGATTAGCATGGCAGTGTGTATCATTCCCCGTATAAACGGCAACGATTATAGACCATCTCGCCAAATCTCTCGCTATGCAACGACGTGCTGCCGCGATTTATGTCGTGCTTTTCGTTCTCTTAGGGTCTGGATCATACGCGCTCATTACAACAGCGCAGTCTCCATCAGTGGCGTTTGAAGACCCTGCATACGAGCTGACTGCACAGGATCAGTTTCAAATTGGCACACAGCTATACAATGTCAATTCAATAGAAACATTGGAGCAGGGTGGTGGACACGGAGGAATAACAACGGCGATGAGAAAAGCCGAATTTCAGTATACGAACCAATCGGCCGTATATACAGTCGTCTTAGAGAATAACTCGACACACAGAGTAAATGGTGAACGACACCGAGTCCTTATTCGGCAGAAAGACGGCAACCCAACAGCAGTTCAATTACAGGATGAGTTGAACGAGAGTGCGATTCTCGCTGCAGATCCCAGTGCCAGCGAAGAACTCGTGATGCAAAATAACACGCGGTATGTTGTCCGGAACCAGTCTGAGCTCATTTCCGCGAGCGAGTATTTTCCTCAACCACAGGCGCAGACAATTTCAATGGGCGAAGCGCTTAGATATCAAAATAACAGCACTACCGTTCGTGGTATCACGAATGAGTCTGTTGAGTTACGATGGACCGCTACACGGACGAACACTGTTGATGTATCCAATCATGAAAATGTCACTTTGAGTGGTGAAACATATCTTGTCCACTTTCCTGATACGTCAACAGTTCAGTTGACACAGCAATTTGGCGAATACCACGCCCAAACGACTGCTATTGCACAGTTTAAAACACACAAGAATGGTCTCTGGGGGATCTCAATCGCATCAATGTTGACTGTAATTTTTCTTATCGGGTTTGCATACCTGCCGTCGCGCTACTGAGGCGTGATGTCGTATTTTTTGCTGATAATTCCCGCGCTGAAAGGCGAGAATCCCCGACCACCGTGGGATATGAAGGTTCACAACCCAGCTGTTCTTGTGGGACGAAACACCCATGACGACGGTCGGACAAGCGAATCACTGACTGTGCCAACCGTTATCTCTCTTGCCGCTATCCGTGGCGAGACTCAGGGGTAGCTTGTGCTGAATATTCTCCGCACCATTCACGTCCCGTTCGCCACCGTATCGTACCTCTCACACACGTACACGTACAGGCCACGTTCAACAACGTCATACCAGCATCAGTGTCGGCTTACATGCTATGACGATAGAGAGTCAGCGTGGTTATGATTTCTCAGAACCAGATCTGACTATCTGGACTGCTCTCGTATTTGAAAACCGATAGTTATATATGATTATTCATGATACACCGTGATATGTCTGTGCAACGACCATCTGAAGTAAGTGCAGAATGGTGCCCCGATTGTGGCAATGAAATGGCTTTCAGTGGGGTTCAACCTGCAGGATATGCACAATTCTTCTGTAATCACTGCTGTTATCGTCGTGACCGATTTGTAGGCCTTACACCTGAGGACGTACAGTAGCGATTAACAGGACGACAGTTTCTTTCGGATTTATACACGTTCGAGAGTACACATATGTATGACCGATGAGGTCCCAGTAACCGCAACACCGCCGGATAGCTCATTTCACGTAACTGGAACAGATCACGTCACAATCTGGGGAAGCAACGAAGCGGATACACTGGCGTTTTATCGTGATTTACTCGGCATGCCTCTTGTCCTCCGACAGCCAAATCTTGATGACCCCTCACAGACTCACCTGTTTTTTGACACCGGTGATGGTCGTATTCTTACAGTTTTTGTTGGTGATCGGCAATCAACTCGTAGACCACAGCAAGGTGGTGTCGGCGCGGTACATCATCTCTGCTTTCGAATTGACCCAGCAGATTTCGAAGAGGTTGCTGCAGCACTTGATGCTGATGGACGTGGCTACAATGTTTTTGATCGAGGTGTCTTCTTTTCATTGTATACACAAGATAACAATGGGTTAGTAATCGAATTATCGACAGATAAGTACGATATCCCTGACGACCGCCGCGGAGAGGTGCTTGCAAAGGCACAACAGATCCGCGTCAACGATGATGCTGATTATGCAGAAGATCACCATGTTGAAGAAGCGCTCAAGCAGCTCGAATTAGATGCAACTGCATATGATCTCCCAGACGCAGAGAGCGGAATTGGGAGTGTGGAATAGTGTTGTGAAAGATACGCACAGTCCGGTGAAGCTCTACTGGCAAGTGAACTACCCCGTCCTACTCAGCCGCTGGCGCGGCTTCGTTGAGGACGGGACTTCCGTGCTCTCACATGAGATTTTCTGCTTCTCGGACAGTACTTGCAAGCAGTGCGTCCCGATGACACCTGCCCACAGAGGATCCAGTCTCCACAGACATTTGTACTGTCCCAGCTATCATTGTGACTGTTCAAATGTCACTCTTAGTTTCCTCAGATCACACTAATACGTTTCCAACGACGCGTTATGATCGCGGCCAGTCTTGAACCCACAGTCCGGACAGGAGTGTTCACACATATATAAATGGTTTTGTGACTCGACGCCACGTTGAGCGCATCGCCTTGTCGTTCCATCAGGGTTAACAAGAACGACGTGGCATCCATTCCTTCCGCCGTGCCGATTGAACGCTTTGATTGTCCAGGACCACGACATCGCGGCCACGTTGCGACTGTTCTTGTCCAACCACTGGCGAGACTGCGTGGAACTACATGCAGGCTTGCCGAGAAGTGTACAACCACTCACGCAAGAGTAACCACCCTGCTCCTGACGACGAGAAGCCATCGTACACTGCGATGTATCTTCCAGAATGGAAATAAGAATGGTCAGAGTGGAAGCGAGTATACTCGAAATGCCTGCAAATGGCTGTCCGTCGTATCAAACACATAAAAGCGTGCTTGAATCACGACAGCAACGCGGATTCAAGACTGATCGTCTCAACTGCGACTAAGGATCCGAGAGAATACTGCAGTATCAAATGTAATCAGTCAGGTTTTGACGTGGATAGTCACACGGCTCGGGCTGGTCACGCGATTGGAAACACCTCACAAATTGGCAATTTCCACCTAGACTCCCATCGACCACTCCCAGACAACACAGATATTTCTGAGGCTATTCTTCAAAAATAACAAAACGGAAACAGCCGCAACATCGCCGCGATGTCGTGGTCCCAGACAGTCAAATCATTCGAACGCCACAGCATAAAGGGTGGTTGTCATGTTGTTCTTGCTGACCGCGATCATAACGCGTCGTTGGAAACGTATTAGCGTGGTTTGGAGAGGTTGGGAGTGGGGTTCAACCAGTCAGAGTTAGGGATAGAGTTGGGACAGTCCAAATCAACGCCTGCGGAGACTGGCACCGCTGTTTGCAGGCGTCATTGAGACGCACTGCTTGCAAGTACCGTCATTGAATCAGGAAGTCCAGCGCGAGAGCACGGAAGCCAACCCTCAAGGAGCGAGCCACTGCCGTGGCGAGCAAGTAGGCTGGGGTAGTTCACTGGGTCAATAATCACGATATTCAGTCGAGCAGATTTCCAAAGATATGTTCCAGCGTCGTCTAAGTGAACTTATCTACTTCGATGGGTTGAGTCATGAAAATAGATTGCTGGCGACATGAGCATAAAATTCATTTAACAATATACTCAAAATCGTTGAGCCATTCCACCCCTGTCACGGCCAAAGGGGAACTCTCAATCACGTGGTGAAATACCCCGACGCAAACACGAGGAAGATGCGAGTGAAATCAAACAGAGTAGGCGTCAGCGCTGAATCACGAAGCTTAGGCTATATATAGCTCACTGGACGGTCACGAGCACTTTGACAGCATCTCGTCTATCCATTGCCTGATAGCCCTCTGCAATATTGTCAAGATCCACTGTCTTTGTAAAGACAGGTGCAGGGTCAAGAGTGCCCTGTAGCACGTCTGCGAGTAGTTCATCTGCGTACGCTCTAACAGGAGCAACTCCCCCTTGAATAGCAATGTTGTCGCTGAAGAATGGATAAAGGTCAAGTCCATCACCGAGCCCATGAGGAACACCGACGTATCCAACGGTTCCACCCGGCCGACAGACCTCAACAGCGGTCTCCATCGACGAAGTGGCGCCAACACATTCAAGAACGTGTTCTGGACCACCGTTGGTCAGCGATTTGATCGTTTCGATCGCCCTATCAGCCTGCTCATTGACTATCTCAGTGGCACCGAATTCTGAGGCAATCTGTAACCGATCGTCGTGGTGACCGACTGCAATGATTTGTGAGGCACCGAGTCGTTTCGCAGCAAGGACACCACAGAGGCCGACCGCCCCATCACCAATCACAGCACACGCTGATCCTGGTTCGACACCAGCGCTCACCGCTGCATGGTGTCCTGTTCCCATCACGTCTGTCAGTGGCAAAACCGACCGGAGGGTTGCTTCGTCGTCGGCATGACGGTCAGGTATTCGGACGAGGGTACCGTCAGCGTGTGGGCACCGCACCATTTCACCTTGAGCTCCACCGTTTGGAACACTCCAACTCTCGCCGTTGACACAGGATGTGTGTAACCCACGGCGACAAAACTCACACTCACCACAACTAATGCGGAATGGAGCGAAGACTCGATCTCCAGGAGAGACCGATGTGACTGCGTCACCGACTGCCTCAACAATGCCCATCGGCTCATGTCCAACCCGTGATGGAATATCGCGATCGACTTCGCCTCGATAGAACCATAGATCAGATCCACACACAGCAGTATGCGTCACACGAAGCACGGCTGATTCTGGATCTTCAATACTCGGCTTATCTACATTTGAGACACGAATATCTCCAGGTCCATGAAAAGTTGCAGCACGCATGTTAGTACCGAAGATTGATAAGTTAAAAAGTCTCGCTATCTCTGTGAACATTGACTGGGGGAAACCACCCAGAAGTTTCGGCTGGGTAATACTTCATCTTGAAATACACACTCCATCTGTGTGGGACTCATGTCTTCGGTCAAGCCAACAGCAACGACTGAAGAGTAGTAACGACTAGCTGAACGTCGAAATCACTCTGGATTCAAGAATATGCACGTCCGGGCTGCGGTCACACTAAGAGGAGGGAACGAAACGAAGCGCAACGGATACGGTTCTTCTTTGCAGCAGGTGACATCTTCTGGGCCGTGAACGGCGGGATTCTCTCGCTATGAGAAGATCGTTCTGGTGTGACGAATCGTTGTCTGAATCGTAGATATATGCGCAGACTGCGCCTCCTGCTCTGTGGAGATAATTTTCGACTTTCAGAACACGCGCTCGTCAGATATGTGATGACGCTGGCACGGGCACGCACCTGACGAAGTTTTACAGGATTGATATCAGAATCCGGAAGTCACAGATGGTTGAGCAGTGTTCAGAACAGTCTCTTGCGTACTACCTCGGTTTGCGTTACGATGGGACAAGAATACCGATGTTGAAAAGGACTCACATTGAATAGCCGTACGAGGGTTTCAAATTATGACAACACCTCGGACAGTCATCGTCGGGGGCGGTCGCGTTGGCCGTCGCACAGCACAGTTGCTCAATAGCCGTGGCCATGATATAGTAATTATCGAGATCGACGCTGATCTCGTAGATGAACTGGCTGATGATTATATTGGCACAGTTATTGAGGGCGACGCAACACAGCCAGATATTTTAAATCAGGTTGATCTGGAGCGGACAGACGTGGTCGCAGCACTGACTGCACAGACTGGCACGAATCTTGCAGTTTGTCTTGCAGTTGAGCGATTAGAGCCAACTATTGAGACAGTGATGCGAACTGAAAGCGAAAACGTCAAACAGTATGAAGAGTATGTTGATGAGGTCATTTTCCCAGAGAACGCTGGTGCCAGGGTTGCAGCAAATGCAATCGAAACAGATGTTCGTTCAATTGAGGAAGTGGCTGGTGCACTCGATATTCTCGAAATCACCGTCGCCGAAGGAGCACCGGTTGATGGGCGAGGATTAGATACCGTCCAACTTCCGCGCGGATGCATTGTTATTTCAGAGACTGGTGGTGATCGAATTGCGGGGGCCTCAACAGAATTGCAGGCCGGAAATACCTACACAGTTGCTGTTGAACCATCGGTAAGCGATGAGATAATGAACCTGTTCCGAAGTCAGTGAACAACTCCGTTTTTCATGGTGCTTCACTGGTTTCAATTGTTAAGTCTGCCTTCGGATAAGCAACACATGTGAGCGTATACCCATCTTCTAACTCATCGTCATCCAACATCTGCTGGTTGTCGTGAGTGATATATTCTTCTGAGTTTCCGCTATCGATAATCTTCCCACTACAGGAAACGCACTGACCCTGTCGGCAGGCATACGGCATCTCCCACCCGCTCTCCTCACCAGCCTCAAGAAGAGTTTGATTATTGGCAACGTCGACCGTTTCACCCTGTTTGCTGAACTCAATTTCAAAGTATTCGACTTCATCATCAGGGATATCTGCTGGGCTCTTTGAGTCCTCTGTGTCGGTCTCCTCTAACTCTGCTTTTTCTCCTCCGGTGGAGATGGATCCGGCTGGGATGGCTCCTCCACCAACAGAACGGTTCATCGGCTCGGCGAACTCTGTTTCCGAGACAGCACTTGCCCGCTGTTCAAGCACCTCCTGTGAAATATCTGGCTTCGGGGTCCATCCAGTCCCCCGAGCGTAATGCAGTGACACCGCCAGAAGCGTGAGTGTCACCCCTAAGCTGAGTCCTAAGAAATTGATGTCCACCATAGCGGCGCTACGAAGTGGGGGGTTAAGGAAATTGTGATAAAGTGGAGAACAGCAACGAAATGTTAAGACTGTGGTGTCTTAGTATGTAGCTGGATTGAATTGACATCTACGAATGTGATATGACTCTGTATCTGTCGGTCATTAGTCACTGTGTGAGTATAGATCTCTCGAGTGGTGTGTCTCAGAATTTCATAGTGTTCAATCCCGCATTAATCTGTTCGTCTCACTGGATGTCGCCCGAATCCATACCGTAGGCGATTCGCTAGTTTTCTGGCGAATCGTCCGTCAGTGCCACGACTTCCGAAGCGTTCAGCGAGTGCTTGATAAATAAGTGGCACAGGAACCTCCTGTGTGAGCGCCTCTTCAACTGTCCACGTCCCTGTTGAGCCTCCAGCGATATGATCTGCGACGGTTTCAAGATCGGATCCTTCCTCGCGAAAGGCCTCTTCACAGAGATCTAAGAGCCACGATCGAATGACTGCACCGTTGCTCCAAGTTCGAGCGACCGTTTCAAGATCAAGCTCGTATCGGCCATGGGCCAGCAGCTCGAATCCCTCGCCGTACGATTGCATGAGTGCGTACTCAATACCGTTGTGAACCATCTTGACATAGTGGCCAGCTCCGTTTGGGCCAAGTCGTGCGTGCCCTGCGGGACCTGTCGCAATCGCATCGAAGACAGGTGAAAGTGATTCGTATGCCCACTCAGGGCCACCAATCATCAATGAAAATCCAGCATCTGCACTTGCTGGCCCACCAGAGGTGCCACAGTCAAGATACGCAGCATCAGTCGCTGTCGCTCGCTGAACCGATGACTCAAAATGTGAGTTCCCTCCATCGATAATAATATCATTACCGTCGAGTGTGTCTTCAAGTTCAGCTAGCGTCATATCAACGGCTTCTCCAGCAGGAACCATCAGCCACATGTACTTGTCGTCTCCCAATCGGTCGCAAAAATTATCCAGACTCTCGGCTGGCACTGCCCCATTGGCGGCCGCCTCTTGTACATTCTCGTGGTCGACGTCGAAGGCAATTACTTCATGCCCTCCAGCGAGTACACGGTCGACAATAATCTGTCCCATGCGGCCAAGACCGATAACACCTAATTGCATATGTGCCACTCACCACCCGATTGAAGTAGTGATTGTGATTCCTCTCTCTGTGGTCCTTATGGAAAGTGCGAGGCGAAGACCCACGGCTTGAGCCGTGAAGCCGACAACTGGGAGACTCACCACGCTTGAACGCTCGGCTGGATATTGTATGTCAAACACAGTATTTAAATGGTTTTTCATAAGTAACTGTACATCACAAAACGGCGTTGGAGACAACTCACCCCACCGAGCGAAAATCACGAACCACCAGCAGGTTCGTGACGATCTCAACCAATACGGGTTTTCTGTCTCGAAACTGTGGAACGTCGGACGCTACGACATACAACAACGGTAGGACGATGAAGGCGAGATACCCGACGAAGCCGGAGTTGAAACACCACGAACGCGACAGTGACCGACACTTTCAGTCAAGTTCGTTCGAGACGGCACCGCCGTCTCGTGATGCCAGTGAGCTTCGATTAGTGAGCACAGCGATTTCTCGAAGGACTTGCTGAGGCGTTCACCGGCTGGGACAACTCTGACGACGGCAACAACCTACCTGGCTACCGGAAGCGTGGTGACCGACACCCACGCTCCACAGTGACGTGGAAGCAAAAAGGCATCAAACACGACGACAAGCATGGGCAAGTTCGCCTTTCGAAAGGTTGGAACCTGAAAGACGGGCGCTCAGACTTCATTCTCGTAGAGTACGAAACCCGTCCTGACGGACAGGTTGAGAACATCCAGCAGGCAGTCTGGAGTGGCGACGAATAGGAGCTCCACCTCATCTGTCACAACAGATCCCCGTCGAAGACACGCTGGACGACGAGACGGCAGGCATTGGCCTCGGCATCAGCAACTATCTCGTCATCGACTTTTGAAGCCAGATAACTGAGAGTCCCCTGAGGGAATATGAGTCACGGCCGGTTGGCCCAGCCCGGAGTCTTCCTGTTTGACCGCGAGAGCGGACGGTTCACACCGAGAGAACAGTAAGATCGTAAACTGTCATATCCCACCGCTTGGGAATCCCACCTCTGAACCGGTGGGAGGAGGTCAGGTTGCCGTTATGTGCTATTGTGACTCACCATATCGAACACAAAATTTATTTTTCTCAACGGCATACATGAGGATGTATTGGAGGTGAACCAAATGGTCGCAGGTACACCAACTACATGGTCACGAGCGCTTGATCTGCCGAATCGCTTGTTCGAAAACAATGGCGGATTTATGCCCTCTGACGATGGGTATGAATTGTATGAAGAAGATGGACAATTCATATTGACGATCGATATGCCGGGATTTGACGCTGACGAGATTAGCCTTCGGTGGAACGATGGTCGGCTTGCAGTCTCGGCAGAACATGTTGATGAGGATCGTAACCGGCAAAAAAACGCTCATCGAACGTTCCGACTACCCAAGGACATCGTTGTTGATGACATAACTGCAACCTATTCTAATGGTGTTCTTGAAGTAACGCTCCCTATTGAGGGTGAACTGACTGCCGGTACCGAGATCCCTATCGAGAGCTAACTCGGTTATACGCAAGTTAGCACGCAGTAACACTTCATTACTGCTTCGACGTTCTTTTGATGATTCGCCTTTTATAAATAGCCATGGTAGAATTCAAGATTGTCGTCTCCGATGAGACGGGGTATACCCAACAGTTCGAAGTTGACGGACAAAGTGCAAACCGCTTCATTGGTCGAGATCTTGGTGAAGAGGTTGATGGAAATGCAGTTGGGTTAGATTCAGGAACACTTGAACTCACTGGTGGTTCTGATGAAGCCGGCCGTCCAATGCGTGGCGATGTCGCAGGCTCCGATCTAAAAGAGCTTCTGCTTGAGGGCGGTGTTGGCTATCATCCAGAACGAGACGGTGAACGAAAACGGATCACCGTCCGAGGTCGCCAAGTCTCAGAGGAAACTGCTCAAATCAATGTCCGTCTCACCGGCGCAGAATCTATCGAGGACCTCCTTGAAGCGGATGAAGAAGGCGAGTAAGCGTGAGCGAGCGAATTCCCAGTGATGCATCAGCTGTGACGACGGTCACAGCACACCTCGATCGTCGTGGCGGGATGCACCGGCCATATCTTCGTCTTCCAGATCAAATCGAACTCTCGCCAGAGGTGGTCATTCGATTATCATTAGATGGGACACAGTATTTTACCCACGTACAGTCAGACCGAGACGGATCTTACATTGGCGGCGCGTATGATAATAAACGCATTGCCAGAACGCCCACAGAGGGGAAAAATCGTCTCGAAGAGTGGTGTGATACACATGAGTGTAGACCCGGGGATGTAGTTGAGCTTGATATTGTTTCACCTTCATTTCTCTACGGCATGCGTGAGCCAGGTAAGCGACAGATATACACGGTTCCGAGTCGGCCGGAAAAATCACTTCAGGACATAGCTACAAAATTTCATGACTCATGAACTCCTATGATGAGTTTTTAGCTGGAAATCGGCATGACGATATCGTGCTGTTTCTCTCCGAGCATGTGGTTGATGAGCATTCGGCGATCCGCGATCGAGCTCTCTCGGTAGAAACCGGATGTGTGCTTACCATTTCTGGCACACGTGCTCAACAGATTGTTGAATCAGCAATTGGTATGGGCCCAATGGCATTTGCGAAGAAAGCAATGGGAACGCGTGTACACGTCGATAGAGAACTCAAAGATGCAGCGTGCCCCAGCGGACATACTGATCATGAGACAGAGTTCATCCTTGCATTCTCTGAGGCAGAAAATCAGGCAGTCGGTGGTCTCTACGCTCAGGGTCCCGTTATTCATGCCTACACACAGTGCTCGTGTGGTGCGCTGGCTGCTGATAAATGGGTTGCGGATGCCCCAACTGAAACGGGCGTACAACCGGGGTCATCTGTGCCAGTCGAAGAAAAATAATTAGTCTGACTGCTCTGTCGCGACTCGCTCAAATGCATCCAGAATCACGCGTTTCGTCGTTGCTCCCTGTGTCGACCAGTGATGCGCATAATCGAGCATATCGTCGTATATGTTTGGTTTGCACCCAGCGGCTTTCGGATGCCCTCCGCCATTTACATATCCAGCCACCTTGTGCGCCAGCGCAAAAGACTCTGATCCCCGAATTGAGGCGCTCCCAGCCGGCTTGACAATCACTGCTGCATCTGCACCCTGTGTTCGCAGCGCCTCTGCGACTTCGTTCTGTGAGCATCTGCCATACGTCACTCCGACAGTCCATGGCCCTACCTCAGTGAGTTCAGCACGATGCACCGCGGCCTCAATTAACTCTTGTTTCTCGGTGCGACGTAGATTAAGAAACTCATGAATGAGTGATGAAAGCTCGACACCATAGGTTCCAATTGCAGTGACATACTCTTCAGTGCTGACCCAGTATGCATAGTCGGCTATATCATCACTTCGGGGGTCTTCTTTCTGCCAGAGATCGTGATCGCGAGTCACTGCGGCTATCTCCTCCCATCGCTCATCAAAGTCGTCTGACAGTCCCCGATAGGCGACATCCGTCGAACATTCTTGATCAGAGTCCCCAATCAGAAGTTCAACACCAGCTTCACGAACCGCAGTGGCTGTTTCTATCTCCCATTGATGATGATCAAACCACCGAACTGACGAAGCTTTCGCCACGGCATCTGTCAGTGAATCCTTAACGTGATGAAATCCATCCGGACAGAGGTCACAAATGTACAGATCAACACCCTGTGGCGCTGACTCTGCAACAAGCTCGAGTGTCTGACCAATCGAGTGAGGGCCTGCCCCAACTATTCCAACTGCTGAATCAGTCGGCAATTCGATTTCATCACTCTCCGATGATTCCTCTTTGTTTCCCCGATATCGCTCAATGCGCGCCTGTAACTGTGTCTGATACGGTTCCCACGGCCGCAGATCATTATACTTTTCACGAATAAGAGCTGCACACCCGAGTCCATCAGCATCTGAGTCTGCAACCACGATAGCTGTTGCCTCACTCACCGTCGCTTCGATACGCTCAGCTTTTCGATCTGCATCGAGTGAATCGGGATAAAAAAAGCCAGCCCCAGGAAGCTGAGACTTCCGAGTAGTACTGAGACGCCCATCGTCAATAAGTGAGTCATCCATAGCTAACCTCAGGCTTGAGTATACAAAAACTGGCGTGGTTTAGCAGTTTACAGATGCTCACCCCCTGTTCTCAAGCAGCGAGCCATAGACGAACGAGTCGGGCAGGGATACAGCGTCCCTGAAATGTGAGTGCTGGTGTGCGAACGAATCGCGGAGCGATTCGTCAACGCCGTCATCATCTCGCATACACTGTCTTGCTGCAGGCCCACAGGCATACGACCGATACAGCTGTGTTGAAATCATATTGATAGATAGACACGAAACTGAGGGTTACGAGATCATCGAAGGTGAAGTGAAAGCAACTGACAATGGCGCTCACACTCGGGGTTCCAAATATCCAATTCCGAGGAATAACGCGATGCATTACGCCCACAGGTATCAATTCCACCCAACAGAAACCCAGCGCGAGACGGTGGACCATTGCCGCGATACCTGCAGGCAACTGTATAATCACGCACTCAGTGAGTTCACAAAGATTCCTGAGTCAGCAGGCACGCACAGCGCCCACAGCACGTTCCAGCCCATCAGAGACACGTTCGGTCAGTCGGTGGAACAACGACTATCTACATCAATGCTCGAAACAGCTCGTTGAAGAAGCCAAGAAACACAGATGTACCCCATATCGCATTCGAGGACGTGGAGCAAATTCGCGATCGCATGAGCGATGGAAAGAAATTCCAGCAGTGAAGATTCAACGCGTGTAACAGCAAACTGAGTGCAAGCCAGAGCCGGCTGGCATCGTGGTTGAAACGTTGAGCCAGCGTACACCAGCCAGCAATGCTCAAAATGCGGCTATACACTTGAGGAGAACTGTGACGGACATGACGTCGCCTGCCTCAACTGTTCGCACTCGGGAAACGCTGATCGTAACGCGGTCTCCGAACTCCGTTCGGCGGGCAGCAAAGTCACGCCGTGACTTTGCGACGGCGAAGAACGTTGCTCGGGAACTCGCACTCGAACTCCAGCAGGGGTAGAGATCCCTTGATCCAGGGGCGTTCAGTCAGTAGCCCTGAAGGTAGCGATTTTGATTGTGAATGCTGCTCAAGTAGCATCTGATACGTTCGTACTGGCAGAACGATAGTCCACTCACAAGTCCACGGCTGACGTCCCATGCGTCAGATTCTCAGAGAGACATCCCTGTTTCATCGTCAGCCAATTGCCGGACGGTCAATACAGGCTGTTCAGCTGATCGTACAACCTCCTCAGCGACCGACCCTATGAGAAACCTATTTTCCCCATGTCGACCACGAGTTCCCATTGCGATACAATCTGCATCCACCGAGACTGCATATTCAGTGATGGCTTGGGCTGGTTCTCCATATTGGATTGCAGTCTCCACTGGCTGGTGAGTCGCTTGCTCTATGTCTGTCACCACCTGTTGACCACGACTAACAAGGTCAGTCTCCATTTCATCCCGAAGTTCAACAGGTGACTTCTCGATATCTGATGTGTCAACGACATACAGGCAATGTACTGTTGCATCGAATCGGTCTGCTAAGTCCAGCGACACCTCAACTGCGCGCTGGACGCTGTCGGAACCATCGGTTGAGATGACGATTGTTTCGAACACATCATTATCTCAGTCAGTCGATTTTTAAACCCAACCATTCCTGTAGATTGCCCTTTGAGCCAAAGACGAGTAGAATAAGTTTTCTCTCTTAGCCACGACAGCATCGGACATGAGTGATTGCCGGTCGCCATCTATAAAGCGTATTCTCATCCCAGTGGATGCCAGCAATAAGTCAACAGAGGCCCTCAAATATGCAGTCGCGATCGCTGCCATGTATGACGCTGCAGTTCATGTTGTCCAAGTATTCGGTGAAGACTCAGCTCGGGCAATCAAGGCTGGAGAGGGAGACACAGAGCAGATAGCCGCCGATGGACAGTCGATTACTGACACGGCGACAACGATGGCTAAAGAGGCAGGAGTATCACTGTCAACTTCTGTGGCATACGGCTTCTCGCCAGAAATAAAATTACGCCACCCTGGAAGTGTGATCTTGGATACTGCAGACGAGGTCAATGCAGACTTTCTTGTCGTCCCAAGAGAGCCTCAGTCAGGAACTCCAGGCGAAGTGTTATCGAAAGCTGCAGAGTATGCTTTGTTATACGCAACCCAACCTGTTTTGTCGGTGTAGCCTTCTCTTAGCAGTTGTTGGCAATGTGATCTACTTTAGTCAGTCTGACCAATCTAAACGCTGTTGAATCTTCGCTGGTCATTACTTATTTGTCAGTACTCCTGCTTTGGCTTTTCGATACGTTTGTTGAGGTATATTTCATCTGGAATGGCTACCACCCTCGAACCCGCTCCAAAACTGTGCTCTGAACTACACCTGAGATTGAACAGTGATCAGGCTCTTAACCTCATCCTTTGCAATAGTTAAGTATTTGAATATTTGTTCTCTTTTCATAGATGACTCAATGTCATTATTTAACGAGGCATCATAAATCTCGTTCAAAAAGTCCCATATCTCGTCGTCATCTTGTCAGATATGATCTGAGATTATCCTATCTTCTATCGTAGCGTAATCCACTTTGTTTGGATCAAATTCGGTTGCTCCGATATGTACATCTTCAATCCACAAAGGCTCCTCAGCAATTACCAAAGCGGGGTAATCTTTCGAGGATAGATTATCAGTAATAGCGTCCCATGTGATTGGAGTGAGCCGATCTCTATCAATAATCGCCACTTCTAACCCTAATCTGTGACGATCAATAACTGTTAGACAATCATCAAGTTTCTTGAATTGTAGAGTGCAACAACAAGAGATGGTCAACGAGAACGACGAGCCGAACAAACGGGAAGAAACCGTTCTGAGGCTGTTCAAAAAGGGAAGAAAATCTGGAGAACTGTGGGGACGTGTGAACCCACGGTACCTCCGCGAGAACTCCGAATTGGACAAAGGGCAGGTGGAGCACGCGCTCCGGAATCTGAAAAATGCTGGATGGGTGGAGCAGCTGAATCGTGGTGGACTCTCCGAACTGGTTGAGGATCCGCGTGAGAATGACTGGCCGTCATCAGGATTGGCGAGAATTCGCCCATAGATGGGGCGTCGAAACGTCCCATCGCATCATTGAGTGTCGGTGTGCTGTGTGTGATGAGGAATGACGGAGGAGCCAGAGGGGTACGACCGAGAGTTCACGACAATCATCAACCGGCGCAGATACGCGCTGGACTCTCGACAGACCGTGGCGACGTGACGCAGTTCTTCGCCCAGTTGGAGTACTGGCTTGACGGTGAGTGGCTTGAGGTCGTTCGGTTCGATCACAACCCCGACACGGATTTCGGCCACGACATCATGGAAGACGGCCTCCACATGGACATCTGCCGTGATGGAGAGAAGCACCGCGTGAAAGACGACTTCCCGCCGGTGGAGTTAAACCGCGCTACTGTACGACAGACATCTGCGAGCACGCCGACCGGCTCATCAGGAGATTCGAAACATGCACAACGTGAACGAGACCGACCGATGACCGAGGAAGAAATTGAGGACGTAGCCGAGGCAGCCGACGAGCTCGGTGAGCGAATGGTCCAAGCTCTTGCGGAGGAGACAGGCCGCGATCCCGACGAGTTCGACATTGACTCCGAGGGTTACGAGTTTCCCGGGCCCGACACCTGAGAGCGGGGACAGTTCTTGCTGGCGGTGTTTGACCGGTGTTATTTAAAAGGCATCAGGAGACATCTACGGGCAGTGGACGAAAATCCCAGCTTCGACCCCGAGAAAACCGAATACGTTGTCGATCTGGGAGTAGGAGAGGAAGATCCAGACAAGTCCCGACTTCCTCGAATCAAAGCCATTGAGGAGCATCTCAAAGAGCGATACGAGCTGATCCACGGTGATCTTGACTCGGGAGAGGTCCTACGCCACGACAACGGCGTGTGGATCACAAGCAACAACCGAGGGTATTACAATCTAAAGCACCAGCTTCCTAGCGCGATCATCGAACACGACGACCTGGCCGCTGCTGTCGGAGAGTTAGATTTCTTGGCGATACACGGTGGCGCTGATGAACTGCCCATATTCGGACGGAAGTTCTCGGTCAACGACCTCGCCCGCCCGCTCCTGCTGGCAACGCTCCTCAAGAACGAAACGCCCAACAGCGTCGTTAAAGTTCTGGATGATGGCGAGTACGTCGAAGACCTCAATCTCTCGAAGGTAGTGAGCCAATCCTCGCTCTCCGGGTACGGGGGTGACGTATCCGAATTCTTCAACCCGTACTGCAGCCGTCTTCAGGATGATGTGATCGAGTTCGTCCAGGGCACGAAACACGAGGAACTCGTACCACCGCCACCGACGCTCGCCGCCGATGCTAAACCCCTCCGCGACTTGCAGCTGATCAGCCGCGATCTCCGCCAGAGGGCGCTGAAGTTTCTCCAGTTCAAGCGTGTCTCAACAACACCACTCACAACAGAAACGTGATGTTCAAACTGCTGGATGTTGCCTGCCTCCACGGGACGACGATGGAGCCCTCACAGGAGGCCATCGAGGGGAAACCGTGGCTCTGGAGCGGTGACGCACCGAAGCGCCGGAACTTCCTCAACCATCTGACCAAGTCCAGTCGGAAGGAGATCATGTCGATGTTCCTACCGGCGAACGGAAAGACGGGAACTACTGGAAAGCAATCGCGTTTCTGAGTAACATGATTGACGATCCGGCGTCACTCGAAATTGGGGAAGTTCCCGAGGGTGACCTATCAGAATTCAGTGAGATGATTCGGAACGAATATTACCTGAAATTTAACGCCTAAAGGATGTCCTACCTGCTGCACCCTCGAACTGGATAACAATCCCCAAACTGCCAAGGACTGTGAGGACACGTATTTTGAGACATATCCCACCTACCCTTCGCTATCGACTCTTTATCAAGCTGCCTTCGCTCACATAGGCACAAGCTGCTTCCTCAAAAACGAACCACGACTGCGACGAATAGGTTGTGTGGCAGGTAGTTCATTGACAGGACCTATGAATTGGATAAGAATGAGATACTGCCGCACATGTGATGTATTCACAAACGATACACGGCTTCTCGAACTGCTGACTCCACTCCACGATGTGCCGAGACAGCTTGTGGAGTCGGCCGCGGACAACCGTTCCTCACGCCCTTCCAACGTGTGGTGGATGCTATCCCTCCCTGCGTTCTGGACGCGCTTCCGCATCGTAAAGCAGCAGTGCCGCTCAAACTTGATTTCAGGGAAGTCGATGACCAGCGTGCCCTCAATACTATCTTCGGACAAAGCGGTGAGGGCCACGTTGTCCTCGTTCACGTCTACACCGACGACCGTCCGCGAGTCCTCCCTGTCTCGAACGATCTGTTCGGTGTTGGTGACATTGACGTGCAACTCGGGAGTGTCGTTGTAGAATAGAGCTTCTGCCGTCCCAATCTCCCACCCGTCGCTCGTGAGCGCGGTCTCGAGAATGTTGAGGTGGGCGTCACTCCCTTTGAGGACACGCTTGAGGCGTTTGTACGGGTCCGCGTACGGAACACCCCGTCACCATTGTCAGTGAACGACAGGTTGTACCCTTTCTGGTAGTCCGCGCGAAGCGGGTACGCACCATCCTCGGTGTGAGTCAAGAGTCCGAAGTCATTGTACTTATGATAGTTCTCCATCGCGTCGAGAGCCTTGGCAACGACGCGCTAAGTCGTTCACGAGCTTGGCATCGTCGGTCATGCAGTCGGGAATGTTGTCCCAGTCTGCGCCGTCTTTGGCAAGTCGGATGGTCTCGTCGTACACTCGACGGGCTTTGAGCGTGGCGTCGTACAACAGACCCTCGCTGTCACTCTGGATGTTGAGTTGGAAGTCCAGCCTTTTTATGAGAGCCTCTGAGTCGGTCATTCTTCGTCTTGTTCAGCGGGTTCTGAGGTTCGGGCGACTTTCACTTTGGCTCCACGCCAGCATTTAGCGACGGTGACGTGTGCGCTGTTCCCGAACAGTTTGACCTCGCCGTCGAGAACTTCTTCGCTGTCGATTTCAAATCGATCCCGCACATGAATGTATACATCTATATGTAACGGAATTTGTTCCTTAGAGCGTATGGGCTTCAAGCCTCGGGGTCAGTTCAAAGCCCCGAGCCACTGGACCTGCTCAGCCTGTAGAGAGTGCTCTGTGATTGAGGCCATGATGGAGTGAATTGATATCCTCGCCGATCAGCGACTGCCGATATCATGTGACGTGAGAGTGTCACGCTATTCAATAGATGGGCGTGGTAGCTTACTCGTCTGCGGCAAGACGAATACTCATCTCTATTTCAAAACTCTCGGTCTCGCACATCTCAAATCCAACTTTCTCATAGAGTGCAACAGCAGCGTGGTTCCACCGTTCGACGGTGAGCCATACCTTTGAGACGTCTTGAGCGGCACCGTAGCCCAGCAGTGCGTTGACCAGCTGTGTTCCTATTCCGGCTTGTTGAAACGCCTGTAGGACGAAGATAGCTAGCTCGAATGCCTCCTCATCAGGAACAAGCGTTGCATGGCCCGCGACTGTATCGTTATGCCATGCAACCACATTCAAACAGTTTCCGTCAAGAATATTTGCGAGCCAGTCTCGTATCCGGTCCTCTTGGCTTGGCGGAATTCCCTGTGCACGATCTGCTGGATCAAACTGATCATACATGTTGACAATCGCTTCGAATTCTGTGCTTGTCTCCGCATAGCTTCGAATTTGAATACTTCGTTCCTCACCATCTACAAAATTGAGTGGAGGCGGATCAAATCCTTCACTCACTGTCTCGGGGTACCCACGATTGTGGTTCATCGAACCAGCGTCACCGTAACGTGTGAATTCAACAAGACGAACTCCGCAAGGCTACTAATTTGAATCTTGCCCATTGGACTGGTCTCTCCGCCGCCAATAATGAGGTGATCAAAATCCTCTGATTCGGCATATTCAACAAGTCTGCTACCAGGATTGCCTTCAAGATGCGTGATGTTTGCCGTGATATCCTCATTTTCAATAACCGAGCGCACCTCGTTTTTGATTTCACCACGGGATTTGTCTGTCTCTGGGGTGTCAAGAATAGCGATTGTCACGTTTTCATCGAACATAGCCGCTCGTCTGACCGATTTTTCAAGTGCCTGAATCGAATCAGGGGATCCGTTGACGCCCACAAGGACTCTCATATCCGATAGCGTCTGCACGAAGGCAGAAAAACAATTGGATGACAGAACACTTTTTGATATCACAGTGTCACCCGCTGATATGGATAATGAGGCTCCATCGTCGGATTCGGACACAGCGACTGAGACTGAAACTGCAACTAAATCTGAATCAGAATCAACACCCGAACTGGAAGCTATCGCTGAAGACGTTGAGAAATATGCCCGATTTAAAAAAGTCGATGGGGCACAATATGACCGGGTGAATGAATTCCTTCGCGACCGCACGTATATCACTGCTCGTGAGTGGGCAATCGCTCGTCTCTGTTCGGACTTTCGCACAGAGACAGGCGTTGAAATGACGAAGATTGGCGAGAACCTACCTGAACTTGTTCCGTTTATGACAGACACATACACGCCACAGGCAGTCAATCAGGCACGCGCTTCATTCGAGAGCAAGGTGACACAGGCAGGTGCAACATTTCTGTATGGTGCAATGTCTGGCTTTTTTAGCGCTGATGAACTCGATGAGTTGATGTACGAGGTGACTGAGACTGCGAAATTCTTGTTGGAAGTTGAGGGAGTTGAGCTCGATGTTGCTGATGAGCTTGAAGTTGAAGATAGGATCTCAAGCGTGATGCGCGAAGTTCGAGCAGCGAGCGACGAGATGCGAACAGCCGAAACCGATGAATAACGTATCTAAGGAAGTATTGCAACTCACGTTGGCTTGGCTCAGTGCGTACGAAATGGCTACTACATACAGAGATTGTGTCCGGCAATTGGTGTATAGCTGTCATTCTCGTATACAACGTTCCCGCGAAGCAATGTTCGAGTCGGGAATACACCCTTAGCACCCTCAAATGGTGTCCATCCACAGGTAGTCTCGAGTTCTGTAGCAGTGATAGTCTGTACGGCGTCTGGATTCACAAAAACGAGATCGGCATCATAGCCTTGGGCGATACGGCCCTTATTCTCGAAACCAAACAACTCAGCAACGTTTGTGGCTGTCACTGCTTGGATTCGCTCATAACTGAGCCGGCCCTGCTCTGCCTTCGCCAGCAGCAGTGGCAGCATCGTTTCGACACCTGGGACACCGCTTGGTGCTGATTTGAGCGTTGTGTTTTTTTCCTCATGTGTGTGGGGAGCGTGGTCAGTCGCGACAATATCTATCCGTCCGCTCAGAAGTCGTTCGAAGAGCGCTTCACGCCGCTCCTCAGATCGAAGTGGTGGATTCATGCGTCCGTACGTACCCAGTTCTGCCGCATCGGCCTGTGAGAGCAGCAAATGATGCGGAGTAGCCTCACAGCTCACACCAGCAGCCACCGCTTGGTCAACAGCTTCTGGCGTGCTTACGTGTGCAATATGTAGTTGAGCCCCGCTTGCTGCTGCGAGGTCAATTGCGCGTTCAACTGCGCTAACCTCGGCATTGGCTGGGCGATATGCACTCCAATGATTAGCGCGAGCCCCCAGACCGATATCATCAGTTGCACGGTGCAGAGCTGTCGGATTGAACTGGTTCTCATCCTCTGCATGAACAGTCACGAGCGCTTCGTTCGATGTAGCAACGTGGAGCGCAGATTCGAACATCGAGAGCTCAATCCCCATTTCACCCGTCGAGTCTGCAAGAAACACCTCTCCAAGTGCGCACATTGGGCGCTCAAACAGCGTCTCTGGATCCCATCCATGGGTTACCCCTCCATTGAGTCCATAGTCGACACCCGCGGCAGCAGCGTACGTCTGCTTCGCGTCGAACGCAGCTCCGGTCGTCGTTGGTGGGTCTGTATTCGGTTGATCGATTACGGTTGTCACGCCCCCAGCGAGAGCGGCACGCGAGCCACTCTCCCACGTCTCTTTATGACCAGCGCCTGGCTGACGAAAATGAACGTGAGCATCGATCGCACCAGGGAGTACCAGCTGGTGGTCGGCATCAATTGTATGCGTCGCCCTGTCTGGATCTGTATCTGTATCTGGATTTAGTGTCGAGATCTGCCCACCTTCGATAAAAATATCTACCACCCGCTTATCAGCTAAGCGTGCATCTGTGATCAGAGTGGACATAGGAATATCACTCAAGGTGTTCACCTAAATACGACGATTTAGTTGCGAGCCCTGAATTCAACCGCGTCTGTTTCAGTTACTTCACCAAAGAGCCAGCCTGCATGGTCAAGAGCATACTCGTGGTGCGCCGACTCAATCGCTCCGATCGCATCCGAAAGTAGCACTGGTTGGTAGTCACGTAGTCCCGCACTCCCAGCGGTGTGGAGCACGCAGACATTGGCGAGCGTCCCGCAGATCAGGAGGTCTTTGACTCCATGTGCCTGCAACCATCCGTGTAACTCAGTCTGATAAAAAGCATCATACGTGTGTTTTTCGACGATATGGTCGTCTGGGTGCGGCTCAAGTTCTGCCACCAACTCGCTTTCCCAGCTCCCTTCGACGACATGTTCGCCCCAGCGATCAAACTCATCGTAATAGTGTGCGCCTTCGAACTGCTCAGGGGGATGAACATCACGTGTATACACTACTGGAATATCTGCGGCGTGAGCCCGCTCAGTGACCGATTTGATTGGCTCAATCACAGCCTCGCTCTTGGGTGCATACAAACTTCCATCGGGGTGACAGAACCCATTCTGCATGTCGATAACGACGATTGCTGTCCCGACGGAGTCAAACGTCAACTCAGACATAAATGATGAATGTAGGTGTATGGTCAAAACGCCGGCGGAAAGCTACTTGAGCGTACATACGTAACTTATCATACAGAATGTTTTCACGCCGCGCGGCGGGTGGACTCGTGCTCGCATTACTAATGATCTCTGCTGGTTGCGCGAGTTCGATAACACCATCAAATTCAACGACTGAATCAAATCAATCTGTCGGACAACCGGATGGTGTTGCGACACCCGGGCCCTCGTTTGAGGACCCATCGGCAGACGTACTTGGATGGGAAGGTGGGTACTGGTATAATGAGAGTGTCGATATAGATCAGTCAGATGGGCTCTCAGATAAAGAACTTAATGCATACGTCGCGCGGTCGCAGGCACGCGTAGAGTATCTCCGACAGAAGGAGTTTCTCAATCCGGTCGATGTATCAGTCATCTCACGCTCGGAGTACACCAGTTCAGATAACAACAGAGGTTCAACACAGTACACCAAGTGGAATAATCAAGTCTGGGAAGCACTGTTCATTATTGGTGAATCACGAAGTACTCAAGAAGCTCTCGAAGCAACACGTGGGGCTTCTGTTGCCGGCTTTTATGACCCCGCAAGTGATGAAATCAAAATCATTACCGACACGCCAGAAACACCTGTCATTGATAATCGGACACTCGTACATGAGCTTGTTCATGCTGTTCAGGATCAACATTACAACTTGAGTAGTGACCGATTTACCGCAGACACACAAGACGGGCAACTCGCCACTGATGGACTCGTCGAGGGTGATGCGCGGTTCGTCGAGAAATCATATGTAGAGCAGTGTCAGAATGAGTGGTCCTGCGTTGCGACACCCTCTCAGTCAGATGAGTCCTCAGGGGAAACCCCAGATCTTAATTATGGACTATTCTTGACAATGTATCAACCATACTCAGATGGACCAAGCTATATCGCCCAATTACGCGAGCAGGGAGGGCCCAGTAGTGTCGATAATAGATTTATCGATCCACCAACAGCATCGAAAAGTATCATTCACAACGAAGAATACACTTCTCCATCATTGTCGGTCCCTGACCGATCTTCAGCAGAATGGAGTCGGTTTAATTCAATTGGTGATGGTGGCGCCGACAGCGTTGGCGAGGCTTCTATCTATATGATGTTCTGGTATCAATCGCGTCAGCAGTCAACGGATATCGTTGATCCAGCCGCGTTCTCACAGCCAAAAAATAATTATGATACGTACGATTACTCTGCATCCCCCTCAGATGGATGGGCAAATGATAAGCTGTATCCATATCGCACAACTGAGGATGGAGAAACACAATATGGATATGTTTGGCGGATCTCATGGGAAAGTTCCAGCGAAGCACAGGAATTTGTAACGGCATATCGAGAGATGTTGTCTGCACAGGAAGCGGTCACAAAGGGGTCTAACACATACGTCATCAAGGACGGTGACTTCGCAGACGCCTTTCGGATCGAACGGTCTGGATCGCAGGTAACAATCATAAACGGACCGACACCGCGCAGTCTCGATGACATTCACTCGTCGTAAGCTAACTGAATAAACGACCTTTTCTCACTCCCGTTGTAGTGCTGAGTATGGATTTCGACATCGTCACTCCAGATGCCATTACCGATGGTCGAGCCACCGACGCATATTTTGAGCGGACGGAGACCACACTTAGGCACGCGGATCGCAATCCGCAGGTGGTTGCCGAAATAACTGCGGATCAGTTTCCCTCGGGTGAGTTTGAACTCTTAGCCGGAATGAAAGATGCAGCGGCGCTATTATCTGACTTGGCAATTGATGTCGATGCTATCCCGGCGGGACGACTGTTCGACGGCGGCCCAGTTATGCGACTTCGCGGTCCATATCTCGAATTTGCCCGGTACGAAACAGCGTTACTGGGATTTCTTTCACACGCTTCTGGGGTAGCAACCGCCGCCTTGGCAGCGCGTCGCGCGGCTCCAGACTCGATCGTCCTCTCTTTCGGGGCACGACATGTGCACCCATCAATCGCGGCGATGGTTGAGCGGAGCGCATTATTAGCTGGCCTTGATGGCTTCTCGCACGTTGCTGCAGGTGATGTGCTTAATCGGTCGGCTGGCGGGACAATGCCACATGCGTTGATGTTATGTTTTGGACGAGGAGAACAGGAAGCTGCGTGGGAGGCGTTTGATACTGCTGTCCCAGAGTCGGTCCCGCGTGTTGCACTCTGTGATACGTATTCTGATGAAGTTGATGAGACAGTTCGTGCTGCTCTTGCGCTCGGCGATCGGCTTGACAGCGTGCGAATAGACACAACCCGTTCACGACGTGGGGACCTCAGCCACATTGTTCGAGAAATACGCTGGACGCTTGACTCACATGACCGCGACGAGATTGATATTTTTGTATCTGGAGGATTGACCCCAGATGATCTAAACTCCCTGGCGCATATTGTTGATGGATTCGGCGTCGGTGGAGCAATTGCGAACGCTGACCCAGTTGATTTCGCACTTGATATCGTAAGTGTTGACGGCGAGGCAGTTGCCAAACGTGGGAAACTCCCGGGAAAGAAAGCAGCCTATCGAGCCCAGGATGGGTCACATCTTGTCCAGTTAGCTGACGAATCGCCTCCGGAGAACGCAGAGCCGCTATTGAGTCCACTTATTCGTGATGGCGATATCGTCTCTTCATTCGATCTCGGTCTTGAGGCGGCGGCACAGCGAACTGTCGCCGACGTATCGCAGTGTCAGCTCTAATCCGCAGACACCCCCTCAGATAGAAGTTCAACGTGTCGTCACACTCAGATTAAGATGGCAGAACGATGCTAACTCATAATCTGTGCGCCAAATCAGGAACTGAAACTTTCCGAGGAGCAGTGCTCTCTGGAATAAGGCGCCCATCGGTGTGATGAATGACCACTGGAACGTTTAGTTGGCTGCTTGAAGCTCTCTGTAGAAATAATATTTGTGTTGATTTCTCCTCGTCGCTTCGCTCGTTGAGGGTCATTTTCGAGCGAGGGGAGTAAGCCTCTACACATTCACTTCTTCAACACTCCCCCCATCAGCACGCTCACGGAAGACTTGCCCGTCAAAGAGTGTGACATCAGTGGTATTATTTTGCCACGCGAGTGGTGATATTCCCGCCTTTCGACAAGCTAATGAGAGGAATTTCTCTTCGTGCCAGCCATTCTCAAGTGGAACTGTCGGATACAACCAACTTCGTCCGTCACCTGCCTGAATCGCTACTCCATGTGACCCTAACGTGAGATCTGTGGCTGGGTCTTCAGTTGTGAACGTATCTCCAACAATACAGACCGATATTGTCAGATTTGAGAGTTCCGGTTGTTGTATTTCAGAGCCGCAGGAGTTTTTCGATGCTGCCTGTATCGTTGAATCAACGATTGCATGACCGAGTTGATCGCTCCCGTTGTACGTTCCAGCACACCCGCGCAAGCGCCCCCGACCACGAGTTGATTTGATACGGACTAACACGCCTGTTCGCGCATAAAATGAATCTCGCATGCTACCAGGTTGCTCGCGCTGACCGTGGAGCACGTACGACTTGAGCGACTCACGCGCAAGTTCGACAGCTCGAGCCCCATCATTATAACCAACATCAGCGGCCTGCACCTCAGACATAATCTATCAGACACTCCGGCCTGACTTGAACGCTTCCCTTCATATACAGGATTAGTAGCATCTGTGCTGTGAAACTGTCTCTACACATCGCGGAGCAGGCCGAGTGGGAATCGTTTGAAAATCTTCGATTCCGTGATGGGACGTGGAGGGTCTCAGACCGTTTCAGTTGAGAGGATGAAGGCCCGACGCTCCGGTGAATAAACTCTGTTTCGTGTGAGTGTCTATCATGTAGGTTCAACTGCTGTGAGTGCGAGCATCAAGACCGCGCTGACCGTGGTGCTGGTATCAGTGTCACTCAAAATGATTGAGAAAGTGCGAAGACAGGTGCCTGCTCTCAACACATTCCCGCAGGTTCGGAAGTGGGAGTTGCGACAGCGGGGCCTGTGGACGGCCCAACCCTGGCCTCTGAGACCGTTCAAGGCAACCAGACCGATGGTATCTGAGGTGTGTCTGACTAATCCACGGGAACGTCAGGGTCGTATGGAAGACGAAGTCTCTCGAACTAATTGAGCTTGTGGCGGTTCACCGAACAGTTTATACCGATAATCACTCCTATTACCAGTGGCAGAGAGAGCTCGGCTCCCGTGGGCAGTGACCCAACGAGGAAAGTCCCCCCACCGTCCGGACAGGTGACCGAGTGCAAGCTCGGAGTCGGAGACGACTGGCTCTGAAACAGAAACGAGACCCCGCGACCCGACCAATGAATCGTGCGAATTGACCCGCAAGGGAAGAGAGTTAACCCGACGAGGTGACGGTCGCGAACGGATGGAACGGTGAATCCTCACTGGTGCAAGTCCTCGCTACAAGGTAGTCTGGACAGAGCGCGGACGCTTAGCCGAATGCCGAGATGAACAGAAGGGGGCTTACTCCTCTCAGCCACTTTCTTCCGAATCACACTCATTGACAATCTCAGGAGTATGTATCCACGAGCCTGCATCAGGCTTGAAACGACACATCAGAGGGGAGTCTGCCTTGCTATCGAGCGCGGTTTGTGACGTTGAGTGTCGGCTTTCTCCTCTCGCTACTCGTCAGCAAGGCTGACTACTTAACGGAGAGGACACCACATCGAAAATGTTGAAAAGCAGGTCAAAGATATTATCCAGCTATCCCGTGGCCGACTGTGTGAGTTGATCTCAGAGGAGATGAATTTCATACGATTGATAAAATACTGGTCATCAGTATATGAAATCCACCTCGTCGCTCCATTGTATCAATCCTCAAATAATTCAACCAACCGATATCGATGGCTCAACTCTCTTGACAGTACACCGTAATAATATCCTATGGACGATGATTTCAAACCAAGGCGATGCTGCGAATTTACTGCTGTCGCAATGAGAGAAGCACTGACCGAAAGGTTTGCTGGAAGTGATGCTGAGTATGAGACAGTCGCAAGACAGGCACGTGACTTAGGTGATGCTGAGAAAGTAAGCAAAGATCGAGGAGCTCAGCTCACTGTCGATGTAATTATCCGTAATCTACAGGACGCGCCAGATGAACTCAGTGTTGCTGAACGATGGAACTGGTGGCTGGGTGCGCTTGAAGTCGCATACGGTGGGTATGAGCGATTTCAGGTTCGCACAGTCCCACAGGGAGACTCACACAGCTAAAATTCCCTCAGGCAACGGAGATCTAATGTGGTCTGAATTTCTTTCTCATACTCGCGGAGAAAAAGGTGTTATTGCAATCGTATACAGCCGATTCTCACTCTACTCGCTCATCTCACTACATTTCGCTCGTTGGCTGAGGCGGCAGAAGCGCTAAGAGTGAACGCTCTCTCCCAACACCCGACCTTCAGACGGCAGATCTGCATGAGCAAGGAAGGTGAGTGTATTTGGACAATCAACGAACACAAACAATCTGGGTACCTAATCCACATGATGGATATCCAATTTCTCGGTGGGGCTGGTGAAGTTGGCCGGAGTGCAATCTATATTAATGACTCACTGTTACTGGACTATGGCCTGAAGACTGCGACCCCACCGCAGTTTCCCGTGGGATCTGTGGAGCCCGAGGCAGTCGTGGTCTCACACGGACATTTAGATCATGTCGGATCGATTCCATCACTCCTTAGTGGTGCTCGTCGCCCGCCGATCCACATGACAGCACCGACACTCGAATTGACGCGCACACTCGCACAGGATACGCTCAAACTGCACGGGGGAAGCTACAATTGTCCGTTTACTGCTGAGGAGATTCGACGACTTCCTGAAGTGGCAGAGACGCACCAATACACACAGACATTCAGTGCTGCCGGTCATCAAATCACGTTTTATAATGCGGGCCACATTCCCGGGAGCGCACACATCCTCGTTGATGATGGAGAGACTCGTTTGCTCTATACGGCAGATTTCAATACGATTGATCAGCGCCTTGTTTCACAGACGACAGCACGTCCCAATGCAGATGTGGTCATCTGTGAGACCACGTACAGTGATATTGAGCACCGCGCTCGCGAGACAATCGAAACAGAATTCGTCAAGAGTGTCAAGTCAACCCTCTGGGAGGGTGGAACTGTCGTCATTCCAGCCTTTGCAATTGGCCGAACACAAGAGATGCTACTCATTTGCGAGGCACACGGGATTCCCTGTTATGTTGACGGGATGGGGACACAGATCACCAATATGCTTCAGCAGTATCCTGGCTTTGTTCGCAATGCCGCTGCCCTCCGTGAAGCCAAGTCTCACGCTCGCTTCGTCACTGGCCGAGATGGGCAGCGACGGCGGATTGCTGAAAAGAACGTTGCGATTGTCACCACAAGTGGCATGCTCTCTGGCGGACCCGCGATGACGTACATCCCTGCAATTGGTGCAAATCCGGTGAATAAAATAACGATGACCGGATACCAGGTCGAAGGGACTCCAGGCCGAAGTCTCCTTGAGACTGGGGGGGCAGAAATCGATGGCCAACACATGACAGTTAGCGCACAGGTGGAGGCATATGATTTTTCCGCACACGCCGATAGTGATGGAATTCGTGAACTTTTAGATGCATACCGTGATGCGACTGTATTGCTGAATCACGGTGATCGGTGTGCCAGGTTTGCCGAGGAACTTCGCTCACAAAACATTGAAGCATCGGCTCCAGAGATTGGACAAAGTCTGACAGTGTGAACTGCCTGGGCTCAAGCGAGGTAGTTTGAGAGACGAGCTCAGAGTCATCAAAAAACATAAATGTTCGATCTTCATCCAACCCCGAGGCACCCGGCCTGTCCCGCCTACAGAAACCACTTGGTTTGATCATCAAGAATCGGGGAGAATAGCTGACTCTTACCCATCAGGGTGAATCCGACGCCCCCTCAACGATCCACCACTGATGGCAGGCCCAGATATTCTCCCGTTCTCAACCCGGACATTTGACAACAGCCACACAAACAAGTTTAATATCGTCGGTCATTATGCCTCCTGTCTCTTCGCTTGGTCTATACGAATAGCGAGCATTAGCGAAAGTGTCTATTGACCACCCATGGAATGACTGTGCATGTCAGACCCGTTTATTGTGATTGGTGCAGACGCTGCTGGCCTCTCAGCAGCAAGCAAGTGTCGTCGGGATAATCCCAACCGGGAGGTCATTGTTTTTGAGCGTGGCGAGTGGGTCTCATACGCTCACTGCGGAACTCCATATTTTATCAAAGGCGCTGTCGATAAACTGACTGACCTCCAGTCACTTACGCCGAGTGCAGTCGAGAAACGCGGAATTGAGCTTCAACGAAAGCACGCGGCGACAGCAATTGATACTGTTTCTCACACAGTCACGGTGGCTGGCCCGCATGAGACTCAAGATGTTGATTACGATACGTTACTTATCGCAACAGGTGCCGAAGCAATCGACGCCCCGATTGAGGGGTCCAATCTCGGGAACGTCTTCAGCCTGCACGGGCTTGACGACGCTGCCAACATCCGCGCACTATTAGAGCCGCCAACTGAATTCAGCAGCGACCGACTCGGGGGCGGGGGCTATCTTGATACAGATACAGTGCAGACGTATGGCGCTCGCGAACCACCAGAGACCGTTGCCATCATCGGTGGTGGATATGTTGGCATAGAAATGGCTGAAGCATTCCGTGCATGGGATTGCCGTGTTCATCTGTTCCAGAGGGGTGAGACACTGCTCACTGCATTTGGGGAGGCAGTTGGTGACATCGTTGCTGAACGACTTACCGATGCAAACGTTGAACTCCATCTCGACACAGAAGTGACAGCACTCACTGGCACTGACGGGACCGTTTCAGCAGTCACTTGCGATACCGGTGCCCAAATCTCGATTGATGCTGCACTCATTTGTATCGGGATTAAACCAAATACAGAGCTCATTGCCGATACTCCTATTGAGAGTGGAAGAACCGGTGCAATTCAAACAGATAAGTACGGACAGACGACTGTTGACGACGTCTATGCGGCTGGTGATGTAGCTGAGGTCACTCATACTGTGACCACTGAACCGACATGGAGTCCATTGGGCCTTCCAGCGAATCGTGTCGGCCGTGCAATTGGCATGACCATCGCCGGTTCACCAACCCCAGTCGGGTCCGTCGTAGAAACAGCGATGCTCAAAGCATTTGATCTTGAGTGTGGCCGAAGCGGGATTCTTGATGATGAACGAGCGGAAGCAGCTGGTTTCGAGCCGCGCTCACAGACCATCACTGCACAGTCTCGTTCAGGATACTATCCTGGTGCTGCAGAGACGACTGTTACACTCATGGCTGATGCAACCACAGGTCGACTGTTAGGTGGAAGCATCGTTGGAACTGATCGAGCAGCTGTTCGGATCAATACAGTCGCGACCGCTTTAGGTGGAGAATTCACTGTTGGCGAGCTTGAGCTTCAGGATCTGGGATACGCACCACCGTTTAGTCCTGTCTGGGATCCAATCCTCACTGCAGCGAAAGTTCTTCACGGGAGAGTTGGATAGACAGTTAGTGATTCCAAAGTTTGCTAATCAGGCGATACTCTGTATCAGGGCTGTATCGACGGAACAAAAGACTGTTTGACAGCACTGATACTGATGAGAGCGCCATTGCTCCAGCAGCAAGGATGGGTTGTAAGAGACCCAATGACGCCAATGGAATCATCGCTATATTGTAGCCGAGTGCCCAAAATAGATTCTGTTTGATTTTGGCGAGCGTCCCAGCTGATATTCGGATTGCCCTCAGCACATCCATTGGGTCATCACGCATGAGCGTTACATCCGCCGCCTCAATCGCGATATCAGTGCCTGAGCCAATCGCAGTCCCGACCGTAGCAGTCGCAAGCGCTGGAGCGTCATTTACTCCATCGCCGACCATCATTGCCTGCTTGCCACGGGTTTGGATCGAATCGACAGCCGAAGCTTTCTCATCTGGAAGCACCTCTGCCTGGACATTGTCAGCTTTAATCGAGAGATTGCTCGCCACCGCTTTCGCTGTTATTTCATTATCACCTGTGATCATATGTACCTCCATCCCGCGATTACTCAACGCTTCCACCGCGTCGACAGCACTCGGTTTCACCGTATCTGCTCCTGCAATGACCCCGAGCAAGCGGCTCTCATCTTCAACCTGTTCACCCACTAAAATAACACTCTTCGCTGCCGATTCAAGTCTCTCTTGAGCAGCCCCTGCAGGTGCTGGGTCAATACCATGCGCCTCAAGTAACCGATCATTGCCAACAAGCACGGTCCGTTCATTAACGATCCCCTTAACACCTTGACCGGGAATGCTCTCAAACTCCGCCGCGCTGTCAAACTCGATGCCACGATTACGTGCAGCCTCAACGATTGCCCCCCCGAGTGGATGCTCGCTGTGAGTTTCGACACTTGCCGCTCGTGCGAGTAGCATATCGGTTGTTACCGCCACTGACGATTTCTCAAATGCTCCTCCGTCGGCACTTGGAGTGATCGGGACAACGTCTGTGACAGCGATTTCACCCTCAGTCAGCGTCCCCGTTTTATCAAAAATCACTGTCTCTACCTGTTGAACCCGTTCAAGTACATCTCCGTCTTGAAACAGAATTCCATGCGTCGCACCGATCGTTGTCCCAACCATCGTCGCTGCTGGTGTCGCGAGTCCAAGTGCACATGGACAGGCGATTAAAACAGCTGAAGCGAACACTAATAAGGAGAACTCAAGCGTTGAAACGGCCCCGCCAGCAACGGTTGGTCCCCCCGCGATAATTCCCCACAACGGCAATGAACCAACGAGGTTAGCAAGCGTTTCTGGGAAAGCCATCCAGAGCACTGCCCATATAACAGCATTCGCGATGACTGCCGGGACAAAGAATGCAGAGATGCGATCAGCAACATTTTGAATCGCTGGCTGCCGTGATTGCGCCTGCTTCACTGTCTCAACGATCTGCTGTAATGCCGTCTCTTCACCGATTTTTGTCGCCTCAACGAGTAGAGATCCATTTTGATTAACTGTCGTTCCAACCACCTCATCACCAGGTGCCTTCGAGACTGGCAGTGACTCGCCAGTTAGCATTGATTCATCAACTGTCGAGTCTCCCTCGATAACGATACCATCAGTGGGTATTTTTTCTCCAGGTCGAACCTTCAGGTGATCTCCGACCTCAAGTTCTGAAACGGGAACTTCAATCTCACTCCCGTCTGCAGTGACTCGTGTTGCGGTATCTGCTTCGAGTTCAAGCAGCGACCGCAGGGCTTCAGAGGCCTGACCTTTTGATCGTGCCTCCAAGTAGTTGCCAAGAGTAATAAACACAAGAATGAGGACTGCTGTATCGAAATAAAGACCAGCACTCGGCAGGATGCCAATAAGCGCAATCACCGAGTATATATATGCAGTTGTCGATCCCAGAGAAATAAGGACATCCATATTTGCGGTTCGATTCTTCACAACTGCAGTGTAGCTGTTTGTGTAGAACTCTCGACCGAGGATAACCTGAACAGGCGTGGCCAGTGCGAATGCAACCCATCCCGTGGTAATCGTCGTCCCGGGGATATGAGCTGGTAGCAGACCTGGGGCGAACAAGTGAGCAATCATCATGCCGACAAGTGGGAGAGCAAGTACCCCTCCAAACAGCGCCAGTCGTTTTTGTGTGCGAATTTCCTCGCTGCGAACGGTGTCATCCGTTCGGTCTGTTCTTTCCCTCTCAGTCGCTGGAGTATATCCAGCCTGCCTGATTGCTGTTTCGAGGTCTAATCGGTCTACTTCTGCAGGGTTATACTCTATCTGTGCCTCATCAGTCGCAAAATTAACTGATGCATCGATGACTCCCGTGGTTTCTGTGAGTGCTGCTTCAGTTGACTCTGCGCAACTCGCACACGAGAGGTCGGTGACACCGAGTGTTTCTGTCTTCTTGCGTGGTTCATAGCCTGCGGTCGCAATTGCGTCGTATATCGTTGCCATATCGGCACGCGTGGAGTCATATTTGATTGTTGCCTCATTCGTGGCAGGGTTCACATCTGCGTTCTCAACCCCCTTCACCTCATTGAGAGCTGTCTCGACACTTTGTGAACAACTCGCACAGAACATTCCGGAGATACTAACGGTGCCGCGAGTAGTCACCATAGCATAAACTACGAGGTCTATACTTACGTGGATTGCTCTTTTGAATCGATTCCCAACATGCAGGAATCCTTTGCAATCCAAGGGAGCAGGAGAAGTTTCTCGACGGAAGCTCGAAAGGAGGATATCAAGAGGACTCTTGCAATCGGTGATATCGCGATTCAAACGCCTCTAAACAGGAGTCACAACAGAACTCATGTCGCTCTCCGCCGAACTCTGCGTGGTCACCCTCCGCAGTGACAGTATTCCCACATTCTGCGCATGTCAGCGTGAATCCTGTCCCTCTGACCGCTGGGTGCCATTGGTGTGTGTCCAACACCTCGACTTCGTAAGTATCAATCAGCGAGAGGTCGAATATTCGTTGGATCTGCGCTCGAATTTGATCGGTGCGAACTCGCACTGTACAAATAACGTCTCCAGTGGCTGTCACAAAGCGGTGCTCAACCGCGGTGTCGTGCCCAATGTCCTTGGGCAAGGCATCTGATGCCGGATATATACGAATTAGAACTGTGATACCAGCTTGCATCTGTTCTGTATTGATATTGATAGTAAAGTGCTCTATCACCCCCGCTGCTTCGAGCCGGTCTACGCGACTTGACACAGCCGGAGCGGATAATCCAACTGCATCGGCGATCGTGCTGTACGGCGTCCGACCATCATCAACGAGATGTTCAAGAATTTCGATATCAATCTGGTCAAGTTTAGACATTCTTTTGGCGATATCTGGGTAACCAAATGGTTTTAATTTGAAAGCTCGTACCCCATGCAGATTAAAATAATTAACTAAATTCACTCTGAGACTGCCTCTACCCGATCGGCGTACTTGTTCAAATCCATGGCAAGCGTGCGTGCTTCTTCGGGCGAGAGAGAAAAGATGTCAGCGTGCGGGGCGACTGTTTCCAGCTCAGTGTTATCTATCTCGAGTTGAAGATTGACGCTTTTCGGAGTGTCTCGAGCAGCAGTAATATTGACGATTCCATAGGTCTCGGCGGTTCCCTCTGCACATTGTAATTCTGCATCAGCCATATTGAGCGAGGTATATGCGTTAATCCGGAGGAATCGATCCGGCATTAGTCATCTGCTGGTGCTTCAGGACCAGCGTCCAATGCATCGTTTTCAGCGTATGGATACCACGTGCGTTTCGTATTGTGCATCATTGGATCTTCGTAAGTCGTTTCCGCAGGCTCAATCTTGGCAGCTAACTCTTCATCGGTGTGCCTCTGAATGAACGTGCGGAAACTTTCATCTTCAACGCGCTCGATAGCATAAGTATCGATCAGATTCGCAATTGCCCCGGGCACCTCATCAACAGGTACCCGTTGACCTACCCACCGAGCGAACTGCGGGTCGGAGCCAAGACCACCCCCGAGTCCGATATCAAGTGCCTCGACAGGTTCACCATTTTTTCGTGTTTTCATTCCTCGTAAGCTCACGTCAGCAATCTGTGGCTGCGCACATGAGGCCGTACACCCGGAAAGATGGATATGGAACTCCTCCAGTCCATCAGGAATCGTCACGTTCGCCTTGAGCCACCGTGCAAATCTCACCTGCCGATTTTTTGTTTCAACAATTGAAAGCGAGCAGAACTCCGTTCCGGTGCAGGCAACTGATCCGCGCATGAACGGCGATGGTGTTGGCGAGTAATGCGTGAGTAACTCTGCATTCAAAAGAGCATCCAGCTCTGATTCGGGAACATCAGTAAGGATGATATTCTGCCGCTGAGAGAGCCGAACCTCACCAGACGCGTGTGTATCAGCCAATTCAGCCAGCTGTTTTATATCGGCCGCCCCCATCCGCCCAACAAGTACATTGAGTCCAACAAAGTACTTTCCATCCTTTTGAGGAAAGACTCCAACAAGATCGTTTCGTGGACCTTCGCCAGTATTGTAGCTATACGACCTCCGCACATCCCGACCGGCGGTTTCTAACTCGAAGTCAATGTATTCACTCTGGAGAGTCGACCGGAGCTTTTCTGTGCCCCACTCATCGACGAGGAATTTCATCCGCGCATTATATCGGTCATCGCGATCCCCATAGTCTCGGAATAGCGCTGAAAGACCGCCTGCAACTGTCGAGACGTTATCAGGTTCCACCCAGACATCAATATCACGAGCCAGTCGTGGTTCATTACGCGACAAGCCTCCCCCAACTCGAATATTAAATCCAACTACCTCTGCTCCATCACGGGTCTTGTATGCCGGCTCAAAGGCTAGATCATTGATATCTCCCTGTCCTGACCCATCAACCGATCCAGTCACCGAAACCTTCCATTTCCGAGGGAGGTTAGCATGATCATCGTTTCCTTTGAACGTCTTGTTTAACTCTTCAATAACTGGCCATGCATCGATAACCTCCTGTGCGTCCTTCCCTGCGACAGGATTTCCGACAATATTTCGCCAGGAATCTCCGCAGGCCTGCTGTGTCGAAAGCCCGTTCGCTTCGAGTTTCTCAAACACTGCAGGAACGTCCGACAACTCAATCCAGTGAAGTTGAATTGACTGTCGAGTGGTGAAGTCAGCATATGACGCTCCAAAAATGGGATTGACACCTGGACCACGAGCATATTCGTCGGCAATTTCTCCTATGACCTGTAATTGTCCAGGTTTGAGTACGCCATTCGGCGTCCCAATCCGCATCATAAAATATCCTTCTTGTCCGTTTCGCTGATGATATAGCCCCCACCATTTAAATCGTTCAAACCACGCATCGCGCTCGTCATCCGGGATCGTGTCAAATCCACTCTCAGCGAACTCAAAGAGATGTGTTCGAATGTCATCGCCGTACACCTCTGACTTCCACCGTTCGACATCCGTTGGCATATTACTTCAAACGTTGGGGGTAATGAAAGACGACCGCACTGCGTCAAACTTCCCCGTCACTCCGACTAAGCGGAACGTGTGACCGGTTTTCGAATTCTCATGAAATACGAATACTATCAAGTGCTTGATTGTAAAACTCACCGTCAATCACCCGTCCTACGGGTAACCACTGTAGTGTTCCATCTGTCCCACATCTAATACACTCACCATACACGCTCACACAAATCTTCGCTCCATCAGTGCTGACCGACTGAAAGTTTTCAACGAGTAGATCAGTCAATGCACACTCACAGAAATCGAGTGCCCGCACCCGCCACAGCTCGCTTACACGCACCCTTCGCGTGTCATTTACTGAAATCCAGGCGCCATCATCAAGTACACGCAGCCGAATTGTCATATCGTATCGTGACTCGGAAGCGGCCAAACACTGTGGGTCAGGGCAAACAGCGACACTGCTGCTGACATGTATACATCCATAAAACCGCCTGATGGAGCAGGTATTCACTCGCTGTATGCCGTCATGAGTGTCGGCACCGACTTCCGGTACTCTGGAGTAGCGGACCCGTATTCCTCTGGCTTTGCGCTTATACCGCCCCGCGGGGAAAACCAGGACATGGTAAAACAGTCATCAAGTTCAGCTGGACCATCACGTCTCGAAGTTGTCGAACACGCACCAGCTGATGTCGCACCAGAGCTGTACTTTTCTGATGAGGCGAGCACATGAATGAGACAGAAAGTGCAACTAATCCTGGTGAGCAGCCTGAGACGAACGAAACAGATACAAATGTTGATGTGCCTGAAGAAGAGGCTCATCTTGACGATATCGCGGATGGTGCAGGCTGCTGTGAAATCTGGGAACATCTCTCTGGTCACCGCGACGAGTGAGTTTTCAATGACTCCGAGTGGGGGAAGCTTTTATTAGCCAACCGACTATGATAAGTTAGAATGACTGCTGAGGACTCCGGCACAGACGGCCGATTAGACTCGCCACCGGCCGATCGAGAGGAACCGGTTGGCGAACCTGTCGTTCGATCGGACCCGAGTGTCGCCGGTCCCAAGGCACGCGATGCTGTTGGATTCGATCCTGACGATCCAGAGAGTGTTCAACGCGCAGCTGAGACAGTCCGTGCGTTCGCTGAGAACACTGTTGGAGCCGATGATAATGTGTATATCCTACGCGGAGCTGCCGCATGTGCTGCCCTCGTTCGAGGCGTTGGATCGTATAAAGGGGCGGTAAAACGGGCCGGCGGTGAGGTATCAATCTCATTCGTCCGCAAGTGGGCACGAGTCCATGACCTCCCGCAGGCAATTCGCCGTCATGTTGCCTCCGGCGATATCGCGCCGACTGCAGCTAAGCATATCGCACGTGTTTCTGGAATTGATCGATTAGATCTTGCTTGGGCAGTGATTGATGCCGATCTTACGGTTAGACAAGTTCGTCGAATCGCAGGAGAAGTAACCGACGAAACAACGGCTGCAGACGCTCTTTTAACTCGTGGTATCGATCTTGGAAACCTCTCGGTGCGACTTCCGACAGATCACTATCGAGAGCTCAGGCGTCGGGCCTCGCTTGAAGATAAGCCCCCTGGTGAGATCATTGCAGAAGCGCTCAATCGAAGATTCAACGACTGAGCACCAAGCGCGACGTGTACTATCCTCTCAGTTCACCTGAGGGTTCGAATCTGTTTTCAGCCGACCTTCGGGGCTACACAGAACCCGGGAGGATACCTCAGAGCTTGGCGCTGGCGGACACACAGAACCAAGGAGGAAGGCAACGGCTTTAGCCGTGGGAGGAATCCGACTCGGGTGCAGAGGGAGATCGATATACGATTTCCATCGGAAGTCCCTCGTCATCAATTGTGGGATCTGCTGGGAGCGTTTGCAGTTGTGATCGTGGGCCAACAGCAGTGAGTGCTGTCGCAAAAGCATCAATAAGGTCGTCATCGCTGGCTCCATCAAGACCAGACCTCGTCGCCTCCCAGAGATGATCATATACACTTGGTTCAACAGTTCGAAGTGCATCGACACGTTCCCAGTATCCACGTCGCGGCTCACCCAATTTGGAGAACTGCATTGCCTCTCCAGTAAATGCCCAGAGACATACTTCTGGGTGGCACTCTCGAAACACATCCCGTGCACGCGGAGTCTTTAGTAAAAACTGATCGACTTCATCGATCTTTGGTGTAATTCCCCACGTTTGACGATTCAAACTCCCATCAGTGCATGCCTCTTGTACCTGCTTTGCAGCTGTATAGGTTGGCTCACGAGCCGCTGGACGGATTGGTGTCGGGAAGACACTCGTGTGTCGGTGTGGGCTCAGTTTTTGACGGGCTGCGGTGTCGCATGCACGTGGCTCGTTTGAGTCATTGCGAAGTCCAATCGGAACATCAATACAGATCCGCTCAGCGCTGCGATGTGCATTCCAGATGTCGGTAATACTCGCGTACACTCTCGCCGTTTCAAACCCACTCTCTGAGTATACGACTGCAAGCCATCCTTCAGGGCATCCATCTACTCCGACAAACATCTCCCTTCTCTATGTATGCCGTACTGCATAGACGCTACCCCCTCACAGTCAGACCAGTAGCCACATTGGGTGTGAGTTTTGTACTGTATTCGAACATCTCTTGCTGTGGGATGGGTGTTTGTGATACCTGAACTATACCATCCCCTCTGTAGCAAAGTCAAGAGAACTAACTGGTTAAATATCGCCTGCATCACTGTGGATACGTCTCTACAGTCTGGTTATTGATCCGATACTGTAACTCAAAGTTTCCTTGCTGAATAGCGGTGATTTGGCTCGTGTCCAACTCTTCAACGGTCACCAGCTCAATTGAGATATTTGTTGCAGTATTGCCTTCAACACTGAATGACTGTGATTCGCTGGCGATGACCGTTGAGTCAACTATCATATCAACCTGCATAGTATTACTCACTGATTGCCCAGTTGGATTATTTACCGTTGCATCTGCATTTAGCGATGTACCCGAGACTGAGACTGACCCATCAACTTCAACTTGAGGGTCATTCGAGAGAATATCGGGAATCGTAAAAGCCCCTCCAAGGACGACTCCACTCACTAGAATGACGCTGACAACGACACGCCATGGGACAACCTGTCGTGGGTTCGACACATTGCGAATTCCGACAAGTAGGTGACCTCCAGTCCCAGCAATCAGCGATGGGACTGTGACTGCGATGATCGGTGTAATATATGCCTCAGCTGAGAAACCTGTCCCAACGGTTGTCTGCCCGCCGGTGATTGATGATGTTCCATCACCAGTGAGCGAAAATCCAACGAGCAGGACACCGATGACGATACCCATCATCACGAGATATCCACCACCAGTGCCAGCAGCAGTGACAATGAGCTTCTCCTTGTTGGCTAAGTCTGTCTCTCCCCGTCGCAGACCGATAATCAAGCTTATTACAGGTCCGATAAGAAAGGTGACGGTAATGACAACCAGTGTGGCCAATCCGGCAATCAGTTGATTACCACCCCCCAATTGTGTTGTTGCGACAATACCAGAGAGACCCATCGCGAGACCGACCAGGCTGAATATCCCGAATATCTCACCAAGTTCCTGCGGAATTGAGTCAATCGACTGTTGGGGTGGTTGTGTTCCCATGCAATACTATACCACCCCTGAGTGAAAGGTGCTTGCGATGCTTTGCTCACTTGAGTAGCGCTTCCATTTCGTCCAAATTCGCTCGCTGTGTTTCCATTGCTGTCTCAATATATGTGCTGTCGGTCACATCGACTCCAGCGTGATCGAGTATTGCAACTGGATATGCAGAGCCACCCATCGCGAGCGCCTCACGATATGATTCCGCTGCAGCAGGACCCTCTGTCTGGATACGCTCTACAATCGCCATTGCTGCGGAGATACCTGTCGCATATTTGTATACGTAGAAATTATAATAGAAATGTGGGATGCGCATCCACTCGCGATCAATCCGGTCGTCAAGAGCAGCGGGTTGATAATAGGTCTGTTTTAATCCGCGATATAATTCATCGAACCGATCAGGCGTGAGTGGCTGGTCTGCTTCAGCTAACTCGTGTATTTTAGCCTCGAATTCAGCAAACATCGTCTGACGGAACAGTGTCGAGCGCACCCGTTCGAGGTACTCATCGAGAATATGCCGGCGGAATGCTTCACCCTCGACGTTGTCAAGGAGGTGCTGTGTGAGCAGCGTCTCGTTTACCGTTGAAGCCACTTCCGCGACGAAAATCGTATAATCTGAGTAATGCCACGGTTGGGCCTCCTTGGCAAGTTCAGAGTGCATCGAATGGCCAAGTTCGTGAGCCAGCGTATACATTGAGGAGATCGTGTCCTGATAATTCATGAGAATATAAGGCTGTGTATCGTATGTGCCGGCGGAAAATGCACCAGATCGTTTGCCTTTATTCTCATACACGTCGACCCACCGACTCTCTAATCCCTCCGCTACTCTCGACTGGTAGGCTTCGCCGAGCGGGGCGAGAGCGTCTATAATATATTGCTTCGCCTGCTCATACTCAACCGTGGGGCCTTCATCACCCGTAATCGGCACATACAGATCCCACATGTTGAGTGAGTCGATATTGAGAGCCCGACGCTTTAGTTCTGCGTGCTGGTGAAGCACGTCAAGATTTGCTCGGACTGTATTTGTTAATGTCTCATACACCGCAGGCGGAATATTCGGTCCATCGAGTGCCGCCTCAAGCGCCGTGTCATAATTCCGCGCACGGGCATACTTGACATCCTTTCGCACGCTATTTTGTAAGGCTGTTCCTACGCTGTTACGAACGGTTTCCCATTCATCATAAAAGGAATCGTGCACTCGTTTTCGAAAGTCTCTGTTCGTATGTTTTTGTAAAGTCGTAAAGTTCCCCTGTGTGATTTCGACCGTTTCACCGTCAGGTCGCTCAACGGTGGGGAATGTCATATCCGCGTTCGATAACATACTGTAGATATCCGACGAACCCCCCGCCACCTCGCCCAGATCTGCAAGCAGGGACTCGATCTCTGGACTCCGTGTATGTTCAGCGGTCCTTCGTACATCATCGAAATAATGTTCGTACGATCGAAGTGCTGGCTCGCGCTCTAAATACGTTTCAAGTGTATCCTCTGGGATTGCCTGAAGCTCGGGTTTCATAAAGCTCACTGCCGAGGAGGCAGCGGATGAAACCGCTTCAGCTTTCGATTTGAGAGCTTGATACTCTTGATTACGTGTATCTTCAGCACTTCGTAGCGTTGCATAGCTGCGAACAGTCGCAAGCTTCCGAAAAACAGTCTCACGTGCTTCTAATGCCTCTCGAAGCGTTGTGGCGTCACTCTCAAGCTCTCCTTCATACTGTTCAAGTTCTTCGATCCGGTCCTGGACGTCTGCATATGCCTCCTCCCACGCCTCGGCATCTGGATAGACCTCATCAAGCGCCCAAGTGTAATCCTCTGCAATCTCATCACGTTCAGGAACGCTGCTCATAATCATATGGAGTGTAGGCGGCGGCTAAAACTTGTCACTCAGACCAGTGTCGTGCAGCAGTCAATACCCGACCATCTCAGGCGTTGCTTTGCCGTCCTGTCAGTTGACATCTTCCCCGCCCTGACCGGTTTTACTCTTGAAACTTCCCGATAAGACAACGACGACATGACAATTCTTTATCTGAACTCAGTGGCTGTGAACCGCTTCCGCCTCGGGGTCAACTGAAGTGATTCAAGAGACGAACTTGGAGTCATCACGGGAACTCATATCTGTCTATTTTCGCGATGGCTCTGAGTGTGTCTTTTATTGCAGCTGCGGTCAGCATGATCAATCCAGATAAGTGGTATCCTCTTACTGATCAGCTGCTCTTGTACGAAGAGACTCAGCAATCTCAGCTCTCACACCAGCTTCAAGTCGGTCCTGCTGGTATTGTGTTTCGATTGCTTCAACAGCTCTACTATGTGCCTGTGAGTCAATGAGAAACTCACACTGTGGGTATTCCACTGCAGCAAGAAAGAGTGGCTCTGGCGGCGCTGGCGCCACTCCGTGTTCCCCTCGGACGGGTCCTGCGAGTAGCGTGTCGATACTGTCTATATCTCGCATCCCACTTGCGACACCACGAATAACGGTAGCGATTCGTCTCACGAACTGCCGCGGAAACCCATCTGCTACGACACTGAGAACCAGAAACGGCGGTGATGACTCGACCGTAATACTCACATCTCGAACTGTCCCAGTCGTATCTAAACTAAAGTTTTGAAAATCATGTCTTCCCGAGAGCCGCATCGCTGCCTTGCGCGCGCGCTCGGCTTCAAGTGAAGACTCCATCAACAGATACCGATACTGACGGGAACTCGCCTGATGAGTCGCATGGAATGAGTCTGTAACTTCTGTTGACGCGTACACATGGATTGAGCGAGGGAGCTCAGAATCGAACACCACTGGTCGACACCACTCCGAACACTCAAACGTAACCGTCTGTGCGATTGCAGAGACGCCGGCGTCGGTTCGACCCGCCGCGCTGTACCCTGTTGGTCTTGACTCGGACACTGGATCGTAGATATCTAGCGTCGCTAAGGCTGCAAAGAGTTCGTTTTCCACAGTTGGCACGTCTGGTTGGCGCTGAAACCCATGGAATGGACGTCCGTCGTATGCAATTCGAAACGCACGCTTCATTATTGATATTCTAACCGTGACTGCTCCGTTACAATCGGCAATATTTGAATCTGATTAACTGCCGTCTCATCTGTAAATATCATACGATGCTCAGTTGATCCGAGCCAACTCACACAATCGAAGACTGTCTGCTGAATTCATTTCAGAATACCTCTGACGTATGTCTGCTCGTGATCTGGGAAGACACGACTCACCACCTCTGGATTTTCAAGCTCAGCGATCAGCGTCCGCAATTCGACTTCATAATCGCTCTTCGGCACTGTTTCTGACGGTCCCACTTCAACATCCAGTCGCTGATCAACCAGATGGTCGACAGCACCCCGACCAAATCCAGCAAGCGGAGATACATAATCAATATCATGTCTATCCTCGATACTCTGTGCGCGGGCTCGCGGCACCGTTGGTACTCTGTCATCACGCCGTGTACCGTCTGCAACTGCAGCGATATCACGTTGAGCGACGACTTCGAGTGTATGTTCATGAACAGTCTGGATACCCTGTCGCGGATACCCATCAGCGAGTATCTTCTCAACTGCCGTTTCTGCAACAGCACGGTTTAGTTGAATCTGTTCGAACGGATATCCGATGTGCGCTGCCGCTACGCTCGCATATTTCCAATTGTCAGTCAACCCAAATGTTGCAGTGACGAGTCGGACATCGTAGAAGGAATCTAACAGTAATGCAGCAAGTGTCGAATCTTTCCCTCCACTGTACAGGAGCGCAACCTCCACAGCAACCTACCGCCGTCGGATATTGTAACTGTTTGAATCAGGCTTGAGTTCTTGAAGCAACTCACGCATTTGATCCTCATCAATGCGATCCTGTATCCGACCACTCTGCGCAAGTGCAACGAGTTGTTGTTTGACCTTTTCTGCGAAGTCTGGCTTCGACATCTCGATTGCGCTGAGTCGCTGTCGTGCGTCGTCGGTCAAGTGTTGTTTGAGCAGCGCTTCTTGCTTTGCTTCGGCCTGTTCACGGGCAGCCTCCTGTGCTGCCTCCTGTTGGCGTTGGCCCTCCTGTTGTTGACCTTTCTCGTCCCGCAATTCCTGAAGTCGCTGCTCCCGAAGCTCCTCAAGACGGTCGTCGTTAGGTGATCCACTCATTAACACATTATTATAACGGAGTGCTCAAAACGATTACGGGCTCTACAGACGGAACAGGCCGAGTGCTTCTCTTTTCATTCATCGATACGCGGACAGTTCAGGGATGTCATCTGTGTCCATCGCGTCACGACCGCAGTCTCCACAGGCGTTGACGAGAGCGAAGCTCTCGTTCGCACATCAGAGTCGGTCCACGATTCTGAAGACGTCCCTTCGGAATTTCTCACTCCGAGCCCCCTTTCGAGAGGCCGCGGGACAGAGTGTTGACAGCCGCATTTCTCTGTCTACCTCACAGCTACAGGCTGGGCAAGAATGATCACGTACCTACAGCGGCTTGTTTGTCTTCACTCTATACGATGCACATTCCCCTGCCTGACGCTATATCCCCACTGTACTCGCTCCCGACTTCGCTCTTTGATGACGCTGAGCGGCTGTTCACTACTAAAATATTTAACCTGGTTGTATGTGAAGGACCTGAGGACCGCTTATTCCTGACAGCTCTTCATTGTGATGCACGTCTGCACACCCTGAAGCTCGCGTATCCAGTTAACCCCTGAGAAACCACACCGTGTCATACCCCAGCCGGCTGAATTTTCGTACACCCACGTCGAAGAGTCAGAATGCGGTATCACACGTGCTTAGGAGTCTCGTGAATCGCCCCGGGGTCAACAAGGCTTCCCGTTTCTACGACGTGACCTGCAGACACGGACTCGAAGTGAGTCGTATCCATAGCGGTCACAGTCTCCACGGGCGTGTCTTCGGGTCATCCCAGCCGTCGTTCAGAAACCGTTTTGTTGAGAACATTTATCGCTGCGTTCGCGTCCCTATCCGTCTCGAATCCACAACTCGGACAGGGGTGTTCCCGGATCCAGATGGGTTTCGCTGTCTCCACGCCACAGTTCGCACACTCCTTGGTAGCGCCTCGCGCCTCAACCTGCTTGAGCTGACAGCTGTACAGGTCGGCTTTATATCTGAGGAGGGTGATGAGTTGTCGCCACGCCACATCTTGCTTGTTCTGAGCGTTCCACCGCCGCCAAGCATACTCTGGGGGTTGAGGTCTTCCACGGAGGAGTCATCACGTCAGATATTTGCATCATACTCCGAGGCACCCGCCTTGTCTATCTGTAGGATAGAGACCTTTCGTTTGAGCTTCTTGACGATGCCCACACAGTCGCCGGTCAGACAATCACCATGTTTGACAGATGAGCACTGTATACGTGGAGAAATCTTGAGTTCAACGGAGTATTCACGATGGCTGCTACAGGCTGGATATTGAACACAGCCTCGCACTCACCTGTCTTATCTTCAAATCTCTATAAAGAGTGTCTACGCGTATCGCTCAAGTTCTGGTCGATCGAGTTGTTCGATTACATCCGCAGCCGCGTTATCTAGGAAGCTCTGCCCCGTGCCGGAGATACGCCGACCTTGGCCCTTTGCAGTCTCGACGAGGTCCTCTTCTTCAAGTTGCTGTAGTGCATGGCGAATAATCTTCTTCGATCCACTCGCAGAGCGATTAGACGCAACTTGATATCGGGTTGTCCCTCGCTTGCGTCCCCCATACTCAGTTGAGAGGCGGTCAACACCAATTGGACCTTTCATTGCAACTTTCCGAAGTAGTGACGCCGAACGGACATACCAGAAGTCGTCCTGTTTCGGTGGGAGTTCTTTCATCTCGCCAGTTTTGGTAAACTCGATCCAGCTGGGCTCCTCTATTCGATCTTCGAGCCGATCAGCGACTTCCTCAATTAGGGCATCTGCCGGAACATCGTAGACACTTACCATATAAATGCTATCAGATTAATTCGTTTAAATTCATCGTATCATTTCGCCCATTTATTTGATACGACTCACACTTCCAATCCAAGCCACTACTCCACCGCCGATAAAGATCGGTATCCAGTACACTGCGCTTCTGAAAATGACGACTGCAGCGACAATAATCGCCTTTGAAACGCCAGGTAATGGTGCAGCCATCAGCAAAACGACCAGTGCTGTTTCGATACCGCCTGCTCCTCCGGGTAGCGGCGTCGCTCCCGCGATTGCTGCAATCGGAACGACAATCAAAGCGATGCTCAGGCGAATGCTGACGCCGACTGCCTGAAAAGCTAGCCATAACGCAATCATTTGTGCAGTCCATCCGAGTGTCGACGCTGTCAGTGCCATTGCCAACTGTTTTGGCTGTGTTGCAACGCGTTCGATTGCCTGAAAAAACCTCTCAATTCGACGTATGATGCCTGCTGGTTCAGGGACAGAGAGACGAGGAATCCGACGAGAGAACGCTTGAACAAGTGGGACAAGCCAATCAGCTATCTTGGATTTAATTCTCTGTCGCCGCTGCCATCCACCATATGCCAGCGTCGGAACGCTAACGGCGAGCGAGACAACTGCGATGAGTGCGAAGAGGACGCCATCATTTGCACTGAGTGCCACTTCCGTTGCAAAATAACTCACCCCGGTGAGCGCAATGGTGATTGAGGGAATGAAATTAAGTGCGTCAACACTTGCAATTGCGGCGAGTCCCCGCTCATACTCCGCATCAACCGATTGCGAAATGAGATATGCGGCAATCGGCTCTCCACCTGCCTGTCCGAATGGTGTAACGTTGTTCGAAAACATTGCTCCTGCGAAAATGAAAAATGAACCGGGATATGAGAGATCGATATCTAATGTATGTAGCACGATCTTCAGAGAGACACTCCAGGATATGAGCCACCCAAATATTGCGAGGACTACCAACGTAATATCCTGACTGTTGGCGCCCCTGAGTGTCGTCAGTAGTGCATTGAATCCAGCAAAGTAGAATAGAACAGCGAACACTCCGATCACTCCCCCGAATCCGAGGATGCCAGCCCGAAGGTTCGCATTTTCCATGTAATATCCAATGATGTGAGAATCCTATCAACCCATCGAAGCGGACCAAGGCTACTTGTAAGTTAGCCGACGGTATACACACATGGATGAGCGAACGGCCCTCACACAGATATCGGATACACTGACTCCTGCAGGTGATGACGCAGCGACACTTCCACTCCCAACAGCCGATAATATCCTCATTACTACTGATATGTTACACGAGAGTACGGATTTCCCTGACGGCGTCAGCCACTATACAGCAGGCTGGCGAGCAGTTGGTGCGTCTCTATCGGACCTCGCGGCGATGGGAGCCACGGCAACCGCAGCCGTTGCAGTTTATGGCGTGCCGGCATTCAGTGCGTCCAAACTCTCTGCGTTTCTTCGTGGCGCCTCAGACGTGTGCTCTGTCGTTGGTGCAGAGTATGTTGGGGGTGACCTGGATACGACAGATGAACTCACCGTCGCAACCACAGCGATTGGCGAATCACGTGATGCAGTCAGTCGTAGTGGGGCCGCACTTGGAGACGTGGTTTGTGTCACAGACACACTTGGACAGACTGCGGCTGCGCTGTGTGCGTTTAACGAAGGGAACATAGATCAAGGAAATAGTCTATTTCAATTCACTCCCCGTGTTCGAGCAGGAGTTGGGCTCGGGAAGTATGCAACAGCGATGATGGATTCCTCTGATGGCGTGGCCCGATCACTTCATCAACTGGGTGAAGCGAGTGATGTTGGGTTTGCAATCACTCGTGATGACATTCCAGTTCATCCGACACTCAGTGAGTATGTCTCGTCAGAGTCGGAAGCACTGTCACAAGCACTCACATTCGGTGAGGACTTCGAGTTGGTCTTCACTGTCCCGAGTGAAACTCTTTCGGCAGCTAAAGAGGCCTGCCCTGTATCACTCCACGCTATCGGTGAAGTCCAATCTTCAACAGGTGGTATCACTCTCGACTCAGAACCACTCCCTGACACGGGATATACACACGGCGATGAATAAGCATAGCTAAGATTATGTGGGTAGGTCAACTGGACCGATTCTCGTGGTAGCGCTTGACCTCCTCCCACAATTTCACCCGTGGGATTCCCGATAGGGATATGAGGGTTACGCGTTTCCTCGGCGGCTCACAGACGCTTTCGCGTGGCCAGCTTCGCACGTTGCCGCCCAATTGTTACCAAGGGCATGCTTTCCAGCGCGTGTCGCAGGATCAAAGCTGCCTTCGCACTCGCACATGGCGAGCAACTGCGATATCCAGCCGAGCGTTCTGAGCATAGCCTCTCTTTCGTCGGCTTTATGCCACATGAGCTTTCGCCTTGCTCAACTGTAAGGTCGACAGCTTCTATCCCGCCATTTAATAGGAAGGTGAGCGGCTGTTGTCGAGTGTGCTTCGTATCGGGTGAACGACCTCGGAGATAACTGGTTCGAGACGCAAAGCGTTATTATGGGAACGGAAGCTCACATCTTCGGTTTCTAATAGGGAACAAAGCCGAGACACCAGCATCATAGTTGAGAGAGTGTTTCACCCGCTTCTGTCGGCAAACAATGGGTCTCTCAAGACCGATGGTAAATTGATTCACATTGTCGCTACTTCGATTGGAACGAGCAGAAAACAGAGTGCCCCAAGCGTGAAAGTGGCGAGACCGATAAGAAATCGTCCTAATCCAAGTGGTTGTTCATCAACCGGATTCGCTGGTCCCTTGAATGCAATGAATGTAGACAGAAGCCCCCAGAACATCCACAGTCCAACCGATTCATTCAGAGCGTATCCTTGGATATAATGTAGATATCCAGCTAACGCAAATAGTGACACCGGGACAATGACAGCAACTCGTTCCTGCATTCCTCCAAGCATCGCACGAAGGATATGACCACCATCAAGTTGCCCGACAGGCAAAAGATTCAGGAGTGTGAAAAACATTCCAAGCCACCCTCCGATAATGATCGGCGAGACCGAGGCTCGTGGGTCTGCGTATGTCGTCGGTTCACCAATGAACATCGCTAAGATATCCAGCAGTGGCGGATTATTGAATATAATCATCTGCCCTGACTGTTCGAGCGCGCGCGCCGGGATTGTGATTGGTGATTGCGTCAGCCCAATAATGGTCACGCAGGTCGTTGCAGCCAACCCGGCTAACGGTCCGGCAACACCAATATCGAATAACGCCTTTCGGTCAGGCATCTGTCCACGTATCTGTATAATCGCTCCTAATGTCCCGAACGGGAAAATAAATGGAAGGACGTATGGAAGTGATACGTCCACACCATGATATCGTCCCATCAGATAATGTCCAAGTTCGTGAGTCATCAAAACTCCGAGCACAGCAGCAGTAAATGGTAACGCTCTGAGCAGTACAAGCGGATTTTCGATTGCTGCTGAAACCGGAATATAATACCAGGTAAATGCACCGACTAGTAGCGTTGAGATGACAGTCGAGACGAACAATCCGATGTTTTTCCATGGAATCCCGTCAATCCCAGTTTCCATCGGACGAGCGATAACCACATCCTCATTCGCCGCAGATGAGCTAAATTCAACTTCGTAACCCGCTTGGCGAAACGCTGGCCAGACTTCTCGGATTAGCATTTGCTCTGGCACCAGTGACTCACCATAGAATACGACGCGGCCGTCTTCGCGTCTGGTTTCGTACAGGTGAAAGACAGACTGGAGCGTCTCAACGGGTGGGTCCGATGCCGGGTCGACAGCTCCCATTAGCATATTATATGCCACAGAGCCGAATAAACCCCTTGACAGAAACTGAGCGGAAAGTTACGTCTGTTCGGAATACTGTCGTCGTAACTCAGATCTGTTTCTTCGACAATCGTCGG
>ERZ1034569.16-NODE-16-length-52908-cov-11.015950_pt1 | contig 52908 bp, 54 predicted proteins | sample MGYA00520706_ERZ1034569 | MGnify/ENA primary metagenome ERZ1034569 (study PRJEB33760, sample SAMEA4777722) | hypersaline lake metagenome | biome: hypersaline environment; feature: brines | place: Spain | collected 2014-08 | depth 0 m ...
GTATATAATTGGATATTCATATGAGATGGTATTGTTTCTCCCTGTGGTCTCGCCCACGACATTTGCATAACGGGTTTGTACGCGCCTCAGCTATAGCCACACATATGAGTGACTTCGACCCCGAGAAGTTCGAAGATAAATATGTTCATTACTTCCCTGAACTACAGCGTGCGTATAAAAACGCATTTGAAGAGATGAACGACCGCTATGACTCAGAACTCATACATGCGATCGATCAACAAATCCTCAACGAATCCGAGCCTGAGTATGTCGATGGGAATTTCGAGATTCGACTTCCAGAGAGTCCGACTGATAGACTGACCGCAATCGTCGTTGATGACGACAAACTCGATTCTGTGCTTGAACGCTACGTAACAGAGCTACAGACACAACATCGTCAGATATTCGATCTTGAGTAACAGGAAGTCCCGAACCAAAAGCCTAAGCAACACAATCTCGTTCATTTCATTATGAGCACTGAAACTGCGGAGTCCGAATCAGACCTCAAAGAGCGTATCACGAACTTCCTTCGCCGAAACTTCCCACAGATTCAAATGCACGGTGGGTCGGCAGCTATCCAACATCTCGATCACGAGACCGGTGAAGTGACCATCATGCTTGGCGGTGCCTGTTCAGGATGTGGCATTTCGCCGATGACAATTCAGGCCATCAAGAGTCGCATGGTGAAAGAAATCCCAGAAATTGAGCGTGTCCACGCTGATACGGGGATGGAAAGCGGTGGTCACGGTGGCGGGTCCAGTCCATCATTCCCTGGTGAGACAACCGAATCAACCAGCAGCGACGAAGGCCCACAAGCTCCATTCTGACTCTCTCAGACACAGCTCAACTAACTGTCGAGGAGCAGCATAGAGACTGAATCGGTGACTCTTTTGCACGTACTGCGTGAGTAGGTGTATGGACTCACCTTCACCCGAGAGCGTCCTTTTCGTGGTGATGGACACCGTTCGCAAGGATCGGCTTAGCCCGTATGGATACACGCGGCCAACGACACCACATCTTGCTGACTTTGCTCGTGATGCGACTGTCTTTGAAGAGGCGGTTGCGCCTGCTCCATGGACCTTGCCTGTCCACGCCTCACTTTTCAGTGGACTCTATCCTTCAGAACACGGGGCCGATCAAGAAACTCCCTATTTACACGATGTCCAGACACTAGCCGAAACCCTCTCAGCGGCCGGATACGACAGTGCCTGTTACTCATCGAATGCTTGGATCACGCCGTACACACACCTCACCGATGGGTTCGATGCACAGGATAATTTTTTCGAGGTCATGCCGACTGAGTTCTTGGCTGGGCCACTTGCCACGGCTTGGAGGATACTGAATGATAACGAGCGGTTGCGGACAGTTGCCGATAAACTAGTCTCTCTCGGCAATACCGCACACGAATACTTTGCTGGTGGTAACAGCGCCGATTCAAAGACCCCGGCCGTCATTAACAAGGCGCAGTCATATATTCGTGGGCGCACCCAGCATTTTACCTTTCTTAATCTCATGGACGCCCACCTTCCATATCACCCACCACAATCAACTCGCGAGGAGTTCGCACCAAACGTTGACTCAGCCGCCGTCTGTCAGAATTCAAAGGCGTATAATTCGGGTGCACGGGAGATCGACACAGACGAATGGACGGATATTCGGAATCTCTATGATGCAGAAATTGCACATATCGATTCCGAGTTAGGGCGGCTGTTTTCATGGCTCAAGTCCGAGGGTCGCTGGGATGAGACCATGGTCATTGTCTGTGCAGATCATGGCGAACTTCACGGCGAACACGACCTCTATGGACACGAGTTTGGCCTGTATGACCAGCTCATAAACGTCCCGTTGATGATCAAACATCCAGACCTTTCAGCTTCACATCGAACCGACCAGGTTGAACTATTGGACCTCTATCACACGATCTTGGATGCACTTACAGTGCCGGCGGATGCGTTCGAAGCCACCGCGAAACGTACCCGTCGTTTCGATCCGACTCGTTCATTGCTTCGTGACGAGTACCGTGCATTTGAGACGGTCACAAATCCAGACCCAGGCCAACGCGGCCCTGCAGGTCGTGGATATATCGAATACTCACAGCCAGTCGTCGAACTCAATCAACTTGAGGAAAAAGCACATGCAGCGGACATCACACTTGACCAACAGTCGCGGTTTTACTCACGGATGCGGGCAGTCCGGACGCCCGAGGGAAAGTATGTCCGAATTGATCGTATCCCCGATGAGGCATACCGACTTGATACGGATCCGACCGAAATCACAAATCGCGCTCAAATGGAAGACCCAGTGCTCGAAACGCTTGAGGCAGACCTCGCAACGTTTGAGGAGGCTGTGGGGGGTGCCTGGACCCACGGGGTCGATATGGACGCTAGCGACGATGGCGTCTCTGAGATGGATGCAGAGGCACAGGAGCGACTCCGTGATTTAGGCTATCTCGAGTAAGCAGTGGTTTGTCTTCCTTCTTGAGCAGGGCTGAATCATTTTGATATCGACTCGACATCGGCTTGCTGAGAGCCGAGTGAGTCTAGTGGTGATTGCGCTCCCAGAGTGTCAATAATCGCCAGAGGGTTTCATTCCGCGGCGCATCGATGTCGTGTTCGGCAGCATGCTGAACAATCGCACCATTAATCGCGTCGACTTCCGTTGGACCATCGTTTGAAACATCCACCAACATCGACGATCGATTGGCTGCTGTCTGTGTGATGGTTGTATCGAGTTCGTGTGTGACATCCGACAGAGAGAGATCAACACCGACTGCCTGGGCAACGGTGACTGCCTCGGCTGTCACTGCCTGCGCTAATTCGTTTCCTGTGCCATTCGCGAGAACCCCATTTTTCACCCGCGCAAGCGCAGTGGTTGCGTTCATACCTGCATTGATTGCGAGCTTTTCCCACTGCTGTGTGCGAATGTCGTCTGCGATGCTGGAGTGAATCCCTGCCTCACGAAACGCTCTATGGACACACTCTGCAGCCGCACCTGCTCGCTCGGTATAGCCTCCGAAAACAGTCTTTCCTTGCCCAGTGCATTTTACCACTCCCGGTCGCGGTTGCAAGGCTCCATATCGACACGTCCCTGCGACGACCGGCGCGTTCAATTCGGTTGCGAGTGTTGACTCAGTCAGTCCATTTTGGAGTGAACACACTGTATCAATTTCACAGCTGTTGAGTGCAGTACATGCATCCATCGTATCAAACGTTTTCACCGTGATCAATGCAATATCTGCCTCGTGGCCCGTTTGTGTCGTCGTTCCCGACAGCGTCTGATGTTCGGTTATCTCACCACGAATGTCGAGCCCGTTAGCCTCACACACTCGCATATGTGGATCACGGCCAACAAGCGTCACCGCGTGAGTGCGTGCAAGTAGTCCGCCAATTAGCGACCCGACTGCGCCTGCGCCGAATACGAGAATCTGCATATGATGAAGCGAGTGATTTGATGTTATAGGGTAGCAGCGTCTTTCTTGATGAGCACTACGTTCCGAGCTCGTCAATCACTGTTGACAGGTCACTCAGTTGATCGATAATCGCCGACGGCTCAACGTCTTCAATAGTCCCGACGTGCTCACGACGGACTAACACGCTTTCAAGCCCTGCGCGGTGGGCCGCCTGGACGTCTGTTATCCGGTCACCAACATAGACTCCGCCCGAAACACCCAGTGTGTTCAGTGCCTCTTCGAGGTAATGCGGGTCAGGCTTACGTCGTGTATAGCCTGTCAGCCCGATATCACGACCACGCACGTGCTCGAACGGGCCAAGATCAAAATGTTCGACCACGAATTTGACTGTGGGGTGGTAATTGTTGCTCACGATTCCCGTCGGAAATTCACCGCTTACTGCAGGAATCGAGCTGACATCCGGATACAGTGATCGATGCCCTGATTTGAGACGCTCAATACTCCGCTTCGCGCTCCGTGTTTCTCGTGCGGCGAAGAACTCCTCAGGGTCGACGTCAATGGCTGCACATGCATCAACAAATGCATCTGTGTACTCGTACGTCTCCAACGGTTCGCGATAGTCCTGAGGCACCTCAAGATCACGCTTGGCCTGGAGGTCTTCGAACGCGCGCTGGTGGATGATCGGGTCAGCGCCGCGATCCTGAAGAATCACCCCGTCCATGTCAAATAACACTGCAAAATCAGATGATCTTGTCGCGTTCACACCGAAGAGTACGGGTGGAGTTGCTAAGATACTTTCCACAATCGTCGGCCAACGCGAACCATCTGGCTCTATTTTTGTGCCTCCGCCTCGACCGTTTACCACGAGAAGCTATCGTTCACACTCGTGAGCAGAAAGCCCACGAGTGCAGTCTCAGAGGACGCCAGCATCCGGTGACTGGCATGTGGAGTCTCTCCGAGCCCTGCCCCGAAAGAGAGTCACATGAAGTCTGCAAAGCCAGATTGTTTGTTTTTATCGTCCTCAAATACTGATGAGATACTCTTTTCGAGCACTTCGAGTCGCTGTTTGGTGTACTCGCGACAGTCGAACTCTTCAGCAACGTGAATTGCTGTTTCCATATATTTATTCACCGACCCCTCGTGGACAGTCAGATTCACGCGTCCACCACATTCGCGACACTCGCCCGTTAACGGCATCCGCCGGTATTTCTTTCCACAGTCCAGACATCTCGTCTCCTGTCTGGAAAATGCGCGGAGATTTCCAATCAGGTCAGGTAAGAAATGATATTCGATAACACGCTCTGCTACGTCCGTCTCGTCGACAGCTCGTAGTTTGCGGGCTAAAGCTAGCTGTGCGTCCATCTTCTCCATCATCGATCCGAGTGTCTTGTACGCTGAGAGATCTGGACCAAGCGCGATATCAGAGGTATCATGCGTATGATTGAATCCATGATACGCGTCGGCAGTTTCGAGTGTATCTGCTCCCAATGTAATGAGATCCTCGACAGCCTCAGGTTCCGAGAGTGTTCGTGTGGCTTCATAGAACTCTTTTGGATACTGTTCGACAATATCCATATTATGTGCTTCATCGTCAATCTCTGTCGGGTCGATTCGTGAGGACATGACGAGCGGGGCATCCATCGAATTGTGCGCATACAACCAGTTGGCGGTAAACACTGGCTCTCCGCCAACCTGCAGGTCGTATAGATATCCATCGTACTCGACAGCCTCGACAGCCTCAACACGGAGATATGAGAGGTCGCTCTCAACAAGTGGGCGAATCGACTCAACTGCAGCAGTGGCCTCATTTGGTATTTCGCGTTGGTCAAGCGTCTCGACGATCGTTTCGAGTCTCTCGAGTGAGATTTGCTCATATTGGTTCGACTCACCTCTGAGCGAGCGAGGAATCAACTGTTCAATCCCCTCAATATCCATCTCTCGAATCTCAAATACGGCCTCTGGAATGGGGACGTGCTTTGACGAGGCTGACGCTGTCAGCGTCTCATCCAGCAATCCCGAAACTGTCACTCTATACTGGGTTGCCTCGTCATCGATAGCAGTGTCGACCTCGATATCAGCGACGATACCGAGTCGGTGGCAGAGAAACACAAGCCCGTCTTTGAGTTGCTCGTCAGTCGTCTGGAGCGTGTGTGTCGGTGTCGACCTCGACCTATTTGCCTGGTTACTCGTCGTCACACCGGCAAATCCTCGAAGAAAGGCACTCACAACGGGTCTCCCTGCCCGAAGAATGCAATCAGGGATCGCAGCCGTCTGTGTGTTTAGCTCAGTGAGCACACCGAGGTCGCGCAAGATATCGCCGAAGAGCGTGGGTAACTCGATCGTATATACACCTGTCGAGGATTGGACCTCTGGGTACACACCACGCAGAGACTCAACAGCATGACAAACCTGAGTACGACATTCGCTCTCTGTTGTCGTGATCGTCGCCTGCCCTGCGTCCATCGACCCCTCGTTCATACAGACTCCGAGTAACCAGGCAAAAGAGTCATCGACTGGGATATATCGATCTTCGCCGCTCAGCGGGCTCTCTTTCGTCGAGGTGGCCTCCGCATCTGCCTGCGAGAGTGCGGGTTGGTTCTTCGGTTCAACATTCTTGTAAATTTGCTCGGTGTCAGTGAAGCGACCACCATCGGACGCGACATTTACCGTTACGCCGTCACGAATCGACTGTTCACGCACTGATGAGACGTCTTCTTGACCAACGGCACGCAGATCAATGGCCGTATCAGTTGTCTCGACATCCAACTGCTGTGGCGCAACCACAAGATCACCCGGCTCGATTGCAGCCCCAGCAACTTCTTCAATCCCATTCTCATATCTGAAGAGGCTATGATGCTCGGTGAGTGTGAGTGACCGGCCGAATGCGGTCTCAATCTCTATCAGTGACTCATCGGCATCGGCTTGATACCGAATTGCTTTCTCGATTGGTTTGAGTGAAGCCTCATGATTCGCATTGAATGCGTACGTGTCCCATCCCGACCCAAGACAGAGCTTCTTCGCAAACTTGCCATCGTGCTTGACTGGGCACTCAAGTGTCTCCCAGAACGCATCAAAGGTGAAAAAATGAACGTCGCCCTGTGGCCCTACCGCGACCAGTCGCGAATCCTCGGCGACACTGCCACCGCGCTTATCAGGAAGGTATGATTTTGAGAAATTCAATAGTCCATCCATTAGCAGCATGACGCAGTCTTCGTCGCCATCACACTGTTTCTGTGAGAGGTCGTTCGCAATCAGTGAATGCGTCGATGCGACTGTGAGGTCGTATGTGTATGCGGTATCTGCCTCGATATACTCGACAGTTGCAATCGGGTCAACCCGATACGTATCACATCCGCCATCGACCACTGCGCTCTGTGGGTACCCGCTGATATGCGCGGATTCACAGACACGACACTCCCTCCTGTGCGCATGCTCGCCAGTACATCCGAAGAGACGATACTGACGAACCGGTTTGCCTTTAGGACTCCCCCCCGCCGTATCGGCACATGTCACGCATGTCGACATCCCAATTCGTCTCGATAATGCGAGAATATCTTCTTTGAGTGCTCGGCTGGACGTGCATGTAGTGAGTGCGTCTGTCGACTCGGATACGCCCGTGACATCAAAACAGCCATTCAAGTACGAACGAACCACTGCATCTGGCGCATCGAACATCGCCCGTGGGACGTGTTTTTGTGATGCGCACCTGCCAGCGTCAAGAACAGTTTCAAAGAGAAGCTTGAGTATGCGCCCGGGTATCACAAGGTGTGATTCAGTCTCGTTGTACGTCTCGATGCCGAGCTTTGCGAGTGTCCGTATGATAGATCTGCGAACCTCTGGCTTCGTCGTCTCAAATATGGTAACGACATCGGAATCACCATTATCATATCCTGTGTCTGTACCATGCTGAATCGATCCCGCAGTTGCATAGCACCCCAATACGAACGCGAGGTCCGCATCGATCTCAAGCTGTTTATTCATGGTTATGTCTTCGCCAGGCGACCCGATTTGAGTCTCTGCTGGGAGACGGACGAGCTTATCTGCGGTCAGATGGTCTACTGACAGGATCTCCTCGAGCGAAACGACTCCATTTTGAGTGTCTGTCGTCGTCTCTCTGCATTCCCGTGTTCGTTCGACGAAGCTTACTAGTGAAGAAGCTGACAAATCTTCACGCTCTCGATCAGATGCACCGTCTGTGGTGTGCAATGTGACCTGCGTAAGTGAAATTGAGTCATCCTCGATACATTCGTTTAACAGATCGAATTCGGGTGTTTGACCCGATGGTGAGACGCTCTCGAGCTTAGTTGGGATAACTGCGTGATCACCGGTTGTAAGCTCGCTCGCTCGTGTCGACGCGATGTGCCCATCATCAAACGTGTGCATATCATGGTCGGGGGTGAGCGTGATTTCACGACCACTGTGTGTTTCGATCCGCACGAGATGCGCTGGTGCCTGATGCTTCGAGACAGCCTCGATCCGCTGGAGTGTCTCCTCTCCGTTTGCGTTGATTGAGGGAACATACAGGTCTGCTTCGAGTTCTTGAATTTGTGTGCCCACATCATCGACCCGAGGATCGTGCAGATGGCTCTCGACGACCTCGCGAATCGGCCTGTGCTGCCAGCGGTTCTCTGTGTTTTGATACCAGATTCGTGTCTCTGGGTGGAAGCAATTGCGCCGCTTTGCCGCATGAAAATATGGATGAGCGTATCCGACGGCTGCTGAGGTAAACCCGACCACTCGCCCGATGACTGCTGCAGACGTATGCGGTGCCATCCCGAATACAAGCTCGCCAATGAGATCATCACGGTCAGTCACCTCGTAGAAGGGGGGTTCGTCATACAGATTCACTAACAGATCATCGACAAAATCAGCTGTCTTACACATATGCTCTGCGGCGCCATCTGAAAGCACGATATCCTGTATTTTTAATTCGACTAATTGGTCATCAAACGTCAGTGGCTCCCCATCGATATCAGTCTGATATCCCAATTCCCGAAATCGCTCTGCGGTCACGCCTAACTCTGCAGGCTTAACAGCGGTCACCGGTAAGTCGGTCATATCGTATCGAATAGTCCCGTCTTTGAACGCAGAGACATCGTTTCGTGCCCGAAGAATACCTTTTTCGAGTGGTTCTCCTACCGAATCTGCAGATGTCAATCCTTTCACCCCCTTGAGAATGTCAAAGCCAGCCTCGCGGACCCCGACCGTGTCGAGCGCGTCCCGATAGCGTGTGCCCAGGTCAAGTTCAACCCACGATGATGCGGTAACCGTCTGCTCGCAGTGGTCGCAGTAAACCCGCCCTGCATCGTCAGGTTCGCGGATGTGATCACACTCATCGCACCGATACACGATCTCAGTATGTGTCTCACAGTCTGGACACCGAAGCCGATATGTCTCTGTTTGACACGATGGACAGAGACGCTCGTTTAGCTGCACGTTCACGATACCTCGGTCACCAGTGGCCTCTCGGTCGGATGCTGCAGCAGTCACATCGCGCTGGTTTCCTCCCGCTTCCCCGATTGGGAATAGAGTGTGGACAGCTGGTGATAACTCACGTTTTTCAGACTTCTCTGGCCGGCCCATTCGATTGCCAATTCGCGTTGGCGCACGTTCACGGATGCTGAATTCAGCTGCCCAGTTGACGAGCTTAATTGCGCTCGCTCCGTGGTCGTATGTCCGTGCCATCGCTGGCACAGACTCGTTTGTCCACTCGCGGGTGCCATCCGCATCAAAGCCGAGCGAGGCGAGCACTGCGCGATATTCGAAGATGTCAATCCGCTTGTCATGCTGGTGATGCTCAAGAAGCAGGTGTTCGAGTGTCTTCGCAATGTCTGCATCATATTCCACTCGTAAGACTGTCTGTTCACTGTCGTGGTGAGACTGCAGAGTGCCCCCATCGGTCTCGACAGTTTCGATTGATCCTGCATCAATCGCGTCTGCGAGCGCTAAACACGCCTCAACAGAGACGTCATGCCATAGATATGTATATGCAGGGTGCAGTGGGCATTCATACGATGTCGCCCATTCGATAGCGCGTGCGACACTCGGTGAATCGAGCTCAACATCTGGATCATCTGACAGCGCCTGGACTGGCCCCCCCGCATCTTCAAACTCCTGTATCCACCACTCAGTGGTGTAAGCCGCTGGTGCAAGATCTTGGTTGTTCTCGACGAACTCACCGTAATTGACAAGATATTCACCAACATCGATGACTTCCTCGACTCCGTTGCGAACTTCACGTGCCTCTGCTGGGTCATCGATATGCCGCACCTCACCCGTCGCGAGTCGAACAGTTGGCCCTTCGATCGAATCAACCGGAACAATTCCAGCAGCTTTGCCTGGATGCTCTGTTTTGATTTGCGTTCCTGTCGCCAGAAAGTCATCGAATAGGTGCATCGTCGCTGGATGGATACCTGCTGTAGCGAATCCATGATTCCGCGCCCGGCCATACCGGAGGCGAAACCCGCCAGGGCGCGAAGGGTGACTAAACACAGGTCGCCCTGCGATAAGATCACGAAGGTACTTTGTGGATGTAGACGCTCGCGGTGCACCCTCACTCGGAGCTGATGTGTCACTTTCGGTTTCTGATGGTTGTTCTGCGCTTGTGTCCGTCTCCGCATGCGCACCGACGCCATCGATTAATTCCTGTAGCCACGGCCACTCAACCTCGGCCAACTGACTCGTATATCGCTGAATCTTCGGGGCTTTCAGCGCAATGCCCTCAGCGAGTACGAGACACATCCCGCCTCGCGTCGCGTTACTGTCAATCCGGTCGAGATCACGATACCCCGATACCTCTTCATCACCTGTCGGCTCCCCATCGAGCATAATCGGCAGGTGCTCTGCAATGAATCGTGTTTCCTCATCTTTTGGTGAATACTGTAATCCGGTCTCTCGGTCGTACAGTCCAATTTCTTCAACGAAGCGCTCAACCTCGTCATCGCGAGCACGGTACTCGTCGATTCCAAGCAGTGAACGCGCATAGTCTGCAACGAGCACAGATAGTGCCTGTGCCGTCCCGCCAGCAGACCGTATCGGACCGGCGTAGTATACGTTCACGAACTCGGTGCCATCATCATCTGTGAGGATCTCGATGCGGTCGATCCCCTCAATTGGGGCTGCAACAACACCCTCCGTCAGTAACGCAACGGCAGTCCGCACGGCCCCCTCAATTTTTCCCTCACGTGAGTCGAATTCACCGACCGTTCCATCGACAAAATCTGTCACGAGTTCGAGCGCTGCCTCCTCGCGCGTGTGTGTCTCATCGAGTTCGCGGACGCGATCGGCGACGCCGGGAATATTCAGGATATTCTCGACACGATCAGCCATGTCCCTTGCAATCGGGATTTCGACATCTGGTGTTGGATCGTAGCCTTTTTGTTTTGCCTTCTGCGCACGCTCAACTGCGGTTTCCAATCTTGTTTCGAGCGTCTCGAAATAGCGGCTATCTATGTCGCGCACGTCTATAACCAGAGGTCGAGTTCGGTCGTTTCGTCAAACGATCGCACGAGCGGTGTTTCAAATGCGCGCAGGTGCGCTTCGCCTGCAAAGACTGTCGCAGAATTGAGGTGCCCGGCCAACGTCCCTCCAGTTTCTCGAGAGAGCACTGCATGAGTGTGCGCAAACCGCTCATCATCTAAAAACCCAATATTGCCAACGCACGCTGCCATCTCTAACGGTTCATCAAAAAATATTGATTCGTACGATTTCTCATCCTGATCGTAAAACAGCAATTCGGCATCTTGTACCGCACCCATCGCGTGAAACCACGCTGCATCGATCTCCTCAGTCTCTGCGAAAGCCTCAATCTCGCCACGCCAATCTTGCCCCGTCTCTAATCGCAAGAAAAATTCACGACTTGGCGAGAGTTCACGAACATGCATATGCCTCATCTCGCACGACGTGGATTTAACTCTTACAGACGACGTTTTCTCGCGTCTGCAAGATGTGAGGAAATTCTCTTGGAGCACGTGGTTCGAAAGGCGAACCCGCTATGACAGAAACCTAACTTCAACTGAGAGTTCCATTCGAGCCTGAAATATTCGTCTCGAACTGCCAGTAACGCGAAACCAGCGGAGTTCAACAACTTGATCTCACTACACTACACTCCACATCACTATCCGCGCAATGATTCGACTGGCGGTTCCCACGCCGCCTTGTAGGCAGGATATAAGCCTCCGACGAGAGCGACTACAACCCCAAATCCGAATCCGACAAACACAATCACTGCATTCATTGGGACGAATATCGCCGAGAGCGGTAACTCTGTATTCATGCCGATTGCAATGACGGTGATCACCCCACCAACCGCGCCGACAAGACCTCCAGCGATCCCGAGCAGTGTAGACTCAATCACCAGCGTCCGAAGCACCTGTTGGCGGTGAATTCCCACCGCGCGCAATACTCCAATTTCTCCACGCCGCTCGGAGATTGTCATCAACATAATATTAAATATTGAGACCCCCGCAACGACGAGCGAGATACTCGCGATTGCGAGTAGAAACCCATTCAGGAGAGCAAAGAACTCCTCAATTTGTGTCAATACACTCTGCAGTGAGAAGACTGACACTCGACTCTGGCGTGCGTTCAGCCGTGACCGGACACCTGTTGCGATTGCGGCGGCATCACCCCCTGAATTTGCCTTGATGACTACCTGTGAGTAGCCGCTCGTGGTGAATGCATTTGGTGGAAGAATAATCGCAGAGTTCCCTTGAATCGGAGAGATTCCTGTTTCGGTTTCCAGAATTGCAATAACGCGATATGAGTTCGGTCCAACCTGCACCTGTGAGCCCTGTTGGACACCCAGTGAACTCGCCACTTCGGCCCCTACAATGGCACCCTGACGATGAAATTCGGGAATTGAGTTACCAGCATTAAACAATGTTCTGGGCGTCGTCGTCCCATATACCTGAGTTGCCGTCTGTGACTCACCGCTTCTTGCTGTTGCACCGGTCGTCTGCAATGGGATCACTGTCCCCCGCCCTGCCGCAGCACGCTCAATTGCTTGGATATCTCGACTGTTGAGCGACTCAATGGTCGCTTCCTCTGCGGGGCTGATAATCACCTGATTACCTAACCCTCCGAGCTCGGCCGTTGCTGCGACCTGAAGTGCTGTTCCAAGCGTGCCGAGTGTGACGACTGCAAAGACGCCAATAACGATACCAAGGGCTGCGAGCGCTGCTCGCGCACGCTGACGAGAGATGTTCTGACCAGCTAAGACCGCAGCGGGTAGCCGCCGCTCGAGTGTCTCACGTAGCATCCGTCAGCACACCATCAACCAGTTCAACCGTTCGATCAGTGTACTCACGGACGAGGTCATCGTGTGTGACCGCAACTACCCCAACACCCTCATCAGCGATTGCTCTAATCTCTTGCAGTACCGCTGCGCCCGTCTCCGAATCCAGATTTCCTGTTGGCTCGTCTGCGAGTAATACATCTGGCTCGTTAATGAGTGATCGAGCAATCGCCACTCGTTGCTTTTGCCCGCCAGACAGTTCATCAGGCGTGTGACGCAGCCGGTCACCAAGGCCAACGCGCGTGAGGAGATCCTCAGCACGCGCAGTTGCATCATCCGGAAGAAATGCTGTGGGCAGGCGGACGTTTCCAACAGCAGTAAGTGTCGGAATCAAGTGAAAGTCCTGAAATACAAAGCCAATCGTTTCACGTCGGGCAGTGGTCTTCTCTGCTGGTGATAGCCCAGTGGCAGGGTCGCCGTGGAGCAGAATCTGACCCTCAGTCGGTTCATCGAGTAGGCCTAACATATTCAACATCGTTGACTTCCCCGACCCTGATGGGCCAATCACGGCAACGACCTCGCCTGCATCGACATGGAAATCGACCGAATCAAGTGCGATAACCTGTCCCATACCGCTCGCATACGACTTCGTCACCTCATCTAATTCGATTGGAGTTTCTTGGGCGGTCGACGTCTCAAAAATACGCTTACTCATTCTCGACGTCCAATCACAAATCCAACACCAATTGCAATCACTGCTCCGACGAGCAGCACACCCCCGATTGCGTTGACAGGGCCCTCACTTCCCGACTCTGAATCGGTTCTCTCTGTCCCACCTGCCGAGGGAAGTGCAATCCTGGCTGTATCGACAACGCGGTTAGCGCCGACAGTATAGCTGATCCGAACAGGGACCTCTGTTGCATTTTGCAGATCAGCTGAGGCTGTCAGTTCAATCGGCGCGAACTCGCTCGTCCCCACTGTCCCGACGAAGTAGCTCCGCTTCGGATACACAGGCGTTACATACTCAGTGTTTGCCACCTGAACAACTACACCAGAGATTTCACTTCCACCAGTGTTGCCGAGATTACCCCGCACGCTGATTGATTCACCTGACTCGACCGATAGATTGACGCCGGTCAACTCAACCGTACCAGGAGCTCGACGATTGAACTCAGCAGCAACGGTTCGCCGCTCGCCAGCGAGTTCATACGCTGCGGCGAAGCGGAGTTGCCCAATTAACTCTGCTCGTGCGGTATCGATCGTGACCGTGGATGCAGTCCCCGGAGACAGTGTCTCATCAACAACGATGCGGCCGATTTCTTCGACTACTGTCCCATTCGCTGTCTGTGGAATAACGACGACCGAGTTGATTGGCGCATTTCCGAAATTCGAGACAGTTACCTCCACTTCGCCCTGCTCGCTACCACCTGTCTGTGAACCACTATCTTGGAGGTCACTTTGCCCGCCGAGAATACCACCAAGTCCACCAGCGACACCCCCTCCGGCGTTCTGATTACCGCCTGTGGACCGGCTCACTCGAATCCCGACATCATTTGCCAGTGGTTCGACACGGATTGGCCGTGTCTGCTCCATTTGTGCGGCTGTTCCTGCGGGCGTCAGATATGACACACTAGCGCGTAGTTGCTGTTGGCCTGTGCTTTGTGGTCGAACAGAGAAATTCAGTGTCGTCGTCGCCCCAGCGGCTAACACAGGAATTTCGCGCATGCGTCGTTCACCCTCTGCAGGAGCGTTGATCATCACTGAGAGATTGCGAATGGCGGCGTTCGTTGGATTCGAGACTGTTGCTTGGACTGGTGAATCTGCCCCAATGACCGCATTTGGAATATCAAATGCAACCTGTGGCATTCCTCGCTCGATGACAACTGAGACCGGCCGCGTGACAGTCACCTCATCATCTTCAGCATCGGTCACCGTTGCCTCGACACGGAGGTCGTGTTCACCTGGCGTCTCAAATGTCGCCGTGACTGGAACTGTCAATGTCTCACCAGCCGAAAGCGACCCGAGGTCGCTCACCGTGGCGACTGTCTCATCATCTGAGCGAACGAGTTCGACCCGGTCAAGTGTCACCGCAGAGGTACTCCCTCCTGATAACCGAACGGTCGCCGTCACTGTTGTCGGAGCGCCGGCTGTTGGTGTTGCAGGCGCGACTGTCGCATCAGAGACTGCGACTCGTGCAGCAGGGACCCCAACTGCGACGCCACTGGTAATTACTGAGATACTGAGCAGACTAATGACGACCAGTGTCGCCAACCGCAGGCGTCGTCCAGATTGTTGCATCTATTCATAAATGGTCGTGGACGCTGAATACGTTGTTGGGTACTGCTTTCGAATCGCTAACCTGGCATTATGTGATATCGGTACCCACACGCCGTCTGTTGATCACTCGATTTTTTGATACTGGTCAGCTAGTTTTTCAGCCGCCTCGTCCATGAGTTCGGATTCGTGTGCGTCAAGTTCCCATTCAATGACCGTTTCGACGCCATCTGCACCAAGTTTGACTGGGACCCCAAATGCAGTTTCGTGATATCCATACTCACCATCAAGGACAATTGAGGCAGGGAGTATAGTTCTGGAATCGGTGAGGACCGCTTCGACCATATCAGCGACCCCGGTTGCCGGTCCCCACTGCGTTGCGCCTTTACGCTCAATCACATCCATAGCTGATGCGGTCAGAGAGTCTAAAATATCCTCACGTGCATCCGATTCAAACGAGGGATCGCGTCCATCGACGCGGACTTTTGAGAAGACTGGCACCTGCGCATCTCCATGCTCGCCCAGGATGGTCGCTTCAATATTTTGCGTTCCGGTCTCGAATCGCTCGCTCAGCACGTATCGAAATCGAGCGGAATCAAGACGACCACCAAAGCCAATCACGTGCTGGCGGTCACGGTCTCCGACTTCATACAGATGTCGATTCAACAAGTCGACTGGATTGGATGTCGTAATTGAGACGAAGTCATCGTTATATTCAGCTACTGAGGATTCAATATCTGCCATAATGGGGGCATTGTCGCTCGCTAAATCGATTCGCGTCTGCCCGGGGCTTCGTGGGATACCCGCGGTGACTACCACGACATCGCTATCTTCAGTCTCAGCGTATGTCCCCTGAGTGACGCGCGTGTCTGACTCGTATGCCACGCCATGGTTTGTGTCCGCAGCCTGTCCGACTGTCTCATCCTCTTTCTCTGGTATGTCGACAAAGACGAGTTCATCGACGATGTCGCGAAGTGCAAGATTATATCCGGCCGCTGCCCCAACTGTCCCGGCCGCGCCAATAATGCTGACTTTCGTCATTATACGTACCACGGGTGCAGGACATCGATTAAAAACTTCGAAAGTGCGCGCACTGACTTCCCGATGGATTTTTCGATATCAATGGCAAAGGGATTCGTGTGAGCAACTTCGACGAAGAGGCCGAGCGCGAACGCCTTCGCAAAAAGTACGAACAGGATTCGGCCAAGCGTGAGGAGACTCAGCGGATGAGTGAGTTGCTGCTGCAAGGAGCAACGATGACAAACTCCCACTGTGATACCTGTGGGTCGCCTATTTTTCGCTATGATGGCCAAGAGTTCTGTCCAAACTGTCAACATGAAGATAATCAAGAGGCAGAATCAGCAACCGAGACTGAGACGACCGAGGATGAAGCGACCGAATCAGCCTCCGCCTCTGCATCTGCATCATCGATAGATAATGGTGCTGTTGAGGCTGATCCGTCGTCTGATACCCCCCCAGCCCAGTCTGCAGAGACACCCGCGAGGGCCGAGCAACAAACACGCCAGCAGACCCAGCAACAACAGGCTCAACAACAAGCACAACGACAACCGCAGTCTCGCAATCAACCACAGCCAACACCCGCACAACAGCAAACTGATACCACTGCCTCGGCAGCAGAAACAGCAGTCGGTGGAACACGGTCAGAAGCTGCTGAGGCACTTCTTGAGTCGATTACCCACCACGCGCGAATGGCAACTCAAACGAACGACCCCCACCGCGCAATCACGCATCTCGAAGCCGCCAGTGAAGCCGCTGACGCGTGGGAAGTGTTCAAATAGAGTCTGTCACTGAGACGACTACCGCCGAAAATTGAGATGAAGACGAGAGTCGTCTGCTTGATTGTGACTGTTACTGAAAAACTCAGATAACTCGATTCTGGAGATAGTCCAGATGTTTGGCATTATACACGATCCTGATCGAGTCAGTCGCTGGTGACCCAATGCAGGTCAGCCGAACGTCTTTCTCGTTGACTTCCTCGTTTGAAAGTATCTGTTGCATGTCCATATCAATCTCTCCCTCCTTGACGATCGCAGCGCAGTTTGCACAGGCGCCAGCGCGACAGGAGAATGGCCAGTCATATCCTTGTGCTTCGGCTGCCTCAAGAATATACTCGCTTTGATTGACTTCGAGTGAGCCATAATCTTCACTTCCAAGATCCGCATCTGCGGCCTTCTCAAAGAGCGCTTCATCGTCCATGTCCCAACTGTGGTCATTAATGACTTCGTAGTTGAGGTATTCAACGGTTGGCATCAATTAGAGAGACGCCTTTCACTGTCATAGAGTTTGCTGTTTCCGCATCTGAACGGTCTCTCAATGTCGATTCGACGGTATCTATGTCGAATTATCATGGTATAATACTCTGTGACATCACCGTCACCTGGCCATATGCAGCGTGATTCAGGCTGGAGCCTCCGGCCTCAAGTCACTGGACAGAGGCACTACACAGGCTCTTGCTCATATCGGGGCAACGCTAAACAGTGTATATGATGCAACGGCCGAAACAGAAGGGGTCAGTAACCAGAAGAAAATAACCCGACCTGTCGTTCCCGGGTCGAAGAGATTAGCCTCTGCTAATTCACTCATGTCCTCCTCTCCAACCTGTGGCACGGACTCCTCGGTTTGTCCTGTCAGCGCGTCGACAGAGAGTTCGGGTGACGTCCCACCGATTGCCTCTCCGATTGTGACCGTCCGTGTGGCACGACCCCAGCCTAACCCGATAATACACATCGTCGCTGAGACAGCAAGGCTCGCTGGAATACCGAGAAGCGATAGCATTGAGATGAGCGACGCAGATACTGTTTCCACCACAAGCGCAGCCAGGATCGGCAACTCAGTCAGGTCATTTCCGACCGTATCGAGTGTCCGCCGTGCAATCGTAAATGAGCCAAATCCAATTGCGCCTGCCGCGACGAGTATCCCAGCGTTCATCGAAACAGAGCCGTTTCCGACGAGTGGAGCAACAGCGTTGGCCGCATTCGAGGCCCCTGCTGAATAAGCCATATAACAGGCAATAATCACGACTAAGATCACACTTCCGAGCTCTCGAGGTGTCGTATTCGCACCGAGACGTGGCCAGGGTATCCCCCTCCGTCGGGTAATCTCGATAAGTGGGCCAGGAGACCGATCTAATGCCAGGCGTGCGTCAAGATATGGATAGAGATATCGCCCAATCACAGCACAGACCCAGAATGCAAGCACCGGGGCAACGATCCACCAAGAAACAATCTCAAGCATCACCGCTTCATTGAGCTGCCTACTCGCAAGGCCCAACCCCGCAATTGCACCGACAGCCGTCATCGACGTCGAAGCAGGGACTCCAAATGTATTCGAGATAAGTAACGCTAAGCCGACAAAAAACAATACTGCAACACTGGCTGCTAACGTAAACAAGCTCTCTGGGACGATTTGTCCACCCATTGTCTGAATGACTTGCCGCCCTGCCGTCCAAGCACCCAACAGGGCAAAACTGGTCATCAGTCCAGCTGCTGTTAGTTTCGAAACGAGCTCACTTCCAACTGCCGGACCAAAGGCGACTCCAGTGGATGAGCCGCCAATATTAAATCCGACGAATATGGAAACAAAGATTCCAACGGCAAAGAGTAGCTCAACCACACATAGATAATTAGACTGCCCTGCAAATAAACGGACTCCTTTTTTGATAAGTGCTCTCTAGTGCACTCGGTGTCTGTATCGATACTCTCTGATCAGATGCCACTGAAAATATGTGTAATATAATATATTGTGACGGCACACATATGTCTTTACAGATAAGCAAGGCGAGTGTCTCGGGGATTTAAACTGACCCCGAGGTATTTCACTCGGTGTTGGCTGTGAAACTCGATACTGAAGCTTGCACGACACTCAACCAGTGGCTTTGACACAAATCCGATACTCGTTGCACAAAACGGATTCGAGTAAGCTGATTGTTTGTCGATCGTCAGCATTGTCGGCTTGCTCTTTGATGTCGGTCGACGCACGTGGCAAACACCAGCTCAACTACCAGATGCCCATGCATACACCGCTGTACAGTCGCCTGTCAATCACAGTGTCAGATTCATCCGGTGGCTAAGCCCATCAGTGCTCTCTGTGGATATCTAAATCTCAGTCGAATTTCCGTCTGTTCTCGTTTAAGAATGGAGTAGCGGGCTCACAACTGTCTCAGGTTGCTGCATCGATTGCCTGTGACAAGTCTGCAATTATATCATCAACACTCTCGATGCCGACTGAGAGTCGAATCATGTCCGGCGTGACACCAGCGGCTGCCTGTTCCTCTTCGGTAAGCTGTTGATGTGTGGTTGATGCTGGGTGGATAACGAGGGTCTTTGCATCACCAACGTTCGCCAACAGTGACGCTAACTCGACATTGTCGACAGTGTCACGTGCGGCTTCATATCCTGCTCGGAGCCCAAATGCAATCATTCCACCATAGCCACCCTCAAGATACTCGCTTGCCTCAGCGTGAGTTTCGTGATCAGGCAGTCCTGGGTAGTTGACCCACGAAACTGCGGAATGGTCCTCAAGGAATTCTGCCACGACCAGCGCGTTATCACAGTGCTGTTCCATCCGCATTGGGAGTGATTCGAGCTTCTCGAGCGTGTTCCACGCATCGAACGGTGACTGGGCACTCCCCAGGTCACGAAGCCCGCGGGCGATTGCTGCATACGTGAGTGCTGCCTCGCCAAACCGCTCGGAGAAATTGACTCCGTGATATGCAGGATTTGACGCGCCAATCTCTGGATACTTTTCAGCGTGCTCTCCCCACGGGAAACTCCCCCCATCAATCAAGACACCGCCAACAGTTGTTCCGGCACCGTGAATCCATTTCGTCGTTGAGTCCCAGATCAAGTCCGCCCCATGCTCAATTGGTCGACAGAGATACGGCGTCGCAAAAGTGTTGTCGACAAATAGCGGCGTATTGTGCTCGTGTGCGATGTCTGCAATCTGCTGGATATCGGGGGTGACGAGTGCTGGATTTCCAATCGTCTCGATATGAACATACGCTGTATTCTCATCAATCGCTTCAGCATACCCATCGTAATCCATGGTGTTGACAAAACGCGTCGTAACCCCACGTCGCTCAACAGTATGCGTGAAATAGGTATACGTCCCGCCGTACAGTGATGATGCGGTAACGATATTATCACCAGCTGAGGCAAGCAAGAATGTTGCTAAATCAAGTGCGGCCATCCCAGAGGCCGTCGCAGCCGCTCCAACGCCACCCTCCAACGAGGCAAGTCGTTCCTGGAGAGTCGCGACTGTTGGATTCATTAATCGAGTGTAAATATACCCCGGCTTCTCTAGCGCAAACTGTGCAGCGGCGTCCTCGGCATCCTCAAACTCATACGATGTTGTCTGATACAGTGGTTGTGCGCGCGAACCAGTCGCCGGGTCCGGTGACTGCCCAGCATGGAGACTGCGCGTTTCAAATCCTGACTGAGTCGTCTCTTTATCTGCCATGCTCTTGCTTTGGTAGGCAACCCACTAATGAGTGTGGCGAGTGCAAATCCCGCCGGTATCTCCGACGGCGCTCATTCGATCGTTGCAGTCGTCGCTGTGGCGAGCATACCAATCACGATACATGCCAAGCCAAACCGAGTGACGGCTGATGTTGTTACTAGGAACACGACTCCCATAGCGAGCACTCCTCCGCCCAGAGAGACTCCAAGCCATCGACCATACCCACAGATCGCCACGATACCGCAGAGCAGCACAGCAACAGCCGCGGAGACACCGAGCCATGCCGGAACGGCGAATAACTCTCCACCACCCGGCTGTATTGCTCCAATCAAAAACCCTGCACTCCCAAGGAGTCCAAATGCGCCGACCGTTCGAGAGACACTCACCATGTTCGTCATGGGCCAGCGTTGAGAACCAAGTCAATAAGCTGCTCGAAATCTGCAGACTCCGGCACCACATCCACACGAATCCCATATTTTTCGGCAGCTTTGCACGTGGGATTCCCGATTGCTCCGACAATCGCACGATTCAATCCGGCGATTGCCTCACTTCGGACGCCACGTCTCTCGGCAGTGTCAATAAAATGCTTGATCGTCAATGAAGAACTAAAACAGGCTGCATCTAATTGATTCCCTGCAGCCATCACCGTCGATTGCCCAGTGCCTGCTGGCTGCGTCAGCCGATACAAAACTATCTCGCTGACGGAAGCCCCCGCTGCTTCGAGTCCATCGATAAGCGTCGTACTTCCATGATCTGACCGTGCAACAGTCACGTCCTTTCCAGCGACAGCATCATTCAACGCAGTCACCAGCCCAGCCGAGGAGTACTCTGCGGGAACGATATCAACATCCCATCCAGCCTCTTGTGCACGGTCAGCCGTTGTCGGGCCAATACACGCAACTGTGGCTGTCTGTGGTGTCCAGCCTTCTGCGGTCAGACACTCAACACCACTTTTACTCGTTAACACAATCATATCGGTCGCCGCTGTGGGGACATTTCCAGTTGGTTCGACACTCAGCAATGGATCCGGTATAGCCGTCGCTCCGCGCGATTCGAGCGTTTCAACGGCGCTCGCGAGTCGCTCATCATCAGGGCGAAACACAGCAATGCGCGGCGCTCGAGCCATCGCTAGTGTTCCTCCTGAACCAGTGGTTGCCCACCAGTTCGATTCTGTAAGAAACCACGCACCCGTTGTCGTGTCGTTGCTACCTCTCCAATGAGTGTAATTGCTGGTGGCTCGACATCAGCCGTTTCAGCGCGGTCGACAGCTGTTCCAACCGTTGCACTGACGACTCGCATCTCTGGCCAACTCGCTCGTTCGATAAGAGCAAGTGGCGTTGCGGGGTCCATCCCCGCCTCAATCAGCACCGTGGTATACTGTTCAAGTTTGCCAACCCCCATCAGTACGACAATCGTTCCTCCAGTCGCGGCCAGAGCCTCCCATTCAATGGCCGACTCAGCCTTTGTTGGGTCTTCGTGTCCAGTGACAAATGAAACCGAGGAGGCGTGCTCACGATGAGTAACGGGAATCCCAGCAATGCCTGGACCGCCAATTGCCGAAGTAATTCCTGGGACGACCTCAAATGGAATCCCAGCGGCTGCGAGGTGCTCCATCTCCTCTCCTCCTCGGCCGAAGACAAACGGATCTCCGCCTTTGAGTCGAACAACATCTTTTCCGGCATCAGCCAGCTCAACAAGTCGGTGATTAGTGTACTCCTGTGGCGTCCACTCACCTCTTGCCCGCTTACCAACGTCCTCACGTTTATGCTCTGGAATCGAATCGATGATTTCTGGCCCAGGGAGTGTATCGTGAAGCACTGTATCGACTGATTCGAGTAGATTTCTGGCTTTGACCGTGAGTAACTCTGGATCACCTGGACCACTTCCTACCAGATATACCGTCCCAGGCGCACTGCTCATGTTGTTGCCTCCGTGGCGTCTTCAATGAGTGTTGCGGCACCACGTTCTGCGAGATCGTCAGCAAATGAGACTGCTGCCGTGGCGTGATTTTCGACTGGGAGATCTTTTGACTCGTACACCTCTGTTTCACCATCAGCAGAGAGTACGCGAACGACAGCACGTATCTGATCGCCTTTGAGCACAGCGTATACTCCGATCGGGGCAATACACCCACCACCAAGCGTAGCAAGAATAGTCCGCTCAACAGTCGTCTCGACACGCGTCTGCGGGTGATCCACGACCGAGTGAATCCGCTCAACACAATCAGCGTCCTCATCTGTGGTCACTGCAACGGCACCTTGTCCTGGGGCTGGAACAAAGTGATGTGGGTCCAGCTGCGTATGTGGAACCATCTCTAAGAGGTTTGAACGAGCGAGCCCGGCCTCGGCAAGAACAATCGCATCGTACTCAGTCTCGACAGCACGTTCGAGCGCCCGTCGCTCGAGTTCTGAAAGGCTGTTGAACCACTCATCAACTGTTTCCTCATATGCTGTCTCTGTCTCATCGTCTCTCTCTCCCTGCTCGTCGTTTTCTTCCTCTGCTTCCATACGGCGTTCGTGTTCACGCTGCAGTGACGGTGCTAACAGTTTTTCAACTCGTGTGTCGATGTTTCCACGCAACGGTGCTACCTCGATATCAGAGCGTTCAGCATACACCTGCGCGCGTCGCCTTGTCGATGCAGTTCCAATAACTGCACCCGCTGGGAGTTCTTCGAGCGAGTCACCACCAGGCGTCACAAGCACATCACCTGCCGCAGCGCGTGGTGGCACCCCTGCGATAATGAGTGAGGATGGCTGTTCGGTTGGCATGTCTTTCATTGAGTGGACTGCTGCATCGGCTTCACCTTCCAGCACTGCTTCATCGAGCGCCCGAACAAATGCACCGGTTTTGCCAAGCTGATGGATGAGTTCATCACGGATCTGGTCACCGGTCGTTTCTATGATGACCTGTTCAACTGAATGACGGCGATCAGCAAGTCGGTCCTGGACAGCGGCTGTTTGACGCTGCGCAAGTGTTGATCCCCGCGTAGCTAAGCGGAGTGGACCGTCTATCTTCATTATCTGCCATTCGACCGTCAGAGGTGAAAAGAGCACCACTTTCGCTACCACACAGCGAGTGTATTGATGTGTGACCACAACGCAGAACTCGTCTCTGTAACTAAATCGTCTCTTTGTAGACCTCAAGGGTCTTCTCAATATCTTCCTCAGTGTGTGAGTATGAGACAAACTGTGACTCAAACTGATTCGCAGTAAGGAAGATCCCGCGATCTTTCATTTCTTGCCAGAAAATTCGTTCCCAACGCTCTGTTTCTGCCTGTCCGACATCACTCCCAGTTTTTGGACACTCTGTATATCGAGCACATGACTCGCGTTGTTGACATCCCCTTTGACACACGTCAGCCTCCTGTGAGGACGCCCGACGTTTCGTGAAGATTGTCTTAAACATCGAATCTGTCCCAACGACCAGGTAATTTGGTGCCTGGTCAGCGAGTATATCGGTAATTCCCTCACGTAGCCGTTCACCGAGCTGATTGACATGGTCATATACATCATTCTCTGCAGCGTACTGGAGTGAAGCATGACCAGCAGCCATCGTCACTGGGTGTCCCGAGAACGTTCCGGATTGGAACACCTCACCGCTTGGAGTGAAATGCTCGATAATATCTGCATCACCACCTATCGCTCCGACGGGGAACCCGCCTCCGATAATCTTCCCGAAGGTGGTTATATCTGGGGTGACACCAAATTTCCCCTGCGCACATTGAAGCCCTCCAACTCGAAAGCCTGTAATCACCTCATCGAAAATCAGTAGCGCTCCATGATTAGCTGTGAGCTCGCGTAAATGCTCAAGATATCCATCAACCGGCAGGACAATTCCATTGTTTGCTAAAATTGGCTCGGTGAGAATAGCTGCGATATCTTCGCCGTAATCTTCAAACACGGTCTCAATTGTCTCAAAGTCATTAAACGGCACTGGAATTGTATACTCCGCGAATACATCAGGGATGCCCGGTGTGCTTGGCTCTGTATCCTGAAGCGTTCCCTCAACGAGGGTTGACTCCTGTGCACCGTGATACCCACCCTTCATCACCACAATTTTGTCTCGGTCAGTATACCCACGAGCTAGCCGGACTGCCGAAACAGTCGCCTCAGTCCCAGAGTTGACGAATCGCGTCATCTCAACCGATGGCACGTGCCTGGCGACGAACTCTGCGTGTTCGACTTCAATGCGGGTTGGGGCGCCATACATCGGCCCATCGGCTGCCTGTGACTGGATTGCTGCTCGGACACGTTCAGGTTGATCATGGCCAAACAAGAGTGGTCCATATCCCATCACGTAGTCGATATATCGATTCCCATCAGCGTCAATGACAGCAGCACCATCGCCTCGCTCAATGAAGAACGGATACGGCTGTGTTGCACGAACCGACGAGTTAACGCCACCAGGCGAAACGGCTAATGCACGGTCATAAAGTGCACGCGATTCGTCATGATTCATACTGACGAGTGCGAGTCTGTGGGCAAAAACCCTTCATCTTTCTGCGAGTGGGAAATCCCGTTGGTGGGGAACGTGACACGCAGCGATCCAACTAAGATGAACTCGCACGCCGACTCAGCCGCTGGCGCAACGTCGGTGAGGGTGGGGTTTCTGTGCTGATGCACTGGATTGTCTGCTTCTTTGACGGTGTGGCGTTTGCAAGCGAGGAGTCCCGATAACGCCAGCCCACAGTGACACCAGTCTCCACAGACATGTGTTCGGACTGTCCCAACTCCACACTCTGACTGTTCGAACTCCAATTCCAGTCTTTCCTAAGCCACGCTAGTGTGTCCACAGAACATTATGACGGCGATTTGTGGTAAATCCACAACTCGGACAGGAGTGCCCACGAACCTCATTCGTTGTCCCAGCAAGGTCAATGAGAACAACTGACAGCCGCTCGCTCACCCTGTCGATCAGAACCCTTGGGTTATCTCGTCCCACGACATTGCGGCACTGTTGTGGCTGTTCTTGTCTTGCTGCATCATTGAGGCGACGCAGGTCTGCGAGGAATACAACGTCGTACTCATACGTGTTCCAGTGAGCACCTTTCTCGCAGTAATCTTCACGGTAATCCTCCAGTCGCCTGTAGGCTCAGGCAATCCATTTTCGAACTGTGTCCCGGTGTGCAGAGTCGTATTGCTTGCTGGAGGGCGAGCGATGCCGTTCTGCCTACTCGCTTAGCTGTTTTGCAGACGCCCCTCAAAGAGCGACCGAAGGGAGCGAGTCGAAAGGCGAGGGGGGAGTGGATAGGATACAGCGTCGTCATCGTTTTACTTCCACTAGACTGCCGTTCCTTTCCCCCTCGGAGGTGGTGGGACGACGCTCACCACGTCTCCGGTGGTATTCAAGCGCGACACCGAGCGCGCCGACCTCAAGTGTCCAACAGTGAGGAGTGTTCGACTCTGGCTCCGACCTCGACTCGAAATCGCCCGTGAAGTCTAAGACCGCTCAGTTGGTCCTGCACGCTCCGACACAGAAACAGCAAGACCTCGCCAAGCGAGAGCCCCGAGCTCGGGGGTGTTCACGTGTGCCTCGCTGTTTGAGGAGGGAACTCCGGTCAAGCCTACATGTCTTAGATAAAAAACCCTGGTGAGCTTTCGCTTCTCAGAAATCAAGATAGTATTTGAGAAAAAGAGCACTCAATACATACGTACCGCAGGAAAACTGAAGGAGACCGCGACTATGCCTGCCAGATAGCGTCAGATGAACGCCTTAGACTGCATCTGTTCCCGTTTTTCCAGTTCTAATTTGTGTCGCCTCTTCAACTGGTAAGACGAATATCTTCCCATCGCCCGGTTCGCCTGTATGAGCGCTCGCCTCAATAGCGCCGACGACATCACTTACGGGTGTATCTGCGACGACGCACTCAATTTTCACCTTTTCATGAAGATCGACGGTATACTCCTCACCACGATACTGATTCGTTGTCGCAGGCTGCGAGCCACGGCCAGATACCCGTGACACCGTGAGAGATGGTGCCCCGACTTCTGACAGTGCTGCTTTTACTTCGTTGAGTTTGTCCGGCCGAATATACGATATAATTAAGCTAATGTCGCTCATTTTTGATCACCTGTATTCTCTGTAGCTCCGCCATCTGTTTGTATCCCTGCGCCACCGTCTGTTGCAACACCACTATCACGCCGCTCGTTCGGAACGAATTCAGGGTATGCCGAGATGCCGTGTTCACTCTCGTCGAGTCCAACCTCCTCCTCCTGCTCTGAGACACGAAGGCCAAAGATTGCGTCAGCAATACCGAACGCAGCAATTGTTGCAAATACCGTCCACGTGCCGATAACCAACACGCCAACAACTTGCATAACGAGTTGGTTCACACCCAAGAATGTGTACCCACCCGAAGCGGTGACGCCGAAGAGTGGAATCAAGATCGTTCCAATCGCACCCGCACTTCCGTGGACGACAAAGACTCCACAGACGTCATCAATCTTGAGCGAATCAACAACCCAGCGATACGTCGGGAGCACCAGTGCACCAGCGATCCCGCCAAGAATGACACCGCCCCACCACGTGACGTGTGGAACTGCGCCAGTGACAGCAACAAGCCCTGCTAGTAGGCCATTAGCAACCCAGAGTGGGTCTGGTTTTCCTTGCCAACTCGCAGACACAATCATCGCTGCAACGGCTCCGGCACCCATACCGAGTGTTGTGTTCATCACTACCTGCCCTAATGCGCCCCCTTGAAATGCCAGTGAGCCACTTTCTGCTGCCAGGACTGTCGCCTGTGTACCGACGTTAAATCCATACCAACCGAACGCCAAGAAGAGCGTCCCGAGCACGGCTAAAAGCATCGAATGTCCAGGAATTGGTGTTGAATCGCCACTGGAATCAAATCGGCCCCTACGTGGGCCGACCATCTTCGCCCCGACGAGACCAGCGAGACCACCGACCATATGTACGACAGTTGCCCCAGCGAAGTCAAGATATCCAGTGCCGAGTATCTGTCCGATGAATCCATTTCCTGTGAGCAGACCTGTTCCACCCCACGCTATGCCGGGCATAGCTGGGTAGATAATCGCTGTCATCGCAACAACCACGAATACATACGCACTAAATTTCATCCGGCCTGCAACTGCACCAGAGACAATTGTTGCGGCAGTCATGGCGAATACTGCGCCAAAGAACCATCCAACGTAGGCTGTCGGGTCGTTAATGTATGCGAACGCACTCCCGATTGAGAGTGGCGTCGTTGGATCGGTAAGTGCTCCGACAATCGCGCTGACTGCTGATCCAATGATGAAAAACACAAGAACGCCAAGTGTCCAGTCAGTCATATTCTTCATCAGAACATTCCCAACGTTTTTTGCACGGACCTGTCCGGACTCAAGCAAGGCGAAGCCTGGCTGCATGAAGAAAATAAGGAAACAGACCGTCAAAATCCATACATTGTTTACTCCACTTGCGATTGCACTTGGATCTAACTGAAGTAACATTACGAATATATTGCTCCTCTTATTTCACGTTTGGTCATCGATACACTATTCGACTGTTTATTTGCGTCAATACTCACATAGTATACTCAATAAAGGCTTATATAAAAATGTTACAGTTGAAATAATAAAATTATACATGCGTTCATATCGTATCTGTTCAAAATACAGTACAATATGAGGTGTATAAGGATGTTTAGTAGACAGCCAGAGCAATGAGACTGGTAAGAAATTGGGCATATGTTCACGCACATATTGCCAGCCTTCACGTTAATTTCCCGGCGCAGAATGCATGAAATCGATATTTTCCTGGATTAAAATTGGGAGTTGCAGGCTCACAGGTTGGTCACCTCCGCACCTCGCAGAGATACAACAACCCACAGGGCATCGCGGGTTGGTTATACAGATTCAAGGAGAATACTGGTGGCTTTTAGCCACCAGATGAATCCGATAATCATTTGACGGATAAATAGCACCTCTCAAGAATGCGCGCTCACTGCCTGAGGCTTCGAACATTGTCTCATCACGCCGGGGAGACAGACCATGTTTAATTGATATGATGGGACAGGATAGGATCTACTGTGCTCTACCACTCACGCCGTTGAGAGGATCAAGATAAATTCACTCAGCTGTTCGCTCAACACCTACTTGCGACAGCAGAGACATATTTACAGAGAGTCAGCGATCTGTTCGGCAAAGTATGTGATAATCAGATCAGCTCCCGCACGCTTCATCGAGAGGAGCGATTCGTGTGCCGTTGTTTCGAGATCAAGCCATCCTTGATCGGCGGCTGCATGTATCATCGCATACTCTCCGGAGACGTTGTAAGCAGCAACTGGCTGAGTAAATTCGTCTGTCACCCGATTCACGATATCGAGATATGCCAGTGCTGGCTTTACCATCAAAATATCTGCACCCTCATCCACATCGAGCCTGACCTCTCGCATCGCCTCACGTGAGTTGCCAGGATCCATCTGATAATGTCGCCGGTCGCCAAATGATGGGGCACCGTCAGCAGCATCACGGAATGGTCCATAAAAGCTGCTCTCATATTTGGCGGCGTATGACATAATCGGCACCTCGTTATGGCTTGCATCGTCAAGATCATCACGAATGGCAGCAACCATGCCATCAGTCATCGAACTTGGAGCCACCATATCGGCGCCAGCATCTGCGTGTGAAACGGCTGTTTGCCCGAGTAAAGAGAGTGTTTCGTCATTTTTGACTGTCATCGTCGGACTCTCTTGTGCTTCCGATTCAATCACTCCACAATGTCCGTGGTCAGTGTATTCACAGAGACAGACATCGGTAATTATCGTCGCAGGTGTCTCTGCCGCGATGCGCTGAACAGCCCGCTGGACGACTCCGTCTTCAGCCCATGCACGTGATCCGTTTGGATCTTTCTCGCTTGGAATTCCAAAGATCAGAACCGTGTCGACGCCGGTTGCTAATACCTCCTGCACACGCGCGACCGACTCGTGAATTGGGACGCGCTCATGTCCGGGCATTGATTCGATTGATACTCGCTCATCTGTCGTCGCATCGATAAATATCGGCGCAATAAGATCCGTCGCTGAGAGACTACTTTCACGAACGAGCGAACGGATTCCATCGCGTCGAAGTCGGCGTGGGCGTGTCCGAAAGTTGGATCCCATAGTTGATATATCGTATCGCAGTGAAAAATGACACCGGTCTCTCAATCACGCAAACGAAACGCGTTTGGGTCAAATACTAGTATCAATTGTGTATGAGTCCGCTGATTGGCCAGTTTGACGCAATGCCGCCTGAACTCGTGGCGTTACTGAACTCACAGTGGGCATATCTCGCACTTTTCGGCGTGTTTGTGCTTGAAGGAGCGATGCTCATGTACTTCATGCCAAGCGAGCTCATTGTTCCTGCATCACTCTTTCTGCTCGGATCGGAAGCAACTGTCCCCGTTTTGTGTGTCGCTGTCACCGGGGCGACCGTCGGTCAGTACCTCCTGTTCACACTCGCACAGCGCGGTGGTCGAGAGTATCTCCTCTCAAAGCAGTGGTTTCGAATCAGTGAATCGAAGATTACCCGATTCGACAGTTGGTTTGAAACGTGGGGCCCGCTTGTCGTGCCAGTAAGTAATGCACTCTTATTCACTCGAGGAATGTTAACAGTCCCAGCCGGATTTGCCGAGATGAACGACCGCCGGTTTATCTTTCTCTCAGCGGTCGGAACGGTCGTGTTTGAGACCGCGTTGGCTGCGCTTTATTTGTATGCAGATACGCTCATCTAACTACTAACTCCTCATTCAGTCAGTCCGATCGATGTTAATCTGTTCTCGAAGCGCCTGGAGTTCCTCTGAGTCGGCCAGTTCTTCGACTCGTTTGCGAAAATGCTGTTCACATAACCCCACTTTGATTCCGTTTTTTTCTGCGGCATACGCAGCACCCGACTCACAGTAATGACACTGCATCAAATACATATTCGAACTGGAATGCTATGAACACTACGCTTGGGTGACTTATTTGCCGTTGGACAGATACCCAAGAACCTCATGCACACTACGAGATGTGAGAGTCCAACTCAGTGAATCACCCCTGCCCGCTCACTTGCGACAGAGTCGCTCGTTTCTTGAGATAAATAAGGATGTTTCTGCTTCCAAAACGCCGTCAGGCGACGCCTGACAGCCCGTAAGATGGTCTCTCACGAATGCACGTATAAAAGAACCGAGTGGTTCCCGTAGAGAGCGTTGTCTCTACAGGCATTCATGAATCGCCTCGCGATTTGTTCGCACACCAGTTTCGATTTCTGAGGTCGTTGTATCCTTTTCGCAACTGCGATCGTTGTCCACTGACGCGGATTGCGCGTCCGAAAATGAGCGATTTTCGGGATCACGAGAATCTTCGATTCTTGAACGACTACTTGAGAGAGGCAGAGGGGGCTAAGCGCCTACAAATTGATAAATTGGAATCTTCGATCTCAGTCCCCGAGGCACTCACCGCAATTATCTGTCGAAATGGAAGTCTGACGGTCGTTAATCATAGTCTGTGTGATCACTCCGGTATGTCGGTTGAACGATTTGTGCACGAAGCAATTGATCACTGATCTGTGAATGTGGACACAGCTCGAGTAAGATCTGTAATCGCTGAGAGAGGTGGTCCTGCCACACCAAGAGTACGATTGTGGGCGTCAGACCCACCGAGCATACTCAAGTTGTTTGCGTCTGCGACCGTTTCAATACGGCCTGGGTCGTTCTTTGAAGCATTCTGCGGCCGATAGTTGTAATACCGCTCAATCGCATCCAGCTTTGTTGCACACTGAATTGCTGCATCGACATCGGGATATCGAAATGGGTGCGCTAATCCAACGAATGCACACGACGAGCGAAGGATTGAGATGGCATCAGCAAACGAAGGAACCTCGCGCTTGAGATAACACGGACAGCCATGACCGATCAAATCTTCGAACGCTTGCGAATAATCATACGGTGCAGTGCTCTCATCAATTGCGCGTGCCACTGCTGGACGACCAAACCCCTCCTCGATAGTCACATCAAGTGCTGTATTCAGCTCCGATTCGACTGCAGATATCATTCGTCTCCCGCGTTCGATCCGATTTTGTTGTATCTCCTCAATAAGATTCTCAAGCGCCTGCGTTTTTTTGACTCCATATCCGAGCAAATCGATTCGCTGACCACGCGCATCAACCCGCAGTTCAATCCCGCGGAGAATAGTCACACCGTCGACTTGCGTAACTGGTGCAGAGAGTCCTGGGTGCACCCGATCATGATCAGTAATCGCCACAAGGTCGACGCCTCCTGTCTGTGCGGCCGCTGGAACTTCGTCGAGTGTCAGCGTTCCATCTGATGCTGTTGTATGCACATGAAGATCAGCGCCCTCATGACACTCAATTTCTCCCTCGTCGTTCACGTATGATATCGGCGGTAGTCATTGAAATCCCTTCTGACTACTTTCGAACTGTCCATACCCGGACACTGATCACTGATGTCGGGTCGTAGTTAGGCGACCGATTACTTGTGGATATTACATCGGCAGGTCCAATGGTACCTGTCCTTTTGTATATCCCGCAAACCGCCCAGTTGGCCGACTCCGAAAGACCAGCGCAGGACGATGGTGTATATCTGGTTTTTCTGCATAGACTCGTCGCCATTCGTCATCATGAAATGAAGAACAATCAATACAAAGGATCACCTCTCCACCATGTGTCTGTAACTGACCGCTCGTTTTTGTTTCAGCCGTTTCCCGAAGTGCCGCAATCGGTGTGGCTGCTGACCGGTTCGCTGGTGTTGAGGGCCGCGTCACCTCAACAAGCGGGTTCGTCGATTCCGTGTATACGCGGTAATCAATCGCATGGCCACTTGAGACTGTGATCTCTGGCTCGATATCATGGCCATTCGCTGTCAGGAGGGCGGCAGCATTAAACTCGCCCATCGCTGCAGTCATCCGTCTGAGATCAAGATATTCGGACGTACCCAGCTTTCCGGCCATCACCTCACGATACGGATCTAACACTCGCGTCCGGAAGAACGATTCATAAAATGAAAGGACTGCATCGCGCTCAGCATCTGGAAACCCACCTGCGTGTGCATCGAAAAACTGTCGTGTCGTCTCGCGGCCGTCCTTTGATAGAAACACCGGGAGGAAAAACCACGACAGGTGTGGATACGGTTCCAACCAAGGGGTCTCTTGATGTAATTGGGCAGTCAACTCACGTGTCGCCCATCGAGATATCGCATTGTCAACCTCTGCGAAGCCATATTTTTCAGTTCGCCACAGGCACTCAGGCGTCTGTGTATTGCCAAGCCAATATGCTTCTTCGTGATTATACGCAAAAATTGCGATATCTCCATTCTGCATCTCAAAGCGAACTCCATCATACGACTCTGGTGTTTTATACCACGGCTTACGCTGGATGGCACCGATATTTTGATCCAGATCGGTGAATATCTCTGAGTGAATACGGGCAGCGTTCCACTGCCCGGGTGCATGACGGAAACGGAGTGGACGCGCCACACAATATACTATATTATCCATGCATTAGTAATTGTGTTCTCTGTTCTGTCGAACCTACCTACACACATGACAACCCTTTCAATACTCGTTCCGAAGAGCGAAGATGAGTTGCGAGCCGAATAACCAGTATGTATATATATCGTCGCTATCGTGGTATGACATAACATGTCTATGGGCTCGTACGACGATGACGAACATGAACGTCGTGAACGCAAAAACGGGAATGTCGACACCAACTTCGATGATACCCGAAGTGTATACCACGGTAGCATTCAGTACGAAAACGAAGACTCAGCTGAAGATCTGATATCGCAGTTCAAAGAAATTCAACAGCAGTGATATTTTTCTATCAGACGCAATAAGATTCCTCTACAGGCGGAACAGGGCGAGTGCCTCAAAATCTGAGCGAAACTTGTGACGCGATGACGAGAATACTTGATTTTCGAACCACTTGAGAGCGTGAGACCCGTTGTCTTGCCTCCCCACGTGAGCCGAACAAAGCACTGACAATGGGCGCCGTAGGCGTGAAACGCTGAGCGCGAAGCGTCCGTTCAAAATCAAAAGAATGCGCCACCTCTCGAAAGACTGCGACACCACAGTTCGATTGTAAGGGGTGGCGTCGGAACCCGTTGATAGGCCGATCGCATTTCCTGTGAGTCGTTCAGGGTTGTCACATTGATAACTCTGAGGAGACGTCAATGGGCAAAGTCTCGCGGGACTTAGTTCCGAGGCGGTTCACATGAAAAGTCTCAGTCGTGCTGACAATGACAGGCGTCTTGACTATTGAAAATATATCATAATATTGATCTGTCGCGATTCGCTCGATGTGAGAACACTCAAGCCTCACATGAACTTATCCTAAGATGAAATGACGACGGAATCGTGTGAGTCATGTGGCTGTCCAGTGCGGATCGCTGGTGGAATCGGTGATTTCTGGTCGTTTACGAGTGAACCGACCGGCGGCCTGACACTCGAATTTGAGGATGGAACAGAGGTGTTTCTGTGCAATGATTGCCTCTCACAGCTTCCTGATGACCGTGAACTGAGCCGCGATGACATCACGACACTCTGACTTTGATCCCGATATCGTGAGCGAATATTGAGCTGAGATGAATCAAGGTAACCTCATAACTTCAGCCACTGTCATCTTCAGGTATAATAATCGTGTCGTCTATATCGCACTCACACAGGCAATTTCTCCTTGCAAGTACCGTACGCTCGGTCAGAGAAATGCCGCAGCACTGTATGCAATACTTGAGCCAATCATCAACACAACCAACATGATCGCGAGAACTTGCTGTCGAGTCATATAAGCAATATCAGAGAGGACAAATTGACACTTTCTATACGCGAAGTACCTCGCGCGCGGAGCGTCTGTGTTTACCCGTTGGCCGGGGCAACGGGGTCGGATTCCTCTCGTGCTTCCGTCTCCGGTCGCGCCGACGTTTCGTGTCGGTGAACACCCGAAGCGAACAATGCTCCGTGAGAGTCGGGGTCTCCACCAGCCCCCGATACCACCCATCTCAGCTTCCATAGCCTGGGAAGGGTGTCGAGAGACGGTACATTCTCAGTCTCCTGTTCGGTAAACCAATTCTGCACGATGCACACCGCCGCCGCCTTCCCATCACTATGATCTTAGAACCCACACTCACAGCACTCGAATCGCTTCTTGTGGCGATTCGCTCGTTCGGTGTACTGATACTCGATTCTCGGACATCGCTGACCCGTGTACTCAGGGTCAGCCTTATTTGGTGGAATACCGAATTATACAGCCCTGTGCGACACCATCTCTGGCAGTTGACGAACGGCAGGCTGTGCAAGACGGCGGTTCATCTGCGTGCCATAGTCGATGGAGTCTCGCGTGTCTGTGAGGTCCTCAAACACAGTTCTTGGAGCCGAAAACTGCGACACCCATTCAACGACGATTCGCGAGACTTTGTACAGACAGTCATCCGTGTTCGTCAAGACGGTTGGTTTCGTTGCGAGTGCGTTGGGTACTCCCGCCGTTGTTGTTATACATCTCTCGGGGATGTGCGTATGGCATCAAGCAGAAAACAATATATTCAAGTAATTTAGTAAATCAGACTAAATTTGTTTGGATTATATTGATCTGATTATTCGATATATATGCTACAACCCGAAATAATTATAAGAACATGAATAGATATACTAAATAGAATGTACACACACGGACTAACGACAGCACTTACCCTGTATCAAAGTGGTACACTGAATCTCTCTGAAGCTGCATCGCACGCTGGCCGGTCTGAATCAGATTTTGTCGTCTCCTTGGAGCGACATGGTATCAGAGTTCGTGAAAAGCAGCTTCGTACCTCGATAGGGACACGTTCCAGATAATCAGGAATCAACGCTGATTGAGGCCTCTGGAAGGACATATAATCCAGAGTGACTTCGAATCACTGAAACGGTCTCTGCAGCCGAATCGACAAACGTTGGTCGTGCGACGGTGACTGATGCATATGTCTCTGGGTCAAGCACCTGCATTGCATAGGTGTCTTCAAAGTTCACAACAGTTGTTTCAGTCGCCTGTTCGACGGTCCCCACGCGGTCAGCTTGTGGTGCTGAACCCGCTTCTGCGGCTGCTTCATAGCTCTCGCCGGTATCGAGACGAACACCTTTCAGATTCCCCGCCACGCTACGGACCAGTACTGGGGCTGATTCGGTCTCGGGTTCGATAATCTCTCCGGGCGCATACTTCGGTAACCGTACCGCGTACGTCACACGATACACCTCGTTCCCGTCACCATCTTCAGTGACTAAAGTTGGATATTCCTCAACAGTCCCACCAAGTTCACGAATAATCCGCTTTGCAACTCCACTCCCCAGTTGGTTGGTCGATATTTTAATATCGGTGCCGTCGGACGTCTCAGTGATTTCGGTGATGAATGCATCCCGGTCGCCTGTTGCTTCCCGGTCAGCAACGTATGTCTCTGCAATATCGATAGCTCGCTCGGTCTCTTCTTTTGATGGTTCCCGGCCGTCGCCACGGAGTTGGACGATGCTTGCGTAATAGCCGCCCGCGATACGACCACATCGACGACAACTCTGCCGAGAGATTCGAACAGGAACAGTCACTTCCTCTCGACGATAGCTCCCACGAACCTGACCGCTGAATACGCAGTGCATTCGAATCGTATTTTGATCAATCTGCTCGGGTTCGACCCCCCACTCAACGTCGGTCGCTGCGAGATGGACTCCAAGTGACTCAGTGACGGCTTCAATTGCGACATCAGTATAGTCTGCTGCCCCAACATCACGCCACTGTGTCTCATCTTTGACCGCGCCACAGTGTGAGCACACCGCTAACTCTAACGTCGATGGTGCATCCACCAGTTCGAACTGCTCAAAGTAACACGCATCACACAACGATTCCGTGCGACTGTCAGAGACGGTGCGGTCGTCAGACGACGCTGATACTGATTCGCCACAGCGTGGGCAAAACGCACCGGATGTCATTGTGTGAACTATATGATACCGGCGGTTAAACACGACGAAACCACACGGCATGAACGACTGCGACATCGTTTATAGGCTCGGATACGTATTGGAAATATGGAATGGAATACTGACTGGGGACTTCGTGGTCGTATGGTGCTGACGATGTTCCTCCTCTTTGCGCTGTACTTGGTCTTCGTAGCCGTCCTTGTGCAGACAAACTCGGCCGTGTTTCTCCCACTGATGGGAGTGTTCGTACTCGCACAGCTCTTTTTCAGTGACAAACTTGCCCTCTACAGCATGGGCGCATCAACCGTGACTGAACAGGAATACCCGGAAGTTCACCGAATGGTTGAACGACTCAGTCAACAGGCAGACCTCCCAAAACCTGAGATTGCTGTTGCAGACTCTCGCGTTCCAAACGCCTTTGCAACGGGCCGCTCGCAGGACAGTGCAACAGTTTGTGTCACCACTGGCCTCTTGCGAACACTGGACAGTGATGAATTATCTGGCGTACTCGCACACGAGCTTGCCCACGTGAAAAATCGTGATGTCATGGTAATGACAATCGCTTCATTCCTATCGACAGTTGCCTTTATGATTGTTCGGATGGGCTTTTGGTTCGGTGGTGGTGGTCAGGACAGACAGGGCGGAAGTGTTCTTGTTGCCATTTTAGCCTCACTAGTTGTGTGGGTAATTTCGTTCTTCCTGATCCGTGCACTCTCTCGATATCGCGAGTATGCTGCTGACCGTGGTGCAGCGCTCATTACCGGTCAACCCTCCTCACTTGCCTCTGCACTGATGAAGATCGACGGCCGGATGGACAATGTCCCACGTGAAGATCTCCGTGAGCAGTCTGAGATGAACGCATTCTTTATTGTCCCACTGAAAAGTGACCTGATAGGAAAACTGTTCAGTACTCATCCATCAACCGACAATCGCATCGACCGATTACGCGATCTTGAGCGCGAACTGGAGCGATAACTTCTCTGCACAGCGATTGAGATATACGTTTATGGGACTTTTTGATTCAATTCGCGCAGTCTTCGGCTCAAACGCGGCAACAGAAGCGACAAAGGAGGCTGATGCAGACGATCTTTTCGGAATGAGCACTGCATATGTGACAATGGAAGCTGATCTGGGATTCCAATCGGTTGACCAGGCAGCACTATGCTTCTCCGGTGTCGATAGCACTGATTTCGCCGACACTGTGGATGAAGTGCAGGCAATACTCCGTGCTGGCGAAGAAGAGACAGGGACGATCTTTGATGTCCATGAAGATAGCCACGGCTGGGAGTGGGTCATTCTTCAAGACACTGACCCCGAAGACCTTGTCACGACGATTCACTTTGCTGCTGATCAGTTTATTCAGCGAGGATACGGTTCACGGCTACTGTCGGCTGTGTTTGGATTCTCACGCGACAGTGACCGCGCATACTGGATCTACTCTTTCAAACGTGGTGCCTATTATCCGTTTGCACCGAGTACAAATAATGAGCGGAACCAACAGTTAGAATTCAAACTGGAATCTGTTCTCAACGGTGAGTTGGCTGTTGAAGAGGACGAATCATACTGGTATCCAATGTGGCCCGATACTCCTCGCGGACATCCGTGGGAGTAAGCTACCACGCTGTGAAAGACGTGGCATTCAGCGCGGACTCCTGTTCTCCCCCGTCAAGAGGGTAAACAAACACTCACCGTTCAGGTTCAGCGTCCTCCTCAGGGTCTGAAGACGCAGGGTTTCGCCTTGCAGTCATTATGAGAGCTTCGAAGAGCACTCTCTAATTAGAAGACAAGCGATGAACTACTTGTGGGACAAGTTATCGCAGCAATCACAGCGTCTTCGTCTTGCATCCCCCCGCAGGCCAGTTGTCCTGATCAGCCTATAGAATGAGTCGTTTCACTTTCACTTCGCTGTTAACGGACGTTTATGTGCCCGGCGAGTCTATAGAGAGATACCATGGCGAAAGACGATCTTCAAGATCTTCCTGGCGTCGGACCAGCAACTTCAGACAAACTCACCGATGCAGGCTTTGAATCGTATCAGGCGATTGCAGTGGCAAGCCCCGGTGAGATGTCAAATACAGCAGATGTGGGCGAATCAACGGCCGCCGACATCATCAACGCTGCTCGTGATGCTGCCGATATTGGTGGATTCGAAACCGGCTCGACTGTACTTGAACGGCGCGAGCAAATCGGGAAACTAACCTGGGGAGTACCGGAGGTTGACGACCTGCTTGGTGGCGGTGTTGAGACTCAATCCATTACTGAGGTATACGGTGAATTCGGAGCGGGCAAATCACAGGTCACCCATCAGCTCGCTGTCACTGTTCAGCTCCCCCGCGAGCATGGTGGACTTGAGGGGTCTGCTATTTTTGTCGATTCTGAAGACACCTTCCGTCCTGAGCGAATCGATGATATGGTTCGTGGACTTGATGACACAGTCATTGAAGAGCTACTTGAGCGTCGCGATATCGACGGTGTTCCTGGTGATGATGACACGATGAATGAGTTACTGGAATCATTCTTGGACCGTATCCACGTTGCCAAGGCGTTCAATTCAAATCACCAGATTCTGCTTGCTGAAAAAGCAAAAGAGCTCGCCAGCGAGCAGCAAGACACTGAATTCCCTGTACGGTTGCTCTGTGTCGACTCATTGACAGCGCACTTCCGTGCTGAATATGTCGGTCGCGGGAAATTAGCTGAGCGACAACAGAAGCTCAACAAGCATCTCCATGATCTCATGCGCATCGGTGATCTGTATAATACGGCTGTTCTTGTCACGAATCAAGTATCTGCAAACCCCGACTCATACTTTGGTGATCCAACACAGCCGATTGGTGGAAATATCTTAGGTCACACGTCGACGTTTCGGATGTATCTTCGAAAGTCAAAGAATGACAAACGTATTGTCCGCTTAGTTGACGCTCCGAACTTAGCTGATGGGGAGGCAGTCATGCGTGTCAAAGACGCCGGGCTCAAGCCAGAGTAAGTCGCACGACACTGCTTCTATACGTTCGTTGGTGTGTCCGCATCAAGTTCGCCCTGATAAATAGCAGCTCCGTCCTGTGCAACCTGTCGGGCCAAGACAGCACATTTGATACGCATTGGAGATATCTCAACGCCAAGCATCTCGGTAATATCATCTGTGCCCATCTCTTCAAGTTCGCTGAGCGTCATCCCACGGAGCTCTTTCGACAACATGCTTGCTGCGGCTTGACTAATCGCACACCCATCACCACTGAAAGCCACCTGTTCAATCGTCTCCTCATCCTCAGACAAATTGATGTTAATCTCGACACGGTCACCGCATGATGGATTCTCACCAATATGTGTGAAATCCGGATCAGGTATTTTCCCCTTATTTCGTGGGTTCTTGTAATGATCTAAGATCTGCTGCCGATACATGTCCGATCCTAATCCCATATATTATCACATAAGCGAGTTTGGCGCAAAAGTATTCCGCTAAAGTTACCGGAATAGCTGGCGTGCACCGTCGACAGCGTCAACGAGCGCATCAACTTCTTCACGAGTATTGTAGATGTAGAACGACGCTCGCGTTGACGCTGGCACGCCAAGTTTGTCGTGCAGAGGTTGGGTGCAGTGATCACCAGCTCGAATTGCGACGCCATAATCATTCAGAATCGTTGATAAATCGTGGGCATGCACTCCTTCAAGATTAAACGCGACGAGTCCCCCGCGATCTGTGCCTGGTGGGCCATAGACTTCGATATCTTCGAACTGGGATAGTTCTTCATATGCGTAGCTGGCCAGTTCCGCTTCATGAGTGCGGACAGCGTCCATACCAATGTCCTCAAGATAGTCAATAGCAGCATGAAGTCCAATTGCTTGAGCGATGACTGGTGTCCCAGCCTCGAACTTCCATGGGAGCTCCTCCCAACTTGAGTCTTCATATGTCACGCTTCGGATCATCTCGCCACCATAGAGATATGGCTGCATTGAGGAGAGAATTGACTCCTTCCCGTAAAGAACGCCAATTCCCGTCGGCCCACACATTTTGTGTCCAGAAAACGCAAAGAAATCAGTATCCATCGCCTCAACGTCGACTGGCTGTGTCGGTGCTGATTGCGCCCCATCGACGAATAGATATCCATCGTGTGCGTGCACCATGTCCGCAAGTGTTTCAACTGGTGTCACAGTCCCTAATGTATTTGAGATATGAACAACTGAGACCATTGCGGTAGAGTCATCAATGAGCTCATCAGCGTGTTCCATATCCAAATATCCCGCTTCATCGACACGGATATACTCAATTTCAGCACCAGTTCGTTTGGCAATTTGTTGCCAAGTAACGAGCGATGCATGATGTTCCATCTCGCTGAGGACAACCGTGTCGCCAGGGCCAAGTTCCTGTAGCCCCCATGCGTACGCAACGAGATTCATCGACTCTGTCGTGTTCTTTGTGAAGATAATCTCTTCGCGCCCAGCAGCTCCAATAAATTCTGCCACACGATCATGTGCATCCTCATAGGCGACTGAGGCTTCCTGACTCAGATGATGGATCCCTCGATGGACATTGGCGTTGTACTCATAGTAATACTCGACAAGACTCTCAACCACTGCTTTTGGTGTCTGGCTTGTCGCTGCATTATCGAGATAGACAAGTGGCGTGTCACCATCAGATCCCGCTCCCGCGTTTTCGATATCACCACCGATTTGTCGGTCCAAAATAGGAAAATCAGCCCGGATACTCCCGACGTCTAGTGGATATGAAGTTTGTGTTCCCATTAATGAATGTAACGGGTTCCAACAGTAACATGTCTTCGATTTTTTATGCCTGAGAGGGCGACGAATTTAGCTTATGATCCTGTGCCGCACCTCTACAGCTAACAGTAATTGAAAACATGGATATTTTATTCAGCAATAAGAGCGCAAGAAACCGCTCAACATCTTTCTTTCATGATCATGAGTGAATAAAATTACTGTGGGACGAACTACTCTTAAACAGGACGAGTGCTTCAGGGTCGCGGGTGTGAGTGGGTAGAAGCCTGTGCCGGCGGATAATAACTTCGAATTCGCCTCTTGGACCACTTTGGCTCCGAATAGTGAGCCCCCCGAATAGCTCTGACCCGACAGTTCGTATCAGTGCAGACAGTAAAACACCCTCAAAGAAGCATCGGAGACAGATCAAAGAGCTTCCACGCTGACTGAACAACTCTGGAGATAGGCACCTCTTGACCCCTGCGCCGTTGACGTCGTGAGATGGATGGGGTGCTGTCGGGAGGAGCCGCCGTCACAGACACAGCGCGGGTGTTTGAGTGTGAGTTCCAGCCAATCGTGAACGTGGGAGTGAGATGCCGAGGAAAATGAAATTCGCCTGCGACCACACAACACAGTTTGAAACGTGCAGTCAAGCCTCAGAGCTCTGTCCCAGAGGGTACTTCACCGGCTCGCGTGCGTATGAATGATCAAAGAGTAATGATTTGTGCATGTCGCGTGCCATCGACCTCCAAGACACGGTTCTCCTCGATCAGTCCTGCTTCAACCGCTACCCCTACGGCTTCTTCGCCAACGAGATTAGCCACAGATGCATGAGCGAGGGCTTGTACCACTGTCTCATGATCGACTTTTGAGGCTTCTGTACCCCCATAGAACTCCTCGGTGATTTCGAGCGAGATATCGCCTTCACGATATGTTTCGCCTATGCATCCGATATCACAGACCGTGACGAGTGTCCCTTTCGGTGTTTCCCGCTCGCGAAGAAGCATTCACTGCTCCTGCATAAGCTCTTCTTCGCGCTGCTGTCGAAGTTCATCAGCTTGTACCTGTGCTTCTTCAGCAGCCTCCTCGCGACCGAGTTCTTCGAGCGCACGCGCTTTCTCCTCAAGCACGTCTGCATTCCGCATTCCCAGTCGAATGGCGTTGTCGAATGCATCGACAGCATCCTCGCTCAATCCCCGTTCCTGAAGGAAAAAGCCTCGATTATACCACCCCCGCGCAAACCGTGAATCGATCTCAATCGCGCGCTCCGCATGCCGGAGAGCTGATTCTGTTTCTCCACTGTTCCAGAGTGCATACGCTAAGTTCGTCTCCGCAGACGCTGCATGCTCAGAGTCATCATCAATCTGCAGCGCTTCACGATAGGCACCAATTGCTGCATCGTACTCTTCGAGTTCAGCGTGGGCAGCACCCTTATTTACCCAGGCTTCCTGCGCGGCTAATGAATCTTCCTCTGCAAAACGAGCTGCGCGTTCGAATGTCTCGGTTGCTTCCTCAAATCGATTAATTCTCATATACGATAGCCCGACATCAACAAGTTGTTCAACATCAACTTGATCAGTTGCTACGTTACGTTTATCGAGCAGGTCGGTAATCACTCGTGTATCGACCGGGTCGACAGCACTTGGGTCGACTTTCAGTTCAGGTGGGTCAAGTGTAAACTCCTCATACTCAGTATCAAATCCCTGTCCTGATGAGAACTCATGATCATCACGTCGTTTCTCGGTCATTACATACAGATACCGGACTACAGACATAAGAACACCGTCACCGGATGCGCGTCATATTGATTCGTCTATTTGGGCGGGTCCATGAAATCACAGAACAAACCGGGTACCACCAGTCGTTACAGACCGTGTCCGTCCAGTCAGGTGAATGCAAGGCACGTGATAGGTTTGAGTCCCCGTACCACGACCGGGGAACGCTGCTATCTCCTATGATGAGTGGATCAAACTCAAGACTCGACACTGAGCTCTGTCTGGCACTACAAGATGGATTACTTTTTCGCGTCTCATCTCCATCTCACGAAACCATTCGGTTCTGGGTCGAAGACCTATGTTCTATTCTTCATCGAAGAGTAAAAAAGCGAATACGAACCCTTGCAAAGCGGAGATCACATCCGTGGGATATTGATATATTTCTTATCTTACATATTTTCAAAGAGAGGCTCAGTGTGTGGTTTTTTGATTTGACCGAGATGAGATGAAAGAACAACACTTTATGACTGCCATGATTATTATAGTGTACTATGGGTAAGAAATCAAAGGCGAAAAAGAAACGACTCGCTAAGCTCGAACGTCAGAATACACGCGTGCCTTCTTGGGTAATGCTCAAGACTGATATGGAAGTGACGCAGAATCCAAAGCGACGCAACTGGCGGCGAAGTGATACTGACGAGTAATCATGAGTACCAGCGATTTTGAGGAACGAGTCGTTACAGTCCCGCTTCGCGACGTGTCGAAGGTGCCTTCATATGAGCGAGCAGGGCGAGCGATGAAGCTGATACGCGAGCACCTCGCACAGCACTTTCGGGTCGAAACTGAAGAGGTGCGTTTAGATCCATCGCTCAACGAGTCAATCTGGACGCACGGGCGACAGAACCCGCCAAGTAAGGTTCGTGTCCGCGCGGCTCGATTCGACGAGGACGGCGAGTCAATCGTCGAGGCAGAGCCAGCTGAATAACGTGTTACGGACCTCCTTCGCCGGGTCGTCCTACGTGGGCGTCTTTGCGTGCGTGCTGCCTGATGCTTTTTTAGTTCGTCCTGATGCCGAAACCGGAGTTGTTGAGGCGATAGCCACTGAACTTGAGGTTCCAGCAGTATATACAACAGTTGGTGGGTCAGGAACGGTTGGCGCTCTTGTAACCGGAAATAAAAACGGAATTTTGATTAGTAACCGAGCCACGGAGCGTGAAAAAGAGGCGATTGTGGCCGAGAGCGCATTGCCGATCACTGAGCTTCCTGGTCGAATCAATGCGGCTGGGAATGTTGTCTTAGCCAATAATAATGGAGCCTATGTGCACCCTGATCTGTCATCTGAAGCGATTGAGGCCATCAGAACAGCGCTTGAAGTCCCAGTCGAGACCGGTTCACTGGCAGATGTGCGCACGGTTGGGACCGCTGGTGTGGCGACAGACTCAGGCGTGTTATGCCATCCAAAATCTCGAGAGGCTGAGCTGGAGTCATTAGAGGCATTGCTCGATGCTCGCGCGGATATCGGGACAATAAACTATGGAGGTCAACTGATTGGCTCAGGGCTCTTAGCAGCGAAATATGGGTACGTTGTCGGCGAAGAGACGACTGGTCCAGAGCTCACGCGAATCGAAGAGACGCTCGGATATCTCGAACCTGTTGTTGAAGAGTGATTGAGTAGGAAGATACTTCCCCATCGCTCGGGTTTCGTTACATATGACGATTTATGCGGTGAGCGGCCGGTTTCAGAGCCGAGATGGATTTAGTGACTTCTCGAAGACGATTGAGGCACCAAATGAATCCGTTGCTGAAGAGCGGACGTACGCGACAATTGGGAGCCAGCACGGCTTGAAGCGAACGCAGATCGAAATTGACGACGTTGAAGTTTCCTCCGAGGTTGTCACACAATGATGGACCAAGGTCAGCAGCAGCTTCAGCAGCTCTCACAAGAACTCCAGGCTATAGAAGAGGAGATCGAACAACTTCGTGCAGAGGTAAATAGCATACAGGCTGAACAAACAGCAATCGATGATGCAACCGATGCACTCGAAACGCTCGAAACCGGCTCGACAGTTCAAGTGCCACTTGGTGGCGGTGCATTTGTCCGCGCAGAAATCAAAGATATAGATGAAGTTATCGTCGGCCTTGGTGGTGAATTTGCGGCTGAACAACCCGCCGATGATGCTGCTGATGCACTGGAGATGAAGCGTGACGCACTCGACGACCGAATCGCTGAGTTGCGTGATGAAATAGACGAGCTTGAGTCTGAGAGTTCTGAAATTGAGCAACAGGCACAGCAGATGCAACAGCAACTCCAACAACAGCAGATGCAGCAGATGCAGCAATCCGACGACCAGTAAGTGAACCTACAAGACCCTGTCTATGTTTGATGGACTGAAAGACAAGCTCAACACATTTCGTGAGGACGTCGAGGAAAGTGCAACAACCGCGTCCGAAAACGCATCATCAGCAGACCAACCAACGGATACAGGTGAGACGACTGCTGACGAAGATGACGGCCCTGGGGCTCTCAAACGGGCGGCTGCCCTTGCCACTGGGAAAGTCGTCATCGAAGAGGAAGATCTTGAAGACCCATTGTGGGAGTTAGAAATGGCACTGCTTGAGAGCGATGTGGAAATGCAGGTTGCAGAGGAGATACTCGATACCGTTCGAGCTAATATCCTTGGCGAGACACGAGCACAGGTCGACACGACGGCCGAACTCGTTGAATCGGCTCTCGCGGATGCACTTGCGGATGTGATTAGTGTTGGGCAGTTCGACTTTGAGAAGGCAGTCTCTGAGGCCGACAAACCACTGACGATTATCTTCACTGGTGTCAATGGCGTTGGGAAAACAACGACGATTGCCAAGCTCACCCAGTATTTAGAATCACGAGGATTCTCGGCCGTGATGGCGAACGGCGATACCTATCGGGCTGGCGCGAGTGAGCAGATACAGAGTCATGCAGATGCATTGGATACGAAGCTCATCGCTCATGAGCAGGGCGGCGACCCAGCAGCTGTTCTCTATGATGCCGTCGAATATGCAGAAGCAAACGATGTTGACGTCGTGTTAGGCGATACAGCCGGACGACTTCACACCTCGAATGACCTTATGGCACAATTAGAAAAAATTGACCGTGTCGTTGAACCGGATATGACATTGTTCGTTGATGAGGCAGTGGCCGGCCAAGACGCTGTTGAGCGGGCAAAAACATTTAATGATGCCGCTCAGATCGACGGAGCAGTTCTGACAAAGGCTGACGCTGACTCGAACGGAGGCGCGGCAATTTCAATCGCATACGTAACTGGCAAGCCAATTCTATTTTTAGGTATCGGGCAAGAGTATAGTGATCTTCAGCGCTTCGACCCCGATGCATTAGTTGAGCAGCTTCTTCGTCCGACATAACAATAGCTTCTGTGACCGGTCGCCACACGTCGCCTGATGTGTCGACAGTATCAATCCATCTGGTCCGCACGTGACACGCGTCGCGTGGTATCCTGTTCAGAGTCAAACCTGAGGATTTCTACAAGCGGTGCAGGCCGAGTGGGGGTCGTTCCCGATTGGAAATCAAAGACCTCCGTGATGACGAGACGTTCTGCGTCTCAGACTACGACCCTGAGATATTTCAGAATCTCGGGTCAGGATATGCATGCTAATGTTGGCTGTACCGGCACGGCCCACAACACAACCGTCCTATCGCATACGGCTGAGAACTGTCCGAAGTTGGGGCACGGTTTGTGATTGTGGAATCCCATGATTTCAGTTTTAGGAGAACCTCAGTGAGATTACCTATCTTTAGGGCCGAGCAGTTTGAGAAGGGCCACCATTGTCACCGGCTGCTGCTATCATGCTGATATCCCGATCGCCAATCTCCGTGGCGTCTGTCTTGTCGTGTTCATCACACGGCTCAACCCGTCGGGTTTCGTCTCGCGATTCTGTAATCCTGTGGAGCAAGCAGCTCGAGATGAGCTGTGTATATGTATAACCTGATGGAATCGAGTGCTGGAGGAAGGCTTTACACGACCGCCTCGCATATCTACTCGCAAATGGTACTCGATAATCTTGGGAGTTCTCTGCGTAGTAGCTTAGATACGCTCCAGGGAAAGTCCCGTCTTGACGAGGACGATGTTGAGGAGATCGTCAAAGAGATCCAGCGGTCGCTCCTCTCTGCAGATGTCGAGGTTGGGTTGGTCATGGACCTCTCAGACTCGATCGAAGACCGCGCCACAAACGAAGAGCCCCCCGGGGGAACGTCTGCGCGCGATCACGTGCTTAAGATTGTCTATGAAGAACTCGTCGACCTCGTCGGCGAGTCGACTGAAATCCCACTCGAGTCACAGACAATCCTCTTAGCTGGCCTCCAAGGCTCGGGGAAGACCACCTCTGCGGCAAAGATGGCCTGGTGGTTCGCGAAAAAGGGCCTGCGGCCGGCTGTTATTCAGACCGATACGTTCAGACCGGGTGCATATGACCAAGCTCAAGAGATGTGTGCTCGTGCCGAGGTCGAATTTTACGGTAACCCGGAAGCAGATGACCCAGTAGCGATTGCCGAGCATGGACTTGAGGAGACGGCCGACGCAGATATCCACATCGTCGACACTGCAGGAAGACATGCTCTTGAGGAAGGCCTGATTGAAGAGATTAAACAGATTGAATCTGTGGTCAACCCAGATACATCGTTACTGGTACTCGACGCTGCAATCGGACAGGGAGCCAAGGCACAGGCCAGCGAGTTTGACGCGGCAATCGGAATTGACGGCGTGATGGTCACAAAGCTCGATGGAACAGCAAAGGGTGGCGGGGCGTTAACCGCAGTCAATGAGACTGACTCCTCGATCGGGTTTTTAGGCACTGGTGAGACTGTGCAAGATATTGAGCGATTCGAGCCCAACGGATTCATCTCCCGGCTGTTGGGTATGGGTGACCTCAAACAGCTCTCTGAGCGCGTCGAGCGGGCGATGGAAGAAACCCGCGAGGCTGAGGATGATTGGGAACCAGAGGACATCATGGAGGGCTCGTTCACGTTGAAAGATATGCAAAAACAGATGGAAGCGATGAATCGAATGGGCCCGCTTGATCAAGTATTCGACATGATACCCGGGTTGGGAGGTGGCCTCAAAGATCAATTGCCTGATGATGCAATGGATGTGACTCAAGATCGAATGCGGGATTTCGACGTCATCATGAGTTCGATGACAGAGAGCGAACTTGAATCGCCTCGTCAGATCGGGGCTTCCAGAACCCAGCGAATCGCGCGTGGTGCTGGCACGTCCGAAGAAACCGTTCGCGAACTCCTCGAACAGCACCGAATGATGAAACGAACGATCGAGCAGTTCCAGGGGATGGGCGACGGCGACATGCAACGGATGATGAAAAAGCTACAAAACCAGGGTGGCGATATGGGTGGCCTTGGTGGGGGACTTGGCCCATTTGGCGACTGAGACCGACTGTCCGTTCCCAATGGTGAAGTACCTCGGAGACAAGCCTCGCACCGTTATGTCCGTGCCATCCAGAAACGGACGAAGGCGAATTTCAGCCCCCTCGGTCTCCTGCTTGCGCGGTTGACTGGAATTCACACCCGAACGCCCGATTGTGTCCGCGGGGGCCGGCGGCTCCACCCGTCCCCGCCCGACAGCACTCGTCTCACCACGCCAATGACGCGGTATTTGAGAGGTGCCGCATTTCAATCAGCCACACGACCGCTTCATCTTGAGGTCTTCAATATCTGTCGCGGTCGTTATATTTCAATCTGAAACGTCGTTTCAGAAACATTCGTGTCGGCTCTCGGGGTCAGATCAAAGCCGTGATGCCTTGCTCATGTGTAGACCTATCGAACGGACAACGTTCGTAGACAGAGACGAGATTGAGCGTTGACTCACATCCGCGACGCATTCCTTTTTATAACGGCTTCCCTCAACATGGATGTGAGCATACGCGATGCAGCGATGAATGCATACCGGGAGGCCTTACCAGCATTAACCGCTAGCGTCGCTGGTGGACTGATTGCTGGTGTCGTCTTCGGAGGAATGCGAGCAGAGTTACGCACTGTTCCTGGACTATTGGTTCTCGTCCCAGCCCTGTTAGCCACCCGCGGGAACGTATATGGCTCATTGGGTGCACGTGTCTCAACGGGGCTGCATCAGGGACTTATCGAACCTCGATTTCACGATATCGATGAACGACTCGTTCGAGCGACAGGAGCAGCTCTATTCAATGGGTTGCTTGCTTCGGCGTTCGCAGCATTAGTTGTCTTCAGCGTTCTCTCATTCGTTGGGACAACAGTCGCCTCCTTTCTCACGCTTGTCGCTATTGCGGTGATTGCAGGTATCTTCTCCGGGAGCGTCCTGATTATCACCGTCATCACGGCAATTTTTCTTGGCTACCAACGCGGCCGCAATCCTGACGACCTTGTCGGTCCCATCGTAACGACAACCGGAGACATCTTTGGCATCCTGTTTTTGCTGATCGCCGTTCGCCTCGTTCTTGCTGTCGGAGGCATTTTTTGAGATGCCCACTGCCTGGACAGTTCGTGATATCACAAAAGCAATGCTTCCTGTACTGTGTATTCTGACAATTGTTGAGGTTGGCAGTGGCTTTGTTCTTGGGAGATTTGAGGCACAGCTTCTCAAATATCCAGCACTGTTAGCGCTCGTCCCCGTGACAATCGGGACGGCTGGGAACCTGGGGAGCATTCTTGCGGCTCGCCTCTCAACAGCACTTCACCTCGGCACGCTTGTGTTTGCGGTCGATAATGAACCACTTTTAGGAAATATCCTTGCGACACTTGCCCTTTCGATCTCGATCTTTCCGATTGTTGGAGTGGGCACGTGGGGATTGACCACACTCTTTGGTGATCCCGCACTGACTGCAGAGACTGTCATCTTGATCTCAATTACGTCGGGGACCTGCCTTGCAGTCATCGCGGTTGCCGTTGCACTTCTCGCAACATACCTCGCCTATCGATTTGAGCTTGACCCAGACGATGTCGTCCTTCCCGTTGTGACAAACGTGTGTGATGTTCTCGGTGTGGTCGTTCTCGTTGGAGTTGCGCAACTGTTCATTTGAGTGCTAAAAATCAAACCGACGCCACTTAGTCACTGCTACTGTTGATGTCTGTGTGCAAGCGTCGGCTGTCATTGAATCCATCTGGCCAACGATTATTGAGATTCTTCCCAGGGTTGGCCGTATAACGGCACTCATCACCATCGGAGTATTTGTTGCGAATATCGCGGTTGAAGCTGGCTTGATTAGACGAATCGCGGCCGTCTCAAAATTCCTGACACGACCAGCTAATCTGCCAGATATCGTTGGAACTGCAATTATTACAACAGCCGCTTCAACGACGGCTGGCTACGGGATGCTTGCTGATTTTCGTGAATCAGGTCGATTGTCAGACGTTGAGACGCTTATCGCAGTTACGATGAACACCTTTTTTGGGTTTATTCAGCACGTCTTCACATTCTATGCACCAGTGTTGATCCCAATTCTTGGCCTTGAGGTTGGGCTGCTCTACGTCGGGTCACGCGCTGCGATTGCGCTAGGTATTACAGTTGCTGGAATTGCTGCCGGGGCGGTCATGTTACGAGGGTCTCCTCTCGGTCAGACACCATCCCGCCCGCAGCGACAGGACGATATATCCCCAACTGAGAGACATTCGACTGTGAGTGAAGGCGAAGATACCAGTCCTCTGGTGATCATCGAAGCCGCGTTACGGTCAACATGGCCAAAAATTAGACGTATCATCCCGCGATTGACAATCATCTACATGATAGTTACCTTAGTTATCGAGACTCAAGACTTAGAATCGATAACTGCGATCGCCGCTCCACTGACTGCGGTTCTTGGACTTCCCGGAGCAGCCCTGCCAGTCATTGCTGTGTTTACATTTGATACTACTGCAGGTGCTGCGGCAATTGCACCGATGATCGGGACAACGTTCTCTCCACGGGCAGCCGTCGCAACAATGCTATTAGGCGGCATTATATCGTTCGCGGTGTCGACGTTCAAGCGCTCAATCCCGTTTCAATACGGCATCTGGGGACCAAGCTTCGGGTCAAAAGTCATCATCGTTAATACGACCCTCAAAGTTGTGTTTATACTCGCAGCGCTTGCTGTGTTACTGGTTCCATAATACGCTCATCTGTAGAAGCGAGTACCCGGTGTTTTGACCCCTCTGATCGTAGGTGTCAGTTCGTTACTCGGGCGGTTCTACTCCCGATCTTCCGCAGGTACCGACTGCTACAGATGAGCGCCATAACATTGCGCCCGGATGCTCTCGTGGTGTCTGAACATGATACGTGGCGAGCGGAAGCTCACCCCTTCAGGGGTGGTAACCGACACAGCTCGACAATCACGAAGAACTATCGACCCATTTCCACTCGACTCAACTGGACTTCTGTATCACTGCCTGTTCACTGCTGCAGTGGTTCACCATCTTCAGTTGGTGGGGCGATATGATCGATGACATCATCAACTGATGGTTCAACGACAGTTACTTCGACTGTTATTTCCCCGAGTTCATCGCTGGACCCAACAGCAAAGTTGACCACATTCATGAGTGCTGCTTGTTTCTTCAACGAGAAGTGAAAGCCATCTGCATCGGCCGTTCGAGTGAACTCGCGTCGCGCAGTATCAAGAATCTCTTGTTCGCGCAGTTGGTCGGCAAATGAATCAAGCGAATGTGTTTCACCAACGAGTTGACCGGCTGTCTGAGTCGTTTCAACTTTTGGAAATAAGTTGGTAACTGCATCAACAACTTGATTATCCAGTTCTGTGTCGTGAATTGGTGTTTCGATATGAGCAGTCAGTTGATAGATCATTCTATATCCTCTGTCAGAGCGAACTCAACGCCACACTCTGTGTCAAAAAACTCTCGGATTGATTGACGAAATGTAGCTAATGAACTTGTATTCTTCATGACGATATCTGCATTAGACATTGCTTTATTCATTCCAAAACTCAACTCGCGCTCCTCACGGGCACGGAGTGCTTCACGGTCGCTGTCAGAGGCATCTCGTGATCGGTCATTTAATCTGTCAGCCCGTAGCTCAAATGGCGCTTCAACACTAATTAACGTAAACGAATCCCCGTAATGGTCGCGAAACTCTGCCAGTTCAACATCTGAACGCAACCCATCAACCACTACCACTGGATGCGTCTCAAGTGCAGAATCAATCTGTGGGAGTGAACGCTCAGCAATCGCACTCGGACCATCTTCTTCACGGAGTGTGCGAGCAACGTTTCCATGGTGTTCCGCAGGATCTAAGCCGCGATCTCGGCAGGCTTCACGGATCACATCTCCCATCGTAACCACTGGGATATCTGCCCGCTCTGCAACGGCAGCGATTTCGCCTTTCCCACTTCCTGGTAAGCCTACGGTCCCAATGACATCCATCACTGAGTCATTCTTCACGTGTGTGTTTAACTCTTACAGGCTCAGTCTCCTCCCTCAAGAAGCAAACAGCGTAGCATGAATGAGTTAGGTGAGGGGGGTCACAGATTATACATAGTCTCTTCGCGTAAAATCCATACCCATTTGAATCAAGAAATCAATATTATAACAAGGGCGCGTAGCTCAGCTGGACAGAGCGTCGGACTTCTAATCCGACGGTCGCGGGTTCAAATCCCGTCGCGCCCGGTCCGCGCGCATGCATCAGGTTGCTCAGGCAATTGCTATTTTAGTGAACTACCCCACCCTACTCGCTCACTCCACTTCGTTCCGTTCGGTCCTTGAGGAAGGGGGCTTAGCGCCCTCTCTTTTAGCTAAACACCTCCACAGCAAACCTGCCTAATCCCCACATATCATCTCAGTGCTCGGGTGGTATCGTTGTCGCTCGTCGGTATGCTGTGTTGTGTTCAGTCTCGCCACTCGTTGATAACACTCGGAGCAATAGTGCCAATCCCGTGCAGCACGAGCAACTGGAGGCGTTGGTCGTCAGTGACTCTCTGTATGCCGAGCCACGAGACAATTCCGAGTATGAAGAAGGCGATTCTGATCTTGATCTCTGTGCTGACCAACCCACTCGGTGACATCCTTGCCCGCCCTAAATGGCGGGGCTTCCTACAAGAGAAACCTCATCGTCGGAGGTTTCAGAACTGAAATCCCTGAGCGTCGTCTGTCGGGATTGCCGACTCTGTTCGCGGTGTCCTGTGGTGCTGTCACAAGCACTCC
>ERZ1034569.17-NODE-17-length-52669-cov-11.121451_pt1 | contig 52669 bp, 61 predicted proteins | sample MGYA00520706_ERZ1034569 | MGnify/ENA primary metagenome ERZ1034569 (study PRJEB33760, sample SAMEA4777722) | hypersaline lake metagenome | biome: hypersaline environment; feature: brines | place: Spain | collected 2014-08 | depth 0 m ...
CCGAGCGCGACTCCTGCAACAGCATATGATAATATGAGCAGTCCATCTCCCATCGCATTAGATGGAGCCGAACTGCTATTTATACTCTCAGTCGTCGTCGATAGAACGATTGGGCACCCAAGCGCTTACTTCTCGAAATCATGAATCCCAATCAGCCGAAGAGGTTACCTAATCCTTCGCCTGCAGCTTCATCATCATCATCGTCCTCTTGTTGAGCGTCTTCGGCAGTCTCTTCTTCTTCATCTTCTGCATCTTCAGCATCGGCGTCTTCTTCAGCTACCTCTGTGGTCGTGCCCCCGGCAGCAGGAGCAGCAGGTGCAGTCGAAGCAGTGCTGACAGCTTCCTCGATATCAACATCTTCGACCGCAGCGACGAGAGCTTTCACTCGTGACTCCTCAACATCCGCTCCAGCGGATTCAAGAACTGCAGTGACGTTTTCTTCTGTTATCTCTTCATCCGTTTCGTTCAGTATGAGTGCTGTATATACGTATTCCATTGGTTGTATTTCTGCTATTATCCAAACATTGCACCGAGGCCTTCCGCACCGTCGTCACCATCGTCGTCGTCGTTATCATCGGCATCGCCAGCAGACGTAGACTCGGGCTCCTCTTCGGGTGATTCTTCACCTGTTTCAACAGGTTCCTCAGGCTCGGGTTCCGGTTCGATATCGGTTAGCTCCTCTGGTAGGGCGTCTTCGTCGTCAATCTGCGCAGCAACGTTCCGGAGTTGAGTATCGGCACGTGCGATTAGATCAGTCATTAGTTCGCGATTCTCAACCGCAGCATCCAATCCGAGAGCGCGACCATTGCCAGCCGCAGTCCGGACAAGTGCTGGCATTACCGCTTCTGTGGCAATCGCAGCATTCACTGCGAGATTCTGCGCGTGTGCTGCTGCGGTCTCGATATCTGCTTGGTAGGCGTCGGCATCGATTGCAAGCTCTTCTGGTTCAAAGAACACGCCGTCAGAGTGTACACCACGCAGATCCAGCCCTACCTCTTTTGGTTCGATACCGAGTTCGCCGAGAACACCGGCCAGCTCCTCGGATACGGGCTCACCTGCTTCAAGTACCTTTGAATCTTCTGTAACTTTGATTGAGCCCTGCATAATGCGAGCGGAAGCACCGACCTGCTGGAGCTCTCCAACGAATGGGCCTGGGTCAACACCGGTATCTCCCTCTTCGATAAGAATATCGTCTGGAGCAATTTCGCCGGCACTGATTGGCGCAGGCGTTTTCGACTCTTCGAGTTGCTTATAAAGCCCAAATGGATTGTCATCGGTTCCAACAAGAGCGACCTGTCCATTGACATAGTCAGTGAGTGCTTCGAACCCCTCACCGACTGACTCGAGCGCCCGTGTCGTGAGTGTATTTCGACTCACACGGAGCGATGCGCTACCGTGAAGTTCACGACGCATACTTTGGAGTTGCCGACTTGGAATACCGGCGACGCCAACGACACCAACAGATTCGAACTGCTCAACAAACGAAACAAGTTCGTCGACTTCTCTGCGTTTCCATTCGGGGATAGTCTCCGTCTGTCGGACTGCTGTGCTATCACTCATGCTGGCACCTCAACAGCGGGTCCCATCGTCGTCTTCACATACATTGAGTCGATGTTGAGTGGGCCTTTCTCCAGCGTCGCTTCAAGACGTCGCATGACTACATCGATATTCTCAGCGATATTATCTGCCTCCATGTCTTGAGCACCGACACGTGTATGGAAGGTTCGTCGGTCACGAGACCGTATTTGGACGGTATTTTTCATTCGATTCACTGTCTCGACGACATCGTCATCCGGTTGTAGCGGCGTCGGCATCTTACCACGAGGTCCAAGAACGGTCCCCAGATACCGACCAATATCTTGCATCAGTCCGGCCTCAGCCACAAAAAAGTCAGTCTCGCTGGCAAGGTCTTTTGCTGTATCAGAATCATCACCGAGCGACTCAAGATCGTTGTCGCCTAACACATCGTCAGCGACGTCTTGAGCACGAAGCGCGGTTTCACCGCTGGCGAACACGATTATCTGTGTCTCTTGACCGGTTCCAGCAGGCAAGACGATTGATTCGTCGACACGGTTTGACGGGTCATTTAGGTCTATGTCGCGCAGGTTCACGGCAAGGTCAACTGTTTCGCGAAAATTTCGCGGTGGTGCCTCGTCGAGTGCGCGAGAAACTGCATTAATTATTGTATCTGCCATTATTCACCTCCGTAGTGCGCGGGATGCTCCTACGGGTCAGTGAAACAGGTACGTTCCTGTCTCATATAGGATAATTCAGATGAGAGTTTTAAGTCCGTCGAAGCGTTGTCTTCATGTCGTCAGGTGCAACAAATAGATATTTGTGTGATTATTTACTCAATTTCGAGTCTAAGTACCTTTTAGTAAGTTGTATGTATTCATATCATGTATGAATCCAGATGACGCTGCAAAGCAACTGCAGTACACCATCAACTCGTCCACAGACACCCGAGATTATACCATTACCTACTGGGAAAGCAAGGTTTATCAAGACGCCTTTGCAGAGGTCACTGAGCGAGGATCGCTCTCAGATGTGATGGACCTGATTTCACAACTTGGCGTCGAGTGTGATGCAAAAAGCCGTCCGTCACCTGATGAAGCGTGCCAACTTGCTGACAGGATTCTTTCTGGGCAGTCCCAACCACTCACTGACGGCGGGAGTAGTATATAGACACTCACCGTGGGGTGTCGAACGGTTGAAATGATAGAGAAGTTCGCCGATGCATATACAGAGTATCGTGTAGTCATTGAATGAGTATCAGCCACCTCAGTCTGAATCTCAATCCTTTGGACAAACCGTTGATGCGTCGTGTCGTAGATTATCACCTCAAAAAGTAGCTCATCAAGGAGTATCTGACCTGAGGTGTGTACAATCACCAGCATGGAGATTCTTTGTCCCTGTCCCTGTTTCTACGACTAACGCACCAGGAAATTGAATGTCAACTGCTTCCCCTACGATAGTCGCCTCTGTCGTGTCAACTCGCACTTGCTGACCAAGTGTGGCTGCCTGTGCTCGCCACTCATGTAGAATGGTTTCCCCGACACGTTGGTATGTTTCTTCATTACCCAGAGTCGTGAGTGAATGAAATTTTTCCAAGATTGCCTGTAAAAGCTCGCGCCGATTGACAGTACCTTTCGTCGACAGACTCACAGACCCGGGTGGAAGGGCAGTCGGGTTCACATTCGCGTTGATACCCATCCCGATAACTAGCCAAGAGACTCGATCTGTTTCGCCTGCGCTTTCTGTTAAGATTCCTGCAACTTTGTGTTTCGACTCGCCGATGAGTACATCGTTTGGCCACTTGATTGTAGCGTCGTATCCACTCGCCGATAGTGAAACTGAGATAGACACCGCCGCGGCGAGTGTATACATCGGAAGGTATGAGAAGGGGCAATTCGGTTGGATAATGATGCTTGCCCAAATCCCTCCGCGTGGTGACTCCCAAGAGCGGTCAAGTCGACCGCGCCCGCCTGTCTGTTTGTCTGCAACAACAACGGTGTTTGTTCTGCCGGCCTCAGCGAGTTGTCGACCGCGAATGTTCGTGCTGTCAATTTGATCGAAATAAATTATTTTGTACGGCGCGTCAAGTCCATAACGTATCGTCGGCGCTGTGTAGCCTGATATCTCAGCAACTGTGTATCCCTCTGGTGTACTTTCGATCGTGAAGCCCTGATCTCTGAGCTGCTCGATATATTTCCAGATTGCGGCCCGTGAGATATTCAATTGACTCGCCATTTCTGGGCCGCTGATAGGCCCCGTTGAAAGCAGCGATAAGAGGGTAGTTAGTGTCTCATTCATCTATATATTAGTCATGAGGGCAACTCAGATGAATTCCCCTATCCTGCTCACGCTGACGCACTCGCTGAGGGAGGGACTTGCTGCTTCCAAGACGCGCTCTGCAGGAACTGAGGGGTTCCAGTCTCCACAGGTGCACCTTCGGAGCAGCCCACCTTTCGTGTCTCGGTAGGGTGAGTTCTGTGGGGCAGCGCACGTTTCTTGTCGCGTTCTCACGCTGTCCGTGACTGGAGACTTCGCAAGGAGCGAGCCACTCCAGCTGGAACGACGAGCGAGTCGAAGTCTACAGGTCGAAATGGTCATGTGCGGTTCGCTTGCGCATCCCCCGATAAAAATGCTTGCGTGGGCCTGTGAGACAGCCACCAAGACGTGCAATGAGAAGCGAAGACGACGCTGTATCCCTTCTTCCTACTCCGTTGCTTGAGTGAGAGAGGAAGCTTAGCGTCTGCGGTCAACTAAATTTAACGAGGACATCGCCAATATCGACACTGTTGCCTTCCTGTATCATCACCCTTTCTATAGTTCCGTCACGGTCTGCGAGCACATCGTTCTCCATTTTCATGGCCTCTATCACACAAATGGTCTCACCAGCCTCTACCGAGTCACCTTCCCCAACAGAGACAGAGAGGATGGTCCCTTGCATCTCAGCGGTGATTTCCTGGCTATCACCGCTCGTTGCACTGGCGGTATACTGTGGGTCAGATGAGGGGCGAGATACCCGACGGGGAGGGCGATCTGGTTCAGAGCTGTCTGAGTCCGAACTCAATGATTCTATCCCAGAGACAGCGACGTCGAAGCGCTTATTATTAACCTCAACAACCATCTTGTGGGTATTTGTGGTGTTAGGATCCGATACCGCTGCATCTGTATCTGAACTGAGTTGATTGACTGCCTGTGTAATTGTTTCGGCATCGACAACAGTGTCAAGATAGTCTGTGGTATGTGTTCCCGACCTGAACTGTGCGTCAGTCAACATGAGCCGGTGAAACGGAAGAAGTGTCTCAAGACCTTGAATCCGATATTCGGATATAGCACGTTCTGAGCGTGCTAAGGCGGTTTCCCGATTAGGGCCAGAAACTATCAACTTGGCAATCATCGAATCATACTCGCCACCTACCTCGTCGCCCTCATGTACAGCGTCATCAACCCGGACTCCTAATCCACCGGGTGGGTCATACGTTTCTAAGCTGCCTGTCGCAGGAGCAAAATCATCCGCGGCGTTCTCAGCATTAATTCGATACTCGATAGCATGTCCGGTGAATTCGATACTGTCTTGAGAGAATGTCATCTGCTCACCCGCGGCGATACGAAGCTGCCATTTGACGATATCAATCCCCGTTAACTCCTCAGTGACAGTGTGCTCAACTTGAATACGGGTGTTGACCTCCAGAAAATAAAACGGTGGGTCCTCTTCACTCGCCTGCTCATCAACGAGGAATTCGACAGTGCCTGCATTCACATATCCTGCTGTCCGAACACCACGTCTGGCTGCCGCCCCGATTGATTCTCGGACTGTCTCACTCAACGCAGGCGAAGGTGCTTCCTCAATTACTTTCTGGTGTCGACGCTGTAACGAACAGTCTCGTTCGCCTAAGTGACGAATATTTCCGTGTCTATCGGCAAGTATTTGAACCTCTATATGACGGGGAGACTGCAGGTATTTTTCGACATAAACAGTCTCGTTATCAAAATACGCCTCACCCTCTCGTTTTGCGGCCTCAAGTTGCGGTTCAATATCTGAAGAGTCAGTGACGACCTTCATTCCACGTCCGCCGCCGCCTCCATCGGCCTTGATTGCCACCGGATAGCCGTATTCGTCGGCTATCTCAGCGACCCTTTCAGCACGTTTGACAGGTTCTGTTGTGCCCGGAACGACAGGGACGTCAGCTGATTGCATGGCGGCTCTGGCACTCGTCTTTTCACCTAATTGCTCCATCGCATCTGACGATGGCCCGACCCAGGTGATATCAGTTTGCTCAACTCTGCGAGCGAACGACGCGTTTTCAGCCAAAAATCCATACCCAGGGTGAATTGCATCAACCTCGGCGTCTTTGGCGGCTTTCATCACCGCCCGCTGGTCTAAGTATGACTCTGCTGCTCGCGCAGGACCGATATGATAGGCCTCATCTGCGTATCGGACGTGTCCCGCGTGGCGGTCTGCTTCGCTGTATATTGCTACCGTCCGAATGCCTAAATCCCGGCAGGCACGCATCACTCTGACAGCAATTTCACCACGGTTAGCGATGAGCACTTTATTGAACATTTTACCCCACGTATTCTAACCTGGAACCTCTATCTATCGATTTTGGACGAACTAATCTTCGACAACTGACGTACATCGACTGATCACGTACTGAACGATCCTCATGTACTACCTGCTTGTGGAGGCTGCTTGACGTGGAGTTTCCTGTTTCCACGACATGTGTGTATCCCCGATTGCATCAGATACCTCTAGCACTGTCCTGAAGATGCCCTGTGCTGTTGAGGCGGTGTTTTGAGTGTTAGCTGTCAACTCTATGATTAAATTCATACTCGGCTCTTCGGCAGTCATCAAAGCATACCCTATGCGTAGTAACGAAAGAACTCTTCGGGGGAACTGGTGGCGTTTTCGCCTCCATAGTGGCACTCAGCAATTCTCAGACGCTTTTTTTATCGCGCTTATCTCTTCAACGACTCACGCCCAAGATGCTCCCGATCGGCTTGGAGGTAACCATACTGGCAGCACATCCATGGCGCGGGTGCACTGACGTACTCTGTGCGCATAATAAAGATAATCTGCTTTTTGATGGAGCGTAGGCGTGTATGATGGTGGAATCCAAACGACCTTATGCAAGAGGTGCACACCCGCATCATATGAGCGTACGCGTGGGCATACTCGGCGCGACCGGTGCAGTCGGACAGCGGTTCATTCAGTTACTTCAAGACCATCCAACGTTCAACCTCGTCGCAGTGACAGCCTCCGAGTCGAGTGTTGGAAAGAGATATGACGATGCGGCAAAGTGGCGCATCGAGACACCCATTCCGGAGGAGATTGGTTCGATGGTTGTCACAGAGACGACGCCAGAGGCACTGCCGAGTAGTGTAGACTTGCTTTTTTCTTCACTGCCATCAAGTGTTGCTGCAGAGGTCGAACCAGATTTCTTGGAGGCAGGATATGTCATTTCATCGAATTCCTCGAACGATCGAATGGCATCAGACATTCCACTGACGATTCCGGAAATCAATCCGGGTCATCTTAAACTCATCGAGCAACAACGAATAAATCGAGGGTGGGACGGTGCGCTCGTGAAAAACCCGAACTGTTCGACAATCACTATGATGCCGACGTTAGCTGCACTCCAAGAATTCGAAATAGACTCTGTCCATGTCTCGACATTGCAAGCTGTGTCTGGAGCAGGATACTCTGGAGTCACCTCAATGGAAATTATCGACAATGCAATTCCACATATCGGAGGTGAAGAAAATAAAATGGAGTCCGAGTCGCGGAAAATACTCGGATCATTCACTGGAGCGAATGTAGAGCTGCATTCGATGGACGTGATTGCATCGTGTAACCGTATCCCAACGCTTGATGGACATCTTGAGAACGTGTTTGTTGAAACGAGTCAATCGGTCTCCGCAGACGAGGCTGCTGATGCGATGCAGTCATATAGTGGCACATCGCTATACTCTTCACCAGAGCAACTAATCAACGTGTTTGATGACCCGATAAGACCACAGCCACGGCTTGACCGCGCTCGTGCTGATGGAATGCAGATTTCCGTCGGAGGCATTCAACAGACAGCTACTGGAATCAAATACAATTGCCTTGCTCACAACACAATTCGAGGGGCTGCTGGCGCCTCGCTACTTAATGCGGAATTACTCGTTGACGCCGGGTGGGTTTAGGAGACAGCCTCTCGGATTAAACGACCTGATTTCGCAGCGATTCATTTGCCTCAAGCCGCGCTATATTCTCAGCGACAATATCAGCTAAGCGGTCCCAGTATTTCGGAGTATGGCCTGCATTGTGGGGGGTAATAAGGACGTTTCCGAAATTCCATAATACATGATCTGGAGGAAGTGGCTCCGGGTCTGTGACATCCAACATCGCGCCACGTATTGCGTTTGTCTGAAGAGCGGTGACTAAATCATCTGTATTGATGACAGGACCTCGTGCGACATTGATAATGACTGTTTCAGGAGGCATCGACCGAAACAAGTTCGCATTAACAAGTTCGCGGGTGAGTTCTGTTAATGGACAAGCTAATACGACATATTCAGCGTGTGAGACAGCTTTATGTACTGCCTCAGTGTTACCTAATTCAACAACGTCTTCGACTGGGCCACCCTTCTGAGGGGAGTGCCGAACGCCTATTCGATGCACATCAAACGATTGTAGATGTTCGGCGACTGATGTGCCAATAGCCCCAAGACCAATGATAGTAACTGTTGAACCGGTGAGTTCCTGTGTCTGATACGAGCGCCACTCGTTAAACTGTGCACGGCGATTGGCTTGGTGAAACCCGCGTGCAAACGAGAGAATACCGCCGAGCACATATTCTGCAACGTTAGGCCCATGGACGCCGGAGGCGTTTGTCACAGCAATTTTGTTTGCTTCAAATTCGTCAAGTGACAAGTGTCCCGTTCCGGCAAACACACACGCAAATAGTTCTAAGTTCGTCGCTATCTCTGGTATCTCCTCAGGGAGGGAGTATCCAGTGGCAACAGACGCTTGTTTTAACAGTCTGCGTTCTGCATCCGGTGTTTGCGCAGCGGTGACTGTCTGTTCAGCGAGGCGTTCTTGAAGACGCTCAGCGTATGCTGTGGCAGAGAGGCCATGGATTTTCTGTCGAAGCACGACGATATCTGTGTCTGAGTCCTTGGCAGTCATCAGTGTTAAATCGTATTCGACTGGGATAAATCTCAACCGCCCCGCGGGTCAGGAAGTTTATTACTGCCCACAAGCGGTTTTATACATGGAGCAATTCGACGTCGCGATAATCGGGGGCGGTCCTGCTGGTTCCGCTGCGGGGCATGCTGCCGCGTCGAACGGGGCGAGCGCGATAGTTATCGAAAAGGGGGTGCCACGAGATGATCGTAATGGGCAGATGGGCCCTGACTCGACTGATGCAGCCGGCATTCTGGACTATTGGGTCGATATCATGGGAATTCACCCTGATGAGATGCCAGAAGGGGTAATCCTCGATACACTCGACCGAGCTGAATTCATTGGCCCGACGGAGTCACTTACCATGGAATCGACGGGAATTAACTCGTCGTACGACCAGTTCGGATTCTGCATGCATCGAGCGAAATTCGACGACTTCCTTCGCTCGCGAGCCGAATCTGCGGGCGCGTCATATCGTATTGGCACGTCTGTTCGGTCGGTCGATACCGAGAGCCCAACTGCGCATCAAGTAAGGCTGGCTGATGGGTCTGAATTACACGCAAAAACCGTTATTTTAGCTGATGGTCCACAACGCCAGCTCACGAACCGTGTTCTCGATACGTTCCTGTCATTTGAGGTAACTGACCGGCTTTCGACTCGCAAGGCAAATCATATTGCATACCAGGAGCATCGCCGATTACCGGATGCAGTCGCCGCTGAGATTGATGGCGCAATCAAATTCTGGTGGGGACATATGCCAGGGCACACCGCGTATCCCTGGATCTTTCCAAATGATGATAATATTGCTCGTATCGGCTTGACAATGCCAATAGGACTCTCGCTTGAGGATATATCCTCACCAAGTGACTATCCACTACTATCAGCTGATGACACACAGTTACCACGGGGCTCAGAGTATATTAGACGTCTATTAGAGCAGGAATATGGCGATGAATATGATGTATCAAATGACTTCCCCGTCGTGACTGATCGAGGAAAGAAAGATGGAACGGAAACGTACGCTATCTCATCGACACGGCCAATTGAGTCACCAACACAAGCGGGCATTGCTGTCGTTGGTGGTGCAATGGGTGCCACGTCTGCGTTCCATGAGGGAGGAGATCACACAGCTATCCGGACCGGCAACATTGCTGGTGAACTCGCAGCGAATGGAAACATAGCAAATTACAATAATCGATGGAAAAACGAAATCGGTGACGAGGTGCTGCGAAATGCGGCAATGGCTGATATTGTCCGCTCGTATAGCCCTGACGATTGGGACCACGCCTTCGCCACTGCCCGGTCGCTGATCTCTGATACAGGCGGGTGGGAGATGTTTAAATTAAGCAATATTCGAGCAGGAATGAACGCAACGAAGCTATTAGGCGCGTATAAGATGGCAAAGTTCAGATTCCGCAATGGTCAATATGTGCAGTTAACTGAATCTGAATACGCTTTCTGAGCTCCTCCAGCTGAGTTGACCCTACTCAGCCGCTGGCGCGGCTTTATTGATGATGATCCCGTTTCTATGATGTCGTTAGACGGTCCCTGACAACCTATGAGGTGGGTTCTCATAAACGCGCTTTCCCATCTACAACTTCGGAAACATCTGATGAAGTAAACAGGAGAACGCGGTCTCCACAGACGTTGACGAATCGCTCTGCGATCCGTTCGTATACCGGCACCCTTCGACTTCTGGAGAGACTATATCCCCTCGTTATTTCGCTCGTTGCTCGCTGGCGCGGATTGCGGTGTCGCCCGAAAATCGCCGCTCTTCGGGATCACGAGAATCTTCGATTCACGACCCCTTGAGGGGAGAGAGAGGCGGTTGAGCGCCTGCAATCAGCTAAACAAGCCGTTCTCTCTGTGAAGAACACCTTCGGCACGAGGTATGAATTGAGTTATACTCCCAGTACATGGCCATCTATACCGAAAGAGATTTTGAGTCACCAATTGTTTGATTATGTCCATACCCCTATGTCCGCGCCGGAGTGATTCCACACTGGAAGCGATGACTTGGCGATGAACCCGGGTATGGGACATACTGGTCCGTCCACACCATACCGTGGACCGCCCGACACGAGGGTTTCCCGGCTGACTCGGCTTGCTGCCCTGGGATGAGGCTGGTCGTTAGTGTTGCGGGCGACAATTTCTCTCATATTTAGCAGTCGTGAGAGTATCTTTTATGTGGCTATACGACGACCGGTAGGGAATCAAAATAATCACCACATATCGTCGCGGTGTTGATGGTGTCTCTATTACCGGTTGTTGTACCAGACTGGAACATTGGCCACCCAAATATAATTGTCGCCTCACACTTGGCAGACAATTCAACTGATTCGGGCCACACTCATGTGTTTTTAGACCCAATATATAACCCGAGAAGATCGCACCCTCTACACTAGTATCATTTGAACTGTGAGATGTTGATTTCATACTCAGTTTCGGAGAGGAAATGCGGCGATTTGTACGCGACGGCAGGCAATGCTATTCTTGGGAGAGAGAGCTGATATTCTCAATCTCGATAAATGCATATTTGCAGTCACTACATGCCCACTTCGTCTTCGTTCCCAAATGAACCTCCATTGATGCGGTCTTCCAGAACTGTGTATTCCCACACTCCGGACAAGTCACCTCACGTGTCTGACTCATACGGTTCAGTTTGTAACCACAATATTGAAATTACTGCTTTGCAGGACCTGCCGATGAGTAACCAGAAATTTACATACCATCCCTACGAAATTGATTCGTGGACAGAGAACGTCTTATTTTTGGGATTGCTTCTGTTTTCGCAGGCTTAACCACGTTGTTTGTGGTTTTGACACTCGCTTACTCATGGTTTTTTTCGATTGTTGCGCTCCTATTTGGTGTCGTTACATACCTCCTCTGGTCTCACGCAAGTGGACGTCTCAAACAACGTGTCTGGCAGAAAAAAGTGTCCCAGCGGCAAGAATATAACACAGTCACGGGCGAGTTTCGCACAGATAAACGAAGGACACGACAGTATTCCACGGTCTCGGCTAACCCATCGCTCTCAGAGGCTGAGGCGTATCGTCGACTTGAACTCACACCAGATGCTGATCAAGAGCGGGTCAAGGCTGCCTACCGAGAGCGTGTCAAGCAGGTACACCCTGATAGAAATGCTGGAAACGAGCGAGAATTCAAAGCAGTGACTGCGGCATATGAGCGTCTGACAGAGTGATCTCGCCACTTTGAGCCATTGACAATCAAATTACGAAAAGCGTTATACTGTAACATGCCAAACAACATGTATGAGCGCTGACCGGGCTGTCTTACACGCAGCCCTTGAGCGCGGCGAGGAAGAAGATGGAAACATCGAGTTCAAAGAACGGCTATCGCGTGACGTTCACTTGACTGATGGGCGAATGGAGAGTTTGGTCGCACAGCTCCGTCATCGGGTGCTCTCAGGAGATGGCCACGCAACATATGTCCTCGGCGTCACCGATGCAGGTGGCATCGCTGGTATCTCAGAATCTGCATTCTCAGAAACGATGGAGGTCCTCTCAGTGGTTGCTGAAGAAGCCGGTGCACATGTCGAGAATGTTGAGACATGGGAGGTCGACGATACCCCGGATGCAGGTGTCGTTGGGGTTGCAACTCTGAGCGAGGGGTCGATGCTCAACGTCGATGATGATCATATTGTTGTCGGAACCGCTGGGCACGTTGACCACGGAAAGTCGACACTCGTTGGATCACTCGTCACAGGAACTGCAGACGATGGGCAGGGACAAACGCGCGGATTTCTTGATGTTCAGCCGCATGAAGTCGAACGTGGACTGTCCGCTGATCTCTCATACGCTGTCTATGGTTTCACAGATGATGATGCCGTCCATCTGGATAATCCCCATCGGAAAAGCGACCGAGCACGTGTTGTTGAGGAATCTGACCGTCTTGTCTCTTTTGTTGATACGGTCGGTCACGAACCGTGGCTTCGAACCACAATTCGCGGGTTAGTGGGCCAACGACTGGACTACGGTTTGCTCGTTGTTGCGGCAGATGATGGGCCGACGAAAACCACACGCGAACACCTGGGTATTCTCTTAGCGATGGAGCTTCCCACGGTCGTGGCGATTACAAAGACTGACATAGTTGAGACGGAGGCAGTCGAAACTGTCGAACGCGATGTGGAGCGGCTTCTGCGTGATGTTGGACGAACTCCGCTCCGTCTGGAACGGCACGGGATTGATTCTGCTGTTGAAGAGCTAAGCGACTCAGTCGTTCCAATCGTGCGGACGAGTGCAGTTACAATGGAGGGGCTCGGCCGACTGGATGCAATGTTCAGACAGCTGCCAAAAACAACTGCGGATGCTTGCGGTGACTTCCGGATGTACGTCGACCGGACATACTCAGTTACTGGTGTGGGTGCTGTTGCCTCTGGGACGGTTAACTCGGGGAGTGTCGAACCTGGCGATTCACTGCAACTTGGTCCAATGCCGGATGGGAGTTTCAAGCAAGTCGAAGTGCGCTCAATTGAGATGCATTATCACCGGGTTGACCGGGCTGAGGCAGGCCGAATTGTCGGGATCGCACTGAAGGGTGTTCGTGAATCGGAGATTGAGCGTGGGATGGCGTTACTGCCGGCCGCAGCCGACCCAACGCCAGTTCAGTCGTTTGAAGCTGAGGTAATGGTACTGAATCATCCAACGCGCATTCGCGATGGATACGAACCGGTCGTCCATCTTGAGACTGCAAGCGAAGCTGTCATTTTCCACCCCGAAGAAGGACAGCTACTTCCAGGGAGTACGGGTGATGCAGAGATTGAATTCAAGTTCCGACCATATCTTGTAGAGGAAGGGCAACGATTTGTGTTTCGAGAGGGTCAATCTAAGGGAGTTGGAACTGTTACTTCGATAGATATCTAGTCGACTTAGCGAGCGATTAAAACTCGCGTAGGAGCGTATTCTGAATATGGTCGCAACACCAGTTGTCATATTAGGAGTGTTCCTCTTTGGAGTGCAGTTGCTGTATTCAGGCCTGGACCTGATAAATCTAAGATACGGTGCTGAAAAATTGCGTTCTGCTGAATCATGGATCAGATCACGACTGGAAGTGTCGACGCCGGAGAAGATGATAGAGTATCAGCGGATCACGACAATCACATCTCGGATTCAATCGTGGGTCACCGTCGCGATTGTGTTTGCACTCGTTGCCTCAGGATTGTACGGCACGATTGTCACGCGACTAACTGAGACTTCTATTCCGGTCGTCGCTCAGGGAATAACGGTTCTTGCTGGTGCAGTTGTCGGCTCACAATTGCTCTCAGCACCATTTGATTTGTATGAAACCTTCGTCATCGAAGAACGGTACGGCTTTAATAATCAAACACCGTTGCTGTGGCTTCGAGATAGATGTGTTGGAACAGCCCTGGGGTTGATTGCCGCTGGTCTGATTGGCGGAGCTGTATTGGTGATTATTGACCGACTACCACAGCTATGGCCTCTAGTTGGGTGGGCCGTCGTGATGACAGTCTCGATTCTGATGATGATTATCTATCCGCGTGTAGTCGCACCACTATTCAATGAGTTTGAGCCACTTAATTCAGGATCTGTTCGGGAGGCAGTTGACGATGTCTTCGATCAAGCTGGATTTCATTGCGAGCAAGTATATGAGATGGATGCAAGCAAGCGGTCGTCACATTCGAATGCTTACTTTATTGGGTTCGGGCAAGCCAAGCGAGTTGTCCTCTTCGATACACTTCTTGAACAGATGTCAACGACCGAGATGCAAGCTGTATTAGCGCACGAACTAGCGCATTGGAAGAAGGCACATATTTGGAAGCAACTTGGAGCCTCAGCGGCTCAGATGGGTATTCTCTTCGCTCTGCTCTGGTGGATAAGCACCGCATCATGGGTGTATGCTGCATTCGATCTGCCGTCAGTGACGTATGCAGCACTCGGTATCGGTCTCCTATTTGCTGGGCCAGGATTCAGCTTACTCTCACCGTTAACGAACCAATTATCGCTTCGACACGAGCGTGAGGCAGATGATTTTGCTGCAGAAACATTGAATAGTGCAACCCCAATGACACGCGCCTTGGAAACGCTTGCCGGAGAGAATCTACAAAATCCTTTTCCACATCCAGCTTACGCCGCGTTTCACATGACTCATCCACCGATTCCAGACCGTATCCGCCGACTTCACGCTCAGTTCGAGACAGCCGAAGATGACGCTACTGACTATGACTCGCTTCCATCAGGTTAATTATTGGTCGAATTCAAATGAGTCGATCAGAACATCAGGCTCGGTTGACCCGAACTGATGCGTCGGGCCGTCAATGATGTCGATTGTGACGCTCGCTGGGGCGAATACTGCCTCGTCAACGTCGTAAAAATTCCAGTCCACAGCGGCGAAGATCTCCTCAAACGGAGTTCCATACTCCTCTCGCGCACGCGAAGGGATCTCTGCAAATGCGGGATCATCTTCAGCAACGCTGAGATACACCTCACCGCCATATGCGAGCGCATCATTGGTCCGCCCCATCGCGATGCGCTCATCATAGCTCACGGGCGCGACAGGTGCTGATCCAGATACCGAGAGAATATTTTCGAGCGGGTACCCAAGTTCGAAAAGCCTGAACACAGCCAGTTCAGCGGCTCGTGCTGCTCCCGAGACACTACCAGCTATTGACCCAGTAGGGTAGATTGGAAGATACACGCCTGATTCGGGCACATCGGTCTGTTCAGCGATGTATGAAACGAGTTGCGTTGACGGTTGGTCGATTGTCTCGATTGTTAAGACTGTGAGATCAAATTCATCGAAATACTCCATTTCATGGAACTCATTCTCCTCTGCTACGAGTGCTCGAGCCGGACCCCCGCCAAGTCCCTCAAACGAGAACTCGTCATCAAAGCGTAGTTCCCAACCAGCCTTCTGTGAGCCTAAGAGCGAAATGGCTGGATGGTCACATTGCAGTTCGACGTACGGGAGGGGATTGTCTGCAAGATGACCCATACGTGTTTGAACAGTTGCCAATCCGGCTGTTTGTATCTCTGCTAGCAATAGTCCGGCCTCGATACCGCCAACTGCGTCGCGACCAAAGTCGAGAACTGTTGCCCCCGAGGGGAGTTCAGTGACAGATATTCGGAGTTCCTCAGCAAAGTCGAGTGCTTCATCGACTAATTCCACAGCCATCCGATTGAGCGAGTCCATGTTGAATCATGGGTGCTGACTGGGTTAAGAAGTTGGCTAGACTCAGCTGGGGGAGTTATCTGAGGTGCTAGCTGGGTACCGGCCAAGTTGATCAGCAACCGCAGATACTTTTTCCGATGCGTCGCTGGCTGAGTCTCGTTTATCATCAATCTTTAACACAGTGCTCACGCGGTCTGCTTCGACTGCTGTGTGCGCAGCCTCAACCGCTTCAAGTAATGTCTGAATATCGTCTGACTCGATAACAGTCCCCATTGGATTCGTCTCGTAACTCACCGCATGATTGTCGAGCGCATCGACAGCTTTAGCCACTTCACTGGCCATACTGTCTTCGATAACTGGTGCCACACTCAGTAATGCAATCACTGTCATATGTATTCTCAGAAGAAGTGCGCTGGCCGGGATTTGAACCCGGGTTGTGACCATGGCAAGGTCACGTGATACCACTACACTACCAGCGCTTTCACGACATGTTGAATGAATATTGAGTCACTGATAAATATTGCGAACGTCTCTACGCAGTGTGAGTTTGGAAAGAGTCATGAGACTGATTCTCAGGGGAATTCCCTTTCGCTAGCCTTTTACCGAGCGATTTGATATCAGAAACACAGTCAAGACGTGATACGGAACGGGCAGGTATGACATTAACACTACTCGTTCCATCCTCTGTCGTTCGCGAGACTGAAGATAAGCGGACAGCGACCCTGAAAATTGGGTACATCGCTCGCGCGGCAGCGGTGTTCCAAGCTGATTCACTCGTCGTATTCAACGATAAGGCCGGTGAAACCAGCTTCGCGGGTGAATTCGTTGAAACTGTACTCAGTTACGCGGCGACTCCGCCTACGCTTCGAAAGTCGCTCTGGGGACGTCGTGATGAACTTGAGTACGCAGGTGTCTTACCGCCCCTCCGTATCCCGTCTATGACCGGCTCTGAATCAGATGATTCAGAGTCGTTAACACAAGGAATCGTGACCGAGGTCGGATCTGAAGGCCGCGTTCGGGTCAATTGTGAACTACAACACCCAATCTCGCTCGTGCAACCGTCGACAATGACGCTCACTGAGGGAGAACGCGTTGCCATCAGAATCTCTTCGCGAGAACCAGTCCGGGCACGGCTCATTGATGAGCCACTACCGGGCTTCCAGGTCTCTCGTATGGACCTGTCAGACGCACTCAATCGAGATGAAGCAGGGGTTCGAATCGCAACCTCTCGACATGGCACTGCTATCACCCCCTCACTGATGTCCACGCTGTCTGCACGGCTAACGAATAAAGGGGCAACAGTGGTGTTTGGTTCACCTGGCCGAGGGCTTCCAGCCATCCTTGGGGTCGACGTACCAAGCGACCCTGAGGCCACTGTCGAGCCCTCCAACGGTGTCGGGTTTGACCTCTGGCTCAATACGATTCCGCAACAGGGATGTGAGGTGGTGCGAACTGAGGAAGCAATGTTCGCCTCACTTTCAATCCTTACGCTTACGGAGTAATATCATGCCACAATCAAACAGACCACGAAAAGGCTCGATGGGTTTCAGCCCGCGGAAGCGAGCGACCTCCGAAGTTCCCCGTATCCGGTCTTGGCCAGACAATGACGGATCACCTATTCTACAGGGATTCGCAGGGTACAAAGCAGGAATGACGCAGGTGATGATGGTGAACGATGAGGCCAACTCACCACGAGAGGGAATTGAGGAAGCCGTTCCGGTGACTGTCGTTGAGACACCACCAATGCGAGCAGTTGCGCTTCGAGCTTACGAAGATACGCCGTATGGAACAAAGCCACTGACTGAAGTCTGGGCTCGAGACTTTGATGAGAGCTTAGACCGCACTCTTGATCTTCCGAGTGAGGATACCTTTGAAGCGGACGCAGACAACATAGAGGGTGCGCTTGAGGAAGGCAGGATCGATGATATCAGAATTATTACCCACACTTTACCTGTCGCGGTCGATAATGTGCCAAAGAAGAAGCCAGATGTGATGGAGACCCGAGTTGGTGGTGGGAGTATCGCTGAACGCGTCGAGTATGGGCTTGATCTTGTTGAGACGGGTGGCGAACACGAGATGACAGATATCTTTCGTTCTGGTGAATATCTGGATGTTGCCGGAATTACGAAAGGAAAGGGGACCCAGGGCCCAGTCAAGCGCTGGGGTGTCCAGAAACGGAAGGGCAAACATGCGCGGCAGGGGTTCCGCCGTCGGATCGGAAATCTCGGTCCGTGGAATCCATCGCGTGTCCGATCAACAGTTCCACAGCAGGGACAGACAGGCTATCACCAGCGAACTGAGCTAAACAAGCGACTTATTACCGTCGGTACCGGCTCTGAGCCGAGTGTTGACGGTGGCTTCGTCGGGTACGGGGAAGTCGATGGCCCATACTCGTTAATCAAGGGGTCGCTTCCTGGCCCTGACAAACGACTGCTCCGGTTCCGGCCAGCGGTCCGACCGACTGGTCAGCCTCGTCTTGACCCCGAGGTTCGACACGTTTCAACCGCTTCTAACCAGGGATAACTTATGGAAACAACAGTATACAACGTCGATGGTGAAGAAGCTGAGTCGACGACGCTTCCGGACATCTTCAACACACCGTATAGGCCCGACCTTATCCAACGAGCCGTCGTCGCAGCACAGGCAAACCGCAAGCAACCGTATGGAGCAGATCCATATGCGGGAATGCGGACACCTGCAGAATCGTTCGGCAGTGGCAGAGGAATGGCTCACGTGCCACGCGAGAGTGGGCGTGCCCGGCGTGTTCCCCAGACAGTAAAGGGTCGGAAAGCACATCCACCAAAAGCTGAGAAAAACCAAGGGAAGGATATCAATGATAAAGAGCGCCAACTGGCAATTCGCTCTGCGATTGCAGCGACAGCGAACCCAGAGATTGTCGAAGACCGAGGGCACGACTTCGAAACAGAAGCTTCATTCCCGATTGTGATTACCGATGAGTTTGAGTCTTTGAACAAGACAAGGGAAGTCGTTGATCTGCTCGAAACACTCGGCTTACATAGCGATATTGAACGGGCAGATGAGAACACGACAATCAGGGCCGGGCGTGGAAAAACACGTGGACGAAAGTACAAAACACCCACGTCTGTTTTGTTCGTCACAGCTGATGAACCGTCCCGAGCAGCGCGGAATTTAGCCGGCGCAGACGTCGTTACTGCGGACAACCTCGGAGCAGAAGAGCTTGCCCCAGGAACACATGCTGGCCGACTCACAGTTTATTCGAAGGCAGCGATTACGGAGCTGAAATCACGATGAGTTCACTCATAGACCACCCATTAGTTACCGAGAAAGCGATGGATGAGATGGATTTTGAGAACAAATTACAGTTCATCGTTGATGTCGACGCAGCTAAGCCCGAGATTAAGTCTGAAGTAGAATCACGGTACGAGGTCGACATCACACATATAAATACACAAATTACTCCACAAGCAAAAAAGAAAGCAACTGTCCGACTCTCTTCAGATGATGACGCACAGGAAGTTGCTTCGCGGATCGGGGTGTTCTGAGCATGGGGCGACGAATACAAGGACAACGTCGAGGACGTGGCACACCAACGTTTCGAGCACCATCACACCGGTATAAGTCTGAACTATCTCACAAACAGCCGGAGAGTGATGAGACAGTTTCAGGGACAATCGTTGATATCGAGCATGATCCTGCTCGGAGTGCACCAGTTGCGGCCGTCGAGTTCGATGATGGCGAACAACGGCTCGTCTTGGCTCCTGAAGGTGTTCGAGTCGGCGAGCAAATCCAGATTGGTGTCAGTGCAGAAATCAAGCCGGGAAATACGCTACCACTTGCTGAAATTCCAGAGGGAGTTCCCGTCTGTAATGTTGAGCGGCAAGTTGGCGACGGCGGAAAGTTTGCCCGCGCTTCAGGGACCAGCGCGCAGTTGGTGACACACGACCGACAGGTAACTGTTGTTCAGTTACCTTCTGGTGAGTCGAAACGACTCAACCCAGAGTGTCGAGCCACGATTGGTGTTGTCGCCGGTGGGGGGCGAACTGAGAAGCCTCTGGTCAAAGCCGGGAATAAGCATCACAAAATGCGGGCCCGTGGAATCAAGTGGCCACGAGTGCGAGGCGTTGCGATGAACGCTGTCGATCATCCATTTGGTGGTGGAGGTCGACAGCATCCAGGACAACCAAAGTCTATATCACGAGATGCACCACCTGGTCGGAAAGTCGGAGATATTGCTTCGAAGCGGACCGGCCGTGGTGGGAATGGAGGTAGCGACTAATCATATGAGTTCTGAATACCGAACCGGCCGCGAAGGTGAGTTCACCTACCGTGGTCACACGCTCGAACAGCTCAAAGAAATGTCACTAGAGGAGGTTGCAGAATTGCTTCCCGCTCGACAGCGGCGAACCATACAGCGAGGACTATCTACCGAGCAGCAGAAACTCCGACAGGAGGCGAAAGATGCCGGTGTACAGGAAACAGCTAATGACCCAATTCGGACACACCTCCGCGATATGCCAATTTTACCATCGTTTGTCGAGAAGACATTCGCTGTCTACACTGGACAATCATTCGAACGCGTTCGGATTGAACCAGAAATGATCGGTCATTATCTCGGTGAGTTTCAGCTTACTCGAACGTCTGTTGAGCATGGACAGGCGGGAATCGGGGCAACTCGATCTTCGAAATTCGTGCCACTCAAATAATTATGGGTATTAGTTACAGTGTTGAGGCCGACCCGGAGACAACTGCCAAGGGTATGCTCCGAGAGCGGCCAATTAGTTTGAAGCATAGTAAAGCAGTCGCACGCGAAATTAAAGGCCAGACGCTGGATAATGCGGCCGCATATCTTGACGATGTGATAGCCGAGCGGCAGTCTGTAGCATTCCGGCAACACAATACTGGTGTCGGACATCGAAGTGATATTGATGGATGGGACGCAGGTCGCTACCCTGAAAAGGCATCAAAGGCGTTCAAAGAACTTATTTCGAACGTGAAGGCGAACGCAACTGAGCAGGGATTCGACGACTCGTCGATGACAATCACACATGTCGCAGCGCACAAAGTTGGCGAACGACAGGGTAGAAAGCCACGAGCATTCGGAAGTGCTGATCCGTGGAACACGACGCTATGTGATGTCGAACTCATTGCCGAAGAGGGAGATATCTAATGGCTGACGAACACCAGTTCATTGAGGACGGCCTCCAGCGGTCGCAGATAGATGAATTCTTTGCAGAAGAGCTTGGTCGTGCCGGATATGGTGGCATGGACGTTGCCAAAACCCCGATGGGTACCCAGATCGTCCTCAAGGCCGAGAAGCCAGGAATGGTCATTGGCAAGGGTGGAAAGAACATTCGAAAAGTAACACAACAGCTCGAGAACCGATTTAATCTGGATGACCCACAAATCGACGTACAAGAGGTTGAAGAGCCGGATCTCAACGCACGGATCGTCGCAGACCGATTAGCGAATGCCTTAGAGCGAGGGTGGTACTTTAGGAAAGCGGGTCATACCACCATCGATCGAATTATGGAAGCAGGCGCACTCGGAGCCGAGATTGTCCTCAGTGGGAAAGTGACAGGCGCACGCTCACGCGTAGAAAAGTTTAATCGGGGGTACATCAAGCACAACGGCGAACCTGCACAGGAGATTGTCGACGAAGGACAGGGCGTTGCGGTGATGAAACTCGGTACCATTGGCGTCACAGTCAAGACGATTCCTCCAGGGGCAGAACTCCCAGATGATTTCGAGGTTCATGAGGACGTGGATGTCGAGCCCGTCGAACAGATGACCGAAACTGAAGGAGTCGAATCATTGCTCGAAGAAGAGCCTGAAGAGATTCCTGATGTTGGTGAGGACGAAGACGTTGAAATTCCAACGGAGGCACCCGAGGAGGTTATTGATGAAGAAGTGGTTGAGGACGTCATTGAGGAAACTGGTGAAGAGACTGTTGAAACGGGTGCAGTTGAAGAAGACGTCGAATCAGTTGAAGCTGAAATCGAGGCTGATCTTGAAGAGCTAGACGAAGAAGTTGAAGCTGAGGCCGAAGACCTCGTTGCTGAGATGGAGACTGATGAGATACCGAGTGAGGACGAAGAGTAATGGCAATATTATACGCTGAAGAGATACGTGATATGACTGCTGCTGAGCGGGAAGCCGAGCTTGAAGAGCTTGAGACGGAGTTGTTGAATATGAAGGCAGTACAGGCCGCTGGTGGAGCACCAGAGAACCCCGGTCGCGTCGGTGAATTGAAGCGGACGATTGCGCGAATTAAAACAATTCAGCAGGAAGAAGGCGACAGCGAAGGGTAGACAGATATATGACATTAACACCTGAGACACTCATCCGTCACGAACTGATCGGGCTGCCCGTTCAGGTAGTGGAAGCAGCGAATACCGATCTTCGCGGAATATCCGGTCGTGTCGTAGATGAAACACGACAGATGCTCCATATTGGGGCTGTTGACGCTCGGGTGTGTGCTGTACCAAAGCAGCATACGAGGTTTGAGTTCGTAGTGGGTACCGATACCCGCGTACATGCAGCGGATACAGATGAAACCGCCGGCGATATGAACATGCCGGGGACTGCATCTGAACTTCAGTTCGAAACGACGAGTGCTACTCACTCTGGCCAGTCGAACTGTTGCGAGGACGTAGCTTACGTTACGGTGGATGGATCACAGTTACTCTCACGACCTGTCTTGCGGACAGAAAAAGCAGGAGATAGATTATGGCAATAGGATTGAATATACAAGAACCGGAGCAGGAGTGTTCGGATGCGAACTGTCCGTTCCATGGTACCCTTTCGGTGCGGGGACAGACACTCGAAGGCACTGTTGCTTCCACAGACATGACAAAAACCGTCATCGTTCAGCGCGAGTATGACGTTCGCGTTCCGAAATACGACCGCTCTATGAAGCGGCGAAGTCGAATTCCGGCCCATGCACCGCCGTGTATGGATTTATCGGAAGGAGAGACGGTTCGAATCGCAGAGACCCGACCACTATCGAAGACAAAGTCACACGTTGTTGTTGAGCAACTGGAGCGTGAGCTTTAATGGAAGCACTGAAAGCAGACGTGACAAAAGGGCTTTCACGTGGGTCACTCATCAACTGCGCAGATAATACTGGTGCGCGTGAACTGAAAGTCATCAGTGTCAAGGGTTATTCAGGAACAAAGAATCGACACCCCAAAGCAGGAATTGGCGATCAGGTCACTGTATCGGTGACTAAAGGAACACCCGAGATGCGACGGCAGGTGTTACAGGCAGTTATCATCAGACAACGCAAATCCATTCGAAGACCGAATGGCCGCCGCGTGAAGTTCGAAGATAATGCAGCAGTCGTGATTGACGAGATGGAAGAGCCACGAGGGACCGAAATAAAGGGTCCGATCGCCCGCGAGGTGGCCGAACGCTTTGGGAGCATTGCTTCGACTGCCACGATGATTGTGTAATTTACTATGTCACAACAACCACATAAACAACGAACACGGACACGTAATGCGCCACTACATGAGCGTCAGCGTGCTGTACGAGCAACGCTCTCCGATGATCTTCGAGAGGAGTATGACCAACGAAACGTCCGCGTGAACAGCGGTGATACTGTCGAGATACTTCGCGGCGATTTCGCTGGAACAGAGGCTGAAGTTGTCAAGGTCGACCTCACAGAGACGGTCGTCCATGTCGAAGATGTGACAATTGAAAAGGCTGACGGGGAGGAGGTCCCACGGCCGCTTGATGCCTCAAATCTCCGAGTCACAGAACTCACACTTGAAGACGATGTCCGAGTTGCCAGGCTTGAGTCGACAGAGGATGAGCAATGACTCGACATCAAAAACGACTTTCGGCTCCAAACGCATGGCCAATTGAGCGGAAGACACAAACCTTCACGGTCAAAGCAGGGGCAGGCCCTCACGGCGAGTCTGGCGTTCCACTCATCATCCTTCTCCGCGACGTGTTGGGCTATGTAGACACGACAAAAGAGGCACGGTATGCGCTTAATCAAGATACTGTATTGATCAATGGAACTGCTGTCTCCGATGAACAGCGCCCAGTGGGGCTGTTTGACATTTTAGTATTCACCGAGCGAGAAGAACACTACCGCGTCTTCCCCGAGGCGGGTGGTCGACTTGCACTGACACCAATCGACGCAGACTCAGCACAGAGCCGCCTGGGCAAAGTTGTCAGTAAACAGCATGTTGCCGGCGGGGCGACACAAATCACGCTGCATGATGGGTCGAATATCCGAGTCGAGGAAACCGGTGTTGATTACAGTACAAGAGACTCACTTGTGATCGATAACGAGACGAGCGAAATCATTGCGCACTTCCCATATGAGGAAGGTGCACTGGTCACAGCTGTTGCCGGAAGTCATTCTGGCGAAATCGGTGAAATTGACGCGATAACGGTCACGTCAGGAAGCGGGGAGAATACAGTAAGTGTCGTAACTGAAGACGGTCGTTTCGAAACGATCGAACCATATGTTGTCGTTATCGATGAAAACTTTACTGAGGGTGAGAGCGAATGAGTGATGCTTTCCATGAAATGCGAGAGCCGCAAATTGAGAAGGTCGTTGTACATATGGCTGTCGGAGAGGGTGGACGTGAACTTGCCAATGCAGAAGAGATTCTCGCAGAAATAGCCGGACAACAGCCTGTCCGGACGACTGCGACAGCTGCAGCGACCCAGTTTGGTGCTCGTCAGGGTGACCCAATGGGCGCCAAAGTCACGCTGCGAGGCGACGATGCAGATGCGTTTCTACAGACAGCGCTCTCATTTGCGAATTTAACTGAACGACAGTTTGATCAGACCGGAAACTTCAGTTTTGGAATTGAAGAACACACAACGTTCCCCTCGCAGGAATATGACCCGCAGATCGGCATCTACGGACTTGATGTGACAGTTAATCTGACGCGACCAGGGTACCGAGTGAGCAAGCGAGACAAAGCAACGCAGACAATTCCATCACGGCACCGGCTGACGCCAGAAGATGCAGTGATGTTTTTAGAAGCGAACTTCGAGGTTGATATCCAGAGCGAGAGTGAAAATGAGTGAATCAGAAGCAGAGCAGACAGGCGAACATGCAAGCCAACGGACTGGCCAGAGCCACGAGTGCCGCCGCTGTGGTCGAAATCAGGGGCTTGTCGGAAAGTACGAAATATATCTGTGTCGACAGTGCTTCCGCGAGGTTGCACGCGAGATGGGATTCAAAAAGTATCGATAACAATGACAGGAAATGATCCACTAGCCAATGCGCTCGCCGGTGTTAATAATGCCGAGAGCGTTGGTCATCTCAGTTACGAGATTCAGCCAGCATCGAACGTCATCGGTTCCGTCCTTGAGGTATTCTACGATCGTGGCTATATTAATGGCTTCGAGTACGTTGATGACGGGAAAGCCGGGAAGTTTGATGTTGCGTTGAGTGGAGGAATTAATGAATGTGGAGTCGTAAAGCCACGGTATTCAGCCGGGGCGGATGAATTTGAACGATGGGAGAAGCGGTACCTTCCAGCCCGTGATTATGGGTCGTTGATCGTGACGACCAGTCATGGGGTAATGAGCCACTACGAGGCCCGAGAAGCAGGCGTTGGTGGTCAAGTACTCGCTTACGTGTACTGAAAGTATGACAACAGTAGCAATCGAGATTCCAGAAGATGTCTCTGCGGTCGTCTCAAATCTTGAGATGACAGTTGAGGGACCAAATGGCAGTGTGAGCCGAACACTATGGTATCCCTCAGTCAATGTTGAGGTGAGAGATGAACACGTCTACATCGAAAGTGACGTCGAAGATGCAAAGACCACAGCCACAATCGGGACTTTCGAGAGTCATGTTTCGAATATGATTCATGGTGTGTCTGAGGGATGGGAGTATGAGATGGAGATATATTACGCACACTTCCCTATGCAGGTATCCGTCCAGGGCGATGAGGTCGTTATTGAGAATTTCCTCGGTGAGACATCCTCGCGTCGGACGCCTATCCGGGGGAAAACAAATGTCGACGTTGATGGAGAAGAGATCACGCTCACAGGACCATCGAAAGAGGACGTTGGACAAACCGCGGCTGATATTGAACAACTGACGCGCGTCACTGATAAAGACACGCGAATATTCCAAGATGGTGTCTATATTACTCAAAAACCACGGATGGGAGGAGTATAATCAATGTCAGATGAGATAACAGAACTCAGCGATATCAGCGGTGTCGGTCCATCGAAGGCTGAATCACTCGAAGAAGCTGGGTACGAATCTGTCGAAGATATCAAAGCAGCAAGTCAAGGGGAGCTCTCCGATGTCGATGGTGTTGGGAATGCTCTTGCTGCTCGGATTAAAGCGGACGTTGGCGGCCTCGAAGTGTCTGCAGAGACAGAGGCAGAGGTCGAAGATGAGGAAGGAGACACAGAAGAGCAACAAGCGGTCGAAACCACCCTTGAGCCGCGCGGACATGCCGAGAAAACGCCAGAGTTAGATGAGGAAACAGCGCGAGCGCTCGCTCAGAAGCACCGAGAGGGAAAACCCGCGTTTCGTCGTCAAAACTATCACAAAAAGAAACGAGTCCCAGAATCGTACCGGAAGCCGCGAGGAGGTCTCTCAAAACAGCGTCGCGGTATTAAGGGGAAAGGTGACGTTGTCGGGCCAGGGTACCGCACACCGAAAGCAGCTCGTGGTCTCCACCCATCAGGCTTTGAGGAAGTGCGGGTTCACAACAGCAATGATCTCGATGGTGTTGACCCAGCCACGCAGGCGGTTCGTATCGCCTCAAAGGTTGGTGGCAGAAAGCGAGAGCGGATCGAAGATATCGCCGAGGACCGCGAGATTCGTGTTTTGAATCCAACTTATATCGAAGTGGAGGTTGAACAATGAGTGATCTCACAGCACAGCGACGGATGGCTGCAGATATCTTAGATATAGGAAAATCGCGTATCTGGTTCGACCCTGATGAGCAGGCAGAGATTGCCGATGCAATCACGCGAGAAGATATCCGTGACCTGATCGAATCAGGGACTATCCAAGAGATGGATGCAAAGAGTAATTCAAAGGGCCGTGCCCGCAAACGGGCAGAAAAGCGCGCATACGGGCATCAAAAGGGCCCAGGAAGCAAGAAAGGCCGCGCCGGTGGACGGAAGTCTTCGAAAGATGAATGGGTCAGTCGGATTCGTGCGCAACGCCGCCGACTCAAAGAGCTTCGTGATGAGGGGCCTCTTACTCCTACGATGTACCGTACGGTGTACAACAAGGCCTCTGGTGGCGAATTTGAGGATGTCAATCGACTTGAAGCATATATTACGAATACATACGATGTGGAGATTAACTAATGGCTACAGGACCACGATATAAAGTTCCGATGCGTCGTCGCCGTGAGGTCCGGACAGATTATCATCAAAGGTTGCGCCTGTTGAAATCCGGCAAGCCGCGTCTCGTTGCACGCGTGAGCAATAAACATGTCAGGGCGCAGCTGATTACCCCCGGCCCAGACGGTGATGAGACACATGCTGCTGCCTCTTCGATGGATCTGCAATCATACGGATGGAAGGCCCCGACAGGGAATCTTCCGAGTGCGTATCTGACCGGCTACCTGGCTGGAATACGTGCACAGCAGGCGGGCATAGAAGAGGCTGTACTGGATATCGGGTTGAATACAGCGACCCCTGGGAATAAGGTGTTTGCTGTACAAGAGGGTGCAATTGATGCTGGTGTTGAAATTCCGCACAACGAGTCCGTACTCGCTGACTGGTCACGCAACCGGGGCGAGCATATCGCTGAGTATGCTGAACAGTTAGACGAGCCACTCTATAGCGGTGACTTCGATGCGACTGAACTTCCCGAGCACTTCGATAAGGTGCTGAACACACTTCAGGAGGATGTATGAGCCAACGAAATAACAGCGGCTGGACGCCGCGAACACGACTCGGTCGAATGGTACAGGACGGCGATATCACCACGATGCAACAGGCGCTTAATAGTGGCCTCCCGTTGAAAGAATCCGAACTAGTCGATCAACTGCTCCCAGGACTGGAAGACGAAGTCCTTGATATTAATATGGTGCAGCGGATGACTGACTCGGGTCGACGAGTGAAATTCCGTTGTGTCGTCGCCATTGGCAATCGGGATGGATATCTGGGCTACGCTGAGGGACGTGACGACCAAGTTGGGTCGGCGATTCAGAAAGCGATTGACATTGCGAAGCTCAATATGATCAAAATTAATCGCGGGTCTGGATCGTGGGAAGACTCTGCCGGTGGTGTGAACTCACTCACGCGGAAAGCGACTGGAAAAGCAGGCTCAGTACAAGTCGAAATAATGCCTGCGCCGCGGGGACTCGGTCTGGCGGCTGCGGAAACGGTGAGCAATATTCTCGAACTGGCAGGTGTGCAAGATGCATGGACCCGCTCAAACGGAAACACGCGGACGACAGTCAACCTGGCAAAGGCAACGTTCAATGCGTTGAAAAACGCCTCACAGTCTCGTGTCCCGCAGCGCGCTGCGGCAGTCCAGCGCGGCGAAGAGGTGAATGAATAATGGAAGCAATCATTCAAATTCGCGGAAACGTGAACATGAGCCAAGCCGTTGAGGATACCCTGGAAATGTTAAACATCCATCATGTGAATCATTGTGCATTCGTTCCAGAGACGGACACATATCGGGGAATGATCACAAAAGTGAATGAGTATGTTGCTCATGGCGAACCCTCAACAGCAACTGTCGCAGAAGTACTTGAACGTCGTGCGGAACCTGAGCAAGGGAATGAAGATGTCGATGCAGCATGGCTCTCAGCACATACTAGTTACGAGGACTTTGATGAGCTCGCGTCTGCGCTCGTGTCTGAAGAAACAACCTTACGTGCAGCGGGACTTTCACCAGTTGTTCGGCTTCACCCACCGCGTGGCGGACATCGAGGTCAAAAGCAACCAACCGCCGAGGGAGGCCAACTCGGTGTACATACGACTGAGCAGATTGATGAACTACTGGAGGCAATGCGATGACTTCAAAGAAACGACGACAACGAGGCACGAGAACACACGGTGGCGGCACGCACAAAAATCGACGCGGAGCAGGCCATCGTGGTGGTCGTGGGCGTGCTGGGCGCGATAAGCATAATTCGCATAATTATGAGCCGATCGGTAAGCATGGCTTTACCCGCCCAGCAGAAACTCAAGAGACAGTCGCTGAAGTAACCGTCCAAGAGCTTGATGAGAATGCAGCGGTATACGCCGCAAAAGGATTAGCAGAGCACGTTGATGGGGGTTACGAAATTGACGCTCGTTCGGTGGTTGAGACAAATGACGACGTTGATGTAATCAAAGTGCTCGGGAGCGGACAAGTGCGACAGGAGTTACACGTGACTGCGGATGCATTTACTGACACCGCTCGCGAGCAACTTGAGAAAGCCGGAAGCGCAGAACTGACTGACCGTGGTATCACCCGAGCCGAAGAAATCGAAGCACCTACCACTGAGCCAACAGAATCTGAGGAATAACATATGGGATGGAAGGAGGCCGCAGAACCGGTACTAACACGGATGCCATCAGTCGCTCAACCAGAGGGACATGTGCCATTCCGGCGCAAGCTTGCGTGGACAGCCGGCATCTTGGTGATGTATTTCTTTCTGACAAATGTGACACTGTTCGGATTACAGACCTCTGGCGCAGGAGGAGACTTCTACGGGCAATTTCGGAGTATCCTCGCAGGCTCACAGGGGTCAATCCTACAGCTAGGTATTGGACCGATCGTGACCGCCTCCATCGTCTTGCAGCTTCTTGGTGGTGCGGACCTGTTAGGATTGGACACGAACGACCCACGAGATCAGGTGCTGTACCAGGGCTTACAAAAGTTACTCGTGGTTGTGATGATCTGTTTGACAGGATTACCGATGGTATTCGCCAGTAACTTCTTGCCTGCCTCACCGCAGCTTGCATCATCGCTTGGCCTCGGCCAGGGGAGTGTGAAATCAATCATTTTTGCACAAATCTTCGTCGGCGGCCTCCTTATTCTGTTCATGGACGAAATTGTCAGCAAATGGGGTGTTGGCTCTGGAGTTGGGCTCTTCATTATTGCTGGAGTGAGTCAACAACTTGTTGCTGGGCTGTTCAGTTGGCAAGGGCTCGGTGGGCAAAGCGGATTTATTCCGACGTGGGTTGGAATAATCACAGGATCTGTCGAGATCGGGTCGCCATTGACACCAGGTGGACTCTCTGATATCTTCCTGGGAACTGGTCAGATTCTTGCACTCATTACGACAGTGCTCATCTTTGGGATTGTCGTATACGCAGAGTCTGTCCGGGTTGAGATTCCCCTTGCGCACGCCAATGTCAAGGGTGCACGTGGGCGGTTTCCGGTCAAGCTCATCTATGCAAGCGTGTTGCCAATGATCCTTGTTCGTGCACTACAGGCGAATATTCAGTTCCTCGGACAGATTCTCGCCGGGTTTTGGGCCGAGATGCCTGCATGGATTGGTCAGTATGCAGATGGGCAGGTGACTGGAGGACTATTTTGGTACTTGGCACCGATTCAATCCCGTCAAGATTGGATGTGGTTTTTGGGATTCACCTCACAGGACCCGCTCGCAATCGGCGTTCGCGTGCTGATCGATCTGACGTTTATGATTCTTGGCGGTGCAATATTTGCCATTTTCTGGGTCGAAACAACTGGAATGGGTCCAGAAGCAACCGCTAAACAGATTCAAAGCTCAGGAATGCAGATTCCAGGATTCCGACGGAATCCACAGGTGATTGAGAAAGTAATGGAACGTTACATCCCACAGGTCACAGTGATTGGTGGAGCTCTTGTTGGGTTATTAGCTGTCGGTGCAAACATGCTAGGCACGATTGGGGGTGTCTCTGGAACCGGATTGCTGCTCACCGTCTCGATTACTTACAAACTCTATGAAGAGATCGCTGAAGAGCAATTAATGGAAATGCATCCGATGATGCGTCAGATGTTTGGCGATTGATCAAAATATCTCCGTGATTTTTTGAGCGGCTTGAGGGATTCAACGTGACTTCAGCCAACTGAGACCCAACAAGTACCTTCTCTCATAGATGATGTCTGAGATACTGGTCATTTCTGGAACTCACCATCCTGTAAGTCTTTGAGGTCACGCTCATACCGCTGAATTATCTCGTTAACCTCACCCTCCGATACCCCATCCATATCGCGGTACTCGGAAGGAATGATGTGGTCTCGAAACCCTTGCAGGTACGAATTTGAGTAGAGACGCTCGCTATCTTGCTTGAGCCGTTTCACCTCTTCCAGCCAGTTTAACAGTCGTTGGCAATATGACCAATATGTATACTCGAAACCACACCAATTTGACCTGGAGCGATAGTTTGCACGTCCTATTTCGAATAAATAAACCCACATTACCAACGACTGTTAAACGCTCTATGAGTCGCTGTTCTTCTTCATTCGATACCATACGTGTCAGTAGTCGAATCAGATCAAAGTATGCTGTGAAACCGATTCAGTACGCGTAGAGCCGTGAGGTGTTACAGAAGCGTATTCACACCTATGAGGAGTCTGTTAGACGAGAGAACATCAGCAGAAGTTTTGTTCGCTTAATCCAATCCAACGACTGATGCCCTCCACCAACGCCAATATCCAGTCCCTACAGCAGAGCCCGCTTGTACACGGTCTCCTGTGGTTCGTGGTCATCTCGATATGTGAGTATCTGTTCACCGATAGAACCCTGCTCTCAGCACTCTCAACGGCGACTGTGAGTGCGGTCTTCTATGGTGGGCTGGTGTACCTCTGGAATGTATACTGAGACGATAAAACAACGAACCGACACTAACCACAGATAGACAGCCCCAAACAGACGACTCACGATTCGTCACGATTGTTTCAATAAGCCACTCAGAACATATGTACTCTGAACGGTTCAAGATGCAAAATCGAACGGCGTGCAAGCTCTTCGCATTATTCGCAGCCCCGACTGTGGTTGCTTGTCTGTTCTCATTGACAGTAAGCATCTCCTTGCTACTCCCCTGTGGACTATTCGTGATTATGCTGAAGTCTCTCACATATCAAATTACCGTGGAAGATGATGGCGTGTACAAGGACATCGTTCAACTACCAATCGGGATTGGAAGAAGTAAGCTCGTTGATTATGCCGAGATTGAATCTGTGAAGGCGAGTCCGACTGAGAATCTGATGGCAGAGTATGTCAGCCCGATATACCAATACGCTATTCCGCTTTTGCTTATTTCGAGCGAGTCATCAGGTGATATCCTGACCGATGACAATCGGTACTTCGGAGCAGATGTAGAGGGGATGGTACACATGGAGAGAACCGATGGCACAGAGGTGAGACTCAGTTCTCGAAATCCAACAGAGATGGCGTCAGCAATTGAGCAGAGTAAGCGTTCCAGCACTGCTGTCGAATCCTCCAAACAAAGTCGGACTCACAAATAGCTCTGGTTTGTGAACCGACGTATCAATATACGTTTTCGACTCTATGCTCAAAATTGAATAGAATGATACCCACAGCGAACTCCACGGTTACCTCTGAATTTCCAAACCGACAAGCGACTTAAGAGTGAATCCCCTCTAACTCAGATTCCGATGAAGGAATTTATTGCCTCAAAAGCTGTATCGATCAGTACTTACTTTTCTCAGTTATACGCTCAACACTCCCTGCTGGCGTTTCTATCAACGGAAATAACTCGGCTTACAGACGAGACGTTTCGACAGTCCACCCTCTCAAAGGGGTCACAATGAAGTGTTGTTCAAAGTTGAGTCGTCGATATGGATGGGGACATACAACGAGCAATTGCTATCTGGGTTTTCCTCATCACATTATTCTTGAGTTGTGTAGGATTCCTCCATCTCCAAGCCGAGTTGACGATGTTTGTGATTGTCCTATTTTGGGTTCCACAAATCCTGCTCACACTCATCGGAGTGATACCGCCTCCGTGGAAACCCATCAGCGACTAACCCTCCGCCCCTCCACTGGGTTGGCAGAGAGATATTGGACTCAATTTCTTGCCCTCCGACAAGCACATTAAATCGACGACGATCATCTGTAGATGTCGGTACCTACGGTCGCTCGGCAGCAGAGACGCAGAGTGATAACCTAATACTCATTATCACGGGGGCTCGCTTCTACAGATGAGTGAATCGACAATATGCTGATTTTTTATTTAGCCCGTACAAATCAATACGAATGAATTAATCAGCAGATGGTACAAACGTAACGATAACTGAGGACTCAATAGATGTAGATAATAAAATATATGATGAAATCTGTGTTGAATATCTACAGGCGGAACAGGGCGAGTGCCTCGGCCCTGTCCCCAATTTCCGCTCCATAAATAAAGATTTGCATCTTAAGCCACTTGAGAGGGTGAAGCCCGTCAAAAGGTTTCAATTATCAGACCTTGTATTGTAGTTCAACGGCTGTGACAGACATGAAAGATCTTCATCTGAGACGGTCGTTCGGCAGTGTGGAAATGCGACTCCTCTCAAAACCGTTCATTGGGCGTGAGACGGGAGTTGTCGGGTCTGGAGCGACCCTCACGGACACAGCGAGCGTTGGAGCGTAAATTCCAGCTGACACAAAACGGCGAATCTTGAGAGGAATGAAATTCGCCTGGGTTCATCCGTCCGGATATGGACAAAACGGTGAAGCCTCGGGGCTTGCCCCGAGATACTTCACTTTGCATCCACTTTTTCTACATCCCCTGCACTCGGCACTTCTCCCGCTTGGCTGCCCCTGTAGAAATCGAGCCTAACAGTTGTTGACAATATGACCAATATGTATACTCGAAACCACACCAATTTGAGTTGAAACGATAGTTGGCACGTCCCATTTCGAGTAAAAAACGACATTATCAACAACTGCCAATGGAAGAGAACTCAATACGAAACGGACTGTACGATACTCTCTAACAAGTAACTTGTAGACTGCGAGTAATCCGAAGATAGACAAGAGAACGCCAATCACGAGTGCGAATCCCCCCCAGACTCGAAGAATATATTGTACAAGGGTAATTGTTTGATCTCTGAACGGCTTATGATCCGATACCGGCCATCGCGGTCATACCGTTTCCGCGGTAATGATGCTGAGCGAGCGGATGATGAGCAGACTCTATGACTGTCTATTGAATACCACTACGAACACACTCAAACTCACAGTATTCGATTTTCACTCTCTGTTGTGTGACGTGAAAACGCAGCTTAACCGACCATATCTGGCCTGTCCCACATTGCCGCCTGTCGTTGGTCTCGGTGATTCTCCATGGAGAACCCAAAGAGAATATTCATAGCTCATATCCTTCATACATTATGGACCAAAGTGATCCGAATGACCTTGCCCCACAGTTCTTTGCTAAGATGGTCAAGTCAGTTGGTGTTGGTGTCGGTATTTATGACGAAGATGGTCGTTACATATACGTCAATCAATCATATGCAGATCTATTCGATGTCACACCCTCAGAATTAATCGGCGAAGCACTGTGGAAGGTTGTCCCAGCGATCGAAGCGGACAAATTTGACCGGTATTGGACATCGTTTGATACGGATGAAACACGAGAAACTGAGACGCTACATACATATAATAATCGGCAGGTTCCGGTGAGGACAATTACGACGCGACGCTCAATTGAGGGCACGGCATATCATTTTGGAACAATTAAGGATATCTCAGAACAGAAAGCTCGGAAAGAAGAAATCAAGCGACAGAACGAGCGGCTCGAAAACTTCGCGAGCGTCGTTTCTCATGACCTGCGAAATCCATTAAATGTTGCTCAGGGATATCTCGATCTACTACAGGATGATATCGACCGAGATGAGCTACACCTCGTTGAGAATGCGCTTGATCGAATGAATGTGTTGATTACTGAGCTTTTGGGACTCGCACGGAGTGGGAAAGTGAGTGAGACGACGCCGTCTTCGATACGAGCTATTGCAGAGCGAGCATGGCAAAACGTAGATACCAAACAGGCAACCCTACACACACCCGAGTCGGACCCACATATACTGGCTAACGAGCCTCGCTTACAGCAACTCTTTGAAAATCTCATGCGGAATGCAATTGAACATGCTGGAGCAGAGGTTGACGTAACTCTCGATATCACCCAAGATGGATTCTACGTTGCCGATAATGGGCCTGGTATCTCACCAACCAAGCGCACCCGCGTGTTTGAGACAGGGTACACGACTGATGAGGACGGAATTGGGTTCGGGCTAAGTATCGTCCAACAGATTGTGACCGGACACAGGTGGGAGATACAGGTAACCGAGAGTTCCAGTGGTGGAGCACAGTTCGAAATCACGAGTGTCGACTTTGCTGACTGACTGCTTGCCAGTCTCCCATGGCTTCTTCAGGAGTGTCGAGTGTGATGATAGCGACAGGATTGTACTGTGACCCACAACCATTGCTGAAACCAGATATCTGTGAGTCGGGCCTGCGATTGTGATCTTGTTTGCTACATCAGTTGTCGGCTCTCTCTCGCGCCTGAGGGTCAAAGCACTCGCTTCGTGGGGCTTGCGATCACGTGTTATTCTTCACTAATATCCGCATAGAGCCGGGTCAATCCGCACTCTGGACAAACATAGCTGGTCGCATCATAACTCTCCTTGAGTCCAATCTTTCCCAAGATACCTTCACGGCTCTCATCAGAAACAAGCTGGATTGCATACCCTTGAGCACTGCGCGGTTCCATTTCTTCGGCAGTTACGTCGCAATCTGGACATCGTTGATTCATGTCTCCTGACACATTCCCGGCAATGTGGTCATCGTATTTAAATCGACATCTGGAGTTACTGATTCGTGAGACCAGACAGGCGTTTGAACCATCTGTCTCACCATCGGGATACTCAGTGCGGGACGATATTACGGGCACTGACAGTGACTGCCTGAGTGACCTCCTTTCAATAACCACATCAGTGGATTTTAGCCTGAGCCAGATGGCTGTTGATTTCAGAAAGCTACAAACTGCAAGGCATATCTAAATGCATGTTAGCTGATCATTTACTGATATCCGCGCACTCCTTAGAAAGGTCAAAAACCACGATTGGTCCGCTTCTCTCAGTGCTCTCGACACGTGGCCGCGGAGATCCACGGATGATTGAAGCAAATTGCATGTGTCCGATCGACTGAAAAGTATCTACCGAGTGCCAGCCAGTTCGACAGATCATGATATATAAGACTGTCCAAGGAGCGTTGGCGTCGGAAGAATTGCCAGCGTGTCGACCTCAATCGTAACGAGATTATCATCACATGCAACGCCTATATCATGCTGCGTAAATGCATTATTCGTGTCAACGACCGAGCGGAGATCTACTCTCCGTGGCTCAGCAGCAAAATTGACGACGACAATACGCTTCTGTGCGCCAGCATCTCGACCGAAGACAAGTATGTCTGTCGCCGCCTCAGTGTCATAGGCAACTCGCATGAGCTCAGCCTCGGGACCAAGGACATCTGAGCTGTGATAATATGAAATGAGTCGCTGATAGAAATTGAAGTGATCTGTCGGAAGCACTGACCAGTTCATGAACGCCCGCTTGTATGGATCAGACTCAATATCATCACACCGGTCAGGGTCGTCAGGATAAGCGGGCTGTCGACGTCGGCCATGTTCAGTGATACGCCGCTCTTGACCATAATAGATCATCGGGATACCGGGAAGAGTGAACGCAGCTGCTGCGGCGGCTCGCTGAGCGTGTGCTGGAGCTTCTCGATGACCTGTCGTTGCTTCATAGCCCAACCTAGCTTCGTCATGATTCTCCGTGGCGTTCAGCACGCGTGTATACCGCGGAAACCCGTCATGGCGACGAGCGGCAATAGCCTGGAGTAGATCCCTTGGTAGGCGCTCCCCTCGAGCGATGGCATGGGCAGTCTGTGTAAACCCTGTCGTGTCGAAGTGGCAATCGAACTCTGAGGCGGCGAACGCGGCTGTTCGTGGAATAGCCTCTCCGAGTAAAAAGAACTCGCTATTTATCGCGTGTACGCGCTCGCGAACCTCCGTCCAGAAGCTGTGTGGCACTCCCCATGCGATATCACAGCGGAATCCATCGACCCGCTCAGCCCAAAACTCAACGACTGCTAAAGCGTGCTCACGGAGGGCAATATTATCAAAATTGAGATTTGGCTGATATCTGACATCAAAGAAGCTTGTCTGTGCAGGGGCAGCGTCGTCAGAGGTTGCCCCTCTCTGACGATCAAACCAGTCAAAGTACTGTGAGTCAGTGTCCCACGATTCAATCGCTGGAAATGCGCCGGTCTCTTGTGGCGTTGGTCCGAGTTTCTCGATAGTATCTTGAAAGAATGGATGTGGCCACCCACAGTGGTTGATCACTAAATCGAAACACACCCGAATATTGTGCTCGTGGCAGTGGTCGACAAATGTCTCAAAGTCTGCCAACGTTCCTAAATCGTCAGCGATATCAAAATAGTCAGTCGCACTGTATCCATGTGGCCCACCTGGGGCTCGATCAACAGTCGGGCTCCACGCGGGGATGATCGGTGTCAACCACACCACATCCACACCCAAGGAATCTAGATATGTTACTCGGTCAGTGAGCGTTCCGAATGTCGTCTCACCTGGTGCACCTGCGAACGACCGTGTGAAAATTTCATATATAACTGCATCGTCAAGCCAGTCTGGCGGACGGTTCGGCAGTGACACTGTCTCAGATTCGGGGTCAAGGACAATCTGATCGCGGATCCCAACGCGCTGACCATCGAACGGAGCAGCATAGATGCTTGTAGGGCCGTCTAATGCTGCAGCGGGGATCTGCGCTGACGTCGATTCAATACTCATGTCTGTGGTTTCGAGCTCACTCGCATCGTGCGGAAGAAACTCAACGATGAGTTCCGATTCATGTGCGTGGCTGTTAGAAGAGATTGCTGGGTTGGACTCAATAATGAACGTTGCCGTTTCCGAGTCATAATGCCCCCTCAGGTTGATCCGTGGGAGTCCATCGGCGGCGTTTGATCGGTGAGTGGTGCCTGCCTTGGCACCTGCGGGCATCTCTCCATCGAATACCTGCAATGTCAGTTCATGCATACCGTCAGGAGCATGTAGCTGCATGATATACCGGCCTGGCTCATCAGGCTCAAATTCAGCGGTGTGGTGTAACCCGTGATCGTACCGCTCCCCATCATCATGTGCTGTCAGCGCATGTTTAATCGTAGCTGAACTATTGGGTGGTCGAGCTGATAGGCGCCAGCTAAACGCATCCCTGTGATAGTTTTCTGGGTTTCGCTCGGGCTTGCCTGCAATTGTTGGAGCAAGGTTGTCTCGATCAAATCCATGTGCCATATCGACGAAAATCGGGTCAGCAATACGCTCGCCTACTTGGAGAAACCGTGGTGGACCAGGGTGATGACTATGAGATGGTGTTTGGCGTGCCATCGACTGCCAGAGGGGAGACCTCAGTATAATAGTTTGGACTCATGCCTCTGTGGAGATGATACACTGACCTGTGAAAGAATACATCACCATTTCTCCATCGAACCCATGCCAGTCATTGACGCTAATAGACACTCAGAAGCAAATCACTCATGTGGTGTATACTGGAATGAGCTATCTGCAATGCGACATCCGGTTCTCATAATTTATTTTGATCCGGCCTCGTAGATCTGTGCTGTCATCGTTCCGTTATGATTGGAATGCTCAATTTTACCAGATGGGTTATATACCTAAGAGCGTGTGAACTGAGAGACTCGCTCTCTTCTTAGAGAGATTTGTTCTCCCTCAACTACGAAGCGGTTGGTCTGGCATTTGTTTTGAGCGGGACTCCGGTATTCTTGATAGAGTCTCAGTAGTACCCAGAGCCTGAATCGTCTTCTTCACTTGGGCTCTTACCGGTCAGTCCAGATGTCCCACCACTTGCTGTGTCTTGTGAGACAAGCACACCAAACGCCGTATCGGCCGGGTCGTCGTCCGGGGTAAGATAGCCACCAGCAAAGGCAGTGTATGTTTCTCCCTCTGCAAGTGTCACGTCTACTGTTTGGACTATGTCGCCGGTATTACTCATTCCCATCATATCGTCGCGGATATTAAGCGTATACTCACCTGCAGGGACTGTTGTATAGCCAGACTCACCGTATGCCACTCCGTCAAAGAGTGTATTCATCGTTGAATCAACCGTGACGTCGACTGACGACGCATCGGGTGATAGATGAACAACTCGAATTCGGGTAGAATTATCTTGAACCTCCGAGTTGTCATCCCGAAGAGCAAGGAGTTGGAATGGTTCATCAGCAGCGTCACCAACTTCTCCGCTCGCTGCAATCGTATAGTCGGTCTCTGCTTCGATAGACACTGACCTTTCGGTGACAGTCGTCCCGGCGTCATCGGCCAAGGTGATCTGAATCTGCCGTTCACCCACTGGTGCCTCCAGGTATTCACTGACTGCTCCGAAGCCAACATCCTCAAGAATTGCATTCCCGTCAAGAGAGACGTTGACGTTCGGCGCGTTTGGCGAAAGGTGTGCTACCCGGAGATTCGTAGTCGTGCTGGTCGTTGCAGTCAAGAAGCCTGATGTCGCGCCCGCCGCAGTATCCTGTGAGACCAGTAGGCCAAATGCGGAATCTGATGGGTCATCATCTGTTGAGAGATATCCGCCCGCAAATGCAGTGTATGCCTCTTCACCCCTGAGAGTGACGTCAAATTCTGCGACCACATCACCATCGTTGCTCATTGAGTCGCCGCGTACCTGTAGCGTGTAGTCGCCTGCTGGGACGGTGACATTAGCGGAGTCGCCATACGTAACACCGTCATAGAGCACGTCACCGTTAGAAGCAAGCGTCACATCGACTGCTGGTGCATCAGGGGACACATGGACAAGCCGCACTCGCGCCATGTTTGAGCCAGGGGTCGAGTTACTCCCTTCCAGTGTGAGCAGTTCAAACGGTTCATCTGCACCCTCACTAATCTCCCCACGTGCAGTGACTGTATAATTAGTCTCCGCTTCGGTGGGGACTGTGCCTTCGAAAACAGTCGTCTCATCGTTACCGGTAGTCGTGATCCGGACCTGCTGTTCACCTGCAGGAGACCCGACATATTCGCTCACAGTTCCAAAGCTGACGTCCTCAAAAATGACGCTCCCATTGACCGAGACATCGACGTTCGGTGCGTCTGGCGAAAGATGGGCTATCCGGATATTTGCCATCCCAGATTCGTCTTCACCCATCTGTGTTGAGGTCTCCATCGTGCTTGGGGTATCTGTTGCGCTGTCCTCTGTCGGGGTTGGAGTGGTCCCACTCTGCCCACTACACCCAGCAAGAGCCGCTGATCCAGCGCCAACGCCAGTGAGAATACGTCGTCGTGTGAGTTTCTTCTCTTCCGACATTTCTATGAGTGTTAGCGGTTCTACACCCATGATAGCGTCGGTTATGATTGTCAACGAAAGCATCATGACGTTTGCTATCCGATGAATCCAGTGAATCGCCTTAGGGTCACTGAGAGCCACACTTACTCGTCGTCATAGAAACTGAACTCCGCAGTTTCCATTTTCGTCCGACCCCGAAACACTCAGGTCGTTTCTTCCGTGGGCCGCCTCGGTGTCAGATAAACTGCGTCGAGAATCGGAGCGTTCGTTATCACCGCACAGGTCTCTGTCTGACACTGAATAGTCGCCCTATTCGTTGATAGATGTATACAGTGTGTCTTTTGATCGTTGGACGTGACTGTGTTGGTATCAGCGTCATATGCAGGTGGTTTTGTCGTTGTCCAGGTCGTGGTTTAGTTTAGACGTGTCTGAGTCTTCACAGAGAGCGTTCAGTTATGTTAGTGCCCTCGTCGAAGCACTGTGAGGAGGGTGGCTGAAACATACTTGACCGTGTGGCCAGTTAGAATAATATATGGAACGTTTAGACACTGATACCGCTGCGGATCCAACAGCACTCAGTAATGCACTTCCACCTGCTTCCGGGAAGTGGAAGCGATATGAGCATACGGGCGGAATCATTGAGTATCGACTGCCAGACCCAGACGGGATGTGTGCTGTTGCGAAGGTTACTGCTCGGCCTGCTTATTTAACCGACGCAGCAGTACAAATCAAGCCAACACGAGGATGCTCGGGTGGAGAGACTGTTCAGTTTGAAACGATTGAAGCAGCAGCAACAGAAGTCCAAGCAGAGTTAGATACTGTGAGTGAGCGCATTGACTCAGCGTCAAATGAATCATATCCCTGATTCGGTGCTGAGCGCCATCGATCAATTTGGTGCTGATCTATTGACGCGTGATACAGAGCCCCTCAATCAGCAACTTCGTAATGACTTACGAGTCCGAATTTCATTGAACTCATCCGCAGGTCAGGCACGTATTGAGTACTCCATCTCACACACTCAATCACACGCACATCTTCGGGCATATGGTTCATACGTTGAGACGATTGTTGATGCTATCGAGAAAAGGTTACAATCGTGGGGTATCGATCCGCCATTACAGTACGAATTCGTTGGATCACATAACAACATTCATACGTATTCCGGAGACGCACCAATTAGATGAAATAATCGTAACATCGATAGAGGGCGTCTACGACACGAGTGTATGAACTCATTGATGCAGTATACAGCGCTCGACATCAGCGGGCAGTTCCTTGTAGGCGGTGTTGCTGCCGGCGTGGCCACACTGGTAATGGACCGGGTAATGATGCAACTACCAGAGGGTGAGACTCCCCCACGGGTGGCTGCTGGCGTACTAACCAACAAGACACCGGCGGCAGCATCATCCCGACTGGCAATTTTTATTCACTACATTGCTGCCATTTTGACTGGGCCATTGTTTGTCTGGCTACGACTAAGTAGTGAGGCGATTGTTGGGCCGACGCCAGTACATATCTTACTCGCGATAGCCGCGCTCTACACTGGGATGGTTGGATTCTTTATTGGTATCGTCCTCCCACGAGCGGATATCGCATCGGAGAGAGTGCACAGCATCCGTCGTGATTGGGCTATCTCAGCAACGAGTTATGTCGTGGTCACTGTCGTTATTGTGTGGACAGCCCTGCCAAACTGAGTAGATCTCAGACGACCACCGCCTGAAACACGTGAGCACTTCCAATGTATCCTATGTCGAAATTGGCGTCTCAGTCAGTGTCGTATTCCCAACTGATTCATTTCCTGTGACAGTGGTCTCAGTATTTGCATCAGGAGGGAGAAGGAATTCCAGTAGGCTTGAAATGAATACTTGATTATCAACATCATACAGTTCGGATGGACGGATGAAATCAGAGTCTGCAACGACGACGACGTTCTTGTTCCTCATCGCAGTGATATACTCGCCCTCTCGTCTGGTCTCGAGCGTCTTTGTGCCTTCGGCTGCCTCAAAGAGAGGCCGTGCTTCGCTTTGAGACGTCGATAGCAGATACCCACCGGAATCGAAAGTTATCCTTTCAGCACCGGACGTCAGGCTTCCACCCGCTGTTGGTTCGGCATAGATTGATTTGAAGTTATTATCCATTGCGTCATCATCTGCATTATAGAGTACTTCTGGTCCAACTATGATGCCATACTGTGTGGTAAGCTTATCAGCACCGAATGATACAAGCGAAGTTGAGCTGCCGAAGAGACTCTGAGAAGTGACTGCTGGCTGGGTCGGCTCAGCTAAGACGACTACACGGCCACCATCAGCAGTGAATGACTGTATCGTGTTTCGCTCAGAGTCAGCAAAAGAGCTTGTCGGCTGGACGATCAGATAGCCCTCTTTGTCTGCGAGTTGCTCTTGTAGGGTATCACCGCCCGTGTCGTACGTTACAGTATGACCAGCTTCCTGGAGCGCTGTTTCGATTGGTTCAAGCTTGGCCCTTGAGATTTGATTATCATGGCGAAGGTCGATCAAGATGTCTCCTCCCTCAAGCTCAGATGAAACGCTAATATCACCCTCTTCAGGATCCCCTGGGAACTGTAGATTGTCTGGTTGAAACTGTTGTGGGCTCTGCCCAACAATCGATTCACCATCAGGTGTGGAAGATGACGTCCCGACGATTCCGACGGCAGCGATGATACCGACAAAGACTGCTAAGAGGATAATAAATACAGCAAGAGGTTTGATAAATTGATTACTCATCCGAGTTCACCCCCACAGTCGCATTTGTGTCTGCAGGGACTCCCCATACAGCGTAGTATCGCACAGGTCGAACGAACTCTGGATTTTCAGCCTGTGGGTTCACTGTCGCGGTATCACTACCGACCGTTTCACCATCCTCATTTAGGACGAGAATATTTACTTCTGCGGGTGATGAACTCTTATAATACACATTATATTGATCCTCGGAAATGTCTTCACTCAGATTCGCTGCCCTCTGAATAGCGAAATTCAGATCACCGATATTATCGGCAAATCCATTCTCGACAGCTCTCGGTCCCAAGAATGTATTTCCATTAGCCACTTGCTCGCGAGAGATATCTAACTCTTCACCTCGATGAATCATAATCGTATCAACGAATGCCTTTTGAAGAAGCTCTAGTTGATTGCGAATTCCATCTTTACTAATCTGCGCTTTATCTGGCCCAGAACGAATGAATACCTCACGTTGGGTCTCAACATTTTCGACAGCACTCAATGGCGCCTGTACGATTACCCCAATACTCCCAACCGTTGAACTGGACTTAACGATAATTTCATCCGCAGGGGCAATCCCATAATATCCGCCCGAAGCGGCTGTGCCTTCAACGTAAGCGACAACAGGCATCTCACTTGCAGTTCGGTTGACAGCCATGTAGAATTCCTCACTCGAATCGACAGGCCCGCCTGGGCTATCGATACGAAGCACGACTGCATCAACGGAACTGTTTCGTCGAACGTCCCGCATTGCTTCTGCTGCTGCAGCAACGTTTGCATCAGTTGTTCCACCACGGAATGTAATAACTGCAACGCTCGGCTCATCCGAGCCTGAGTCTGAGACAGTATCTAACACCACCGGCGCTACAGCGGCTGCAGCGACCAATGCTGCGGTGACAACCACCACGTATACAGCCGCTTGTGTCGTCCGGTTGCGTTGTTCCGACATACAAAGTAGACGAGAAGCAGCAGTATAAACCTTGGTCGTATAGGCTCAAACGGGACATATTCGCTCCACAAATGTGGCGCTATAAGAGGCTCAAGCGCGTTTTAACATACAAATGCAGCTATCGACATACCAAGGAGTTGTCTGGGATCTTGATGGAACGCTCGTACACCTAGACGTTGACTGGGATGATGTCGCTCAAGCGGTGGCAGAGCGGTTCGAGCGGGAAGGTATCGGTGTTGACTCGTATCAGTTGTGGGATATGCTTACACTCGCATCAGAGTACGATATCCGACAGGACATTGAGTCGATTATTTCAGCATACGAGCGGGAGGGGGCTCACTCTGCGACACTCGCCCCGGGTGCCGCCTACGTTGGGAACGCAACAGTGGAGGGAGTCTGCTCGCTCAATAGTGAGTCAGCCTGTCGAGTCGCGCTTGAGAAACATGCACTAAAAGGGTCTATCCAGAGTATTATCGGCCGTGATACTGTCGCGGCGCACAAGCCGGACCCACTTCCGTTGAAACGATCAGCAAGGAATCTTGATATCGATATGGAGTCAATTATCTTCATTGGTGACTCAATAACAGATAAACAGACCGCGGAGGCTGCTGGAATGGACTTTGCATATCTCACCGAGATAGAGGGCTCACAGCAATGAGTTACTCAGTAAGGTACTATTGTCCACACTGTGGCCAAGTGTTCGAAATAGAGCGAGCAGGGTACTTAGCAGACAAATCTGTCACCCCGTATCCACTCATTGGATGGGAGTATGTGTCCCCGGGTGATTCGTTTGAGTCTGCTGATGGGATCCAACTCGTATGTGGGAACTCCTCCACTGATAAACTGAGTTGGACAGAGATGGTGATGACTGCAGATGACATTGAGTCACCTGAAATAGACAGCCCGTGTGGAAAGAAATTTTATCTTTCATTCGTTCGATTTGAGGATGGCGTTGAAGTTGAGCCACGACCTGACCCTGAAACGGTTGAGTTATCAGATAGCCAACCTAGTCCAGACCGCTCACAGAATCCGGGTCCGGGCGGGCCATTTGGGTTCTAAGATCAAGGGAGTGTAATATCGATTGAAGCTGTCTCTGCTGCTGCTTTGACAGTGTTCCACAGCAGCATTGCTCGCGTCATCGGCCCCACACCACCAGGAACGGGAGTGATTGCCTGTGCTTTCTTTGCAGCAGACTCGTACTCGACGTCACCAACAAGTGTGGATCCATCCTCAGTCTCTATTCGATTGATTCCGACATCAACAACAGTGACGCCCGGAGAGAGCATCGATCCATCCACCATCTCTGGGACGCCGGCCGCAGCGATGACAATATCTGCTGCACGTGTTTTCTCTGCAAGCGAGTCCGTTCGCGAATGACAGATCGTGACAGTTGCGTTCCCTGTGCCGTTTTTTTGCATCAAGAGGTTTGCCATCGGCTTTCCAACGATATTCGACCGCCCGACGACGACTGCATCAGCGCCTTCTGTCTCTACTGCGGCATCAGCGAGGAGTTTCTGTATTCCATGCGGGGTGCAAGGTTTGAACCGTGGATTACCGGCCACGAGTCGACCAACATTTTCTGGGTGAAAGCCATCAACATCTTTCTCTGGAGTGATATGGCGAAGTACATCGCGCTCATCAACGTGCGATGGAAGTGGCATCTGCACCAAAATACCATCAACCGCCTCATCAGCATTCAACTCATCAACAATATCAAACAACTCTGCTTCCTTGCTGTCAGGATCGAGTTTGATGTCACGTGTCTCAATGCCCACCTCCTCACAGTCGCCATGCTTCATTGAGACGTACGTTTGACTGGCTGGGTCGTTATTCATCAATACAGTTGCCAACGTTGGAGTAACGCCAGCATCTCCAAGTTGAGAGACACAATCAATCAAACTCTTACGAATGTCCGCAGCCACTGCCTCACCGTCAATTATATTGGTCACATACACCGATGCATATCAATCGACTTCAAACGCGTTGATTTGGCCTGTCTGTCTCAGATGGATGTCGTCGTGAGACCACAATAGATGTGATTTCAGACAGATTGTGGGGATTTACTGATAAAGAGTGTACTCGTTCGTGAGTTCGTCTACACGCTCTGAGACATCAGTTATGACTGCCTGGTCGTCATAATTCCTGACAATATCAATGATGAGTTCACCAACTTCTCGGGTCGCTGCTTCATTGAAACCCCGCGTCGTGAGTGCAGCGGTTCCAAGTCGGATACCACTTGGTTCAAATGGTGAACGGGTTTCACCCGGCACTGTATTTGCATTCATAATGATTCCCGTTGATTCGAGCGCTGCTTCAACGTCTTTTCCAGTCGTATCTGGGTGTGATGGGCGCAGGTCAACCAAGACAAGATGATTATCAGTTCCACCAGAAACGACTGCGAGACCAGCGTCGCTGAGCGTGTCTGCGAGCGCCTCGGCGTTTGCCACAGTCTGAGCAGCGTACTGCTCAAAGTCATCACTTAAGGCTTCTTTGAATCCGACAGCCTTCCCTGCAATATTGTGCATCAGCGGACCGCCCTGCGCCCCTGGGAACACAGAGTTATCGATATCTGAGGCATGCTCAGATTGTGTCATGATGATTCCTCCACGGCCTGACCGGATAGTCTTGTGAGTTGACCCAGTGACAAAGTCAGCAACACCGACAGGCGACTGGTGCACGCCTGCAGCGACGAGACCAGTGATATGTGCGATATCAGCAAGATGATATGCATTGGCAGCGTCTGCTGCAAGCTGGATGCGTTCGAAATCAACCTCGCGCGGATAGGCAGAGTATCCCGAGACGATGATATCTGGGTCGAACGTCTCAGCTTTGTCTCGAAGCCCATCATAATCGATATAGCCCGTTTCTTGATTCACCTCGTACTGTTCAACTGTATAGGTTTGGCCTGTAAAATTCGCCGGATGACCATGACTCAGGTGCCCGCCATGTGTCAAGTCTAGTGACAAAATTTTGTCGCCTGGCTCCAGTATCGACAGATACACAGCCATGTTTGCTTGGGTTCCTGAGTGTGGTTGGACATTGATGTGTTCGGCCCCCCAGAGTTTCTTTGCTCGTTCTATCGCCAGTTCTTCGATATCATCAGCATATTCACACCCTGCATAATACCGCGAACCAGGGTAGCCCTCTGCATACTTGTTAGTTAATGCACTTCCCTGCGCTTCAAGAACTGCCTCACTCACGTGATTCTCACTTGCAATCATCGCCAGCGTATTTTCTTGCCGCGCTCGCTCACCAGCAAGCGCATCAGCGACGGCTGGGTCGGTTTCTCGGATGTGATTTCGCTCCATATCACAATCCAGTGCGTAGTTCCAATAAGTGTGTTCACTCTCTCATCTGCAGCGCACAGATCACTCGATGAAACTCATCCATCATGTTGAAGAACACAATGTTTCATATGTATGTAATGTCTTCTGCGAGCGCGATCCTGCCTACGACAATCTTGCTGGGCCAGTGTGGTGGCACGTCGATACGCCTGCACGGGCGGAGCTTTCAGTTCCCGGTGAGTTAATGTTAAATAAGGAGTTTTGTATTAAATATGATATGACGGTGACCTCGAATGTGCTCGGAGGGGACGTTGAGCACATTCTATCAGCTGCTTTACAGGATGTCTCTGGAGAAGTGTATTTACTCAATCCCACAGCTAGCATATTAGCAGGTTTGTTCAGAAGTGAGCACGTCTCAGCTGATCTCCCAGATCAATTTCACATGCGCGTCGTTGCGACAGAGTCACGACTCAAAACGATTACCGATCCATTCTTGATTGCTAGTATGACTGCTGACCTGATCGAAACAGATCTGCTCACACTACGGTCTGTAGACAGCCTCGCTCAGCGGGCAATTATTATCACGCCAGTTCATTTAATCTCAGTCGTTCAGATTGATGAGCAGGTGATAGGGCTCACAGCCGTAGAGAGAGAATGTGTCGAATCGGCCAATGCGTCTGCTCGGTCAGTGTTCGAAGCAGGCGAGGCATTCAGCCTTCGTACGCCGCCACTGTCAAAAGTACAACAGACATTAAAATCAGAAATTGGTGAGGGAGTGAGCGAAGAGTTCAGGAGCGTCATTCAGACACTCCAACATACCAATAAGATGAGCAACCGCCTCGATGGGGTGACACTTAGTTTGTTGGTCGCAGCACGACATAATGTCCTGTTGTACGAAATCTCAAAATGGGGCGAGGATGTCGGAGTAGCCTCAAAGGCAACGTTCTCTCGGACGAAGTCAGAGCTTGAGAATAAAGGGTTAATCTCAACAGAGAAGGTGCCAATCGAAGTGGGTAGACCGCGGTTACGACTCCAAGTGGCTGCGGAATCAGTCGCAGAAGCTGACCCAGAGGAACTCGCAGAAAACGCCTACGCTCTATTGAATAATTAGCAGACAGTAAGAATCATGCGGGTTTTTGAATGCCGACGATGGAGGTACCGGCATGAATCACGCTCTCATCCAGTACGGCAAGAGCCCGGCGATCAAAGTGGCAACCAAAGCGCTCACCGATCTAAATCTCACACTCGTCGAAAACGAGATGGACGCAGATGTAGCGATAGGGACCAGAACAGTCAATGATTATCCGTCAGCTATTGATAAATGCAAACTACCGAGTGTTCTCATCGAGCGTGGAGGGGTAGGGGCACACTCCATTTCGGATGTGGATGCTGCGGTCTCGGTCTTTCCAACATTGAGTGTTCGAAGTAGTGACCTGCGGGCGCGTGTTGGGGCGTCAGAGTCAGAGTCAGAGTCCAACACGAAGGAATCTAACACGTCGGGCACGAGCACCAGCGTAGAGTATGTTGCTGGGGCAATTGCTGGACAGCGGTTGAGGGCCTTACTCGAGGACCCCAACTCAGGGAGCGTCGTTATCGAGATCGCCCAGACGGATATTCGACAGCCGCGGGTGATATTACCGACTCCTGATGGGCCACTAGGATTCGAGAACGTCAGTTTCGAACATCGGTCAACCTCGCTTGATGAGACACTGACACGCGCCGAGCAAGCTGTCGATCCCCGGATTGGGATTATCTCACAGGTCGGTGAACGCGAGTCATATCCGGCTCCATACTACCTGGCACGGGTGAGAGAAAATCGGTCTTTCAGCGCGGTACGGGCGCCTGAGTTTGCTGGTGGAGTCGATATGAACTGGGACGTCGCTTTTATGAAAGCAACCGGTGAAGCTTTTGAACGGTACTGTGCAGGGACTTATACGCACGATTCTTTCACCACCGCACCAGCCACAACACAACGAAACCCAGTCAGTCCATCTCAGTTTGTCACTCCCAGCAACACAACACCACCAAAGAAGTCAGACCCGATCCCATGGATCGAGGGGCGTGACCTCTATCAAGGAACGATTGCTTCACTTCCTGCAGAATTCGTGTTTCATCCACCACCCCGTGAGCGCTTGCGGCCAGCGATTACAACAGGATTAGGCGTGGGGACATCACCAGTAGAGGCGGCACTCTCTGGTGTATGTGAGGTGGTTGAGCGCGATGCAGCGATGATATCGTGGTATTCGACATACGACCCGCTGGGTCTCAACATCACGAGTGATGATACCTTTGAAGCACTTCGTAATCGTGCCAATAGCCTCGGACTGAGTGTGCAGCCACTCTTACTTACACAGGATATCGATATTCCTGTGGTTGCGGTCGCCCTATATAGAGAGGAGACGTGGCCACATTTTGCGGTCGGATCTAACGCTGCAGTTAATGCTATCGCTGCGGCGAATGGAGCACTTGCGGAGGCACTGCAAAATTGGATGGAACTGCGGTCGATGGGATCAGATGAGGCTGAGAATGCAAGTGGGGCTATCGGACAATTTGCCTCTTTTCCTGAGCCAGCTCACGAATTTATTGATGTTGAACATACTGTTCCAATACACACGGTTGGCAGTTCGACCGAACTAGATAAACAGGAGTCACTAGCGAATATTTGTGAACAGATAACCGCAGCAGGGATGAGCGTGTATGCCGCCCGAATTACAACTGCAGATGTCAGTCAACTTGGCTTCGAAGCGTTGCGGGTTTTGATTCCATCCTCACAACCGTTGTTCCAAGACACGACTTTCTTTGGGAAACGTGCGGAGGAAGTTCCGAAGTCACTCGGGTTTGAGCCTCACCTCGATCGTGTGTTCCACCCCTATCCATGATTTCGTGATCTATAGACATTGAGCTACTCATTTCGATGAGGAGGCACAATCGTTTCACACACCGAAAGTTGCACGGATCACATCACGTGTTCCTGGTCCCAAGCCAACTGCTAATACAGCGATGAGTAGTAAGATCGTATATCGGGGGCTCTCTTCGAAGATATCCGGCTCAAACACCCATATGACAAATGTTGCAGCGACCAGTTTGATAATCAAAAACGGCCACGTGTCGCCGGTGAGTGAGATAATTGATGCTGGAAAAATAGCTCCTGTTAGATCGACGACGAACTGATTAACTGGATGTTTTGGAACAAGGTTTGGCCCAGCTTGCAATGCAGGCATCCAATCAAGTCCAACGACGTTGGCGACACCATCCACCGCATGTCCCCAGAGAATAACAAATCCTAATTGCTCTGTTCCATCGTTGATAAATGGTGCTGCCTGCTGAATGCAGACCCATGTTATTCCCGCAGCCAGGGTCGCTCCAATTGCCACGACTCCCATGACTTGCGGGTAGAATTCGACCCCCTGAGAGCCGACCACCGATAAATAAAACAGATATCCAACTGTAGGGGTCAGAATAGTCCACCCAAGGGCAAAGAGCATTCTTTCATACTGCTGGATAAAGTCGAATCGTGCAGCAGTCACCGCGAGGATGACGCAGACGAGGGTGATAATAAACACAGTAAAGTAAATAACCGGGCTGATGAGTAGCGTATTGAGTGGATAGCTGATCAGTGCCTCGCTGGTCATGACAGTATCGTTTGCATCTTCAACGACCCGCAACGCGCCGCCAAAGAAGATGAACGGAATGAGTGCATAGAATAGTCGAGATTCGGTTCCAATCTGAAGTCGCTGCAACAGGAATATCACTCCGACGAGCGACGTAATGAGTATGATCATATACCCAATCTCCGAGACGAGTGTATACCCTGGGAAGGCGACGGGTTCGGCGGCCGCAGCACACGCCGATGCACTGTTGAGATATTCAACAGTCTGACCTGGGCGAATCGCACAGAAGGCTGAATTCGCATCAGCTTGAACAGGTCCCCAAAAGTAATGCCAGATAAAGCTATCATATACGGTCTCAGGAGCGAGTATCGACCCACCAATAAGGAGAGCAAGAGCAGTTAAGACGCCCCCAGCCCAGATATTTTCAGCCGAGTAGCCAGTGCGGTCGACATATGCTGACATACTCGGTAGAGTGGTATCGTTAAATTTGAGGATTGCGGTCTCCCATCATGTCGAGTGAGTCGGGCGAATATTTTGTGCTGCTGTAAGCGTCTCGGCATGGAGATACCCGTTCGATGCCACCAACCCGTCCGAGTCGTGCTGCCAATGGTCACCTGATACGTCGGTAACACGCCCGCCTGCTGCGCGAACTAATGCAACTCCAGCGAGGGTGTCCCAGGGATTTGCCTGAAGATTCGTAATGGCTCCATCTATAATTCCGGCCGCGACACCTGCAAGCGTCGCCTGAGCGGAGCCGATCCGACGCAGGTCTCCGAAGCGGTCCAAGATAGCTTGGCAGGCACGGCCGTACTGTTTCCGCGAGTCGAAGTCCCACCACAGTGTTGGCGCAACAATACCAGCAGCAGGATCAGTCTTTTCAGAGACATTGATCTGTTCACCATTTCGATATGCGGTTTCAGTATCGGTCCAGTATTCATCGCCCAACTCTGGGAGATTGACAACACCAACAGTTGGTTCCGCATCGGTCACTGCAGCGACTGCTGTCGCCCACACCTGGGTTCCACGAACGTAATTATTTGTGCCGTCGATGGGGTCAATCACCCATGTTTCACCCCGTGAGGGGACTGTTTTCAATACATCTTCCTCTTCACCGACGATTGTTTCCTCGGGATATGTCGACTTGATTGAATTAATCACCGCTCGCTGTGCGTCACGATCTGCTATCGTGACAACGTCGGTTTTGCCGGTTTTGTGTTCGACTGAGAGTGTCGTGCGAAAATGACCGCTTGCAACATCTGCTCCAGCGCGTGCACCCTCCCGTGCGACATCAATTCTCCGCGGTGTACTCATTAGTTATGTATCTACTAATGAATCTGATAAGACTGCTCATTTAACATCTACAGGCTTCCTGAGGAATCAAGGCCGAGCGAGCCGGCACAAGGGAGAGACAGCCCTACACCAAACTCTCAGTAATTGCACTCCTCACGATGAATCGTGACGAATGCTATTAGAGTGGCCTCGGACGGCATAATAACCACTCAGACGCAAATGATACCGTCGCTACTGAGTGGGGCCAACGGCAGTCCGAATGTCTGTGGAGACTGGTGTCACCGTGAGCAGGCATCAGCGACACGAACTGCTGACAGACGCCGTCGTCGAAGCAGACAGTCCGAACTGAGAGGGTGGAAGCCCCTCCTCAAGGAGAGCGAAGTCAGGCGGGTCGGGGCAGTTTACCGCTTGTGTTGATGATCATATTTACTCGCGAGATACGCTGAAGCAGTTCGCTCTCTGAGTGAACTGATTGTCTATGGCTTTGTATGTCAACTCTCTGGGAGTACGTGGTTCGAAAGATGGACTCGAAGTCATGGCGAAACCCGACGATTTCCGTTCGATGATGAGGCACCCGCCTTGCTTCCTGTAGAGCTGTGACCTGTCTGTGGTGGTTCACATCGGTTGTGGGCGAGAATAGCATGCTGTTTAGGTTATGGCTGATTGACCTCCTCCCGCGCCTGAAGACGCGGGAATCCCGCCACGGGATTTCAGG
>ERZ1034569.18-NODE-18-length-52048-cov-12.318735_pt1 | contig 52048 bp, 44 predicted proteins | sample MGYA00520706_ERZ1034569 | MGnify/ENA primary metagenome ERZ1034569 (study PRJEB33760, sample SAMEA4777722) | hypersaline lake metagenome | biome: hypersaline environment; feature: brines | place: Spain | collected 2014-08 | depth 0 m ...
CGTCGTGGACACCCCGGACCGACGCCTGCGTGACGGTGTGACCCAGTTCGGGCGAGCGGGCCTCCTCGGAGTACTGCCGGCGGTAGGCGTTCTCGAAGGTCTCGAGTAGCTCCTCGAGTTTCTCGGTGGTGTCGACCCGGCTGACCGGCGACTCGATGTCGAGGGCGTTCAGCTGGCCCTGGTACTGGCCGAGGATGTTGTACTGGAACTCGATGTCCTCGCGTCCAACCTCGCTGTTGGTGAACTCCGCGACGACCTTCTCCTCGAGACTCTGCCAGATCTCGGTTAGCTGTTCGCCGGCGGTTGCCGCCGCCTCCGACCGCGGCACGTCAGCGTCGATGTCGATGTTCGTTGTCTGGTCGTAGCGGTACTCGAAGTCGGCGGCCCCACAGCCAAACGCCGAGAACGCGGCCGCCCACTCTGGGACGAGCACCTCCTCGAAGCCGAGATTGCTCGTGTAACCGGCCGTGTGAACCGGGCCGCCGCCGCCGTATGAGATACACCTGAAGTTCGACGGGGCGTACCCCTCACCGGTCACGACGGATTCGAGGTCGTTCCGGAGCTTGTTCTCGAGGATATCGACGACACCCTGTGCGGCCTCGTAGACCCCCATTCCGAGCGGGTCGGCCACCTGCTCGCGGATCTCCGACTCCGCAACATCCCGGTCGATCGGCATATCCCCGCCCAGGAAGTTCTCGGGGTCGATCCAGCCCAGCGCCACGTGACAGTCTGTTACTGTCACCGTCTCTACGTCGGTCTCGACCGCGCTGACACCGACCTCGTCACCGGCGCTCTCGGGGCCGAGCTCTATCTTGTCGAACGTGGGGTTGACCCGGACGTAACTGCCGGTTCCCGCGCCGACACTCTCCATGTTGACCATCGGCAGCGACAGCAGTAGTCGAGCCATCTCCGGGTTGTAGTCGATATCCCAGTCGTTGTTGATGATGATCCCCATGTCGAAGCTGGTCCCGCCGATATCGGTACAGACCAGGTTCTCGTAGCCCAGCTTTCGCCCAAAGTAGTTCGCCCCGATGAGGCCACCGATCGGGCCAGAGACGAGCGTTCGCGCGAGCTCGTTCGCGTGGATGTCGACCGTGCCGCCGTGGCTGGCCATCACCCGTACGCCAACGTTACCGCCGTTTTCATCGACAGCGTCTTGAACGTTTGTCAGCTGCCTGCGCGACGGCTCCGCGGCAAACGCCTCCGCAGCCAGTGTGTTCAACCGAGGGAGCTCCTTCAACGTCGGGTAGTACTCGCTTGAGAGCATCACCGTTGTGTCGGCGTCACGCTCGTCGATCTGCTCTCGTGCGACCTCCTTTGCTCGTTGCTCGTGGTCGGCGTTCTGGTAGGAGTGAAGAAACATCACGGCGATGTGGTCGACACCTCTGTCGAGCAGTTCGTCGACTGACTCGCGGATGTCCTCCTCGTAGATCGGGACCAGCTCGTTTCCCTTCACATCGATGCGCTCGCGAACCCCCCGTATCTGGTCGCGCGGGATGAGTGGTTCGGGGTGTTTGTGTGTGTTGACGTGCAATCGGTCCGAGTACGAAAAGCCGGTGTAGGACTGGCGACCCCGGCCCATCCGGAGTGTGTCCTCCATCCCGCCGGTGGTGAGGATGCCCACCTCCACCTCGCTCTCGCGCTCCACCAGCCGGTTGAGCATCGCTGTGCCCGAGTACACCGTCGACAGGAGATCCGGGAACCCGTCGTCGACACTGAGCTCCCAGTCCTCCAGGGCATCCTGCGAGGAGTTGAGAAAACCCCGGGACTCGTCGTCAGGTGTGGTCTTTGCCTTTCCGACAGTAAACTTTCCGTCCCTGTCGATGAGGAACGTGTCGGTCATCGTTCCGCCGGCGTCGATTGACAGTATCTCTGCGCTGTGGTCTGTCGGGTTCTCCTCCGAGCTTGCCATTGTGAGTGTGTCACTGTGTACCTAGTTAGTCATTCGCACGAACTTCGGTGACCAGCCACGACAGCCCGGAACTGTGGTGTACAGGCCATGTTAGACCATGATAGACCGTGACATTTGTTCCGGGGTTATACCAACCGGGGTTCCACTCCGGTCACTCCGGTCAGTCGGTGTCGTGGCGATAGCTGTCGGACTGTGTCCCGGCCGCGGTCACCGGAGACTGGAGTGGCACAGAGCAGCGTTCAAGAGTCCGGAACCCTTCGTACAGATACAGCGATGGCGGACACAGACGACACCGACACCGGGGGGGCGACGGGCCCGCTTGCCTCGGAGATACCAGCACCCGGGGCGGTCAGCCTTGGCGACGACACCACCGGGTACGTTGTCTGGCACCGCAAACATCTCCGTACCGACGACCACCTGGCGCTGACGCGGGCAGTCGCCGACGGTGACGTTGTCTGTCCGCTGTTCGTCTTCGACCCGAGTTTCTACGGGGATGGGGGGTTGGCGTGTGATGCCCGGCTCCGATTTCTCCACGAGGCGGTCGCGAGTCTCGACAGGCTGTACGCGACGGTGCCGGTCCGGACAGTTACCAGACAGACGCCGGACTCCCGAGACCGGTTGGACGGGACGGGTCTGCTCCGGTCACAGATGCCAGACGACCCCAATGGAGCACTCGCCGGGGCCGACTCGCCGGGGCTGACAGTCGGATACGGCGACCCGGTGACGCTGCTCTCGCGGTTCGTCGACAGCGACTGGTCCGTGCTGACGATGGCGACACCGACGAGCCGGTACGGAAAGCGCCGGGATGACCGGGTCCGGGAGGTCTGCGGGGAGGGGATCGAGTTCGTCTCCGGTGACGGACTCGTCAGGGGAACGGAGTGGTCCCGGACGGACTGGCGGGAGCAGATCACGTCGTGGCTCAACGGGACACAGCAGAGCCCGAACTGGGGGCAGGAGGGGCTGACACGGCTCACGGTCGACACCCCGGTCACCCCCGCGGTGGTCGACGAGGCGTTCGGTGTCACACCTGAGAAGACGAAGGTGCCGGCCGGGACACACCAGACAGCGGCCGAACGGCTGGACTCGTTTGTCGGCCGCATCCGCTCGTACCCCGAGCGAATCTCCGCACCGCAGGCGGCCCGCAACGGAACCAGCGGTCTCTCGCCGTATCTCAACTTCGGGCTGTTCTCCGTGCGGCAGGTGTACCAGTCCGTCACCGAGCGGTCCCCGGACTGTCGGGGGCTGAAGATGTTCACCGACCGGCTGGTCTGGAACCTCCACTACAACCAGAAACTGGTCGACTGGCCCGGTTGGACCGACACGGCGGTCAACCCGGTGTTCGAGGGGTTCAACGAGGAGAGCCACGACCCCGACCTCGTGCAGGCGTGGAAGCGCGGGCAGACGGGGTTCCCGATGGTCGACGCGGCGATGCGCTGTCTCCGCGGGACCGGTTGGCTGAACTTCCGGATGCGGGCAATGGCCGCGTCGTTTTTCGCCCACATCCTCAAACAGCCGTGGTGGATCGGCGCCGAGTGGTATCATCACCATCTCGTCGACAGTGACGTGGCGATAAACTACACCCAGTGGCAGAGCCAGGCGGGGCTCATCGGCAAGCCCGCACAGCGTGTGTACAACCCGCGCAAACAGGTCCGTGACCACGACCCCGAGGGGGAGTGGATAACCGAGTGGGTGCCCGAGCTATCGCCGCTGCCGAGCGAGTTTCTCGACCGGCCGGAGCGGACACCGCTCCCCGTGCAGGAGGAACACGGCGTGCAGATCGGCGAGGAGTACCCCCGACCGGTCGTCGAGTTCGAGGCCGAGCGGGAGGCGTTCTGGGCGCGCTACGAGCGCCACCGCCCGGCAGCCGCACGCGTACTCGCCCGACCGGAGATCGCAAAGCGTGCCTCCTTCTCCGGCGGATACGAGGCTGCACGAGCGATCGCCAGCGACGCGGGGCGAGAGGGTGTCGACGCTGTCCAGCAGTCACTCTCGGATATCAGCACCGGAGATGGTGTGTCGACCGACCCGGACGACACCGGCGACCCAGACGGATCGACGGTTCTTAACAGCGCGGATTCGGGGAACGGTGGCGTGGTGCAGCCGACGGGGGTTGGGCGACGCGCCGGTGAGCCCTCGCCCGACGACCGGGCTGCACTCCCCGACGACAGAGACAGCACGGAGAACGGACACGGCACCGACGGGGACGGCGAGACCCGTGACGACAACGAACCAACGGGGGCCGGACAGACAACACTCAGCGGGTTCAGCTCCTGAGTGACTCCGTCCGCAAAGATCAGAGCCACACACAGGCTCGAAGTGGTTACTGTATCGCGGGGCAGCGTGTGGACCGTGTCGGCAACGGGCTCACTGCTCGGGAGCCGCCGCAATGAGACGCTCCCCGGTGTCGAGCCCGTTCCGGATTGCGACGTGGAGACGGGCCTTGCCGGGGACCCAGTCGCCGAGCACGTACAGCCCCGACTCCTCCGCAGTCCGGCGCGGCCCCTCTGACAGCCCGTTCTCCGGGAGGGCGTGGCGCCAGCCCTGGTGGTCGGTCCAGTCGGGGTCGGCGAGGCGCTCGTCGCCCACGATGTCGGCCGTAATCCCGGCGAGGGTCTCGATGTTCTCGGCCGATGGGTCGTCGTAGTGTTCGACCGACCACTCGCTGTTTGCCTGCACCACCAGCACCGAGTTCCCGTCGGGGACGTGTCCGGGTTTGCACTCCTCACGGGCGAGCCAGTCGACATCGAGGCTCTTTGCGGGGTTCACCAGCGCGTAGTAGGGCCGCTCCAGTTCGAACTCGTAGCCGAGCACGGCCGTCCAGACGGTGCGGTACTCAACATCGGCGACCGCCTCGACGAGGGTCTCCCGGGCGGGGTTATCCCAGTCGGCCGCACGGAGCAGGCTCTCGGTCTGGGGTGCCGGCGGGTTGCACAGCAGGATGTCGAACGGTCCCCACTCGCCCCCATCGGCGTCGGTCAGTCGCCAGACCCCGCTGTCCCGTTCGATCTGCTCGATACGGGTGTTCCGGTGAACCATCGCGTCGGTCCGGCCGAGGAGTCGCTTCGCAATCTGTGTCAGCCCCTGCCGGTAGGTCAACTTGCGGTCGTCGGAGTCCCGGCCCTCCGAGACCGACCCCTCCTCGTCGAAGACGTAGATTGGCTCGTCGATGTCGACCAACCCGCCGGAATCGAGTGTCTCTGTCACCAGGTCGACGACGCGCTCGTCGTCGTCCTTGAAGTAGTTCGCGCCGTAGTCGTAGGTTATCTCGCCACGCCGTCGGGTGGCCGCGCGCCCACAGAGTCCGCCCGACTTCTCCAGCACGGTGATCTCGGCGTCGGTCGCACCGTCGACGACGTAGGCCGCCGCGCTCGCTGCCGCACCTGCACCGATAATACCGATATCCATACCGTATCGAGGGGTTCCGGGCACTAACAGCCTGTGGTCGCGGTGGGGATACCGTTATGAGATGAGCAGGCACAAGACCTCGCCTTTTGTATCAGGGATATGCGCCGTCGCTGGATGATACCCTCCACCGATACCTGCACGGCTGGATATATCACCATTCTCAATCAGAACTTTCATTTGTGACATAGTTATAACCTATTACAGAGCGTTCCAAATGCTGGAACCCCACCGCACCCATCGGGCGAAAATCCCCGACTATTCGTACGGTCGTGCGTGACCCGTTGCCGCCGGGTTGTCACAGACTCCCGTTTCAGGGGCTGTTCCTCCCGGAGTCCGGAACAGTGCTGAAAACCGATCTGAAGACCACTCGAAAATACAAGAAACTACACAATCAGTCCAGTCAACGGGTTGTGGAGGAACTCGCTGGAGCTTTCAACTCGTGGTACGGTTCCAACGACGACAGGGACAACTCCCCGGTCACCGCAGAGAAAACTACTACCACAACCAGGGTCGTCGCGTCCACGAAGAACACCCCCGTTCGACGGTGACGTGGATAAAAAAGGCATCCGTCACGATATCAAGAACAGCCGCGTTTGCCTCTCAAAAGGTCCCAATCACCGTGGTGCGTGCCGACAGACTGTCGTGTTACCGCTGGTCGCCCGACCGTCGACGATGTCGGGCACAGTCGTCTCACCACGGACCGCTCGGAGACAGTCGCTTCGGTGAACCCTGTCCGGTCGATCGGGGGGATTTTTACTCGGGACGACCACCGGGGGTGTATGGATAACGGCGGATTCACTGATATAACCCGGCTAGCCGACGCGCGTGCCCGACTCTCCGGGCACTGTTCCCCGCACACCCGTACCGAACGCCGGCCACCAGAGGCGGCCATCGATTGTGTACTCGCGGACAGGGTCCAGGCGCGTCGACCCGTGCCACACTACGACCGGGTCACGGTGGACGGCTGCGCCGTCCGGGCTCGCGATACGTTCGACGCCACAGGGCGCTCGCCCGTTCGTCTTGAACAGAGTGAGACACCGACGGAGGGGGTCGCGGTTCCAGTCGACGCCGGCAGCCCCGTCCCGGAGAGCGCCGACGCGGTCGTAACAGTTGAACAGACAGAGCGACGCGACGGGGCGGTGCTCGTTTACGACGCCGTCGCGGCGGGCGAGAACATCGCAGTCACCGGTAGCGAGGTGACAGCCTCGGAGCCGCTGTTCGACGCGGGAGACCGTCTCCGACCGTCCGACGCCGCGCTCCTCCGTGCGACCGGCCGCGAGACCGTGCCGGTCCGGGAGCTACCACGGGTGAGTGTCGTCCCGACCGGCGAGGAACTCGTCACACCCGGCGAGGAACCCGGACCGGGCGCGGTCGTCGAGACGGACGGACCCTTTGTCTCCTCACTGGTCACCCGATGGGGCGGTACCCCGACACTGCACGAGACCGTCACCGACGGTGCCGAGACCCCGGGTGCGGCAATCGAGGCCGGCACCGGACACGACATCGTCGTGACGATGGGGGGGTCGTCGGTCGGTGACCGGCATCCGCTCCCGGCAGTCGTATCCGACATCGGTGAGATGCTCGTCCACGGTGTCGGTATCGACCCCGGACACAGCGCGGGTCTCGGGGTCGTCGCGGGGACGCCTGTCCTGCTGTTGCCGGGCTACCCGGTCGCCTGTCTGGTCGCCGCCGCCCAGTTGCTCCGCCCTTCGCTCGCGTGGCTCGCCGGCGTTGAGCCTCCGCCGTTCCCCGCTGTTCGGGCACCCCTGGACCGGAAGCTCCCGAGCGTGCCGGGCGAGCGGAGCTTCGTCCGGGTCCGTCTCGACGGGCAACCGACGGGTGACCGGGTTGCTGTCCCCGTCCCGACGAGCAGTACCGGTGTCACACCGGGTGTCGCACCCGCGGATGGCTGGGTTGAGGTCCCCGAACAGCGGGAGGGTGTCCCTGCCGGCGAGATGATGACGGTCCAGCGGTGGGAGCAACCGGTCTCGACGGCCGGACAGACGGGCCGTGTCCCGCGCGAGTAATACGGTCGTGCGTGACTCGTTACCGTCAAGCTGTCACAGACTCCCGTTTCACGGGCTGTTGTTCCCGGAGTTCGGAACGATGCTGAAAAACGTGAGTCTGTGTCAGCTCGGTGACAACGGGTCACACACGACTGTATCAGGCGGGGTCCGCCGTCGCGGTATCGTCGTCAGACTCGCAACCGGGTAGCAGTTCCTCCGCGGGACAGGTGTCGGTGAAACTGCTCTGTATCAGGTTCAACCCGACGAACCCGACGATAGCGAGAAACCACGGCGACACCAGCACGCCGAGGCCGAGTCCCAGCAGCGTCATCGACCCCGCTAGCCGTCGCACCTGTAGTTGACACGTCTTGCTCATTGTATATTGGGATAATAGTGCAAGGCTATAAAGACTGTCGGTTCCCCGGGGTCTCTGTCGACGGTGGGACAGACGGCGATGGGCCCCGTTGCTGTCGGTGCCGTGGCCGGTGAGTCTGTGTGGATGCTGCGACCGTCCACCTCGCACGTCTCGCCTGTGGTGGTGTCGGTCACACCCGGGGCCGACCGTTCGGGAGTCGCCAGTCGGTGCGCTCAAGCGGGTCGAGACCCGAAAACGGGGTATGGATGCGGCGGCTGTCCGGAATCGTGCGGGAGAGTTACCAGACCAGCCCGGGGTCTACCAGTTCGAGGTCGACGACCGGGTGCTGTACGTCGGGAAGGCGGTCGCACTCGAGGACCGGGTCCGCTCGTACGCCGATCCGCGGGGCGAACGCATCCGGCAGATGGTCGGCCGCGCCGAGGCAGTCGAGGTGACCGTCACCGACACAGAGTCACAGGCCCTGTTGCTGGAGGCGAACCTGATCAAGCGGCACCGACCAAAGTACAACGTCCGCCTGAAAGACGACAAGTCCTACCCGCTGGTGGCGCTGACCGACCACGAGTTCCCGCAGATTCGGGTGACCCGCGACCCCGACCCCGCCTCGACCGTGTTCGGCCCGTTCATCAGCAAGGGCCGCGTCGAGCGTGTGGTGAAGGCACTCCGGCAGGTGTACGGTCTGCGGGGCTGTTCGGACCACAAGTACTCGGGGCGGGACCGGCCCTGTCTCGACTACGACATCGGGCAGTGTGCAGCCCCCTGCACCGGCGAGACAGACCGGGAGTCGTATCTGGGTGATGTCGAGGCAGTCGAGCGGTTCCTCGGTGGTGAGACCGGTGTGCTCGCGGCGCCGTTGCGCCGGGAGATGGAGGCGGCCGCGCAGGACCAGCAGTTCGAGCGGGCCGCCAACCTGCGGGATGCGCTCGACGCGGTCGAACAGTTCCACGAGACCGGCGACCGGGCGGTCGCAGCGGGCGACACGGCAGGCGAGCAGGCCCGCCAGACAGATGTGCTGGGTGTCTCGCTGGCCGGTGGCGAGCCGACGGTGGCGGTGTTGCGCGCCGAGCGCGGCCAGCTGGTCGACCGGGAGCGTCACGGGCTGTCGGCCCCGGAGGGGACCGACGCGGCAACGGCGCTCGGGGCCTTTCTCCCGCAGTACTACGCCGAGCGCGAACTGCCTGACCGGGTTCTCTGCTCAGACCGGCCGGAGGGGGAGACGCTCGACGTGTGGCTCGCCGGCGCGGGTGTCTCGCTTGCCGTACCGGGTGCCGGCCGGGAGGCGACGCTGGTGGACCTGGCGGTGAAAAACGCCAGCCGCGGGCAGGGTCGCCCCGACGGGACGACACGACTTGCGCCCGCTCTAGGGCTTGACTCGGCAGAACGGGTCGAGGGGTTCGACGTGAGCCACGCCGGGGGGAAAGCTGTCGTCGGGAGTAACGTCGTCTTCGTCGACGGCGCACCACGAAAGGCCGACTACCGGCGCAGGAAACTCACCGAGACGAACGACGACTACACGAACATGCGGGCGCTGGTGCGGTGGCGCGCCGAGCGGGCTGTCGAGGGCCGCGACGACCGCCCGCGGCCAGACCTGCTACTCATCGACGGTGGGCAGGGGCAGTTGACGGCTGCCCGCGAGGCACTCAGCGAGGTGGGTTGGGACGTTCCCGCCGTTGCGCTGGCGAAGGCCGAGGAACGGGTGGTCACCCCCGACGAGGTCCACGACTGGCCCTCCGACGCGGCACATCTACAACTGCTCCAGCGGGTGCGCGACGAGTCACATCGCTTCGCCCGGCAGTACCACACCACCGTCCGTGACGACGTGTCGACACCGCTCGATGGTGTGCCGGGTGTCGGGCCGGAGTTGCGGGCGCGCCTGCTCGACCGGTTCGGCAGTGTCGACGCGGTGCGGGCAAGCACCCGCGAGGAACTACGGACCGTCGAGGGTGTCGGCGCGTCGACGGCGGCACGCATCGACGAACACCTCTCGTGAGTGTCTTCAGTTCGAGTGCACCGGGTGTCTCGGCTTCGAGGACAGTCAGAAGTCGTACTCCGTCGGCGAGAGCCCACCCACCCAGGCGGCAAACAGCACGACGACCCCGACGATAGCGACCACGAACCCGAGTGCCGGAACGAGTATTGTGAGCAACAGACCGACCACCAGTATCACCACAGCTGACACCGTCGCCGCCCGGGCAGGGCTGTTCTCACAGTTCGGGCAGACGCTCGCGTCTGCCGGGATATCGTCACCACACGCCGCGCAGGGTGCTCTGTCCGCTGTCATACGCCTGTGTACTGCTCTGCCGGTGAAAACTCGTCGCATCTCGGCTGTTGGTCCCCGTGGAGACGCGTCGACATACGCGACGGGCCCACTCCTCGCAGAGACACGACGGCACTGTTCGCATTCCTCCGACATTCTCTTTACCCGGGGTCCAGTACTGGCTGATAATGCAAGAGGCCACGAGCGCGGGAGCCATCCTCTTTCGCAACACGCGTGGCCGCCGGGAGTACCTCCTGCTGAAGAGTCGTCCCGGCGACTGGGAGTTCCCAAAAGGCGGCGTCGAGGGCGACGAGGAGCTCCAGCAGACGGCTATCCGCGAGGTGAAAGAGGAGGCTGGAATCGCCGACTTCCGGCTGGTCGATGGCTTCCGCGAGGACTACGACTACGTGTTCGAGGCCGGGGGCAACACGATCCACAAGACAGTGCATCTGTTTATCGCACACTCCTTCGAGGCGTCCGCACGACTCTCGGACGAACACCGGGACATGCAGTGGCGCGACTACGAACAGGCGATAAACACTATCACGCAGGACGGCCCGCGAGAGATACTCGAGGAGGCCGACGTGTTCATCGACGAGAACTACGAGAAACTCTGAGACGCCGCCGTCGACGACACCCCCGTCCGGTCAGTCGCGACTCTGTGACTGCCGACATCACGACACTGTCTGTCACTGGTCGGGCCCCGACAGCACAGCGCGCAGGTCGCCGGTCGACTCGAGGACGAACCCGGGTGACACCTCACCCCCACCGGCGCCGGTCGATTCGGTATTGTCGCCGGTCACCCATGCGGTCTGCATTCCGATCTTCTGCGCGCCGGCGATATCCGAGTCGAGGCTGTCACCGACGAACAGCGTTTGCCCTGGTTGTGCCCCGAGCGTGTCCAGCGCCCGGGTAAACGGTTCGGGGTGAGGTTTGCTCGGCGTCTCGTGACCGGCAAAAACCGCCGTCTCGAACCGGTCTGTGACGCCGAGACTGTCGAGTTTCGTCCGCTGTGTCCCCGGCGGACCGTTTGTGACGAGTCCGAGCCCGTACCCCTGCCCGTCCAAGTGTGTCAGCACGTCGCCGGCGCCGTCGACGAAGATGACCCGGGCGTGGTCGCGCTCCGACGCAAAGGCCTCCGCGACCGCACGACCGAGCGCGGGGTCCCGGCCCCGTTCGTTCGCGATGTCGACGAAACAGTTCCGCCTGAGCGCCGCGATGTCCTCGCTCTCGTCGACGAACGCCCCGAACCGGTCGTAGTAGGCCGTCACGTCGAAAAACGGCTCCACACCCGCCCTGTCGAAGGCGGCCCCGAGCACCTCACCCGGTGAGCGCTCGTACTCACAGACCGTCCCGTCGAGGTCGAACAGCACGGTGTCGACCCTGTCTATCGGCTCACTATTCGACGCTCTCCTACGGTTCGACGGTCCCCTGCGGTGCGACAGTGCCGTATCGTCGCGTGTTTTGTTGCTGTCGTCCATTCTCGGTACCGCAGGTTCGGGGCGCGGGCTAATGTGCTGTGCTTTTCAGTCACCGAGTCGGCCCTGTCGGAGGCGGTCCTCCGCAGCCTCGCGGGCCTGGTCGGGGTCGAACCTGTCGACGACACCCCCCAGGTCGGCGTCCTCGGCCCGGAGGCTGCGGGCGTGGTCGGCGATATTCGGGAGTGCGCGGACCACGTTGTCGATGACGGGGACGGTCGCGACAGTCGCGGAGCGTGACATCGGGTTGAGGTCGATGACGATCTCGGTTTTTCCCATCTCGCCGAGCGCCTCTGCGCGGTCACCGTCCTCCAGCGGGACGAGCACGACGTCGGCGGCATAGATGCCGTCGGCGTCGACCTTCGCGCGCTCGTGGTCCAGACCAGGGATACGCGCGTCGGCGGTCAGCCCCTGTACCTTGCTTGCCCCGTGCCCGCGGAGGTGGTCGGCGATCGACTTGATGCGCTGTTCGGTCCGGCTAAACAGGTTGACCTCTATCTCGGCAGCTGTCGCGTCGGCGAGGTCAACAACCTCCTCCGGGGCGAGCGCGGCGACGTTGCCGTTCACCGAGAGCACGGCGTGGTCAGCCCGGAGCAGGTGTGCGGCGGCAACCCGCTCCGCCGTGTCGGCGCTCGGGGTGGTCTGCTCGCCGAGCAGGTAGTCGAACGCCTCGCCGCGGCCCTGTGCGATCAGCCCCTGTCGGCTGGTGATGCCGGCCTCAACACCGGCCTCGATGCGGTGGCGCTGCAGCAGTGACTCGTACCGGGGGTGGCTCTCCGGTATCTCCTCCATACTCGGATTATGGGTCCGACGTGTATATCCGGTGGTGTTCCTTGTCGGCCTTTAGGTGGTTTTTCCGACAGTATCAGCAGCAGTCGCCCCCGGGTGTCCACTCGCAGGCATCACCTGTCGTGAGGTCGTTCTCGTCGATGTACACCGCGAGACAGGCGAAGTTGCAGAGGTACGTTGGCGACCCGCAGTTGTGATCACAGTCACGGACACAGACCGGGTCGTGGTCGAAGAGCCGTGACCCACAGTACGCACAGGTCTCGTCCGCATCGGGTGTCGTAATCGTCGTCGACATACATATTCTGGTGGGTCTGTATTCAAAAAGCGTGTGTCCGGGGAGGGGGTCACCAGCCAGGAAAGGGGTGGTATCGTGGGGATGAGGTGGTATTGGACGGCGGTGAACGCCAGCGATATGCCCCTGCCCGCGCTACTGCGGGTATGCCCGGACTCGTCTTTTTCCGGACGGCAGACCGCGAGCGCACCGTCGAGTTCTACACGGACCGTCTCGGATTCGAGGAGTGGCTCGAACAGGACGGCGGGTGCACCATCCTCAGGCGTGGAAACCTGCTCTCGGGGTTTTTCGGCGCCGAGACAACCGAGACAGAGGGTATCGTCACCGTCGCCGTCGAGGACGAGGCGGCTGTCGACGAACTGTACGGGGAGCTGTCTGACATCGCCGACGGTCCGCCGACCCGCAACGAGGCGTTCGACATCTACCAGTTCTTCGCGACAGACCCCGACGGCCGGACCGTCGAGATACAGACGTTCCTGCACCCGACACCACCGGTCGACTGAGTCGCCGGGCGCGAGCAGGAAACCACCGCGGCCCGGAACGCACAAACAGTTTATACGTGCAACGTGGAAAACCCACAATGAGTGACTCCGACACGGCAGAGCAGGAACTCGGGATAACCGAGTCAAAGGAGTACAGCACGGGTGACTGGTACGCCGAGGTCGTACAGAAGTCGGAACTCGCGAGCTACGCGCCGATGGGCGGGTTCATCGTTACCCGACCACGAGGGTACGACATCTGGGAGCGCATAAAGAGCCATCTCGACGGCTGGTTCAAGGAGACCGGTGTCACGAACGCCTACTTCCCGATGTTCATTCCCGAGAGCTACCTCGAGCGGGAGAAGGATGTCGTCGAGGGGTTCGACCCCGAGGTGGCGTGGGTGACCCACGGCGGGTACGACGAACTCGAGGAGCGACTCGCCGTCCGACCCACCAGCGAGTCGATAATCGCCCCGTTCATCGCGCAGTGGACCCGGTCACACCGGGACCTCCCGATGCGGCTGAACCAGTGGTGTTCGGTCGTCCGGTGGGAGGCCACCGAGACGAAACCGTTCTTCCGGACAAAGGAGTTTCTCTGGCAGGAGGGGCACACCGCCCACCACGACGGCGAGGACGCCTGGTCGGAGACGATGCTGCGACTCGACCAGTACGAACGGGTGTACGAGGAGGTGCTCGCGATGCCGGTGCTGAAAGGTCGCAAGCCCGAACACGACAAGTTCCCCGGGGCCGACACCACCACCACGGTGGAGGCGCTGATGCCCGACGGAAAGAGCGTCCAGGGCGGCACCTCCCACTATCTCGGCACCTCCTTTGCAGAGGCGTTCGACATCACCTACGTCGACACGGACGAGCGAGAGCGGACCGCCCACACCACCTCGTGGGGGCTCTCCTGGCGCGCTATCGGTGCGCTGATAATGACTCACAGCGACGACCAAGGGCTCGTACTCCCGCCCGCGCTCGCGGACCCGCAGGTCGTCATCGTCCCGATCTGGGGGGCCGACGACCGGGAGACGGTGCTCGAGTACGCCGCCGACGTGGAGTCGACGCTCTCGGAGGCCGGAGTGCGTGTCAACCTGGACGACCGCGGGAACCGCAACCCCGGGTTCAAGTACAACGAGTGGGAGTTGAAAGGGGTCCCGCTGCGCGTCGAGGTCGGCCCGAACGAGTGTGCCGACGGGACGGCGACGCTCGTCCACCGGCCGGACGGCGAGACCGACACCGTCGACCGGGACGGACTGGTCGACACCGTACAGGAGCATCTCGATACGGTCCACGCGAAACTGTACGCGAGCGCCGAGGAGACCCTCGAAGGGGGTGTCCGGGAGGCGGAGAGCCGCGAGGAGATCCTCGGCACCATCGGCCAACACGGCGGGTACGTCCGGTGTGGCTGGTGTGGTGCGGCGGCCTGTGAGGAACCGATAAAGGATGCCATCGCCGCCGAGATCGTGATGGTGCCGCTCGACCGCGACGAGGAACCGGTTCACCAGGACTGTGCCATCTGCGGCAAGGAGGCCACCGAGACCGCTTACTTTGCGAGAACATACTGATACTGGCGGGCAAAAATCCGCATGGATTTTTGTCCGACAGTATGATATCCCGAACCGTGCACCCGACCTGCTGTCGTTCGAGCCGATTGTACTGGCCCCACAGACGTGCTGGCGCCGCATGGCGTGCCGACAGAAAACAGGTTTCTGTCATGTGACCCGCGAAGACATACAACCGACTGTCATTTTATGAACAAGCTTATTACTGTGGGGAACTTCCCCACTAAGTAGTATCGGTAGCCGCCAGGTCCCCGCGGCCGTCCGGTCGTGTACATCCTGGTGCTCTACCGTGGGATGAGCACACATGGCACAAACAAACGCAATCCGGCACAGAACAGACGCACAGTCACGAGCACCAGCGGGAGAGGTAACAGACAGCGGAGGTGATGACGTCCGATGACCGAGCGCAAGCCGAGTCTGTCGGCGCTGAGCGAGGAGTACCGGACAACGATCCCCTCGGACCTGCGCGAACCGCGCTCGTTCGAGTGGTATCTCGAGGAGCTCTACGAGGAGCCACGGGTCGCCCGTAACGCCCCCCAGCGGGTCGCGGACATGTTCGACTTCTACGGCAGCGAGTACGACGAGGACACCGGTGTCGTCGAGTACAAGCTCGCCTCGGAGGACCCACTGAACAACGGCGAGAACACGTTCTACGGTCGGGTCGTCCACGACGCCATCCACGAGTTCGTCAACAAGGTGAAATCGGGTGCCCGTGGGCTCGGCCCCGAAAAGCGTATCCTGTTGTTGCTCGGACCGGTCGGGTCGGGCAAGTCCGACTTCGACTCCCAGATACGGGCATACTTCGAGGACTACACCTCGCGGGATGCCGGGCGGATGTACACGTTCCGGTGGACGAACCTCTGTGACGTTATCCCCGACCAGGACCCCGAGGATGACGTTGTTCGCTCGCCGATGAACCAGGACCCGCTTGTGTTGCTCCCGAAGGAGCAGCGTGAGGGGACCGTCGAGGACCTCAACAGCCTGCTCGACGCGCCGTACACCATCCGCAACGAGCAGTCACTCGACCCGGCCAGCGAGTTCTACATGGACCGTCTGCTGGCACACTACGACGACGACCTGGAGACGGTGCTTGAGAACCACGTCGAGGTGATACGGCTGCTCGCCGACGAGAACAAGCGCCAAGCAATCGAGACGTTCGAGCCGAAGGACAAGAAAAACCAGGACGAAACCGAGCTCACGGGTGACGTCAACTACTCGAAGATAGCGATCTACGGCGAGTCGGACCCGCGCTCGTTCGACTACGCGGGGGCCTTTTGCAACTCGAACCGTGGTATCTTCTCCGGTGAGGAGCTGTTGAAGCTCCAGCGGGAGTTCCTGTACGACTTCCTCCACGCCACCCAAGAACAGACAATAAAGCCAAAGAGCAACCCGCGGATCGACATCGACCAGGTGATCGTCGGGCGGACGAACATGCCCGAGTACCGTGACAAGAAAGGCGACGAGAAGATGGAGGCGTTCAACGACCGGACGAAACGCATCAACTTCCCGTACGTGCTTTCCTACGAGAACGAGGCCGAGATCTACCGGAAGATGCTGCGCAACGCGGACCTGCCGGAGATCCACGTCGAGCCTCACACCCTGGAGATGGCTGGGCTGTTCGGCGTGTTGACACGCATCGAGGAGCCCGACGCAAACAGCATCACGCTGGTCCAGAAGGCAAAGGCGTACAACGGCGAGATAGACGAGACCGACGACATCGACGTGAAGAAGCTCCGCGAGGAGGCCGAGGAGTCGGTCGACATCGCGGAGGGGATGGACGGTGTCTCGCCGCGGTTCATCGGCGACGAGATCGCCGAGGCGCTGATGGACTCGATGCACCGCTCCCGGAGCTTTCTCTCGCCGCTTCTGACGTTCAACCACCTGGAGGGCAACCTCGAGAACCACGGCTCCATCTCGGCGGAGATGTTCGAAACCTACTACCGCTATCTGGAGCTGGTTCGCGAGGAGTACAAGAAGCGAGCGATCGAGGATGTCCGTCACGCGCTGGCGTACGATGTCGACGAGATACAGCGCCAGGGCGAGAAGTATATGGACCACGTGATGGCGTACATCGACGACGACACGGTCGAGGACGAGATAACGGGACGAGAGCAAGAGCCCGACGAGCAGTTCCTGCGGAGCGTCGAGGAGAAACTGCAGCTACCGGAGGACCGGAAAGACGACTTCCGTCAGGAGGTTGCAAACTGGGTGTCTAGGCGGGCTCGCGAGGGAGAGCCGTTCGACCCACAGGACAACGACCGCCTGCGCCGGGCGCTCGAGTCCAAGCTCTGGGAGGACAAGAAACACAACATCAACTTCTCGGCACTGGTCACCAGCGGCGAGATGGACGACGAGGAGCGCAACGAGTGGATAGAGGCGCTGCTCGACCAGGGTTACTCCACCGAGGGTGCAAAGGAGGTCCTCGAGTTCGCCGGGGCCGAGGTCGCAAAGAGCGAGATGGAGGGCTGAGATGGCAAAGCGAGGACGTCGTGGTCGTCGGTCGGACGACGGGGAGGGCAGAACCGGCACTGATGGCACGGGTCCTGCACCCCCGGTTGAGAGTGACCGGACACGCGGGGCCGACCAACGGAGCGACGCGGACAGCGACAGCTTCCTTTCGGCGGCCGACGAGGAGCTCGACGCCACATACGAGGAGCCGCTGGGGCTGTCCGAGTACGTCGACCTGTTGCTCTCAGAGCCACAGCTCGGTGCCCACGCCTCGAAGTACCTGCTCGCGGCAATCGAGGACGCGGGCACACGGACCGTTGTCGAGGAGGGCGAGGAGACCGAGCGGTACCGGTTCTTCGACGACCCCTGGAACAACGGCGAGCACGCCATCTTGGGCAACACAGCGGTGCTCAACCGCTTCGTCGACGACCTGCGCTCGATTGCGGCGGGCCGTGGAAAGGAGGAGAAGATACTGTGGCTCGACGGACCAACGGCAACCGGCAAGTCGGAGCTGAAGCGGTGTCTGGTAAACGGGCTACGGGAGTACTCGAAGACCGACGACGGGCGCCGGTACACGGTCGAGTGGAACGTCGCCGGCACGGGATCGGGCTCTGGAGCCGGGATGACATACGGGGGTAAACAGCCAACAGACGAGGACGACTGGTACCAGAGTCCGGTCCAGTCACACCCGCTGTCGGTGTTCCCGCCGGCGGTGCGCGAGGAGCTGGTCGCGGAGCTGAACGCCCGGCTCCCGGACCATATCCCGGTTCGGGTAAAGGCAGAGCTCGACCCGTTCTCGCGGGAGGCTTATGACTATCTCGAAGAGCAGTACCGCCGCGAGGGTGTCGAGGAGCTGTTCTCGACTGTGACCGCGACCGAGCACCTGCGCGTAAAGAACTTTATTGTGGACGTCGGTCAAGGGATCGGTATCCTGCACTCCGAGGACGAGGGGCCACCAAAGGAGCGGCTGGTCGGCTCTTGGATGCAGGGGATGCTCCGGGAGCTCGACTCGCGGGGTCGGAAGGACCCGCAGGCTTTTTCCTACGATGGGGTGCTCTCGCAGGGGAACGGTCTCGTGACGATCGTCGAGGACGCCTCACAGCACGCCGACCTGCTACAGAAGCTGCTGAACGTGCCCGACGAGGGCCGGGTCAAGCTGGACAAGGGTATCGGGATGGACATTGACACGCAGATGATAATCATCTCGAACCCCGACCTGGAGGATCAGCTCGACAAGCACACCGGTCGAGAGGGGTCGGACCCGTTGCGGGCGCTCAAGCGCCGGTTGGACAAACACGAGTTCGGCTATCTGACGAACCACTCGCTGGAGACCCAGCTCCTGCGCCGGGAGCTGACCGACGAGACCCAGGTCTGGGAGGCCGCCTCCCGAGAGCAGTTGGAGGAGTGGATACGCGCCCCGCTGACCGTCGCCGTGCGCGGCAGCGACGACGCCGTCCGGGACCGGGAGCTCGCCCCGCACGCGTTGGAGGCGGCGGCGATGTACGCCGTTGTCTCGCGGCTCGTCACAAACGACCTCCCCGCGAAGTTCGACCTCGTCGACAAGGCGCTGTTGTTCGACCAGGGGTATCTCCGGGACGGTGACGACCGCATCGATATCGACGACGTGGGGTTCAAAAGCACCGCTCTGGACGGCAAGCAGGGTATCCCGGTCACGTTCACACGGGACACAATCGCCGACCTGCTCCACGAGGAGTCAGAGCGGTACCACGAGGAGCTCCCTGTTGCGGACGTCGTCATGCCGCGGGACGTGCTGAACGGGATGGCAGCGGGGCTGACCGACGCGCCCGTGTTCTCGACGACAGAGGCCACAGAGTTCGAGGACCGTGTTACGGTCGTAAAAAACTACGTGTTCAAGCGCCAGGAGTCGGACGTGCTCGACGCAATGATGGCAGAGAAACGCGTCGACGAGGCCACAATCGACGAGTACGTTAGACACGTCTACGCCTGGGCCGAAGGCGAGCGCATCGAGAACGACCGCGGCGAACAGGTCGAACCGGACCTGCTTCGGATGAAGGTGTTCGAGATAGAGCATCTCGGCCGGTTCACCGAGAGCGACTACGACGGCGAGCGGCCGGGTCGGGATGTCCGCGAGTTCCGTCGTGAGCAGATCATCACCGCGCTGAACCGCCACGCGTGGCGACAGCGCGATGAGCAGTTCCGCGTCGAGGATGTCGCCCCGAGCGAGATTCCGGTCATTGAGGCGGTGCTCGGTGATCATGACTGGGACGATGTCAGGCGAACGTTCGAGGACTTCGAGCCCGGACAGTGGGACGACCCACCGAAGGGGACACAGACGGAGCAACTGAAGCAGGACACGATAGAGCGCATGCAAGAGATGTTCGAGTACAGTGAGGCCTCGGCGGAGTTGACCAGCCGACACGTGATGAGCCAGGTGAGCTACCGATGGGACTGAGAGACGACCTGGAGCGGTACCGTGAGGTCGGTGAGAGCCGCCGGCAGGACCTCGCGGAGTTCATCCAGTACGGTGACCTCGGCGGGAGCAGGGGGGGCCAGATACGCATCCCGATAAAGATAATCGACCTGCCGGAGTTCGCCTACGACCAGCGCGACATGGGCGGGGTCGGCCAGGGCGAGGACGGCACACCCGAGCCCGGTGAACCGGTCGGCCAGCCAGAGGACGGCGACGGCGAGGACGGCGACCCCGGGGAGGAAGGTGGCGAACACGAGTACTACGAGATGGACCCCGAGGAGTTCGCCGAGGAGCTCGACGAGGAGCTCGGGCTGGATCTGGACCCGAAGGGCAAGCAGGTCGTCGAGGAGATAGAGGGTGATTTCACCGACGTCACGCGCACCGGTCCGTCGAGCACGCTCGATTTCGAGCAGCTGTTCAAAAAGGGGCTGAAGCGCAAGCTCGCGATGGACTTCGACCGGGATTACGTCCGCGAGGCGCTGAAGATAGACGGCTGGGGTCCCGAGACGGTGTTCGAGTGGGCCCGCACCGAGCAGAATCTGCCGGTTTCGCGGGCCTGGGTCGACGAACAGTACGCCGAGATCCCGGCGAGTGAGCGCACGACGTACCCGAGCATCGAGGCGATGGAGGCGGCAGTCGAGACGGAGGACACCGCACAGCGCATCCGCAAGGAGGGTGTCGACCAGATACCGTTCCGCCGCGAGGACGAGCGCTACCGCTACCCCGAGATAATCCAGGAGCGCGAAAAGAACGTCGTCGTCGTCAACATCCGGGACGTCTCGGGGAGTATGCGCGAGCACAAGCGGGAGCTGGTCGAGCGGACGTTCACGCCGCTTGACTGGTATCTGCAGGGAAAGTACGACAACGCGGAGTTCGTCTACATCGCCCACGACGCCGAGGCCTGGGAGGTCGAACGCGAGGACTTCTTCGGCATCCGGTCGGGCGGCGGGACGCGCATCTCCAGTGCGTACGAACTGACACAGGAGGTCCTCGACGAGGCGTACCCGTTCAGCGAGTGGAACCGGTACGTGTTCGCCGCCGGCGACTCGGAGAACTCCTCGAACGACACCGAAAAGAACGTCATCCCGCTGATGGAGCGCATCGACGCGAACCTCCACGCGTACGTCGAGACCCAGCCCTCGGGCAACGCGATAAACGCCACCCACGCCGAGGAGCTCCAGCGTCACTTCGGCAGGAACAACAACGTCGCCGTGGCCTACGTCTCCGGTCCCGAGGATGTCACCGATGCGATCTACGAGATTCTCAGCACGGAGGAAGACGATGATTGACACAGAGTCCACACAGCCAGCGAACCGCAACCGAGCACAGAGCCCCCGCGGGAGGAACGATGACTGAGGAGCCAACAGTCGGGGGCGAGCTCGCAACCGTCGAGTCGATCCGCATGCAGCGGGAGGCAGACCAGCTGGGCGAGCCGGCAGAGGCGGCGAGCCAGTTGGCAAAGAAGCTCGGTCTGGAGCCGTACCCGGTGAACTACTGGATCGTCGACTACGACGAGATGAACGAGCTCATCGCCTACGGCGGGTTCCAGCAGCGGTACCCTCACTGGCGCTGGGGGATGCAGTACGACCGCCAGCAGAAACAGGGCCAGTTCCTCGGCGGCAAGGCCTTCGAGATCGTCAACAACGACAACCCGGCCCACGCGTTCTTGCAGATCTCGAACAGTCTGGCCGATCAGAAGGCCGTCATCACTCACGTCGAGGCCCACTCGGATTTCTTCGCCAACAACCAGTGGTTCGGCATGTTCAGCCAGGACCCGGATGCGGCGGCGCTGCTCGACCGGCACGCCGACACGATCCGCCAGCATATGCAGGACCCCGACATCGAGCGGTCAGATGTCGAGCGGTTCATCGACCACATCCTCTGTCTGGAGGACAACGTCGACCAGCACAGCCGATACGAGACGGTCTCACCCGAGGAGGGTGGCTCCGACCTGGAGACAGCAGCCGTTGGTGACCAGCTAGAGGAGCTCGACCTCTCCGAGGAGGTCCGCAGCCAGGTGTTCGACGACGAGTGGCTCGAACAGCAGGGCGACGACGACGGCCGCGCCACGTTCCCCGACGAGCCGGAGCACGACCTGCTCGGGTTCTTTCGAGCTCACGGCAAGCAGTACGACGAGGAGGCCGGCAAGGCACTCGAGATGGAGGACTGGCAGAAGGATGTCCTCGAGATCCTGCGCCGCGAGTCGTACTACTTCGCACCCCAGAAAATGACGAAGATAATGAATGAGGGGTGGGCGAGCTACTGGGAATCGCTGATGATGGCCGACGAGAACTTCGCCGGGGCCGACGAGTTCATGACCTACGCCGACCACATGTCGAAGGTGCTGGGGTCGGGTGGGTTGAACCCGTACAGTCTGGGCATCCAGCTCTGGGAGTACATCGAGAACAGCGAGAACCGGCGTCACGTCGTCGAGCACCTGCTCCGTGTCGAGGGGGTCACCTGGCGTAACTTCCACGACACGGTCGATTTCGACACGGTGCTCGGGGTTCTGGAACCGGACGACCTGGTGGCGTCGGTCGACCCCGACGGGCTCGAGTCGGTGCCGGCCGACGACGACCGCATCGACGCGGAGGCGCTCGCCGCCGCACGCGAGGGCGATATCGACCTGTCGGCGTACCCCTGGAAGCTGTTCACCTATGAGGGGCTGGCACAGCGTCACTACTCGCTGACCAAGCCACAGAACCGCGGCTATCTCGCCCGCATCTCGCTTGAGGAGCTCGAGCGGATATCGCGGTACATGTTCGACGACTCTCGATACGGGAGTGTTGAGGCGGCGCTCGCGGACGTGGACTACGCGACCGGCTGGGACCGGCTGCGCGAGATCCGAGAGAGTCACAACGACGTGACCTTTATCGACGAGTTCCTCACACAGGAGTTCGTCGACGAGCACGACTACTTCACCTACGAGTACATGCACTCCTCGGGTGACTACCGTGCCACGTCGAGTGACTACGAGGACGTAAAGCGGAAGCTGATGCTCCAGATGACGAACTTCGGCAAGCCCACGATTGCGGTGGCGGACGGCAACTACCGCAACCGCAATGAACTCCTGCTCGAACACCAGTACAACGGTGTCGCGCTCGACATCGAGCAGGCAAAGGAGACGCTGGCCCGGGTGTTCGAGCTCTGGGGCCGGCCCGTTGCGCTGCGGACAATCGAGAAGACCTACGACGAACACGACCTGGAGGTTGCACGGCGGCGCGACCGCGAGCCCGAACCCGTCGAGGTCGGGCTGGAGGTGCGCTACGACGGCTCCGGGTTCGACGAGGTAGAGCTCAACTGGGACGATGTCGAACATCTCGCCGCCACCGACGTCGACTACGACACCAAACCCGAGGAGTGGCTGGCCTGAGCCGGTACCCGTGCCCGCTCTTTCGCGTTGTTTTAGTCCCCTCACGGTCTAGAAGTACTGTGAGTGACGACTCAGGGCATCGGGGTCTCCGGATGCCAGACGACGACCAGCTGTTCGGTGTAGTGACACACCACGACGGCGGGAACCACGTGCGTGTGCGCTGTGAGGACGGCGAAACACGGATGGGGCGCATTCCCGGTCGAATGAAGTACCGAGTCTGGATCGAGGAGGGTGACGTGGTCATCGTCGAACCGTGGGACTGGCAAGACGAGAAAGCGAACATCGAGTGGCGCTACGAGAGTGCGAGCGCCGACCAACTGCGCCGCGAAGGCCACATCGAGTAGTGCCCCGCTACCGACGAGAGAACCGCTTCTGTGCTGTGCGGTGGTAGGTAACTCCGTGCCGCTGGACAGATGGAGGATACCGTCAGAAACAGAAGGTACCATGTTAGATCGACGGACTCGGTCATCTCCGGAGCGTCCGGGGTTCCGTCCGTGAGTTTCCTGTTCAGCTCTCGTTCTCGTCGGCGTCTCTCATCTCTCCAAGTCTGTCGACGAGTTGCTCGGTGGTGGCCTCCGTGTCGAACTCAACGTCACCCTCGAACTCGCTCTCGTGGACGTCGACGGCGTCCTCCTCGGAGGTGTCGACGTTCTGGTCGCCTTGCTCGGATTCATCGTAGCTTCCAAAGCCCATACTTACGGTACGGAGCCGGCAGTCAAAACAGGTCCGGTCCCAGTTGCAAAAACACCATCCTGATCTATCAGTTCCGTTCGGTCTTGACAGGGGTGTTAGCCCTTGTCCACGTCGTCGAGCACGTCCACCTGAACAGTACTGTCGGTTCGTCCGGCGCCGGGCAACTGCCAGTCGAGTGCCGCGGCGCGGTCGGGAAACGCGGGTCGACCGACAACCTCGAAGGTGGCGTCGGCGGCGCCCACGGTGACAGGGGCGGCAGCGAGCAGGCGCGCGACGTTGGCCCGCGAGACGGCGCCGTACAGCTTCGCGCCCGGTTCGGCGACGGTCACGGTGTCGGTGCGCGGGCCGTTCGTGAGCACGCCCGGGCGCAGGATGGTGTGTCGGAGCGGTGACGACCGAAGCGCCGACTCTGTCTCGGCCTTTGCGTCCTGTATCGGGCCGATAAAGAGGTCGAACGCGGTCGCGAGCGGACTCGCCGGGTCGTCGCCGACACCGATTGCCGACTCCATGACGAACGCCTCCACCCCGGCGGTGACCGCCACATCGAGGAGCACCCGCGTACCCTCCCCGTCGACGTACGGTCCCGAACCGAGGAGCGCCTCGGCTCCCGACCCGACGGTGCTCACCACCACGTCGACACCGTCGAGAGCACCAGCCAGGTCGGTTGGGTCGAGCAGGTCGTCGACGACTACCTCGTCGGCACCGGCACGCCGGAGCAGTCGGCGCTTGTCGGGCGAGCGTGTCAGCCCGCGCACTGTCGGAACCCGTGGGCCGAGCAGTCTGAGCACCTCCAGACCGGTGGCGCCGCTCGCACCCGCGACCAGTACGGTCTCCACATCGTCGGTATCCATACGCTCCGTTCGGTCCCCCGACTCATCACTGACTCGGACCCGCATCGCTGCCCGCGTCCGCACGATTGCGCCCCACTCCCCGTCTCCCGGTCGTCGAGGGACCACCCTAACCGGGCGACTGTGTGCCCGAAAAGGTCGCAAGCGGAGGCGTCGGTCACCGTCTGCCCCCGGAGCCTGCTGTTTATACTGGTCGGGGCCGTATTCGTAGCAATGTCACCGACAGTCTCGCGTCACGCTGCTACCGTCACGGACGACCTCGGGGAGCGCGGGTTCACACTCGACAGGGAGGAATGGGCGACCGTCGCACGCGGGGGGCCGGAGACGCTGGCTGGTGTCGATGCCCCGCTCGCGGTCACCCCGCTCACGGACAGCAGGCCGCTGACGGTCGTCTCGGCGGTCGCGAACGCCGCCCACGAGGGTCGGGTACCGGTGCTCGCCGCCGACCGGCGGACCGGGCAGGAGGTCGAACCGCTCCTGTCCGGCCCGTTCCTGCTCGAGGGCCGGGGAGAGGGCCGCGGGTTCGCCACCGTTGAGGACAGGATACGGCTCTCGGACGACAGCTACGCCTGCGTCGGCACAGATGGACAGGTCGAGTGGTTCGAACAGTCCGACGGCGTGACCGACAGCCCGTCGCTCGTGCTGTCGGTCGGCGGCGACCGGGTCACGACACTGGGTTCGGTCGACGGACTCGCCTGTCCCGGGCCGTCGGTGTCGGCGTTCCCGTACAGCTACGCCCGCGGCGAGGACGGCCGGTTCCGCGTCTTCGAGAGCGGCCAGACGGTCGGACGGTACACGAGTATCGGTGCGATGCGGGCCGACGGGTTCCGCCCGGTCCCGCTCCCGCTCGTCCCGGAGCACCACGTCCGCGACCACGGTCAACTCGCGCGTGCGACCCTGTTGGCGACTGTCGACAGCGATCAGGGGGTCAGCTACCGGTCGTTCCGGGACTGAACGGTCTACGACACCCGACCGGTGGTGGGCTGTAGCGCCGTGCAAACCACGCTATCGGGCCTGCACGTTTTTCACCCTCGGACACCTGCTGTGGCGTACGTGCAACAGGTACACCAGCAGGTGCTGGCCGAACACCGGGAGACAGTCGCCGGGGTCGTCGATGCGGGGGCGGCGGTGGCGTCGGCGGTCGAGCGTCGGCCAGTCACCGACGGGGACCGCCTCATAGTGATTACTTCGAGTCGTTCCGGTATCGACCGCACGACTGCGTGCGGTCGCACCGGTAAACAGTCGCACTAATCACTATCAGACGACCTCTCGAGGCGCTTCTCCGCGAGCGCGGCCTGACCGCGCAGTTACTCGGACTGCTCACGACCGGGGCCGACGCGCTCGACGCGGAGATAGCGGCCGAACCGGTTCCCGGACCGCCGTATCTCGTCATCACGAGTCGCGGCCCGCTCTGCCGGGGGATACTGACCGACGACCGGCGACTGGTAGTCGAACTCGCGGTGTTCGCGGTGGAGCGACATCCACCTGTGTATCGGTTTCGCGATCCGACAGCCGAGGAGTGTCTGCAGCTCTCGCTCCGGTGATGTCCTGTCGTCCTGGACCGCCCCGTTCCGGGCGACTCAGTCCGAGTCGCGAGCTGTAGGGACGAGCGAGGACGGGGGCACCCGGCTGTTCGGCTGTCGCCGTGCCGTGTGACGACTCTGCGCCGGACCATGCGACAGTATATACCCAGTCAGGCCTGACAGTGGCATATGGAGCGTACAGTAACGGTCGTGCCGGAGGCGGGACTCCACGCCCGCCCGGCCTCCGAGTTCGTCCAGACAGCAAATCAGTTCGAAACCGACCTGTCGGTCGGACGTGCCGGGGACGGCGAGGACAGCCTGGTCGATGCCGGCAGTATGCTCGCTGTGACCGGTCTGAATATCGGACACGGCGAATCGGTCCGTATCGTCGCCGAGGGACCGGACGCGGCTGCCGCGGTAGATGCAATCGAGACGGTCCTGACGACACCACTCGACGACGGGAGTGAGACGGCGTGAGGACACTTACCGGAATCGGCTGTACGCCGCTCGCCGGCGTCGGCACCGCCCGGTGGTACCGCCCAGAGACAGCACTAACACTCCCGGAGCAGGCAGACCCGGACCAGGTCGAGCAACACGAGGAGCACGGACGGTTCGAGACAGCACGGAACGAGGCGCGGGCGGCGATAGCGAGAGCCCGCAGGCGGGCTGTCGACCGGGTCGGCGAGGAGGAGGCGACAATATTCGACGCCCACCGCGAGTTCCTCGACGACCCACAGCTCGTCGGGGATATCGAGACGGCTATCGAGAGTGGGACACCTGCTGAACACGCCGTCGCCGACCGGTTCGAACGGGCGATCACCCGGTTTGAGTCGATGGAGGGACGACTGTCCGAGCGCGCGGACGACCTCCGGGACGTCCGTGACAGACTCCTGCGGGCACTGCTGGATGTCGACACCGTAGACCTCGAGGGACTTCCCAGGGGAACGGTGTTGCTGGCCGAACGGTTACGACCGAGTGACACGGCGCGTCTGGACCCGGAGGCAGTAACAGGTATCGCGACGAGGACGGGAGGGCGTACGGCACACACCGTCATTATGGCACGCGCCCTGTCGATTCCGGCTGTCGTCGGTCTCGGCGACAGACTCGACGGCGTCCACGGCGGCACCGACGTGCTCGTCGACGGTCCAGCCGGCGAACTCGTGGTGAACCCCACCGAGAACCGTCGGGCAGCCGCCAGCGACCCGACAACTCCTGTCCGGTCGGAGCGGGTCACGACCGTCGACGGCTGTGAGATACCGGTGGCCGCGAACGTCGGCACACCCGCGGCAATCGACGTTGCGAGCAACCGCGGTGCGGACGGTATCGGCCTCTTTCGGACCGAGTTGCTGTTTCTGGACCGTACGACACCGCCGGACGAGGACGAACAGTACGAGGCCGTCACCACCGCACTCGAGAGCTTTCCGGGCGACCGCGTCGTCGTCCGCACGCTGGACATCGGTGGGGACAAGCTGGTTCCGTATCTCGACCTTCCTGTCGAAACGAACCCGTTTCTCGGCCGGCGGGGCCTCCGCCTCTCGCTGGACGAGCACAGCGAACTGTTCGAGACACAGCTGCGTGCGCTGTTGCGGGCGGCTGCCAGCGACCACGGCGACGGACTCGCGGTCATGTTCCCGACGGTCTCACGTGTCTCGGAGGTCGAGACCGCCCGCGACCGCATCGAGACAGTCGCCGCCGACCTCGCGGCGGAGGGGGTCGAGCACGCGGTGCCGGAGCTCGGTGCGATGGTCGAGACACCCGCCGCTGCGGTGCTCGCCGGCGCGCTGGCTGACCGTCTCGACTTTCTGAGCATCGGTACAAACGACCTCACACAGTACGTGATGGCCGCCGACAGGGAGAACGACGCTGTCGCCGACCTCCACGACCCGCTCCACCCGGCGGTGCTCCGGACCATCGACCAGACGGTGACCGCCGCACACGACGCCGGTGCCTGGGTCGGACTCTGCGGCGAGATGGCGGGTGACCCGGCGCTCACCAGACTGCTGGTCGGTCTCGGTCTGGACGAACTCAGCATGAGTGCGACAACAGTTCCGGCGGTGAAAGAGCGTCTGAGCAACACGGAGACCGAGGCAGCACGGAGCCTCGCCGAGCAGGCCCTCTCGTGTGACAGACGCGCAGCCGTTCGGGACCTGCTCACAGACGGCTGACTCCGAGCGTTGGTTAGCGTCCCGTTAGCTGGAACCGCGTACACTACAGTTTGTCGACAGCGCGTGCAGCCTCGGCCTGTTCGCGGACCGATTCGAGCGTCGCTGTCGGACTGGTCGCGGCGACAGCGGCGTTGACCGCGCCCTCGAGCACCGGTCCGTCGGCGATAACCGCCTCCGTATCGCCGGTCTCAATCACGACCTCGGTGTTCATCACCGCGCTGCCGAGGTCGACCAGCACGACCACCCCGTCGCCGTCGTCGGCGGCTGCGAGCGCGGCCTCGATGTCGTCCGGGACGGTCCCGATACCGCTCTGTCCGTCGCCGCCGGCGGCCTCAACCGGGGTATCACCGCCCATCTCGGCGGCCACCTCGACGATACCCTCTGCCGCTCGCTTGCTGTGGGAGACGACCACAACTCCGATCATCACCCGTTGGTGTCCTCCGCCTCCGGTATCGTGGGCGAGGTGGCGTCGGCTGTGTCCGGGACGTCGATGTCGAGTGTCTGTGCCGTCTCGGCCAGTGTCTCCAGGATGAACAGCGTGCTCGTCGCGCCGGGGTCCTGGTGACCGACCGACCGCCAGCCGAGGTACGACGCCCGCCCCTTGCTCGCGCGGAGCGGGACAGTAAACGCGACACCGCGCCGGGCCGCGTCGACAGCCTTCGCCAGCGCCTCACCCGGCGGCAGGTCGTCGGTCTCGATCGACTTCGTGAACGTGTGCACCGCCGGAACGAGCGCGTCGACCATCGTCTGGTCGCCCACCTCGGCGTCACCGCGGCCCTGCACCTTCTCCAGGTATGTTTCGGCGAACCCGACGACGCTCTCGCGGTCGACTCCGCCGTCGAGTTCGGCGGCGGCGAACACGAGCGACCCGCCGTAGAGCGGTCCGGACGCACCGCCAACCTCCGACAGCAGTGTCTTGCCGGTGGTCTGGACGACCGTCGCCGGGTCGGGGTCGTCCAGTTCTCCGACCGTCTCGGCTGCCGCCGCCCAGCCTCGCGCCATGTTGCCCCCGTGGTCGGCGTCACCGATCGCGGAGTCGAGCTCTGTGAGACGTGTCCGCTCGGTTTCGAGTCGCTCGGCGACGTTCTCGACTGCTGTGACCACCGCGAGCCCCGCCTCGCTCATTGTGCCGTCAGCGCGGGCGTGTCGACTGTCGCGCCCAGCAGCTCTTTTAGCTCCTCGTCGACGGCACAGACCGTTACGGAACAACCCTCCATGTCTAGTGAGGTCATGTAGTCACCGACCCAGGCGTCCCACGTTTCGAGGCCGTGCTCGCCGAGCAGTTCCTGGAGGCGGTTGTTGACGATGAACAGCTCCATCAGGGGTGTGGCACCCATTCCGTTGACGATACTGACGACCTCTTGTCCCTCCGACAGGTCGAGGTCCGACAGCACCGACTCGGTCAGTTCCTCGGTTATCTCGTCGGCACTCATCTTCGCTGTCCGTTCGGTTCCCGGTTCACCGTGGATGCCGATGCCGAGTTCGATCTCGTCCTCGCCCAGGTCGAAGGTCGGTTCACCCTTCTCGGGGGTCACACAGGATGTGAGTGCCGTCCCCATCGTCCCGACGTTGTCGACAACCTTCTGTGCCACCCGCTGAACCTCCTCGAGGTCGGCACCCGCCACGGCCTTCGCCCCGGCGGCCTTGTGGACGAGAATCGTGCCACAGACACCCCGCCGGCCGGACGTGTACAGCGAGTCCTCTACCGCGACGTCATCGTCGACGACGACCGTCGCGACATTGGTTCCGGTCATCTCGGTCAGTTCGATCGCCGTATCGAAGTTCATCACGTCGCCCTCGTAGTTTTTCACCACCGCGAGAACGCCGTCACCGGCGTCGCAGGCCTCGATGAGCGCCTCGAACTCGTCCGCGGTCGGTGACGAGAACACCTCTCCCGCGGCCGCACCGTCTAGCATCCCATCACCGATGTAGCCCGCATGTGTTGGCTCGTGTCCGCTTCCGCCGCCGCTGACGACACCGACCTTCCCGTCTACTGGATGGTCCTCCCGTACGACTACCTGTGTGTCCGGCAGACGGCGGAGTCGATCCGGGTGCGCCGAAATCATCCCATCGAGCATCTCGTCGACAACGTCCTCCGGGTCGTTAATCAGCTTCTTCATGCTGTACCTTCACCATGAATCGTGATAAAAATAAATCTATGCCCTATACTACCGTGACCATCGCCGTGAGAAACAGTCTGTGGGGCGCGCCCAGTTTGCTTTGCTCGCGGGAATGCGGTTACGGTCACCCGGGTGAGACACCCCTGGCTCGTGAGTCCCGACCGATTGTGGGAGAAGTGGGCCGGCGCAGATTCGAACTGCGGTTACGGCCACCCGAAGGCCGAAGGATACCAAGCTACCCCACCGGCCCACAGTTACCAAAACGCCTGCACGCAGTTTAACCGTTGCGAAAGCCAGGTCCCGGAGCGGTGGAACGCTTTGCACAGTCAGAGAGTCAGATATGCGCGACAAGACAGGGGCCAGCGAGCGGTACGAGTTTCCGGCGGGGCAGCTCGGTACCGAGGAGATTGACCACGATGGTGTCCAACAGCTGCTCAGTCAGTACAAGCGCGCCCGGCAGTATGCTCGAAGATGAGTGTATCTGACCGTAGAACTTATGTTCCCTGCGGCAGAATACACATCCGACGCTTCGTCTGGAGGGCCGAAGCGTCAGCGGGGACCAATCAGGGCGGCAAGCGCGCGCAATCTTTCCGATCGCGCGTGCTTTTCTTTCCGTTCTCACATGTCGACAAGTCCTGACTCCGGGGTGTCGGTCCCGTCGCGGACGAGTTTGCTCTTCAGCTACCAGCGAGCCCCGACTGTGTGAAATCAGTGGTCGGTGGTGGTATCGTCGGGCGCGTTCCCGGCGGGCGAGGCCGTCCGGTCGGCGGTTCCGTCCGGTGACTCGTCGGCGAGGTCCGTGGCTACATCATCGACATCGGAGACACTCACCTCGTCAGGTCTGGAGCCGTCAGTGCCGAACAGTTCCGCGGCTCTCGAGTCGTCGTTGTTGCCGAACCCGGCACTGAGCAGTCGGGTGAGGGCGTCCTCGACGTTGTCGCCGATGTCGGTGTAGCGGTCCTCCTCCACCTCGATGACGAACCCGGTGGTGATGTTTGGGGCGGTCGGGAGAAACAGTATCTCGCGGCCGTCAGGCGCGCGGTTGCCGGTCTTGAACGCCGTCATGCGGAGACCGTCCCACACCTCAAGACGGACCGGCTTCTGGAGTTCACCGGTCCCCGAGAGGGCGGTCTCGACACCCATCTTCGAGGCGTTGTAGATGACCCGGAGACCGGGGAGATGGTTCATCAGGTCGTCAAGCGCACGCTCGAGAACCGCGCCGAACGCGGTTCGCATGAGATAGCCAACCGAGAACACGAGCAACACGAACACGAACATCGTCAGCAACACCCGAACCGGACCGTGGTACCTCTCGGGTATGAACTCCGGTTGAACCGGAATCGGAACGCGGGCGAGGTAGCCGTATATCCACGCGAGAAAGACAATCGTCACCAAAAGCGGCACGAGCACCATGAGGCCACTCCCGAAATCCCGCTTCCACGAGGCCATATGACAGCTAATACGGGCTAGGTAATGAGTCCTTTTATCGCGGCTGTGAGACAGCAAACAGATGGTTTGAAGTCCGGGCGGGCGGTAGCCGTAACTATGAACGACGGTGACAAGATCCGGGTCGAGCGGGACGGGCAGAGCCACGAGGGCGTGGTGTTGCCGTCCTCGACACGGGACACACTGGTGGTGAAACTCGACAGCGGCTACAACGTGGGTATCGACCGCGAGGCCGCGTCTGTCGAGGTGCTCCAGTCGAACGTCCACGACATCGAGAGCGCGCAGGGTCAGGAGGGTCAGTCGCGCGTCGAGTTCGACGGGACACTCCCGACGGTGTCGCTCATCTCCACGGGCGGGACGATCGCGTCGACGGTGGACTACCGGACCGGTGCGGTCACCGCTCAGTTCGACGCCGAGGATGTCCTCCGTGCGGTGCCGGATCTCGCAGGTCTCGCCAACTACCGCGGGCGTGTCGTGGCGAATATCCTCTCGGAGAACATGACACCGGACGTCTGGCAGGAACTGGCTCGGGCGGTGCACGAGGAGATCGAGGCGGGCGCCGACGGGGTGGTGGTGATGCACGGGACCGACACGATGCAGTTCACGGCCTCGGCGCTCGCGTTCATGCTCGACACCCCGGTCCCGGTCGTGTTCACGGGGAGCCAGCGCTCAGCCGACCGCCCCTCCTCGGACAACGTGATGAACGCGGTGTGTGCGGTCGAAGCCGCGACGAGTGACTGCGCGGAGGTGCTCGTCTGCATGCACACGGAGGGCTCCGACAGTCGGTGTGCGCTCCACCGCGGGACGCGGGTCCGAAAGAACCACACCTCCCGTCGTGACGCGTTCGAGACGGTCGGTGCGGCCCCGCTCGGCGCCGTCGACTTCGAGGACCGCTCCGTCGAGTTCCGCCACGACTACCGCGAGCGCGGGGCGACCGACCTCGACATCGCACCCGCTCTTGAGACGGAGGTGTCGCTGGTGAAGTTCACGCCGGGTGCGGGAGCCGGGCAACTCGAGGCAGTCGCCGACAGCGCCGGTGTCGTCCTCGAAGGAACCGGGCTGGGGCACGTCAACACCACCTGGATACCGGAGATCGAGGCGCTGACCGCGTCCGGGACACCTGTCGTGATGACAAGCCAGTGTCTCGAGGGGCGGGTCTGTGACCGGGTGTACGACACCGGGCGGGACCTGCTGGACGCGGGTGTCATCGAGGGTGAGGATATGCTCCCGGGGACAGCGAAGGTAAAACTGATGTGGGTGGTCGCGAACACGGAGCCCGATTCGGTTGCAGAGCGGATGCAGACTCCGCTGGCCGCCGAGATACGGGAGCGCTCGGTGCCATGGGAGTGAGCGAGCGGACGGCTGTCGAGCTCCGGCCGGCGACAGACAATGATTACGAGGATGTCGTGGCGTTCACACGGGACACCTGGGCCGAGATGTCGGATTACCTTCCTGATGTCTATCACGACTGGATAGCGGGTGAGAACAGACAGACGCTCGTGGCGGACACCGGTGACAGGGCGGTCGGTATCGCGCAGATGGTGCTGCTCTCACCGACAGAGGCGTGGGCACAGGGGATGCGTGTCGCCCCCGAAGCACGCGGCGAGGGGGTCGCGGCGGCGCTGACACGCAGACTGCTCTCGTGGGCCCGGGAGCAGGGGGCGGTCGTCGCGCGCAACATGGTGTTTTCGTGGAACGAGGCCGGAATGGGACAGTCGCGGAGTATCGGGTTCGAACCGGTCACCGAGTTCCGGTGGCTCCACCCCGAACCGGTCACAGGCGACCTGCCGGCGGCAGTGAGTTCGGACCCCGAGGCCGGGTGGTCGTTCTGGACCGGAAGCGAGGCACACGCCCACCTCGGCGGGTTGGCTCTCGACATAGACGAGTCGTGGGCGATGCGAGGGCTCACCCCGGAGCTGCTGGAGCGGGCGGCAGCGGAGACGGCACTTCTCACCGTCACCGGCGCGGAGGGCGCGCGTGGACTGGCCTACCGGACCCGGGCGTTCGACCGCGAGGGTGAGAGCGGAACCGAGCGGTGGGCGGAGTACGGTCTCGGCGCGTGGGCGGACCTGACCGCCGCGGAGACACTCCTCGAGGCGGTGGCCGTAGACGCCGCCGACTGTGGCGCGGACCGGACCCGACTGCTGATACCCGAGCGACCACGGACCGTGTCGGACGGGGCGTACCTGCGGGCGGAACTGTCGGACCACCCTGACTTCGTGTTCGCGGCTGACCTGACCACCGACTGATTACTCGGCGGGGCAGAGCGCCTCCTGGTTCCCGCCGGCGTTACTCCCGGCCGGGACACCGGGACACGTCGTGTCGTCGAAACGGCTACAGCCCGCGAGTGATCCGTCTGTCGCGGTCTGTGGCTCGTGCGGAGTCTCAGACGAACACCCCGCCGAGTTCGAGACCGAGCCAGATGCCGGCGGCACCCGCGGGGGCTATCGTGAGGTCGTCGTCGATAACAACTCCTCTGACGGTTGGTTTGACACCGTCGGCGATCATCCCGCCGAGTCCGCCGAGCACGACCGCGAGCGGGTCCTCGTGAAGAAAGGGGAGTGCGAGCAGCGCACACGCGAGATACATCGCTGCCAGTGCACGGGGGCGTTTCACCCGGCGGAGTTCGCCGATCGACGCCGCGCCGGCGATTGGGTCGGCGAGGGTCAACATCAGGATGGCGGGGATCGCAATCCGGGGCTCGAACGCGACCGCAACCGCCGACGCCGACCCCATGAACAACAGGTACGCCGCGGGTGAGTTCTCCTCGTACTCGCGGAGGTAGTCGAACAGAAACAGGTGGAGCCCGAACCCGAGCCGTGCCACCTCGAGTATCAGCGTGCCAACGGTCACAGAGAGCATGAGTCCGACGATCTGCCACCACTCGATAACCGGCACTACCAGCAGGGCTGGAAAGGCGGTCCCGGCCACGTGCACGAGCCTGCGGCCGAGGTCACCCTCGGACAGGCGGTGCTGGCTCCGCTCCAGGAACGTGGTCTCGGTCATTTCTGCACCTCCGTGGCCCGCACCCACTGGTGGTGGCGCCGACAGGACAGTCGACGCCGGTGCCTCATAGCTGGTCGAACTCTGTATCGCCGTCGCGGAGTCGCCTGAGTGTATCGGCGAGGTCACCGACCGGGACACGAACCTGTGCGGTGCTGTCTCGCTCGCGGACGGTGACGGTGTCTGCCTCGAGCGTGTCGTAATCGATTGTCACACAGAACGGCGTGCCGATCTCGTCCTGGCGGCGGTATCGCCGCCCGATTGCGCCGGTTTCGTCGTAGGTCACCGACAGTCCGGCCTCGCGCAGCCTCCCGGCGACCTCACGGGCGTAGTCCGGCAGTTCGTCGCGGTCCATCAGCGGGAACACGCCGACAGTCGTCGGCGCCACCGCTGGCGGCACCGCCAGATACCGCCGTGACTCGCTGTCGACCTCGTCCTCGCGGTAGGCGTGGACCAGCACCGTGTAGACGAGTCGGCCGACTCCGAAGGATGGCTCCACAACGTGTGGGGTGACGTGCTCGCCGGACTCGGTGACCTCCTCGATGGCGAACCCGGTGTGTTCGACAGGGACCTCATAGCTGTCGCCGTTGGCCTCGACGGTGACGACCTCCTCGTCGAACGCGTCGGGGTCACGCCGGGCACGCTCCGCGAGCGCGTCCGCTATCGCCTCCGCTGCGCCACCGAACGCCGGCCCCAGTTCGCTCATCTCCGGGTCGACCGTCGGACGCTCGACCGTGACCGGGTCGTCGTACTGTTTGAACACCGAGAACGACTCCCCGGAGTGGGCGGCGTGTCTGTCGAGGTCGTAGCTACCACGATCGGCAAACCCGGTCACCTCGACCCAGTCCCCGCCGATCTCGGTCTCGGCGTCCCAGCAGTCGGCGGCGTAGTGAGACAGCTCCCCCGGCAGATGCTGGCGGTAGCGAAACCGGTCCATGTCGACACCGATCGACTCGTACCAGGACAGCGAGAGCCCCAGATAGTAGGCGATCCACTCGCTCTCGATGACCCCGTTGTCGACCGCCTCCCGGACCGTCAGCTCCCGGAGGTCGCCGTTCTCGCGCTGTTGCTCGACCGAGTACAGCGGCAGTCCCACATCGGCGACCCGCGAGAGCGGCGGTTCGTCGGTTTCGGGGTCGTAGAACTGCTCCAGTTCGGCCTGTGAGAACTCCCGGACCCGGACCAGCGCCTTTCGCGGACTGATCTCGTTGCGGTAGGCCCGGCCCACCTGACCGACCCCGAACGGCAGCTGGTTGCGGGCGTACTCCGCCAGCTGCGGGAACTCCACGAAGATACCCTGTGCCGTCTCCGGCCGGAGATAGCCCGGCGCAGCCGTTCCGGGACCGATGTTCGTCTCGAACATGAGGTTGAACTCGCCGACCGGCTCCCCCGCGAGCGCCGCCCCACAGGTCGGACAGCCGATGTCATGCCCGGCGACCAGCTCCGCCACCTCCTCCGGCGGGAGCGACTCGGCCTCCTCGATGTCGGTGGTGTCCTCGACGAGGTGGTCCGCCCGGTGGGTCGCGCCACACTCGGAACACTCCAGTATCATATCGTCGAATATCTCGAGGTGACCCGACGCCTCGAACACGGCCTCGGGCAGTATCGTCGGGGCATCGACCTCCATGTTGCCCTGCCGGGTGATGAACAGGTCCCGCCAGCTCTCCTCGACGCTGTCTTTCAGCGCTGTCCCGTGGGGGCCGTACGTGTAGAACCCGCCGACACCGCCGTAGACATCCGCGGTCTGTGTGAAAAAGCCACGCCGCTTCGCCAGTTCGGCGATGCGGTCGACCTCGCTTTCGGAGCCGCCATCTGCCCGAACTGGGTCACTCTCGCCGGTCATCGCACCGCCTCCAGCAGGTGCACATCCTGCACGATACCGGCCAGACTGTTGCCCTTCATCACCGGAATCTGCTCGATACCGTGCTCGATTATCAGCCGCGCGGCCTCGGCGACCGACAGACTCCCGCTTACTGTGACCAGGTCACCGGTCATAAACGCGCTGACCGGTTCGTCCGGTATCTCCACGTTCCGGGTCGGCATGTAGCTGTTGCCGACGGCTTTTATCCCCTCCCAGGCCCAGTCATCGTCCTGGTTGGCGATGGACTCGCCGGTCTCGGTCTCACCCTCGACGACCCGGGCAACTCCGAGGATATCCACCTCGGTCAGGATGCCGGTCGGCCCGTCATCGTCCAGCACGACAGCGTAGGGCACCCCGGCGTGGGCGAGCTCCCGCTCGGCCACTGTCAGCGGCGCTCCGCTGTAGACGCAGTTGACTGCCTCGCTCGCGACATCCGCGACGGTCAACTCTGTGTTCCTCTCGCGCGCAATCGCCCGAACCACGTCTGTCACGGTGACGATCCCCTTTAGCCGGTTGTCCTCGACCACCGGGACGCGGCGCTCTCCCGCGACCAGCATCCGCTTTGCAACCGACCGGAGGTCGGTCCCGCTGGTCGTCGGCTCCACCTCGTCTGCCAGCAGCGCCAGTTGGTCCTCGTCCGGGCGGTCGATCAGTGCACCACGCGAGACGATACCCCGATACACCTCGCCGCTGTCTGTCGTCTTTACCGCCGGCACCGACGAGAACGCCCTGTCCTGCAGGTACTCCAGGGCGTCGTCGCGTGTCCCGGGGATCTCTACCGCGACAACGTCCTCTCTGGCTGTCATTATGCTGCCTACATTCATTCCTGTGGCTACTCTTTGCCCCACCCACTAAGACCTTGTACATTTCCCGGCAAAGCAGCGTCGCTCGAGGGCGGAGATGGGCCGTCGGTCCGTCTCACAGACGGTGGGTCACGCACCCGGACCGGTCATCTGCCGGTGTCGAACCACACCACACCGCTCAGATGTCGACACTCGCCTCCTGCTCGGCGGCAACTTCCTCGGGACGGGCCTCCAGAGTCATCTTCTGGATCTCGACCCGGCGGAGTGGGTAGATTGTCTTCGCGTCGTTGTAGATGGCCGAGGAGAGTCGCCCCTCGACGACGCTGTCAGCCAGGCTTTCGAACGTTCGCTCGGCGGCGGCCTCCTCAACGATGTCTATCATCGTCCGGCGGATCGCCTTCTCCTGGCTCTCGTCGGCGGATTTCGTCGTCAGCGCGACCGGCTGTACCTGCACCCGATAGTCGTCCGTGGTCAGCGCCGTCACGTAGGCGGCCACCTTCGAGGAACCCCGCCGCACGAGACTCCGCAGGTAGTCACGGGTCATCTCGTGTTTGATGAACTCCGTGTACGCCGTGTCGCTCGCCATCTCAGTTATCTTGAACGTCAGTTTCGTGTTGTTGCCGCTCGCGTCGTTGCGCAGGTCCGCGAGCGTTGTCTCGATTGTCCGGCCCAGCGCCTGCTCGGGCTCTGCCGCGACTGTCTGTCCGATCTCCGCCCGGTCGAACTGCTCGGGCGCGAGCACTGTGTACCATCGTTTCTCCTGTTTCTGCCTGGATACTGATCTATCACTCATTGTTGTCTCCGGTTGTGTTGTCTCTGTGTCTCTCGGTTGTCTCTCTGTTCGCACACTCCATGTCGCTCGTGGACCGCTCGCTCGCGAGAATCCGCGCCCCGGCTGTCAGGTTAACTACATAATCGTCGACTGTCGCATGGAGTCCGCCCGTCTCCTCGCGCTCGATTGTCGTCACAACCCGACGCCTGTTCGCCGCTGTCTCCATCTCGGTGGTGTTGTCCGGGCGGAGTGCCCGGGCAAGTCGTCTCGCGGTCGCCTCGTCCGTGTGTGTGGTCTCGATGCGGGCCTCCCGGTGCTGGGTGTGGTCGGTCACAGTGTTTTCCTCAGTTCGAGGACGAACGTACTGGCTTCGCAGTCGAAGGACGCGCGTCCGCGGGTCTGTGTTCCGGCACCCTCGCCGCCGACGGCACGCGACGCGGTCTCGACCGCCCTGCCCACGTCGACCGTGGCGTCAGGAGCGGCAAGCACCGCCGCCTGCCCGTCCGCAACGGCGAGAGCAACGGGCTCCGGTGAGCGGTAGTCACGGACCAGCCTGGCGACCGTGCCGACGGGGGCGGTCCCATCACAGCGGGCGACGAACAGACCGTCGTACCGGCCTGTGCGGGCCTGGCGGACCGACTCGTGGGCCCGCTCGGCGTGGTCTCGCCAGACGGCAAGCGCGTCCGGGTCGGCACCGAGTGCGAGCGCCACCGCGCGACCGGGCCGCTCACGTGCGAGCGCCCCCAGCACGTCGGCGTAGCCACCGACTGTCTCGAACGGGCCGCCGAGTCGAGGTCTGAGGAGACACTCGACGGCCTCGGTCCCACGCGGAACACCCGCCTCGTCACCGGCAACGGCGAGTCCGACCGCCGATGCGACCGCCCGGTCGCTCTCGAGACCGGCGAGTCGCTCCCGCGTGTCCTCGACTGACCCCGAAAAGGGGGCGCAGACGAGCGTCGAGTGTGCCAGTCCCGCGGCGGTGTCTGTCACCGGCACGGCGACCCCGGGCCGGCGTGGCAGGTCGAGCAGTGTCTCGAGTCGCTCGTCGGGCTGTCGGCCAGCCGCGAGCACACCGGCGAGCGCGAGAACGGCACGCTCTGTCGTGAGCCGCTCTCCCGACCCGGGCGCGAGCTCCCGCGCCACCACGACTGTTGCGAGACTGGCCGGGTCACCGTCGGTGCCGAGCGTCAGGTCCGCCTCCGCTGCCGGCCGACCGAGCGTTACCGTCACATCTGCGTCCGTGTCCCGCGTTGCCGTCTCCGGCAACGGGACCACACAGGTCTGGTGCGCGACGGCGGCCGTTTCGAGCGCGTCCGCGAGCAGTCCTGCCGCGGCAACCCCGTCACCGGTGCCTGCCGCAACCAGTCTCACCAGCCCCGCCTCCCGCAGGTTGGCGGCGATGTCACTGGCCGTGCGGGCGTCCGCGTGGGGGGTGCCGGTGGTCGACATCAGAGCAGGTCCTTTGCGTCGTCGACGCTGTAGGTGAACTCCTCGTCAAGTTCGTCGCCTCTGTAGTAGTCCATCAACCGGCGGATCTTCGCCTCCGTGTTCTGCAGCGCGCGCTTGTTCTGGTAGTCTGTTGGATTCTCGCGGAGGTGCTCGTCTAGACGGGCCGCACGCTCCATGAGATTCCGCAGGTCCTCCGGCAGTTCGGGCTCCGCATCGTGTTCCTCGAGTATCTCTGTTACCTTCTTGCCGGTCGCCAGCTTCACGTCCGGCACCGCCGTGCCTGTCACACCCTCGTCGCGCAGCATGACGCCGATCTCGCTGGGGCTGTGGCCCTGCGCTGCGAGGTCGACGACACGCTGTTCGACCGCGTCGGGGTCGACGTTACTCCACTCGGGGGGTTCGTCTGCCGCCGGTTTGTCCGAATCGGACGAGCCTCGACGGCGTGTGTGCATTCGTGCCATTGTTGAGATTGGAACTGCACGGGCCGCTGTACTGTCACGGCTGTGGTGCTGTACACGCTGTCGACACCGCCGCAATCCCAAGCCGCCCAAGCGGGCGGCGCGTCGGAGTTGCGGCCGTGCGTTCCCGTTCACATATGGTCTATCCTCGCTGTTAACCGTTTCCATTCGACGGTTCCGCTGCTGGGGACCGCCATCCGGAGTCCGGTGACCCAGTCCACAGCAAAAAAAGCAAGACCGGAGACAGCCGTTCAACTGTTCACGTTTGTCACCCTGAGGTACGTCTCGTGGCTTGAGCCGTCGTCGAACCGCAGGGTCACCGTGATGTCGGAGTCCGACTCGCTCGCCGCCTTGCTGTAGGTGAACGTGACGTTCCCGCCGTCGACTCTCCCCAGTCGGACACCGAGCACCGACCCGTCGCTGAATACAGCGTCGGTATCCAGCGCCTGCGGTGTGCCGACTGTGTAGACGCCCACGTACTGTCCGGCCTGGTCCCCGTCGCTCGTCGAGGTGGGGTCAAAGTACGCCTCCGGGTTCGCGTCCCTGAGTTCGGTGAACACGCTTGACACCCCCGAGTTCTCGTTCGCCGGTTTCCTCACCTCCAGGGCGGTGATTCTCGCCGACTCGCCGCGGTCCACCTCGACGTCGAACTCGAGGAACGATGTCTCGCCGTCAAGGGTCGTCCCGGCGACCGTCTCCACCGTGTCCGCCGTGGTTGACCCGCCGCCGCTGTTGCCGTTGTCGTCGTTCCAGTCCTGCGATGCGGTGTCGCGCTTGTCACCGTTCGCGTCGTACAGCGTGACGAGCACTTCGCCCTCGAAGCTGTTGGCGTTTCGGTCCTCGAGCATCCGGTACACGTCCGACACGGCGTCTACCGTCCGCTCGTCGAGGGTGACCCCGTTCTTGCTGACCGCCTCGATCGTGGCGGTGCCCTCGTTGCTCAGGTTCAAGAACAGTTCGGTGTCGATGTTCTCTCCTGCAGGGTACAGCTGTACGTCCTCGATCTCGTAGACGTTCTCGAGCACCGTCACCTCGGCGGTGTCCGTGCCTGTGTCCGCGCTCGTGTCGACGGATATCTGTCCGGTCCCGATATCGCTCTCCCCCGGTGTCCACTCCAGCAGCACCTGCTTTGTCTCGTCGTCCTCGATGTACGGGCTCGCCGAGTCGACGGTCTGCCCGTCGAAATCCTGCAGTCGAATCTCCATGCTGCCGTTCTCCCCGCCACGGTTCTTTATTATCGTCGGTACCGATAGGACGTCGTTCGTGTACACTTCCGCGTCGGTATCGATCGCCTCGACGGTGAACGCCGGTCCGTTCTCCCCGGCGACGTACACGGTCGTGCTTTCCGTGTCGACGGCGCTCGTGACGGTCACGTTGTGCTCGCCGGTGCTGGCGCTGTCTGTCTCCCAACTGAACTGGAGCTGCTGCGGGTCGTTGCTGCGATCGATCTCGACGTCGGTCCTCGTCTTTTGTTCGGTCCCGTCGACCAGCAGCGAGATGGGACCCTCACCGTTGAACCCGACGTTCTCGACGAGCAGGTCGACCTGCAGGTCGTTTCCCGTTGTCGTCGGCGAGTTCGTCCCGGTGATGTTCAGTTCGTACTGTGGCGATCTGTACTCGCTGCAGTTCATGCCGAGTATCGTCGAGTTGTCACAGGTGAACGTGCCGCTGGGACCGAGGGTGATGTAACCGCTTATCTCGGCGTTCGAGAGGTCGACGTTGGAACCCCCCGTTACCTCGATACCGCCGTCAACGGTCGACCCCTCCTGTACGTCGACGTTTCCGTCCGAGACGATGGCGCCGTCGACAGTCGAGCCGCCTTTTACCGTGGTGTCTCCGCCGGCGGTGACCCCGCCCAGCACGCGCGCGCCCTCCTGGATGTCCGCGCTCCCGGCCGATTCGACCGCACCGTCGACGGTCGACCCCGAGTCGATGTCGACGCCACCCGCTGTCTCTGAGGTGATCGACCCTCTCACCTCGGAATCGGTCACGGTGACCGTCCCGTCGTCACTGTCGGTTCCGGCAAGAATCCGGCCGACGACCTCCGAGTCCCCCTGTACGTCGACTGTGCCGACCGAGACAATCTCGCCACCGACAGTCGAATCCGTGCTGATATCGACACCGCCCTCACTCTCCGATGTGATCGACCCTCCCACCTCGGAATCGGTCACGGTGACTGTCCCGTCGTCGCTGTCGGTTCCGGCGAGAATCCGGCCGGCGACCTCCGAGTTCTCCTGTACGTCGACGGTGTTGACCGACTCGACCAGGCCATCGACAAACGATTGGCCGTCGATGTCGACGCTCCCGTCGCCCTCAGCAAAGACGCTGTCGCCGACACGCGAGGCGGTGATGTCGATGTCACCGTCGTCGCCGTCTGTTCCGGAGCGTATCTCGCCGGCCACCGACGAGTTCGTCTGCAGACTCACGCTTCCGGTCGCCTCAACCCGACCCTCGACGCTCGACTGCCCGTCGACGTCGACATCGCTATCTCCCTTTGTTACGACGTCGCTGTAGTAGTTCGAACCGTTTTTTATACTGATATCACCGTCGTCACTGTCTGTTCCGGACTCGACGTTCCCCTCGTAGGTGTTACCGGCGTCGGTGTTGATATCGCCGGTCCCGTTCACCTCACCGATGATGGCCCCGAGATTTCCGTTCTCGGACTCGATTGTGATGTCGTCTATCCGGGGGTAGAACCGGTCGAGATCACACTCGACGACGACACCGGTTACCTCGATGTCGTTTTCGTCGTCGTTCAACTGGTCATCGATGTACCCGCAGGTGTAATCCGGCTCCGGGACCCGGTCCGACATCAGATCCGCCGGTATCTCGACAGTGAAGTCATCGAGGATGGCGGACTCATCCCCCCCGTCTCCGGTCCAGATCACCTGGATTGTCTCGTCCCGCACGGCCGTGATTGTCACGATGTCCCCGTCCTCGACCCGGTCGTCGGGCCCGTACACCGAACTGTTTTCGAGCAGGTTCCCGCCGCTCACGGAGCCGCGGATCTCCACGTTCGCGGGATCAAGTGTGCCGCCGCGTTGGAGATGAACGGACACGAGCCCCTGCCCCTGTTCGACGGGTGTGCCGAAGTCGTCGGCTGTTAGCTCAAGCTCAAGCGGTTCACCGTCCTCGTACCGGAAGGCGAACTCCGCGTCCGGTGTCTCACTCCTGAACTCACTGATCGTTCCGAACATCAGCGGTGCGACCACCGCCGCGAGCAACACGGTGACTGCCAGTAACAGCACGATTCCCACGACGGCACTCACACCTCGCCTCTCCCCAGGCCCGTTCGACCTCCCATTGTTGTCGGAACCGGGCGGCGCTGTTGCCCGGAATCTCATTATCAATACGTTTGTTCGCCGTATAGATAAATGGTTTGGTACTACCCCCCAATGCGGTACTCTCGCAGTGTTCTCGCGCTCGAGGGCCGTGTCTGTTCCCGTCGGTGTCGAACACGCCGACTGCTCACGACCGATAGACGAGGTAGAGTCACCGTTCACCGGGTTACGGTTGGACCGCAGTTCGACCTTGCTGGAGCCGTGCAGTTGGTCACCTCACCCGGTGTGTTCCTCCAGAAAGCCGAGCAGTCGGTCACTCACCGCCCGGGAGTGTTCGGCGAAACAGAGATGCCGGCCCTCGACAGCCTCGAACGCGCCGCGGGGGAGGTCCTCGGCGAGGTCCCGTCCGACACTGGCCGGCACCACCGGGTCGTCGAGTCCGTGACAGACCAGCGCGGGCAGAGCCACCTCGTGGAGTGGTCCGGCATCGAATCCGAGCGCGGCCGCGACCTGTGCCTCGAACGCCTCCCGTCCGGCGTCCTCCTCGGTGCGCCACCCGCAGAGCTGCCCGGTCAGGCCCGTCCGCTCGAGAAAGGCCGGCGAGAGTGCACCCGAGAGCGACTCCGCGAGCGCCTGTGGGTCGTCTGCGGGCGCGTGCAGGTCGCAAAGCGCCGCCTCGTCGATACGCTCGCCCGCCGGCGCGGTCCCAAGAAGCGAGAGTGTTCGCGCGCGGTCGTGCCGGCGGACGTACCGGAGTGTCACCATCCCGCCGAGTCCGGCACCGACTAGGTGGGCCCGGCGTGTCCCGGTCGCCGCGAGCACCGCCTCCAGGTCGTCGGCCATCGTGTCCACGTCGTACGGTCCCGGCGGGACATCGGACCGGCCGGTGCCACGCAGGTCCCAGACCAGCGCCTCGAACGGCCCGGCAACGCGGTTGTACTGCCAACCCCACTGCCAGGCCCCGTAGCCGGCCTCGCCGACGAACGCCACCGTCTCACCTGCGCCCGCACTGTCGTAGTGCAGCGTGACGCCCCCGTTTACTGTCTCCGGCACGGGTTACTCGAAGACCGGGCTCTCGTTCTCGAGACGCTCGAGTTCACGCGCCAGACTCCGGGCCTGCTCCGGGTCGAGCGCCAGTTCCACCTCGTTCCCACCGTCGTCCTTGCAGGCGAGTTTGACCCGCCGGTCACCGAACGCCCGGGCGTCGACGGTCTCTGTGTCGTAGAGTTTCACCGTTGCAGCCTTTTTCGAGGCCCCGACATGTTTGAGTGTTCCCCTGTCGAGTTCGAGCATGAACTGGTCGATATCCAGTGTGAGCATGCCTCACGGTTGGTGACGCCCGGATATAAGCCCACGCAGACCGGGTCGAGACACGCCTACCGGCACGGGAATCGGGCTCCGACGACGTGACACACCACACATACAGGCGGTCTACCGGCCGTTTCGGTCCGGAGAGCGACCGAACGGGACTGTCGACCGCTGGTCGTTTCGGGGCCGGTGGCAGCTGAAACGGAAACGGCGAACAACACCCCGGAAACAGTTTCTGGCAGCTGGTGCTGAACCGCTCGCGGTTGGTCGTGCTCGCCTGCGACATCTGGCACTCGGCGGTGTGCTCGTCCCCGTCACGCTCGGCGTGATACTCACCCGGTGTGACGACCTCGAACAGTTCGGCGACTTCGAGTCCCGAGGGCGGCGTCCCAGGGCTTGTGAGTTTTCTGTGTCTGGCACGAACGGTCGAGCGTGCTCACGAAGGACCTCCTGCGGGTCTCGCGGCGCGGCGGTGGCTACCAGCCACAGTTCGTCGACGAGGAGCGACGGTCACTCGCGGCGCGTGTCATCGGCTGCTACCAGGGTCACCTCGACAGCACCCGCGGGGAGCTGCAGGCGGCACTCACCGACCTGGAGCGCGAGAGTGACGACTTCAAACTCGTCCGTGGGTTCGCGAAACTGCTCGACCGCGAGGCCACCTGGGTGGTGCAGGCGCCGCTCGAACCAGGGCGCGCCCGCGAGGCCACGTTCCGGGCCAGCGAGGCCGTGGGGGTGGTCACCGACGCGGAGCGCGAGCAGGCGCTGGCCCGGGCGGCGGAGCGACTCAACGTTTCGCCCGGGGCCGTCGAGGCGTCGCTGTACGCGGACCTCGACCGACGGGAGGTGCTCGGCGGTCTCGATATCCGCTGGGACCCCGCCGACCTGGTCGCGCAGTACAACCTCTCGCTTGCACAGACCGCGCTGTTCGACGCCACCGAGGTGCACGTTCGGTCGTCGGACCCCAAGCGGGTCGTCTCGGCGGTCAAGCGCCTCCGCCTGCTGTACGAGGTGCGCCGACTCCCGCCCGGGGAGCGCCGGACGGTCGGCGAGACAGACCGCGAGGTGGTGGTGACCGGTCCCGACGCGTTGTTTCGCTCGACCCGGCGGTACGGCACCCGCTTTGCCCGTCTGCTCCGGACCGTCGCCGGCACCGCCGAGTGGCGTCTGACCGCGGCCATCGACGACCGCGGCACCGAGCGTGAACTCGTTCTGACCAACACCGACGTCTCGGTGCCGGGGGTCGAACCGGTTACGGAGGTCAGCTACGACAGCGGTGTCGAGGCGTCGTTCGCCCGTCGGTTCGAGTCACTCTCCCTGCCCTGGGAGCTGGTCCGGGAGCCCGATCCGCTCGCGGCCGGCGAGCACGTCGTCATCCCCGACTTCGCGTTCGACTGGACACACGGCGGATTTCGCGTCTACTTCGAGATAATGGGGTTCTGGACACCCGAGTACGTCGAGAGGAAACTCTCCAGACTGGCCGACATCGACGACGTGGAGATACTGGTCGCGGTCGACGAGAGTCTCGGTGTTGGCGAGGAGATCGAGGCACGCAACCACCGTGCGCTCACCTACTCCGGCGAGGTTGGACTGGGCGACGTGCGGGCCGCGCTCCGGACACACGAGAGGCGTCTGGCCGCCGACGCGGCGGCCGCGCTGCCCGACGAACTCCGGCCCGACGCGGACGCCGTGACACTCGCCGACCTCGCCGCCGACCACGGCGTGAGCGAGGCCGCCCTGGAGCGGGTGACGTTCCCAGCCCACGACCGGGTGGGGCGAACGCTCGTCCGGCCTGCCGTGCTCGAAAAACTCGGTGAGCGGCTCTCGCCCGGGATGCAGTTTGAGGCCGCCGAGGCCGTTTTTGAGGAGTACGGTATCGACGATTCGAGCAGCCTCCTCTCGGCGCTTGGCTACCGTGTCGAGTGGGAGGGGCTCGGTGATGGTGTGTTGCGCGAGTGACTCGCCTAGCATCCGCCGGTTGGTAGCCGGTAGGTTCAAACCGGTATAGGGAAAAACTGTGTATCATGAACCTCAAACGGACGCTCATAGAGTCGCTTCCGCCGGGGGTGAAGCGGCTGCTGGCGGTGCCGTACGACCGCTACCAGACGCGGGTGGCGAACAGGCAGTTCGCGCGCAAGCAACTCCCGGCGTACGACCCCGACGACGACGCGCCACGACACATCGTCTGTGTGGTCGTCGACGCGCTCCGGACCGACCACGTCGACGAGGAACTCACGCCGTATCTCGCCTCGCTGAACGGCTGTAACGCGGTGACACCGGGTCCGTGGACCTTTCCAGCGGTGTCCTCGATAGTGTCGGGGGCCTATCCTCACGAACACGGTGCGATACGACAGACCGACGACCCGGCGGAGATAGCGGGGTTCAGTCTCCCGCCGCGGATGGACGAGAGCCGCGAGACGGTCACCGAGGCGCTGGCCGGTGCCGGCTACGAGACCTACGGCGGGTTCGGACACGACACCCCCTTCGTCGCGCTCTCGGGCCGGTTCCACGAGCACGACCTGTTTCACAACGTGACCGCCACCGCCGAGGACGTGTTCGACGCTCACCTCGACTGGGTGGCCGGACGGGACCGGACCTTTTCCTTTCTCCACCTCGCTGACCCGCACATCCCGGTTGACCCGCCACAGGAGTACTGGGCAAGCCACGATGTCGACCGCTCGATAGACGGTCTCGAGAACTGGGCGTACCAGACTGACACCGAGTGTGACGGGGCCTGTGAGCGGTACCGCGAGCACAGACGACGCCTCTACCGTGCCGCTGTGGACTACGTCGACGACGTGCTCGCGGAGCACGCCGCGAGACTCGACTCGACGCTCGAGGACTCGCTCCTGCTCGTCACGGCCGACCACGGCGAGGCGCTCTGGGACCACGTCGAGATGGATGTCGAACAGTTCGGCGGGAACGGCTGTGTCGGCCACGGCGGCGCCCCGTACGAGGGACTCGCGCGTGTCCCGCTACTGACAGACGCGGACTGGCAGCTGCCCGACGGCGCATCGCTGGTGGACCTCGCGCCGACAGTCGCCGACATCGTCGGTATCAACTGGACGCCACCCTCCGGTCGGTCGCTGCGCTCGGAGGAGTCACGCGAGGAGCTGGTGCTCGTGGAGGGGTCACTCGACGGACACGAGAAAAAGGCAATCTACCAGGGTGAGCACAAGCTCATCGTCTCGAACGGTGACGACGTCGAACTCGGATACCGTCTGCCGGAGGAGGAACAGACGACTGTCCCACAGGAGACACGCGAGGTGATGCTCGACGAACTGCCGGCCTGGCCCGACGGACAGCGGGTCGGCACCGAGGTGTCTGACGTCGTCGCGGACCGCCTCGAGAAACTGGGCTACAAATAGCCGGCCGCTGTCACGACCGCCGGAGTCGCGGTGAGTGTCGACGAGCGAGGTTGCGGTAACTGTGACGCGACCGATGTCACGGTGAGTGTCCGGCGGGCATCGCTCAGTTCACATGTAGCCGAGGTCGCGGAGTCGTTCCATGAGGTCCTCCTTGTCCTGTGCGCGGCCGGCACGCTCGGTCGTCTCCTCCAGGTTCTGCATCCACGCGGGTTCGTCGGTGGTCTTCTCGGTCGAGACCTCGGACCCGAGCGAGCGGAACCCGGAGACGTACTTCGGGGAGATAGGGATATCCGTCCAGTCGACACCCTCCGGCAGGTCACCGGCGGACTCCGGAACGTGACCGACCGGGAACCCGGGAACCTCCTCGGGAACGACGTACTGCCAGAACGCGTCCCAGACATCCGGTTCGGCGAACTGCAGGATGGGTTGGACACGATCGTGTGGCGGGTAGATATCCGGGTCGTGTCGCGGCGAAAAGAACGTCTCGTCGGCGCGGGCCTCCTGTTCGTCCCAGCGGACACCCGAGATGACACCGTCGATGTCGCGTTTTTTCAACGTGTCGTTCAGCGCCACCGTCTTCAGGAGGTGGTTCCCGACGTAGGTGTCCAGCAGGAACGGGAACTCCTCGTCCTCGTACTCCAGGATCTCCCGGACGTGGTGCCGGTTGTGCTCGTCCAGTTCGGTAACGGGGATGTCGTCACCGGGGTCGAGGTCGTGTTCGTCGACGTACGCGCCGACGTCCTCGTTTCGCGCGTACACCATCTTGATCCCCCACGTCTCGGCCCAGCGCTCGACAAAGTCGGTTATCTCGTCGAAGTGCTGGAAGTGGTCGATGAACACCGCCGTCGGTTTCTCGAAGCCGAACTCCTCGGCGACCTCGTTTATGAAATACAGCGTCAGTGTCGAGTCCTTCCCGCCGGTCCACATCACCGCGGGGTTGTCGTACTCTGCCAGTCCCTGCCGGGTGACATCGACCGCCTTCTCGATCTTCGAGTCGAGTGACGGGTACGCGCCCGGGTCCTCGCCCTCGCCGTCTGTGTAGTCGACGCCGACGTACGCCGGAAACTCTGCTGCCATACCTAATGGCCGATTCCCGTGAATAAAAAGGATTGTGTAACGCGATTCTAACTGTCACTTTCTACCGTGGCCTTCCGACCCACGCGAACCCGGCCCTCGCGGGGAGTCACAGGCTGACCAGGCGGTGTCTCACGGGATTTATTCGGCCTCGGCATCTACTAACTACTGATGGGCGATAGTGAGGACTCGGACCGTCGTTCCGGTGAGCGAGCACGGGACGTGCCGCCTGACCCCGCAGAGACCGACGATGGTGACCCGGTATCGTCGTTTCGCCTCGGTGAAACGACCGCCGACACGGGCGACCCGCCAGACCCGGGTTCGGGAACCGGCGCCGACACGGACGGTCGGACTGCCGGTGAGGTGCCGACACCCAACGAACTCGACGGGTTGTTCGATGTCTACGAGATTCGTCGGGACGGTGACACGGTCCTGTATCTCGGCGATCCCCGGGCCTCCCGGGAGCGTCTCGAGCGTGACCTGTGGGGGCTGTTCAACGACCGCGGGTACGATGTCACACTGCAGCGTGGCTACACCGGCGGGACCGTCCCGATATCGCGCGGTGAGCACGTGCTGGTCGCCGAACCTCGCTCTGTCGGCATCGACGGGGTTCCTTGGCTGAACGTCGGCCTGTTCCTCGGGACCGTCCTCTCGACGCTGTTCGCCGGCGCGTTCTACTGGTACCAGATACCGGTCCTCGAGGAGCCCTTGCGGATACTCGAGGCCTGGCCGTTTACCGCCGCCATTATCGGTGTGCTCGGTATCCACGAACTCGGACACTACGTTCTGAGCCGCTACCACGGTGTGCAGGCGTCGCTGCCGTACTTCATTCCCGTTCCGACCTACATCGGCTCTCTCGGTGCGGTGATAAAGATGGAAGGTCGCATCCCGGACCGGAAGGCGCTGTTCGATATCGGGGTTGCCGGTCCGCTCGCCGGGCTGGTCGCGACTGTTGTCGTGACGGTGATCGGGTTACAGCTCGACCCGTTGCCCGCACAGCAGGCCGCCAGCCAGCAGGCCGCCGAGGAGGGGGCGATCATGTTCAACTACCCGCCGCTGCTCGAACTTATTGCCGGTGCGGTCGGGGCGGGTGGCAGCCTCGATGGCGGTCCCGTCCACCCGGTGGTGTTCGGCGGCTGGGTCGGTATGCTGGTGACAGTTCTTAACATGCTCCCTGTCGGGCAGCTCGACGGGGGCCACATCCTGCGGGCGATGGTCGGCAAGCGTGCACAGCTGGTTGCCCGGACCGTGCCGGCGCTGCTCTTTGGCCTCGCGGCGTACCTGCTCGTGTTCCGCGGCTTCGACTCGGTGCTCATCTGGACGATGTGGGGGTTCTTTGCGCTCGGACTGGCATACGCCGGGCCGGCGACACCGGTTGACGACTCCAGACTCGGCCGTCCCCGGTTCGCACTCGGTGTGATTGCGTTTGTCCTCGGCGTGCTGTGTTTCACCCCTGTCCCGGTCGAGGTCGTTCAGTCTGCCTGACCCCGCACCGACCGGCCCGTTCACCCCGGCCCCCGCCTGAATACCATGATTTATGTCTGCAGGCGGTCGATATAACAACGCTATGGGAAAGACGCTCACGGAGAAGATACTCGAGGACCACCTCGTTGAGGGGGAGCTCGAACCCGGTGAGGAGATCGGAATCGAGGTCGACCAGGTGCTCACACAGGACACCACCGGCACACTCGTCTGGCTCCAGTTCGAGGCGCTCGGACTCGACGAGGTCCAGTCCGAACTCGCCGCGCAGTACTGTGACCACCAGACCTACCAGTTCGACTTTAAGAACACCGACGACCACAAGTTCCTGCGCTCCGCGGCGGGGACGTACGGGGCGTACTTCTCGCGCCCGGGAAACGGTATCTGTCACAACGTCCACCGCGAGAACTTCGCCGCGCCCGGAAAGACGCTGCTGGGTTCGGACTCCCACACGCCCACGCCGGGTGGACTCGGCCAGCTTGCAATCGGGTCCGGCGGGCTTGACGTTGCGGTGGCGATGGGTGGCGGTGCCTACTACATCGAGATGCCCGAGATCGTCGAGGTCCGTCTGGAAGGGGAGCTTCCGGGCTGGGCGACCGCGAAGGATATCATCCTCGGGCTGCTCCGCCGACTCTCGGTAAAGGGTGGTGTCGGCAGGATATTCGAGTACACCGGTCCCGGTGTCGAGACGCTCACCGCACCCGAACGGATGACCATCACCAACATGGGGACAGAGCTCGGTGCGACCTCGAGCCTGTTCCCCACCGACGACCGGACCCGCGAGTACCTGGAGCAGGTCGGCCGACCCGAGGAGTTCGTCGAACTCCAGCCCGACGAGGACGCCGAGTACCACGACTCGCTGACGGTTGACCTCTCGGAGCTGGAGCCGCTGATCGCGGAGCCGTCGATGCCCGACAACGTCGTCCCGGTGCGCGAGGCCGCCGGCACCGAGGTCGATCAGGTGATAATCGGCTCCTGTACAAACGGTGCCTTCGAGGACATCCTGCCGGCTGCGAAGATGCTCGAGGGTCGGAGCCTCGATATGTCGACGGAGATGATAGTCGCGCCGGGCTCAAAAAAGGCAAGCGAGATGCTCGCCCGTGGTGGCTGGACAGCCGAACTGATGGCCGCCGGTGTCAACTTCTCCGAGGCGACCTGCGGGGCCTGCATCGGTATCGGTCACGTCCCCGGCAGTGACTCGGTGAGTGTGCGCACGTTCAACCGCAACTTCGAGGGTCGCTCCGGCATCGAGGAGGACAACGTCTACCTCTGTTCGCCCGAGGTTGCCGCCGCGACCGCCCTGAACGGGGAGATAACCGACCCCCGCGACCTCGACGCCGACATCGAACCGCCAGGATACGAACTCCCCGGCGAGTACGAGGGTGCCGAGAACGACATAATCGACCCGGAGGACTCCATCGACGACGAACTGATAAAGGGGCCGAACATCAGCGACGTGCCGCTGAAGGGCCCACTCGACGCCGACCTCGAGGGGCCGACACTGCTGAAGATGGGTGACAACATCACGACCGACCACATCATCCCCGCGACACAGGACATCCTGATGTACC
>ERZ1034569.19-NODE-19-length-51531-cov-13.073316_pt1 | contig 51531 bp, 53 predicted proteins | sample MGYA00520706_ERZ1034569 | MGnify/ENA primary metagenome ERZ1034569 (study PRJEB33760, sample SAMEA4777722) | hypersaline lake metagenome | biome: hypersaline environment; feature: brines | place: Spain | collected 2014-08 | depth 0 m ...
CCGACCGCGAGGGCCCCGGGGGTCCAGCGGGCGGGGGCGGGGGGGGGGGCCGGGAGCGGCCCGCGCGCGGCGGGGGGGGGGACCACGAAGCGGCGGGGGGACCCCCCCGTCGCCGCCGCGGCCGCGCGGGGGGCCGCGACGCCGGGGGAGACCCCCCCCGCCGCGACGCCCCGCCCGCCCCGCCAGCGCCGGCGCGCCGGTGTAGGGACCGCCGCCGACGACCAACACCGCGCCGTGGTCCCCCTTGTGGCTGTCAGCGCGGCGCCCGAGCGGCCGGAGGTCGCCGGGGCCGACGCGCCGTTCTGCTGCCGCCGGCATCCCGATGTCGGCGACGGTTAGCTCGAACGCGCCACGCTCCGCGAGTTCGGCGAGCCCGGGTTTGGTGTCATGGAACGTCACCACCGTCCCGGCAACGACGAACGCCGACTGCGCGGCCGCGAGGTCACCTGTGGCGACTGCGTCCTGGTCGTCTCGGACGATCCCCTCGGAGTCCGCGCCGTCGGCGGTCGTCGTTCCCGTGTCCGCGTCGACACCGGAGGGAACGTCGACGGCGACGACCGGCGCGTCTGCGGCAGCGAGCGCGCGCGCGGCGGTCGCGGCCGGCTCCCGGAGCGCACCGGTCACACCCGTCCCGACCATCGCGTCGACGAACAGATCCGCGTCGTCGCCACCGAGATCGAGCGTCGCGCTATCGCGGACGACCCGCGTCTCTGCGTCGGTCGCGTCGAGCGCGTCCCAGTTGTCACGGGCGATCTCTGTGCGGATCGTCGCCGGCCGGCCGAGCAGGTCGACACGCACGTCGTAGTCGGCGAGAAACCGCGCGGCGACGAACGCGTCGCCGGCGTTGTTGCCGCGGCCACACATCATCCGGACCCGCGCGCCTGGCTCGCAGTGGTCGCGAACGACACGGGCGAGTGCGTTGCCGCTCGACTCCATCAGCTTCGCCCGCGGCACCCCGAGCGCGGCCGCGTTTCGGTCCACCTCCGCCATTCTGTCTGCGGTGATCACGGACGCGCTTCGGCGCCGGCGGTGTAAGTGGTTGCGGGCGCGTTACGTTGACGGTGTGAACCTGTAGCGCCACACCCGCTCCATCTCGGCTGTCTCCTCACCCGGACCGTCACCTTGGATCGAGAACTCGAAGAGAAGGAACTCTCCGTCGTCGTCCAACACGACGCCAAGCGTACGAACACTGTCGGGAAGTTCATCATCTTCTCTAACTCCTCGCGTGTTCCGAACCAGTTGATTCTGGTTCAGTGTCTCATCCTTCCCTTTTGCTTCGACAGCTAGCGCGTGGTGGGTTCCATCGTCGTCGACACCGACGTACAAGTCGTCCAATTCGGCCTCACGGCCCCTAACACGCATTCGAAGGTGCGATTGGAGGTGGTAAGTGTCGAGCCCGGTGAACTGGTCGAGAAGCCCAGCATACCGAACTCGAGTGAGGACACCCTGCTCGTCGTCGCCAGCGTACTCCCGAACCGGCAGAGGGAGACTCTCCAACTCAGCCTCTAGGTCACGGTCGACAGTCTCAGGAACTGGTATCAGTTGCTCTTCTTGTGTAAAGAGATACTGAGGGTCCTCTCCAGACGCAGTATCGTCGATAATAATCGCCTCGAAACCACGGCGTTGGATCGAATCTGGTAGCTCTCTCCTGCTCCGGTAGGCGTAAGCAATGTCTGGAACGTTCCCGATCTCTACATCGAGTTCTGACATCGCCGTCTCAATATCTGTCCTGCTGAACGGAACCGTCTCGTCGTGCTGGTCTTCGTCGAACGTCTGATCGAACACTTCACGGATGACTCTGTCGTACTTCGACACAGGCCATCATTGGCTCGCGTTATAAATATTAGTTCTGTAGATTTTGTACCTATCTTTTGTTATCAGGAGTATCTTTGTAGATACTCGGAATACAACTATCAATCTTTGTCGTAGGCGTACGACCCATTCTCCGCTGTTAGACGTAGTTCGAATCCACCGTCAGCGAGCGAGAACTCATCTCTCGGTCGATTCCCTGGGCCGTGGACGCGGGTTGATTCCAGTAGTCCCGCCTGTTCGAGCTTATCGAGATTGTTTTTGACACTCTCTGGAGTTATCGGTACTTCTTCTTCGAGTTCTGGTGCCGACGCTGGGCCATCTTCTGTGATACTACGGAGCAATTGTAGCCGTATTTCGGAGGCAAGTGCCTTGAAGATGGTAACCTGTTCTTCTGTGGACATCTCGTCTTCAGACACACTGACCCGGTTTTCTCGCTCCGAATATAAGCAGTACTGTATCTACAAAGAGCGAGTATCTTTGAAGAGGCCAAAAATTAGAACCGAGGTTTTACAAAGAGACGGACGCAAGACCATTTAACCGATCATGGATACAGACAGCGGTAGAGAGGATTCCACGTTGAAACACCAATCCAACGTCGAGCGTCTGGAAGACGTTCGTGTCCACGACTGGTACCGGTTCGTCTTTGCTTACTCCGACAGATTAGTCGAGGGGCTGTTCGAGGAGTTTGGTGTCTCGGCAGACGACCTCGTTCTCGACCCGTTCGTCGGAACCGGGACGACCGCGCTCGTGGCCAAGCGTCACGGTGTCGACGCTATCGGAGTCGACACCTCCCCCGCCAGCGTGCTCAGTGCGCGTGCGAAGACGACCTGGGACGTGGATCTATCGACGTTCCGTCGTCGCCGTGAGGAGTTGTTGCGGAAGGTCGAACCGGCCTTTCGGGAGATCACGACCGGTGGGAACAGGCGACTCGACCAGTTCGGCGAGGCGAGTGCCGAGTCGGTGTCACTGGATCAGTACGACTTTTCGGTGCCGGAGAAGACGCCGAAGGGGTGGCTCAGCGAGGCGCCACGCAGGAAGATGCAAGTCCTCCGCCACCACGTCGCGGCGTTTCCAGACGACGCGGTGACTGATCTGTTTCGGCTGGCGATGATCGCGATTCTCCCGGAAGACGTTGGAAACGTGCGGTTCGGGCCGGAGGCGACCCGTGACCGAACTGCCGAGGGTGACCGGGATGTCAAACACATTCTCTCCCGGAAGCTAGACCGCATCGAGTCTGATCTTGAAGAGCTTCAACAGGTGATGCAAAACGGTGAGATTGATCCTGGTGAGGCGGAGATTATTGACGGTGATGCTCGCCGGATTGGTGAGACACTCCCGGAGCGGTCGCGTCTGCTGGAGAGTGACCGACACGCCGACGGCGTCGACTACGTTATCACCTCACCACCGTATCCCGCCGAGCACGACTACACACGGAACCAACGTTTGGAACTCGTCTGGCTCGGTGAGTGTGACGACAACGACGACCTCCAACGGATCAAGCGTCGGAACATCCGCTCACACACGAAGAACATCTACGTCGACGACGACGAGGGTGAGCGTACCGACATCCGAGCGATTGACCGCGTCGACGAGATTGTCGAGCGGATGGAGACAATCATCGAGGAGGAGAACGTCACGCACGGGTTCGGACAGAACTACCCGCGAGTGATCGAAGAGTACTTCGGCGGAATGCAACATCACCTCGAAGCAGTGTACGACCTGCTGGCTCCCGGCGGAGTGGCTGCCTACGTGGTCGCAGACTCCGGTTCGTACTGGCAGGTCGAAGTAGAGACGGCAGCGATTCTGGCAGAGATCGCAGCAGACCGTGTCGGGTTTGCCGACCCGGAGGTCCGACTCTGGCGGAACGTAGCTGCGACAACTGCCGACTACGACGAGATCGAGGAGAACGTGTTACTCCTTCGAAAGCCCGACCGGCCGCCGGAGGCGTAGCCGACAGCGAATTCACAACGCTTGAACCGACTGACCGCGTGTTCACACACAGTGACACGTCGTCTGTTCACGACGCTCTGCGGGCTGGTCTTCCTCGTCAACTTCGGGCGGGTGGCGTTCGCGCCGTTGGTGCCGGAGTTCCAACAGAGTCTGGGGCTGTCTGCGGCGGCGGTCGGCTCCGTCACGACGTTGGCGTGGGTCGGCACCGCGCTCCCGCGGATTCCGATCGGCTATCTCCTCACTCGCGTCCGCCGCGAACGGGTCGTGTTGGCGACGGGTGTCGCGCTCGTGCTCGCCGCCTCGTTTACCGCACGGGCCGACGGACTGCTGGCGTTACAGGCCGGCTCGCTGGCGGTCGGGCTGTCGACCGGCGGCTACTTCGTCGCCGCCATCCCGTTGATCGGCTCGTTGTACCCCGACCAGACCGGGCAGATGGTCGGGATTCACGGCACCGCGAGCCAACTCGCGCCGGTGATCGCGCCGGCGGCGGTGTTGTTCGCCGTCGCCCAACTGGACGACTGGCGGCTCGTCTTCTGGGGGTTGGCGGCGGGTGCGACGGTCGTGACGCTCGTGTTGGTGTTCGTCTTCCGCGGGCGGAGCGAACCGGCCGGCGGCGCGCCGGAACGCGACTTCGGGACCGCACTCGCCCGGTGGCGGGTGATCCTCGCGGGTCTCGGCTTCGTCGTCGGCGCCGGCTTCGTCTGGCAGGGGACGTTCAACTTCTACGTCAGCTACCTCACGGCGAAGGGAATCGCGGAGTCGACCGCCAACGGACTGTTGACGCTGACGTTCGCGGCCGGACTGCCGGCGTTCTGGCTGGGTGGCCGGCTCGCCGACCGGCTCCCGAACGTGCCGTATCTTGTCGGGATCAACGCGACGTTCGTCGCCGGCATCCTGGCGCTGACGCTCGTCGACGGGGTCATCGCCGTCGCGGCCGTCTCTGTCGTGCTCGGACTGGTCGCCCACTCCCTGTTCCCGGCGGTCGACACGTACATGTTGTCGACGCTTCCGCCGGCCGGCCGGGCGAGCGCGTACGCGGTGTTCAGCGGCGTCGCACTCCTGTTGGAGTCCGGCGGGAGCGGCGCGGTCGGCGCGCTCGTCGACGCCGGGGTCTCGTTTGCGACGACCTACCAACTGCTGGCCGGCGGCGTCGGGCTCGTCACACTCGGTGTGGTCGCGATGTCTGCCGTCGGACGTGTGCCACAGCCGCGGTGGTGGGTCGACGCCGACGGGGTCGACATCGACGGCGCTGTCACCGACGGCGGTGAGCCGTGAGCGGTCGGGACACTGCAGACGAGTCGCCGACCACGCGGCTCCACGCGTGATCTGTCGTCGTCGCCACGCGTGATCTGTCACCGTCGGAAGGTTTTCCGCCGGCAGTCGGGAACCGACAGTATGGACGGACCCACACCGAGGGAGTTGGGGTCGGTTCGGCTCGCCGTCCTGACGGACGGGACGAACGGGCCGGCAGTCCGTCGGGCGGCCGACCGCGTCGCCGACGCCGAGCCGGTGGCGTTGGCGTCGCTCCCCGACCGCGACCTCGCGGCGTACGACGCCGTCTGGTGGCACCGCGAGGAGCCGTTGGCGACGGAGTCGTGGTCGTTGCTCTCGCCGGGGGAAGGGGAGCCGGACCGGACGGTGCCGGACAACGCCGATCTGTTCGCGCCGGTCCGGGAGACGCTACGAGCGTTCGTCGCCGACGGCGGCGGCCTACTCCTGTCGGCACACGCGCTGACGGCCGTGCCAGCCTTGGGAATCGACGCGGTCGGTCCGGACGCGGTCGGGTGCGACGAGCCGGAACACCCGACGGGCTACCTCCCGACGGCGGTGAGCCACGACCACCCGTTGTTCGACGGGTTCGACGACCGCGTCACCGTCGCCGGGCCGGGTGTGCTCGCGCCGTTCGCCCGCTACGAGGCGGTGTTGCCCGACCGCGGCGCGGTGTTGGCCGCCGCTCACTACGGCGACGAAGACGACTACCACGGGAAGGTCGCCGTCGAGTGGCGGGTCGGCGACGGCGCCGTGTTCGGGCTCGGCGGGGCGTTGTGTCTCGGCGCGGGCGACGGCTGCGACCGCCAGCGCCGCCGGCTCCTCCGCAACGCCGTGACGGCGCTCGGTCGCGACGGCGTGTTGCCACCCGCGGACCGCTCGGAGGGAGACGCCGTCGGCTCCGACACTGTCGACCCAGAGACGGTCGACGGCACCGGTAGGACCGACGGAACGGCACGTCCGCCGGCGCGGCCGGCGTCACTGTCTGGGTTCCAGCAGTTGCGCGAGCGACTCGCGGACGACCACCACCGGCCGGCGTACCACTTCGCGCCGCCGGCGAACTGGCTGAACGACCCGAACGGGTTGCTCCGGTGGAACGACCGCTACCACCTGTTCTACCAGTACAACCCCGCCGGCCCGTTCCACGACACGATCCACTGGGGCCACGCGGTCAGCGACGACCTGCTCCACTGGGAGGACCGCCCGGTCGCGCTCGCGCCCGACCCGGACGGGCCGGACCGAGACGGCTGTTGGTCCGGCTGTGCCGTCTCCGACGGGGGCACCGCCACACTGCTTTACACCGGCGGCCGGGACCGCGAACAACTGCCGTGTCTCGCGACCACCACACAGCCGGGGCTCGACGACTGGGCGAAAGACGACACCAACCCGGTGATCGACGGTGCGCCGGAGCCGTTGGATGTCTACCGCTCTGCCGACTGGGACGCAGAGTTTCGTGACCACTGCGTCTGGCGGGCCGACGACCGGTGGTACCAGCTCATCGGCTCCGGGGTCGACGACGGCCGCGGCGCCGTGTTGCTGTACGAGAGTGACGATCTCCGCGAGTGGGTGTACGTCGGGCCGTTGCTCGTCGGCGAGGGGCCACGCGGCGCGCCCGTCTGGGAGTGTCCAGAGTTACTCCGGTTCGGTGACGGCGGCTCGCTTCTCCACATCTCCGACGAGGACCGTGTCGCCTTCTTCTTCGGTCGAGCGGACCTCGACACGCCGTCGTTCCGCGTCCGCGAGCGTGGACTCCTCGACCACGGCGACTTCTACGCACCACAGTCGCTGTGGGACGACGCCAACGATCGCTATCTCACGTGGGGGTGGCTACCGGAGAGACGCGACGCCGCAGCGCAGTGGGCGGCCGGCTGGTCCGGGCTGTTGTCACTCCCACGGGTGATCACCCCCGCGGTCGACCACATCCGACAGGAGCCCGCCGCGGAGGTGACACAGCTCCGCACGGAGCGACTCGCGACCGTCGACCGGACGCTCGCGGGGGGGTCGTACGAACGACTCTGTCGTGGGCGGGCAGTCGAACTGACCGGCACCATTTCACTCGACGGCGCGACGGAGGCCGGGATCGTCGTCCGCGAGTCGGCGGCCGGCGCCGAGCGGACACCGATCCGGTACACTGGGGAGACGGTGACCGTCGACCGCCGGGCTACGAACACGGAGCCAGCGGCCGCAGACGAGGCGTTGTCGGCACAGACCGCAGCCGAACCACTGTCGGCGCCGACCGCAGACGGTCCCTTGGAGATCCGGGCGTTCGTCGACGGCTCCGTCGTGGAGTTGTTCATCGACGGCCGTCACTGTCTCACGGCGCGGATCTACCCAACCGACGCCGGCGCCGACCGGCTCTCCGTGTTCACTCGTGGCGGCAACGCCTCAGTCGACCTCGATGTCTGGCAGTTGGAGAACGTCTGGCGAGAGCACTGAGTCGTACCGTGGTCGGGCGGCGACTGTGACGACGGCGCAGATTCGGGCGGTTACTCGTCGGGCGACGCGTCGTCGAGTGTGGACTCGCCCGCGAGTAGACGGTAGCTGTCGAGTGTGCCGGCCATCGACGGCGCGTCCTCGTCGTCTCGCCGTTGTCGGCCGTAGTCCACCCACTGTCCGCGGGTGTAGCTGAACATCTCGAACGCCTCCCGGGTCTCGACGACCACGTCGATCACGGCGTCGTCCGAGTCCGAGCCGCCGACGGCCGCCGACCGTACCTCGGACTCGTGGTCCATCACCCACACGCCGGTCGGCTCGCCGGCCGGCGAGAACAACGCCGCGGGGTCGATCTCGATGTCGGCCGTGTCGACGTGTTGTTCGCCGCCGACACCCAGCAGTGCGGTCGCCTCCGCCTCCGAGAGCGGTCGGTTCGGCCAGCCGTCTGCCGGCTCCGGTTGCTCCATACGGGCACGACGGCCGCAGACGGCATGTGACTTGTGGGGACGAGATGTTCGCTTCTCGCGTCCGTTACCCGAGTCGCTCCGCCACCGTCCGCGCGACGGCGGCGTGGCCCGCGGCCTCGGGGTGGACACCGTCGGCGGTCCGGTCGTGCCAGTCGCCGACCGGGCGGGCGACCGGGTAGTGGGTCGCGACGCTGTCGGCGAGCGCGTCGTCGTACGTCAGCGACCGGGCCGGCTGGGCGTCGGCGAACGGGACCCGGTGATCCGGGAGCAACGGAACGAGCCCGACGAACCCGTGGCGCGCGACCGCCGGGTGGTCGGCGAGCGCGCGGTCCAACAGTGTCGCGGCGTGACGGAACGCCGTCTCCGGGACGCGGGGCTCGCCGCCGGACAACTGAGCGTCGTTGTGGCCGGCGTGGACGAGCACGACCACTCGGGGGTCTGCCGTCGACAGCGCTGCGAGCGTCGACAGTTCTTCGAGCGCCGCGTCGAGGTGAGCCTCGGCGTCGTCCGCGAGCGACGCGAGGCTCGTCCCGGTGTCGCCGCGGACGACGACCGGTAGTCCGGCGAGTGGGCTGTCTGTCTCGGTGAGCGAACTGCCCGGCTCTGCGAGTGCGTCGTCCGGCTCGGTGAGTGCGTCGCCTGTCTCGGTGAGTGCGTCGCCTGCCTCGTCAACTGCGTCGTCTGCCTCGGTAAGTCGGTCGGGCCACGGCGCGGCGTCGGTCGCGTTGCCCGCCGGGACGCTGTCGCCGAGGACGACGAGTGCGTCGGGGTCGTCTGTCACGTTCCTCCGTACCGCCGGCGGCCGTTTGACACTGGCGGGAGTCACGCCCGCGGGCGGGGTCGGCGATCCGTCGACGACCGGCGGCACCGACGCGCACAAACCCGGCCGGCACGTCGAGTCAGTATGGAGCGTCGATCCGGTCGGTTCCGCGTCTACAGGGTGGTCGAGGCCGTGCCGCACTACAACTTCCAGGCGGTCGACGAGCCGCGGCTGTACACCGTCTACCAGTCGGGGTACGACGACGACCGGCAGGCCGTCGTCGACGACCTCACGACTGGGAGCCTGGTGTCGGCGACGTTGGTCGGTGACACAGACGACGACACGGAGCCGTGGCGAATCGACGAGATCGAACGCGCAGAGGGGAGTGTGACTGTGGCCGTCGCGGCCGACGTGGACCCGCCGGCGGTCGCGGTCGACGCCTGGGAGCCGGGGACGAGCCAGCCGGTGTGTCGGACGCTCGTCGAGGACGGGGAGCCGGTGGGTGCCTGTTGTGTCCAGCCGCGCGAGCCGTTGCCCGACGGCGGGTTCGTCCCGAGCGTACTCACCGGGCTCCTCCCGTTGGAGTCGGAGTTCGCGTCAGTGCCGGGGGTCGACGAGCCGGCGGCGGAGGCGTTGTTCCTCGACCCCGATCCGGTCGACGCCGCGAACGCGCAGTCCCCGTACGGGGTCGCCCTGTTCTTCACCGCCGACGCCGAGGATCTGCCGGCGCGGTTCCGCGACCGGTACGATCTCCCCCGCGACGAGGACACGCGCCCGAACTTCGACCCGTACGGCGTCTGAGGCCGTGTCGTCCGGCCGGGGGAGAGCCACCGGCTTTCACCCGACTTATGTCGGCGACACCACTCTCACCCGGTATGAGTCTCACCACGACGCTGGCGTACGCGCTCCACTCCGTGTTCGCGGGAGCGTGGACCGGCGCGGTCGTGTTCACCACCTGGCGCCTCCTCCCGTTGGCGGCCGACAGCGAACTGACGCCGACCGTGTTGGAACAGGTCGGGAGCGGGCTCTCCGTCTTCGCGCGGACGAGCGCGGTCGTGATGCCCGTCACCGGGCTGTGGATGGCGTGGACACAGTACAACCAACTTGACGGGTTGCTCGTCCCGCCGCGGGGCCACACAGTGCTCACGATGGTCGTGTTGTGGGTCGCGATGACCGGCCTGACCGAGGTCGGTGCCTCCCGCATTCGTGCGGCCGCCGATCAGGGGAAGGTCCGCACCGCCGCCGTCGACGCCGGCACGGTGTTGAAAGCCGCGAGTGTCGTCGGCGTGCTCCTGCTCCTGCTCGGTGGCTACCTCTCCGGGCCGGGGTTGTAGCCGTCCGGATCGAGCGTCACCGGAGAGCCCGGCTGCGGCTGTTTCGTCACACGAACACACCCGTCACGTTCAGGCCGGCGGCGGCCGACGTGCGGGTATGATCGACGGTGACCAGACACTGAGCGAGGCGTTGGTGCGGTTCCTCCGCGCGACCGGGCCGACACACACCGAACTACAGCGCCGGATGGCGGCGTTCGCCGAGGACCAGTCGTTCCCGAACCTCGGGCCGGACGCGGGTGCGGTGTTGCGGCTGGTTGCGCGGCTGACGGACGCCGAGACCGTCTTCGAGTTTGGCTCCGGGTTCGGTTACTCCGCCTCCTGGTTCCTCCGGGGTGGGGCCGGGCGCGTGATCCTCACGGAACACGACGCGGACGAACTCCAACAGGGGCGGGAGTTTCTCGCCGACGGCGGGCTCGCAGAGCAGTGTGTGTTCGAACACGGCGACGCGATGGAGATCGTCGACCGCTACGGCGGGCCGTTCGACGCGGTGTTGATCGACCACCAGAAGTCGCGGTACGCCGACGCGTTCGCGGCCGTCCGGTCGAAGCTTCCGGACGGCGGCGTGATCGTCGCCGACAACGTCACCCGCGGCCCGGCAGACTTCGAGGCCGTACTCGCACACCTCGAAGACGGGACCCCGCTTCCCGAGGACGGCCAGACCGTCGGTGTCGCCGACTACCTCCAGAGCGTCCGGGCCGCCGACGACTTCGAGACGCTCGTGCTCCCGGTCGGGTCAGGGCTGTGTGTCTCGACGAAGATCGAGTGACACAGCGAGCGAAAAGAGCCGACGAGGCGAGAGAGACACGATGAGACGAAAAGAAGGAGAACGAGACGAGAGAGACACGACGAGACGAGAGTGACGCGAGAAGCGTCCGGAGCGAACGGCACAGCGGCTCCAGGCCGGACTTCGACACACACTTTCGGGGCAGCGTCAGACACTGGGTGTGACCGACGAGGGGGTGGACGACACCGACGAGAACCCGGACGGCACCGACGAGGGGTTGGACGACATCGACGGTGCGCCAAACGACCACAACGGCGCGCGGAACAACCACAACGGCGCGCCGAACAACCACGACGACACGGGATCAGACGAGACCGAGGGCGACTGGCGGCAGTTCTGGGCGTTGTACCTCGCGCGGTTCTCGGCGGGGTTCGGACTCGTCACGCTGGTGACGTTACTCCCGCAGTTCGTCAACACGCTCGGCGCCGGTGGGACGGCCGTCGGGCTGTTCTACACGGGGTTCACGGTCGCACAGACGCTGGCAATCGTCCCGTTGGCGTGGGCCGGCGACCGCGGCGACAAACGCACCGTCCTGCTCGGCTGTCTCGCGCTCGGTGTCGGGACGTACGTCGCCTTCGGGTTCGTCTCCTCGACGGCGGGGCTGATCGCCGTCCGGGCGCTCCAGGGTGTCGTCGCCACCGGGATGGGACTGATGACGCTGTCGCTGGTCGGTGAACTCGCGGCGCCGTCGACACGCGCCAACCGGATCGGGAAGGCCAACGCCGCGCGGTTCCTCGCCTCCATCGGCGGCGGGTTGTCTGCGGGCTGGCTGTACGACTACTTCGACGGGTTCCAGGAGGTGTTCACGCTGACGACGGCGTTGTTCGTGGTGACACTCGCCGCGGTCGCGGCCGTGCTCGCACACGACGAGACGACCGTTCCGGGGTTCCCGTTCCGCGATCTGGCGGTCAACCGCCGGATCGTCACGCTCACCAGTTTCCGGGCGCAGTACGCCGTCGCGGTGGCGCTCGTCCGGTCGTGGGTGCCGTTGTTCGCGGGTGTTGTCGCCGCCCGCGGCGGGCTGGGCTACCCGGCCTTCGCTGTCTCCGTGATCGTCGTCTCCGAGAAGTTCACCAACATGGTGTGTCAGCCGCTCACCGGCCGGCTCTCCGACCGGAGCGGGCGGTCGTTGTTCGTCTTCGTCGGCGGGGCCGCGTACGGGCCGGTCGCGACCCTGGTCCCGTTCGCGCCCGCGGGCGGCGGAGCGGGGGGCCCGCCGCACACCGGCCCGTTCGTCGGCGAGGGGGCGGCGGGGTTTCTCCCTCTGGTCGCGCTGAACGGAGCTTTGGGTGTGGCCGACAGCTTCCGCGAGCCGGCGAGTATGGCGTTGTTCGCCGACGAGGGGTCAGACGGCGACGGGGTCGCCTCCAGCTTCGGGATTCGGGAGTTAGTGTGGCGACCCGGCTCCGTGCTCGCGCCGCTGGCGGGCGGGTGGCTGATGGAGTCCGTCGGAATGGACGTGGTGTTCTTCCTCGGGGGTGGGGCGGCGGTGTTGGGTGCGGTGACGTTCGTCGTCGTCCTGCGCCGGTTCCACGGCGCCGGCGCGCTCCGGGAGTTGTGACACGGGCCGGCGACTACCACTCGATCCGGAACACCTGGGTCTGAATCTCCCGGCTGTCGTCCGTCTGGTGGTCGAACTGCCGCGGGAGCGGGAACGTCACCGCGAACGCGTCCGTGACGGTCGCGTTGGCGTCTGCCGCGAACGACTCGACGAACCCCCGGCTCCCGTTGTTGTGGACGGTGTAGGAGACGACCGACCGGCCGGCCGCGAGCGCGGCGACACTCTCCAGAAACTGCCGGTCAGCGTGCGCGTTGCCGTCCTGTGCGCCGAACGGCGGGTTGGCGACAACCGTGAGCGATCCGTCGGCACCGAGTGACTCACCGGATGTGAGCGGGAGCCGGGTCGCGTCGGCCCGGAGCCACCTGACCCCGACCGGCGGGTCGACACGGCGCTCGTTCGCGCGGGCGACACGGAGCGCACCCAGATCGCGTTCGACCGCGACGACACGCGCCGGCTCGTGGAGCGCGGCAGCGAGTGCGAGCCGGCCGGTGCCGGCACCCAGATCGAGGACAGTCGTATCGAGATCACCGCGCAAGGCGGCGACGTGGAGGAGGTGTGCGGCGATGTCCGCCGGTGTGACGTACTGTTCGAGTTCGCGGTCGGGATCGGTGAACCCCTCGGCTGCGGCGAGTCGGCGTTCGACAGCCCGTTTCTGCACGTCAGACGGAGACGGGGCCGTCGAGTGTGAGTGTGACGCCGTCGCGTTCGGCTCGCTCGGCGAGCGCGGCCAACGCCGGCTCGGCGGCAGCCTCGTCTGCCACCCGATCCACGTCGACCGCGAGCCGACCGGCGCCGACGAACGAGGCCGCCCGGACCAACTCGCGGAGCCGGTCGGCCTCTCGTTGTGCGGCCAACGACCCGGTCTCGTCGAACGACGCCTCGACGCGCAGCGTCGCCGGTTGGTAGCCCGCGGCGGCCAACTCCGCTTTCAGCTCGCGGAGGTACTCCGGTGCCGTCGAGTCCAGTGCCGCCGCCGTCAGCTCAACCGACTCCACGTCCGCCGGACTGCTCGCCGCGACCGCCCGCTCGACGCGTGACCCCGCCGCGCTCGTGCTCGTGCTCATACCACCACATACAGAGCGATAATACAAAAACCTTCGGCAATGCGCGGGAGTTATCAGACGGTCGGCGAGGGCGGACGGACCCGAATCGGAGTGGATCGTGTGGGGACAGGCGAGAGACGGTCGTTTGGACGCGGGGAAGACGATCGTTTCGGGCGCAACCACGGGGTGGTACGACGCGGGCTGAGAACCCGTCGAAACGGTCGGTAGCGCCAGTTGTAACTGGAGACCGGTCGACTCACGACTCCTAATCCTAACGACTGTCGTTTCGCCATCCTCGGGAAAAGTACCAGACGGCGGCGGCCTGGCTCGTTTCGGTCAGCCGAACCTGCAACAGATTTATATACTGGGGCATCCAGAAAGCTTAATAATGGAAGGGCCCGGCCGGCAGCGGACACGAGAGACAGAGACGGAACAACAGCAGGAGCAGGCAGACGAGACAGTCGAGTGTCCGGAGTGTGGCTCGGACGAGGTGGTGATGGACGCGGACCAGGGGGAGTTGGTGTGTGACGACTGCGGGCTGGTGTTGGACGAGCGTCAGATCGACCGCGGGCCGGAGTGGCGGGCGTTCAACCACTCCGAGCGGCAGTCGAAGTCGCGTGTCGGGGCACCGGTGACGGAGACGATGCACGACAAGGGGTTGACGACCACCATCGACTGGAAAGATAAAGACGCCTACGGGCGGTCGCTCTCCTCGGAGAAACGCTCCCAGATGCACCGGCTCCGGAAGTGGCAGGAACGCATCCGGACGAAAGACGCCGGCGAACGCAACCTCCAGTTCGCGCTCTCGGAGGTCGACCGGATGGCCTCCGCGCTGGGCGTCCCGCGGTCGGTCCGAGAGGTCGCGTCGGTGATCTACCGCCGGGCGCTGAAGGAGGACCTGATCCGCGGGCGGTCCATCGAGGGTGTGGCGACGGCGGCGTTGTACGCCGCCTGCCGGCAGGAGGGGATTCCCCGGTCGCTCGACGAGGTTGCGGAGGTGTCCCGCGTCGAACAGAAGGAGATCGGCCGCACCTACCGGTACATCTCCCAGGAACTGGGGTTGGAGCTGAAGCCGGTCGACCCCAAACAGTTCGTCCCGCGGTTCGCCTCCGCGTTGGGGCTCTCGGAGGAGACCCAGGCGAAGGCCACCGAGATCATCGATGTCTCCGCCGAGCAGGGGCTGCTCTCGGGGAAGTCGCCGACCGGCTTCGCCGCCGCGGCGATCTACGCGGCGTCGTTGTTGTGTAACGAGAAGAAGACCCAACGCGAGGTCGCCGAGGTGGCGCAGGTGACGGAAGTAACGATCCGGAACCGGTACCAAGAGCAGATCGAGGCGATGGGGTTCCGGTGACCGGCGCGGGCGGTCGGTTGCCGTTCCCGTCGTGACTACTGTCGCACGAACACGGTGACGTTTCTGGAGTGGAGTCCGAGTCGGAGCCGGTGGCGCGTGTACTCACCCTGGAGCCGCTCGTCCACGCCGTCGGCGTACCGTGGCGTGGTGACGACCACCGGCACCGTCTCGGCGCCACGCGGGAGATACGAGAGGTTGAACGCCGACCCTGTCTGTGTGTCCGCGCGTTCGAAGTACCACTGTAACGGCAGTCGGTTCCCCCAGCGGTCGCGGTCCACCTCCGCGATCGGCGGGCTGTCGTACTCCTGGCGGGTGTCGAACCGCGGCGCGACGTACAACACGTCGAGACCGCTGTTGTTCGCGGTCGCGCGTTCGACGGCCGGCACCAGCTCACCGGGGTCGTCTGCGGGCTGGGCGTACTGTGTGAACGGCGACCCCCGCTCGGGGGTGGCGTACGGCGCCGCCAGCGTGGGACCAGCGACCGCGACGCTGGCGACGACGACAGACGCCGCAAGCGCGACCCGGGCGGGCTCTCCGACACGCGCCCGCCGCCGGAGCGCGCTCGCGACCCGCGTCAGTCCGACGGCGGCCGGCAGTGTCGCGAACACGACGAGGTGGACGGCGACCCACGGCTGTGGCTCCGGCGCGGCGATTGCGAGCACGAACACACTCCACAGCGTGGCGTAGCCGCCAAACGCGACCAGCCCACGACTGTCCGCCCGGTAGCGCTCGGTAAAGAAGCCGACGAGCCCGGCCGTGAGCGTCACCGGCGCGACCCGGACGGCCGTCTCCACGAGCGGGAGGGCGTGTTCGACCAACCCGTGTCGGCCGGGGGTGCGGGGTTGGAGCCGGTAGACGACACGGTACTCCCAGAACGACCGGGCGGCCCCTTCGAAGGCAGCGCCGGCGACGGTGAAGATCCGTGTCGGGTCGTACAGTCCCGGCGCGAGCCCGGGTGCCCGCGGGGCGAACAGGACGTACCAGACGGCCAGGAAGACGAACACCGCACGGGCGACCGGCGTGGCGTGGGCCGCCAGCCGTTCGTGTGCCGGCGGGTGGTCGTCGTCACCGCACACCGCTCGTCGGGCGCGTTCCGGCACGCCACGGACGCGTGCCTCGTCGAAGACGAACAGGGCCGCCACCGGCGCGACGAGCAGGTACGCGAGTGTGAATCCGGAGGCGGCGACGGCCGCCGCCAACGCCCCGGCGGCGAGGTACAACGCCCACCAGTCGTCACGGTGGCGGTACCGGACCGCTCCACCCAGAACGACCACCCCGAGGACGGCCGCGAGCGCGTCCCCGCGGAGGAACCGGGAGTAGTAGACGAGCACCGGCTGGGCGGCGAGCACGCCCGCGAACGCGACGGTCTCGCGGTCGTCGAGCGGGCCGCGGAACAACAACGCCGCCAACGGCGCCGCTCCCGTCACCACCGCGACCGGGGCGCGGGCGACGGCGTCGCTCGCGCCAAACAGTTCGATCGCCCACCGGGCGGCGACGTAGACGAGCGGGCCGCCGGCGACCGGGCGGTACTCGTAGGCGCCGGTCTCGGCGAACCGGAGCGCCCAGTAGCCGACTCGACCCTCACTCCAGTGGAACGGCCGCGCGTCTAAGGCGACGAGCCGCGCGGCGAACGCGAGCACCGTCACGCCGACGACGGCGAGGACAGGGCCACGTCGCTCCGACATACCCTCTCCTGTCGCGGCCTCGGGCATGTGTCTTCCGGGTTCAGACGCGGCAGTGGCCTGCCGGCTCCAGAACGCTTGTCCCGTCGGCTCCCGACCGAGCGGACGTGACAGTCACACTCCCCTCCCCAGGGCTGGGCACCTCCGGCAACGACGAGTTCGAGCAGTGTGCCGAGACGGTGCGTCGAGCACTGGAGATGGGCTACCGACACGTCGACACCGCACAGATGTACGAGAACGAACGGGCGGTCGGCGCCGGGATCGAGCGTGCGGACGTGCCTCGTGAGGCGGTGTTCCTGGCGACGAAGATCCTCCCGGACGACCTCTCCTACGAGGACGCGAAACGCACCACTCGGGAGTCACTCGACCGGTTGGGCGTCGACAGCGTCGACCTGTTGTACGTCCACTGGCCGATCTCGGCGTACGACCCAGAGGGGACACTAGACGCGATCCAGGAGTTGTACGAGGAGGGTGTGACCGACCATGTCGGCGTGTCGAACTTCGACCGGGAGCTGTTCGAGGAGGCGGCCGACCGGCTTGAGGCCCCGATCGTCGCCAACCAGGTGGAGTGTCACCCGTTGCTTCCGCAGACGGAACTGCGGGCGTTGGCCCGCGACCACGGCCACGCGCTCGTCGCATACTCCCCGTTGGCCGGCGGTGAGATCTTGGACGACCCGTTGTTGTCGGAGATCGCGGCCGAACACGACACCTCGACGGCCGCTGTCTGTCTCGCGTGGGCGGCCACACAGGAGTCGGTCGTTCCGATCCCGAAGACCGGCGGCGACCACCTCCGGGATAACTTCGAGGCCGTGGACCTGACGTTGAGCGAGGACGCGCTCGAACGGATCGCCGACTACGACGAACGGCTGCGGGTGATCGACCCCGACCCCGCACCGTGGAACGGCTGAGGCTGTAGTCGAGTTAGTCATTCGAGACGAAAAGACTACTAGAGTGCGTCCGACTTCTCACCGACATGGACGTACTCGTTACCGTCGAGTCGTGGTGGAATGACGAAGACGGGTGGCTACGCGTCGTAGCCGCTCTCCTCAAGTTCACACTGATCGAGGGGGGAGTCTCCCTGCTCACAGTTCTCTTGTTAAACTTCGTCGTCACGTCTCTCGGTGTCGTGTCGACCCTTTCGGTGCTGCCCGCTTCGGACTCGCAGACGGTTCTGTCGATGCTCGGCTTCGCCGTCGTTTACAAATCCGTGTCGTGTACGATCGTCAGGAGAGACGAAGACGACTGATCACCGAGGGCGGCGGCCGGCAGTGAGCGAGCGGAGCGAGATCTGGTTCAGTGCCGGCGGGACGATGTCTTCGGGGGTAGACAGAAACGCAACCACTCTGGTGACGAACCCCGCCAGTCGGCTGTCTTCGTACGCAGCCTCGGCGGCTGTCCCCGCAGTGACAGCGAACCAAGCCGCAACTGCCATTCCTCCACGTCCGTACTCCCGGCTCAGTTCCACGTCTGTCACCGGAAGAAGGAACGCGACTGCAACGGCGAAAAACGGGCCGTACGACCCAGCAGCGACGCCGATTCCGGCCGCACCGGCGACGATCAGATTGTAGTAGAGTATCGAGACTGTCGCGAACGAGACATCTAGCAACCGCGACTGCTCGGTCGTGTCGGTCGTGAGCTGTTCCGTCGCCTGCAACTGGCCGGCGTGGACGGCGAGCCCGCCGAGTGCCAGTGCGACGTACTCCGAGAACGCGGCGTCCGGAGCGCCGATCGCCAGCAGTGTCGGGACCGTCGCAGAGGCGGCGAATCCGACGAAGTACACTGGTGTGTACACCATCGTGCGGTAGAGATGTCGTGCCGTCACGTACATCAGCCCGTGACGCTGTTCCTCTGCATCCCTCATACCCGGTGGTTGGACTGGCTCGTAGCTATATGTTTCGGTGGATCGTTCCGGCTCGGAAGTTCGACGCCCGTCTGTCACTCCGAGACACCGAGGTTCAAGACCGGAGCCGTCGTACCGGCGACGCGTGACAGACACTGACGACGGGGGCGAGCCGACCCCCGAATTGGCGGCCGACGCACAGGGACGGTTTCCGGTGCCGGAGTACGACGATCTTCCGGTAGACTTGCAGGAACGGATCGCCGAGGAGACGGAGAAGGCGGGGTTCACGCCGAACGTGTTCGCGGCGCTGGCGTACCGGCCGGCGCAGTTCCGGGCGTTCGTCGCCTACCACGACGCGCTCGTTGAGGAGACAGCGTTGGACCGCGAGGAGGTGGAGATGATCGTCGTCGCGGTGTCCGGGCGGAACCACTGTTATTACTGTAACGTCGCACACGGCGCGCTCGTGCGGATCTACGCGCGCGACCCACACCTCGCGGACCAACTGGTCGCCAACTACCGGCAGGCGGACGTGAGCAACCAGCGACTCGTCATGCTGGATGTGGCGGTGAAGCTGACAGAACACCCCGACGAGGTGACCGAGACGGAGCTGGAACTGCTCCGGGAGGCGGGGTACACGACCGAAGAGATCTGGGACATCGGCGCGGTGACGGCGTTCTTCAACCTCTCGAACCGGATGGCGATCTTCGCCGACTGGCGCCCCAACGAGGAGTTCCACGAGATGGGTCGGTAGTCGGGGCCGGCGACCGAGTGGCGGCGGCACCGCGCCGGTGTGTCGGCACCTCCGGAAAGTATTTGGCTCGGACGGGGCCACGTACCCGTAATGGATAGTGAGATCGTCGACGTGGTGACCGACTGGGAGTCGGAGTCGTTCTCTGGGGGGATCGACGGGCTCCGGGACCTCGCCGACGAGGAGTTCACGGGGGCGGTGACGGAGGGGACGGGCTGGCTGTTCTTCCTCAACGGTCGCGTCGTCGGCGTGTTCGACGGCGATCTCGACCGGTTCGACGGAGCCTCCGGACGAGCACACCGCGCGCCGGACCCATCCTTGCCGTTGTTGTTCACGATGTTGGCGACCGGCGGGGAGACGAAGGCACAGTACTACACGGAAGACACGTCGTTGTCGTCGGCCGACGACACGTTGTCTGCGGGGAGTTTCACCGGCTACATCGAACTCTCCGAGAACGTTCTTTCGGGCGACTACTACGTGGTCTACTACGGCGGCCGGAAGCTCCCGTGTGCGTTCCTCGGACAGAGTCGGGAGATCGTCACCGGCGAGGACGCGTTCGACCGCGCCGCAGACGAGGTCGGGATCTACGAGGTAATGGACGTAGACGTGGAGATCACGGAGTTGCCGGAGCCGGCCGAGCCCGACTCGTCGGCGCCCGACTCCGTGGCCAGTGAGCCGCCGGACGCGGGCGGAGCGGGTGCTGGGACAGACGAGAGTGGCACCACCGCGAGTGAGGACGTGTCCGTCGAGGAGACGGCGGGGGAGGGTGGTGACACCGGCGGGGCGACGGGTCGCGACGCCGTCGCTGCCGAGTCTCCCAGCGCCACGGCCGATGCGGGGACAGACGGAACGGCGACCGCCGCCGAGAGCCGAGTAAGGTCGGCGTCTGGGGGCCGGGGGTCGACGGCGGACGTGGCTCCCGACGCCGAGTCGGCCGACACGGCGGAGCCGGCCGGCGCCACCGAGCCGGGGAGTCGGGGGGCAGCGGCCGAGCCGCCACGGCAGCCGACCGACGGCGGTGCGACGGCGACACGGGGGGGGAACGGCGGGATTGAAGCGGGCGCAGAGCCATCGGACCCGGATCTCGCGTCCGAACGCGAGTGGCAGGAGACCCGGACGATCCCGTCGTTGGACCCCAGTGAGTCGTCGACCGACGGGACACCCGACGGGGCGGTTGAGGAGGAGTCGGCGGCCGTTGGCCACAGCGCGGACACGACCACACGGGGGTCGGAGTCGGACGGTGACTCGCGGGCGGCGGGCGGTCGGCGTGCGTCGGGGACGGACGGCCGCGAGAGCGGGCAGTCGACACGCGGTGGCGGAGTGAACGAGACAGTCGCGACGCTCCGCGAGCGAGTCGTCGAAGTCGAGTCGGAGCGCGACGAGACGCGCCGAGAGCTCCAACAGACGCGCGAACAGTTGGAGCGCCGCGAGGCGGAGTTGGAACGTCGCGAAGAGGAGTTGGCAGACACACGCGCAGACAACGAGGAGTTGTCCGAGCGGGTCACGGAGCTCGAAGCGGAGATCGAGGGGTTGCGCGACCAACTCACGGAGTTCGAGGCACAACAACCGGACGGCGACCGGGAGTTGGCGCCGGCGGCGGCGTTGTCGGGGACGAACCTGTTCGTCAGGTACGACTCCAAGAGCGAGCCGACGTTGGAGACGGCTCACGCGGAGACGGCGACGCGCGCGGAGGTTGAGGAGAATCTGCGGCTGGAGACACACACGGAGTTCGAGCAGGCGGCAGTCGTGGTCGAAGGGGAGACGTACGATGGGTTCCTGTCGGACACTGTCGAGTACAGCTTCGTCCAGTGGGTCGTCCGGGAACTCCTGTACGAACTTCAGGAGACGGGCGCGGAGGGGAAGCTCAAAGACCTGTACGACGCGATTCCGAAGATCGACCGGGCAGAACTCCACGGCGCCGTCGAGCTGGTCGGTGAAGACCAGAAGGTCGAGGGGGAACGGCCGTTCGACGTGATCCTCAGAGATCGGATGGGGGAGCCGTTGGTGGTCGCGAACGTGGCCGACGCTCGGGAGGCGACCGCAGAGCCGGCGGTCTCAGAGCTGATCGGCGACGCCAGAGAGGTGGCAGAGTCCCACGACTCGCTGGGGTGTGCCGCGTACGTCTCGGCGTCGTTTTTCGAACCGCGGGCGTTAGAGGCCGCGACCGAGGAAACCGGCGGCGGATTGTTGTCGCGGAACAAACGGGCCAGCTACGTCAAGCTCGCACGGAAGCGAGGGTTCCACCTCGGACTCGTGGAGTCACGCGACGGGGGGTTCCACTTCACCGTCCCCGAACTGTAGTCGCCGGGCGCGACACAGTCGTCACTTACCACACCTGCATCCACCGACCACCAGCCGTCGGCGCGTGCAGCGCTGCCCTCGTGGCAGCGCACCACGCGCGAGGGTCCCGCGAACGGAGTGAGCGGGACGGCTGGGGAGGACGAGGGCGCCGAACGCGTCACCTGACAGCCGGGAGCGACGGCCCCACCAGCCAGAGCGCACACCAACACGCGTGCAGGGGGCACAGTGCAACCCGGAAGCAGAGCAAAACAGTCGCGGGGCGGTGGCGAGGCAGAGTGAGGCAAGTGCAGTCGCGGGGCGGTGGCGAGGCAGAGTGAGGCAAGTGCAGTCGCGGGACGATGGCGGAGCGGGGCAGTGCGGTCGCGGGGCAGTGCGGTCGCAGGGTGCGGTCGCGGGGCAGTGCGGTCGTAGGGCGGAGCGGGAGCGGTGCGGTCGCGGTAGCACCACGACAGCAGACGCGAGCGCGCCGCCGTGCGGCGCGCTCGCGCTTTTTCATCGACGTTTTTTCCTTGGGTGGGCGCGCGAAGCGCGCCCACCCGAGGAGTGAAAAAGGTCGGATGCGAAACGGTATTAGGCTCGGTCGGCAACTTCCACACATGAAATTCAGCGGGTGGCCCGAGAAGGGTGATCTGGTCGTCGGCGAGGTCGACGAGATCGCCGACTTCGGTGTGTTCGTCGAGCTAGAGGAGTACCAGGACAAACGCGGGCTGGTCCACGTCAGCGAAGTCGCGGCAGGGTGGATCAAGAACATCCGCGACCACGCGAGCACGGGCGAGCGGGTTGTCGCGAAGGTGTTGGACATCGACGAGTCCAGCCAGCAGATCGACCTGTCGCTGAAAGACGTGAACGACCACCAGCGGTCGGACAAGATCCAGGAGTGGAAAAACGAGCGGAAGGCGGACAACTGGATGACAATCGCGTTCGGCGAGGACGTGAGCGACGAGCAGTACAGCGGCGTCGCAACCGAGTTGCTCGCGGAGTTCGGCTCGATGTACGACGGGTTCGAGCAGGCGGCGATCCACGGCGACGAGGCGCTCGAAGATGTCGACCTGACCGACGAGGAAGTCGAGGCGGTCGTGGAGGCCGCTCGCGACAACGTCTCCGTGCCGTACGTCAACGTGACCGGCTACGTCGATCTAGAGTGTGGCGCCGCCGACGGGGTCGACGCGATCCGGGAGGCGTTGCAGGCCGCAGAGGGGAACGGCGAGGTACCCGAGGAGGTCGACCTGTCGGTGACGTACGTCGGGTCGCCGGAGTACCGGATCAAGGTGCAGGCGCCAGACTACAAGACCGCCGAGCGGGAGCTGGAGACGGCCGCCGAGCGGGCCGCAGACGAGATCGCGACGATCGGCGGCGAGGGGGAGTACCACCGCGACCGCCGGACAGACGACGAGTGACGCCGTCGGTCGAGGCCGCGCCAGTCGGGGGTCTGTCGACCGGCGCCCTGGGGGGTGAGACGGCGTGAAGTCGGACATCCAGGTCTGTGGGGAGTGGGAGTCGAGACACGACCGTCCGGTGTACACGCTCGGCGAGACGTGTCCCGCGTGTGGTGCCGCGGCGGTCAACGTCGCGCCCGCGCCGTTCGACCCCGCGGACCCGCACGGGGAGTACCGTCGGCGGGCCAAGCGACGGGCTCGCGACGACGGCGAGTGACCGGTCGCGGTCGGTTCGTCGCGTGGGGAACGCCACTGCCGAGCCGACGCACCTTTGTGAACGCCAGCCCGCGTGTAGCGTATGGACGACATCGAGATCGAGACGGTCGCGGAGCCGGAGACGACGGAGCCGGTGTTCATCGAGGGGTTGCCCGGCGTGGGCCACGTCGGAAAGTTGGCCGCGGAACACCTCGTCGAGGAGTTCGACGGGACGCTCGTCCGGCGGGTGTACACGACGGAGTTCCCGCCACAGGTGACGGTCGGTGACGACGGCGTCGCGGAGCTGACCCACGCGGAGTTCCACTACGTTGAGGCGGACGGCGCAGAGCTGTTGGTGTTGACCGGCGACCACCAGGCCGCCTCGAACGAGGGCCACTACGAGCTGACGGGCGCATTTCTGGACGTGGCGGAGTCGATGGGTGCCCGGCGGGCGTTCGCGCTCGGAGGTGTCCCGACAGGTGAGCTGATCGAAGACGACGAGTACGACGTGCTCGGTGCCGTCGCGGACACGGAGACGGGCGACGAGCTGGCGGAAGCGGGCGTGGAGTTTCGCGAGGACGAACCCGCCGGCGGGATCGTCGGCGTCTCCGGGCTCGTGCTCGGGCTGGGTGACCGCCGCGGGTTCGAGGCCGCCTGTCTGATGGGCGAGACCTCGGGGTATCTGGTCGACCCCAAGAGCGCGCAGGCGTTGTTGGAGACGCTCCAGACGGTGCTCGACTTCGAGGTGGACTTCGCGGATCTGGAGGACCGCGCCGAGGAGATGGAGGAGGTCGTCGGCAAGATTCAGGAGATGCAGGGTGGTGGCGGCGGGATGCCCTCCGAGGACGAACTCCGCTACATCGGCTGAGCGACGACACGGCGACAGCCGACCGAGTCGCGCTCACAGAGATCTGGCTTCGGAACGCTGAAACGGCAGACTACCCACCGAACTGGTGTGAGCACGGAACAACGAGCAGTCGGTTGGCCGCGGACGAACGGGATGCCAGTGTTGGGGCTCGGGACCTGGGAGAACGAAGACCCCGAGCAGTGTGCGGAGTCGGTGAAGACGGCGTTGGAAGCGGGCTACCGCCACATCGACACGGCACAGATCTACGAGAACGAGGCGGCCGTCGGCGACGGGATCACACGCGCGGACGTGCCCCGCGAGGACGTGTTCCTCGCGACGAAGGTGTGGATCGACAGCCTCGCGCCTGAAGACGTGCGACAGACGACACGCGAGAGTCTCGACCGGCTGGGCGTCGACAGCGTCGAACTGCTGTACGTCCACTGGCCGGCCCGAGCCTACGAGCCAGAGGCGACGCTGTCGGCGTTTGCCGACCTCCGCGAGGAGGGGGTGATCGACCGGATCGGCGTCTCGAACTTCGAGCCCGCGCAGTTGGAGACCGCACTCGACGTGTTGGACGGTGAGGTGTTCGCCAACCAGGTGGAGTGTCACCCGATGCTTCCGCAGCCGGAACTGCGGGACGCGTGTGCCGACACCGGCGTCGAGCTGGTGGCGTACTCCCCGTTGGCCCGCGGCGCCGTGTTCGAGGTGGACGTGCTCTCGGAGATCGCCGCCGACCACGGTGTCAGCGAGGCGCAGGTGAGTCTGGCGTGGCTCCGTGAGAAGGACGTGACCACGATCCCGAAGGCGACCAGCGAGGCGCACGTGCTGGACAACTTCGAGAGTTTGGAGCTGTCGCTGACCGACGAGGAGGTAGCGCGGATCGACGACATCGACCGGCGGAGCCGGCGGGTCGACCCGAGTTTCGGCCCCTGGAACCGGTAGATCGCCGCGTCTCGACGGTCGGCTCGGTCTTTTGCCCTGGTCGAAACGAGCGCGTGACCGGACGCGGCGCGGTCAGTCTGCCCGCGTCCGGCGTTACCTGTCACTCCGGGCCGGCGTAGCCGGTGACCCCGAAGTCGGTGCTCTCCTCGGTGTCTGCGGTATCTCTCGACTCGACATCGCCGTCGTCAGGGGTGTCGTCCTCGCGAGCGTCGTCGCCGCGAGCCGCAGGCTCGTCACGACGCCGCCGATCCGCGTGTGTGGGTGTCTCGACGACGGTGAACAGGAGGTTGATCAGGACGTTCGTCGCCGTCGCTCGTTCTGTCTTCGTGAGTTCGTGGGCCACGCCGGTGTCGGTCGCGCCGGGGACGGCGTTCGAGAGGTCCCGACTCTCGGGGACGGGGACGACCTGCGCGGCGCGCACGTCCGCGAGCGCCTCCGTGGCGGTGCGCAACAACTGCTGGAGTTGGCCCGCGGCGGCAACACCCTCGACTGCGAGCGTGGCGCGCACCTCCTCGATCCGCGCGCGCATCTCGTCGGTGCGGTACGCCGGGAGCGGCTGTTCCTCGATGTCCAGCAGGAACTCCTCGTAGTCGGCTGCGAGCGTCGATGCGTCTGGCGTGCCGTCAGCTATTTCTGACGGTGAATCGTTCGAACACATGTCGTGGACCGCTTCACGACACTGCGATGGTAGGGCGCTGTGACGCCCTGCCGTTTTCCACGGCGCCCACCGCAGCGTCGTGTCTCACCCTGACGTGACTACGGATAGTAAGTCTTACGACGAGTTGAACTAGCGTCGAGAGTTCCACAGCGAGTTGTTGGAAGTTTGAAACGAACTTGGCGTCTGTAGGGAGTGATAGACTAGGAGGGTCCGATTCGCTCGTGGTTACTCATTCCAGTCCCACCCCGCACAGCACCGCGGCCTCAGACCTCCCCAACCTCCTCGCTCACTGTGCGTGGCTTCGCCACTTACTACGCGAGGCGCACAGAGCGCGCCTCACACCACTCGCTGTGATCGTGGCGTTCATTCGTCCACCGTCGGAGCACGCTCCGACGAGGTTTCTCACTTCGTTCGCGAGACCCTCGCACGCGCGTCGCGCCACAGGGGCGCGGCGGCGGGCGCCACCAGCAACAGTCACTCGTCAGAAGGCCTCCGTGTCTTCGAACCCGAGGAGTGAAGACGGGCCGCGTCAAACCGGGAGCTATGGCCGAGGAGACCGTCACGAGCGACAAGGGGATTGGGCTGACGATGGTGTTCGGGGTGTTCGCAGTCGTCGGCGCCGGCGTACTGTTGTACGCCTCACAGTCGATGGTGGGTGCGTTCTCACAGTCGACCGCGGCGTGGGGGTTCGCGGCCGCGATGGTCGCGGCGGCGTTGTCGGTGGTCGCGGTGCAGGTGTTCGACATCTGACTGATCGTCTCCGTTCCGAACAAAGTGTTTTGAGTGAGCGTACCGTACAGTCGATCAGCAGCGATGACGGAGTACACGGACGAGGAGAAACGGATCGTCGCGTACCTGCGCGACAGCGTCGCGCGTGGCGAGGAGTATTTCCGCGCGAAGAACATCGCGGACGCCATCGGGCTGTCGTCCAAGCAGGTCGGCTCGCGGCTCCCACAGCTCGCGGAGAAGGCCGACGAGGTCGACATCGAGAAGTGGGGCCGCGCTCGCTCGACAACCTGGCGTGTCGAACTGCCGTGACTCCGTCGTCGCGTTCCGTCGCCCGGTGAGACCGGGTCGTTTTTTCGCCGGTCGGTTCTACCAGCACCTATGACCGTACGGGCCACCCGCGAGTTCCTGTTGGACGCCGAGCCGGCCGCCGTGTGGGCGTTCATCTCCGACCCGGAGGAACGCGCCGGCGCGATCAGTGTCGTCGACGACTTCGAGGAGACGGGCGAGAACACCGCCGTCTGGCACGTCGCGCTTCCGATTCCGATGGTGTCGTCGACGATGCAGGTAGAGACGGAAGATGTCCAGATCGACCCCCCGGAGTACGTCGAGTTCGTCGGCAAGTCGCGGGCGTTCCGGGTGACGGGTGAACACACCATCGAGGAGACGGACGACGGGATGACCCGGCTGGTCAACCAGTTCGTCGTCGACGGCCGCCTGCCGGGCGTGGAGACGTTCTTCGAACGGGAGCTCGACGGGGAGATGGCGAATCTGGAGGCGGCGATGCGCGACGAGGACGGTGTCGAGATGCGGTGAGTGGGGTGTCGGACAGAGCCGGCTCAGGCCGGCACGAGCCGGACGACCGGCGCGGGGTCGTCGTCGACGGCGACGAGTAGGGAGCCGTCGGGGGCCGTCGCCACGTCTCTAAGTCGCCACTCGCGTTCGGCCAACAGAGCCTGTTCGACCGCCGCGGTCGCTCGGTCGCCGCCGATCCGGACGAGCGACCGAGAGGCGAGCCCGCCGACGAAGAAGTCGCCGCGCCACTCCGGGAACCCGTCGCCGTCGTAGAACGTCGCGCCGCTTGGGGGGAACCCGCCGGAGCCACACGGCCAGGAGACGACCGGCGCGGTCACGTCCGCGCGGTCGGCGTGTGAGACACCGATGGGGTCGCCGCTCCCGTAGGTGCACCCCTCGTCGGCGACAGGCCAGCCGTAGTTGTCGCCGCGTCGGAGCACGTTCACCTCGTCGCCGTCCTGTTCGCCGAACTCCGAGGCCCAGATCGCGCCCGTCTCCGGGTGTCTGGCGAGCCCCTGCACGTTGCGGTGGCCGTACGAGAAGATCGTGTCGCGAGCGTCCGGCTCGTCGACGAACGGGTTGTCCGCCGGCACCCCGCCGTCGGCCTCAAGTCGGAGGATCGCCCCCAGCTCCGTATCGAGCCGTTGGCCGTGGTGGTCCGGCCCGAAGTTCTTGAACTGGCGGTCGCCGACGGAGACGTACAGCCGCTCCTCGCGGTCGAACGCGATCCGGGAGCCGTAGTGGCCGCTCGACTCCACGAACGGCTCCGCGGCGTGGAGTCGCTCGAACGATCGGAGTCGGGGGGCGTCGAGATCAACTCGGCCGCGCCCGACGTGAGTGGTCGACTCACTCCCTTCGCCGGCGGCGGAGTAGGTGAGATACAGAAACGGCTCCGCGGGAAACTCCGGGTGGAGCGTCGCGTCGAGCAGGCCACCCTGTCCGCGGGCGAACACCGTCGGCGTGCCGGGAACACGCGTCACCGTCCCCGCCGCGGGGTCGACCAGTTGGAGCCGGCCACCCTGTTCGGTGACGAGCAGCCGCCCGTCCGCGAGCGGTTCGAGACTCCACGGCGAGGCGAACCCCTCGGCGACCGTCTGGACAGCGTACGCGCCGGGCGTGTGGTCGCCCGCGGTCGTCGTGGTCGAGCCGGCTGTCGTGGCCGAGCCGGCCGTCTCGCCTGTCGCGGCGGGGCTGTCCGTCGTGACGCGCGGGGAGTCGTCGCCCCCGCTGCCGGCACAGCCGGCCACGGTGCCGACGGCGACCAGACCGCCGGCCCGGAGGAACTGGCGTCGGTTCACACGACCCGGTAGATGTCGGCGATAGTTAACCGCGTGGACAGCAACTCGCCGCGAGACGGTTCGTCGAGCGAGGCGAGCGAGGTGATCAAACGAGGCGATCAGGCGATCAAACGAGGCGATCAGGCGATCAAACGAGGCGGTCAGGCGAGCGAGACCGTCCAGAACCGTGACAGACGTTATACGCCTCCGACGCGTAGGTCGTGATGAACCATGACAGAGTCCGACGCAATCGCAGCCATCACCATGGTGATGACCTTGACCGTCTTCCTCGCCGCGACCCTGATCGCGCTTTGAGCCGGGCGTCGACCACCCCGGATCGACGAGCGCGCTAGCGCGTCGTCAGGTGTACCGACCGACGAGCCCCGCGAGTCGGTCCTTGCCGTGGACCCCGACGACCTGTTCGGCCACCTCACCGGCCTCGAACACCACCAGCGTCGGGACGCTCCGGACGCCGTACTCGGCTGCCAGCTCCTGGTGGGCGTCGATGTCGATCTTCAGGACGGCGGCGTCCGTCTCCGCGGCCAGTTCGGCGACGATCGGCTCTAACTGTTTGCACGGGCCACACCAGTCGGCGTGGAAGTCCGCGAGCGCCACGTCGTGTGTCGCAAGGTGGTCGGCGAATGCGTCGGGCCCGTCGACGTGGATCGGCTCCGACGGCGCGGAACTGTCCGCTTCAGTCGTTGCGCTCCTGTCGGGCGGTTCCCCACCCGCCTCGGCGAGTAGCTGTTCGCGTTTCCGTTCGCGAATCTCCGCCAGTCCGTCTGTGTTGTCGGCGTCGCTCACACGACCGGGTTGGTTGTCGGCGTTCGAATACGTTGTGTGGTCGGTCCCCGAGCGGACACGACCGTCGCCGAGCGGACACGACCGCCTCAGACGACCTCGATCACGCCGAGCATCCCCGAGTTCTTGTGTGGCGAACAGTAGTACTCGATCACACCTGGCTCCGAGAGCGTCTCCTCGTAGCTGTTCCCCTTCTGGACGTAGTAGCTACTCGACAGCCGGTCCCCCTCGCTGACGACGTTGTGGCGGCCGCCCTGACCGGTCCACTCCCAGACGACCGTCGTCCCGGCGGACACGCGGACGGCCGCAGGGGCGAACGCGAGCCCCCCGCCGGCACCGACCGCGACCGTCACGTTGTCGGCGTCGGTGCGGTCGATTACCTCCTCGAACCCGTTGGCGTTCGCGAGGTAGCCGTCGTAGGGGCCCTCGTCGGTCGACTCCAGACAGCCGGCCGACAGGCCGGCGACGGCGACGCCCGCCACCAGCCGGCGGCGCGTCACTGACTCCGTCTCTCTCACGTCTCACGTCTGGGGCGGCAGTGGTTTCACTCCCGTGGTGTCGAGTCGACGCTTCCGGCTGACGAAGGCTTTTGCCAGTCGGTGACATTCGACGCACATGGCAAATATTACTGGCGAGGTGGCGGCGACGGTCGAGGCGCACCCCGAGCGGCTCGCGGTCGCGTACGACGACCACGAGGTCGACTACCAGACGCTCTGGGGGCAGGTGGGTGCGTTCGCGTCCGGGCTGGCGGAGGCGGGCGTCGGGCCGGACGACCGGGTGGCGTTGTACCTCCCGAACCTCCCGCAGTTCGTCGTCGGTTTCCACGGGACGCTCCGTGCCGGCGGGGCAGTCGTGCCGATGAACCCGCAGTACAAGGCCCGCGAGATCGAGCACTTGTTGTCCGACTCTGAGGCGACTGTCGTGGTCGCGTTGGCGGATCTCGTCCCGTTCGTCGAGGAAGTGCAGGACGACACCCACGTCGAGACGATCGTCACCGTCGGCGGCGAGACGGAGACGGGTGTCGACTTCGAGTCGTTCCTCGGCGACCCCGGGTTCGAGACGGTCACGCGCGACGACGACGACGTGGCGTGTCAGCCGTACACCTCCGGCACGACCGGCCAGCCGAAGGGGGTGTTGTTGAGCCACGAGAACCTCCGGTCGAACGCCGCCGTCGCACAGACGCTCGCCCCCGGCGAGGGAATCCGCCCGGACGACCGGATGTTGGGTGTGCTCCCCCTGTTCCACATCTACGGGATGACGGTGACGATGAACTCCGTGTTGTTCGCCGGCGGGACGTATATGCCGTTACCCTCGTGGGACGTACAGCAGGCGGTGGACGTGATCGAGTCGGCCGGGGTGAGCGTCTTCCACGGCGTGCCGGCGATGTACAACGACATCGTCGGTAACGACGCGGGCGAGGCGGACCTGTCGGGGCTACGGCTGTGTGGTGTCGGCGGCTCCGGCATCCCCGAGGAGGTGCTCCGCGGGTTCGAGGAGCTGTACGACGCCGAGATCTACGAGGGGTACGGGCTGACGGAGACGAGCCCCGTCACGCACTTCAACACGCCCGACGCCGGCCGGCGGGTCGGCTCCATCGGGAAGTTGTTGCCCGACATCGACGCCCGCGTCGTCGACGACGGGTTCGAGCCGGTCGCACCCGTCGAGACGGGGCCGGTCGAAGAGGACGAGACGGATCTCGACGAGATCACCGGTGAACTCGTCGTCACGGGTCCGAACGTCTGTCTGGGCTACCACGACCGGCCAGGCGCAAACGAGGCGTCGTTCACCAACCACGACGGTCGGCGGTGGTTCCACACAGGCGACATCGCGTACCACGACGAGGACGGCTTCTTCTACGTCGTCGACCGGGAGAAACACGTCATCGTCACGGGCGGCTACAACGTCTACCCGCGGGAAGTCGAGGAGTTGTTGTTCGAACACGACGCGGTCGCAGACGCCGCGGTCGTCGGGGTGTCGGACGACCGCCGCGGCGAGACGGTGCAGGCGTTCGTCGTCCCGACACCCGGGACGGAGGCGACACCCGAGGAGCTGAAACAGTACTGTCTCGACAGTCTCGCGGAGTACAAACACCCCCGCGAGGTGTCGTTCGTCGAGGAACTCCCGCGCACGACCACCGGGAAGGTCCAGAAGTTCGAACTCGTCGGCGAGTCGGCCTGACGCGACGACACGCCCCGAGCGGTCGCCGCCGCGAACCCTGAAGTACGGAGCCGAGACCACCGTCCCCGTGGGCGAATCCGACACGGGCACAGACGACACAGTGCGAGCAGACGACGTTCGGCGGGCGGTCGTGGCGACACTCCGCAGAGTCGGTCGGCTGTGTGTCGACTGGGTCGACCGACGGAGTCGGCTCTCGCAGTTGGTCGTCGGGGCGGTGATCGCGTTCGTACTGGAGGGAGCGGTGCCGGTCGTCCAGCAACTCGGCGTGGTGTGGGTCTCTGCTGTCGCGACGGCGTCGGCGGCAGACGGTGTCGTCGCGCTCGTCTGCGTCCAGATCGGCCAGACGGTCGTTCAGGCATACAAGCTTGATATGCTCGGTCGAGAACTGAAACATGTGAGCAACGAGGCAACCACAGACGGCGGTCGCGAACCGGACACGGCCACCGACGGCACCCGGCGATCGCGGCGCTCGGGTGGTGGGATCGTCGGAGGGGGGTTGGCTGGGGCTACGCTCGGGACGGCGTACGGTTCTCAGGGTGTGTTCGTCGGCGCGGTCGTCGGCGCGGTGTTGGGCGACACGCTCGAAGAGTGGACCGTCACGAACTGACGAGCGCTCCCGGTAGAGGGAAACCACTGCGGGCTCGCAACACAGACGATGTCCGACCACACCGGCACGGACTGCGTCCGGCTCACCCGCGAGTCAGACACCGGAATCGCACGCCTCACGCTGACGGACCCGGATCGCCGCAACACCCTGTCGGCAGAGCTGGCCGACGGCGTGATCGCCGCGCTCGATCACCTGGACGGGACCGACACCAGGTGTGTCGTCGTCAGCGGCGAGGGGCCGACGTTCTCTGCGGGCGGCGACATCGAGGCGATGGTAGAACGCGCCGAGACGGAGACGCCGCTCGACGACACCGTTCGACACGTGATCGAGAACACCGGTCGGTGCGTCAGACGGCTGTACGAGTGTTCGTTCCCGACGGTAGCGACGGTGACGGGCGCGGCGTTCGGCGCGGGCGCGAACCTCGCAATCGCCTGTGACGTACTCCTGTTCCACGAGGCCGCCGAAATCGGGTTCGGCTTCCGGAACGTCGGCTTGTCCGTCGACTCCGGCACCTCGCATCTCCTCCCGCGGCTGGTCGGCGACAACGTCGCCGCCGAGTTGGTGTACACGGGTGAGATGGTCGACGCCGAGCGCGCCCGGGAGTTGGGAATCGCGAACCACGTGTTCGACGACGAGACGTTCACCGAGGAGACGGAGGCGCTGATCGAGCAGATCGCCTCGGGGCCGTCGGTGGCGTTGCGCACCTCGAAACGACTCCTGCGGGCCGACCACGCCTCACTCCGGGAGGCGATCCACAACGAGGCGGGCGCGCAGGCGGCGGTGTTCGACACCGAAGACCACGCCGAGGGGGTGTCGGCGTTCGTCGAGAAACGCGACCCATTCTTCGAGGGGGAGTAGTCGGCGATACATTTATTATATTCTAGTATCAGATAACGGCTGATGGGTAAACGGATTTCGTCGAATCAGGAACTCGAACAGCGATCACGGAACGAATTGAAGTCAGTGTTAGAGGGGTGGGCGGTGAACGACCTGGAGAATGATTTTGGGCTTGATTTCGTCGTGCAACTCGCCTCACCATCTAGAGACCACGACAGCGACCACTTAGAAATCACATCACTTTCTTGCTATATCCAACTAAAGTCATCTGAATCATTTGAGAGTGATTCGGTAGTCAAAAGACGATTTGAAACGTCTTTTGTTGATTCTTACTGGCAGAGTTCTGTTCCAGTAGCATTAGTATTCTACGAGGACAGTACAGAGTCACTATACTGGGGATTTCTACAAGACTACTATTGGAAAAATATTTACAAAGAAACTCCAGAATGGAAAACGCAAGAAACTATCACAATCACAATTCCAAGAGACCAAGAACTATCTCAAAGGGATGCATTTGGAACACATATTGAAGAGTGTACTAAGCGTATTCAAACTCGGCATTACAAACGCCGTGCATTAGAATCAAATAGATTTCTCACACATTCTTCTGATCCTGCTGCAGGAGCAGAGCATATTGTAGCTTATATTAAAAATAGGTTAGATTCGAGGACAGATATCTATACATTACATCTAATACAAAATATAATTAATAATATTAAAACTGAAAAATTGAGATGCGATATTTTGGGTATGGACTCCTATTCAATCCTATTTGACCTACACGACTGCTGTAAGTCTGCAGCATCTCACGCAAGTGACCAGGGCGAAATGGACCTGGCAGACTTTTTCAGAGAAGAGGCAGAGGTGATCTCGTCTGCACTTAGGGAATCTCTTGTGGGAAATAGATACTTGAACTGTGAAGTTGGCGAGGAATTCACGGTCGTGTCAACGGGTAGTGTAGTGCCTGATGATTCAGCCGGGCGGATGTTCACGATGGCGTACGCGCAGTACGAAGACGGTGTTTTTCACGACCACAGCGCACCCGATATCAGCAAAAGACCAGATTTCAAGCTTCTCAAGCATATTTCGTATGAGGAAGCAATAGCTACGCACAATGCTTGTGACTCCGGATCCCACGATATGATTGTAGAAGAGCCGGCACAGTTCAACCCGTATATGAGATGTCAGCGTTGTGGACTCTCAGTTAGCGTCATGTTGGAACTCTGTGGGCACAATCCAGAGATGGAGTGCTCTACCTGTGGTAAAGAGACTGGGGTACCGGTCGCCCATGAGTCTGGAGTAGTAATGTGCCCACAATGTTTTGAACAGTCTTCGTAAATTATTGTTTGGCCGGCTCGAAGACGTGCCGCACCACGTCGCTGTCGTCGTCCCACTCGAAGTTGCCGCCGTGGACCATCTCCATCCGGCGTTTGTACGCGTCCAGATCCTCCGACCCCTCGGCACGGGCGTCCTCGTCGGTGAGATCACCCAGCGTGCGGTGGGTCACGTCGACGACCGCGAACGTCTCGCCGTCGATCTCGAAGGTGTCACCCTCCTCGGCGTACGCCTGCCCGCGGTGCATCTGGGTCACCTCGCCGTTGGCGACCATCTGTTGGACACGGTCGTTCGGCAGTACCTCGCCGGCGTCGATCTCGGACATGGTTCTGTTTGGACGGCCAGCCACGAAACTGTGTCGCCCTGTCGCGGGGCGGAGCGACGCCCGCGCGGCGGCGATAACAACCTTTTCGGGGCGACCCCCCCACCCACCGACTGTGACAGACTACACCGTAGAGTTCGTCGGGACCGGCGAGGAGATCACGGTCTCGGACACGGAGACGATCCTCGCGGCCTGTCTCGACGAGGGGATTGCCCAGGAGTACTCCTGTCGGGTCGGGATGTGTCTGGCCTGTTCCGCCGAGATTCTGGAAGGCGAGGTGAACCAACAGGTCGCCGTCGCCCGCGCGCTCACCGAGGAGGAGGCCGAGCAGTACGCGCTGACGTGTATGGCGCGGCCCGCCTCGGACCTGAAACTCGACCGCGGGAACTACCCGCCGAGCCTGGAAGGCGAGGGGAGTCTCGACGGCGGCGAGGCGGCGGCCGACGACTAATCGAGTCTGCGATCCGGCCACGCCGGAGACAGCCCCGCCACGCCGAAAGCGGTTCCCCCGACGCCCCACCAGCCCCGGGTATGGATGCCGAGACGTTCCGGGCGGAGCTGGAGTCCGACCGCCAGACGCAGTTGCGCCGTCTCGACTCTGAGAGCCTGTTGCTCGCGCTGACTGACGGGGAGCCGACACCGGCGACCGTGTTGCGCGCCGCCGCCGACAGCGAACACGCCGCCCACGTCACCTTCCGGGAGTGGGCGGCGACCGCCGACCAGTCCGCCTCGGCGACCGCCGAACTCGATACGCAGGCGTTGTTCGCGTGGACGGCCGACCGGGAGGCGGACCACCGCGAGCGTGTGTGTGACGCGCTCGACGCCACACACGACCCCGCCGACGGCGGGACACTCCACACCTACCTCCGCGAGCGAGAGCGCCCGGTCGAACGGGTCGCCGCCGGGTTGGTCGCGCGCCCGCTCGTCAGCGAGCGTACCCACAGTCGGATGATCGCCTTCTTTGCCGACGAGACGGTCGACAGAGCCGACAGGCGCGCAGAACTGTTCCGCGCGCTCCGGCGGGAGACGGCCGAGGAGTTACAGCGTGGGCTCGACGCACTCGACGCGCTCTGTGCCACGCCGGACGACTGGGAACGTGCGCGGATGGTCGCCGGCTACACCGTGCAGGTGGCCTACGACGACTACGCCGACACGCTCGCGGGGTTGGGGGAGTCTCCGCCGAAGGGGTGAGTCGACGCCGAGTCGGTCGGCCGGTGCCGAGCGGGTCGACACCCGGCGAGCCAGCGCCGAGTGAGTCGGCACCCGGCGAGCCGGCGCTGGGGCCGGGTTGTCACTGCCCGAATCGGCGTTGGCGGCGTTCGAACTCCAACAGTGCCCGGAGGTAGTCGCGGCGGCGGAAGTCACGCCAGTTCACGTCCGTGAAGTAGAGTTCCGAGTAGACGGACTGCCAGATCATGAAATCCGAGAGCCGTTCGGCGCCAGTCTTGACGACCAGATCGGGTTCCTCGGGGAACACGAGGCGGTCCTCCACGTCGGCGGCAGTGATCTCGTCGGGGTCGAGCTGTCCGTCGGCGACGCTGTCGGCGATCTCGCGGACGGCGGCCGCAAACTCCCGTTTCCCGCCGAGACCGATGTTCACCTGGATCGGCGTGTCGGCCGGCTCCGTGTCGCCGGGCGCGTGGACGGTCAGTCGTCGAGGGGCGTCGAGCCCGCGGAGTTCCCGTGCCAGCGTCTCGACGACCGCCTCGTCGAGAACGGACACGGAGACGGTGACGCGCTCGGTGCCGTAGTCGAACGCCCAGTCGAACACGTCCGTCAGTGTGTCGTAGGCCCCTTGTTCCAACAGATCACGCTCCGTCAGAACGACCGCGACGTGTGCCGGCGGCTCCCCGTTGGTCAGTCGGTGACGGACGGCGAGGTAGCTGTCGTACAGCCCCACGACGCCGTCTCCGTCGCCCCGTCTGAAAAACCCTCCCGGTCGGTCGCGCCGGCGACGCCGCTCCGTAGGTTTATCACTGCAGGCGGCTAACCACCAGTAAATGTCGTCTATCGAACTCACGTCGAGCCAGCGCGACATCCTCTCTGCGTTGGTCGACCTCCACCGGGAGCGGGAGGACGCGGTGAAAGGCGAGGCGATCGCAGAGGCGGTCGACCGCAACGCCGGCACGATCCGCAACCAGATGCAGAGCCTGAAGGCGCTCCAGTTGGTCGAGGGGGTACCGGGGCCGAAAGGTGGCTACCGCCCGACGACGCGGGCCTTCGAGGCGTTGGACATCCAACGGATGGACGAACCGGCCGAGACACCCCTCAGGCTGGAGGGTGACGACCAGGCCGAACTGAACGTCCAGGAGATCAACCTCACGTCCGTCCACCACCCGGAGCTGTGTCGTGCCGAGGTGCGCGTCCAGGGGTCGATCAGACACGTCAGCGACGGGGACAGCGTCACCGTCGGCCCGACGCCGTTGTCGAAGCTCGTCATCGACGGCACCGTCGACGGGAAAGAAGAGCCCGCAAACACGCTCGTGTTGAAGATCGACGAGATGCGTGCGCCCGCCGAGGAGCCGGCCCACTGAGCCGACACGGACACGTGTCGCCGCCCGGCGGGCGATCAGGTTCGGTCGTCGAGGAAGTCCGTCGAGAAGGCCAGATACGCCAACACGGAACAAAAGAGGATGGGCGGGAGGATCATGAACCCCCACAACGGGTTGATCCCCCACCACAGCAGTAACAACACGTCCGCGAGCCCCAAGGCGAGAAACGGGGAGACGTACAGCGCCGCTCGCCGGCGGTTGTCCCGGTCGGCCCCGACGTCCGGATCGAGATTCGGTCTGTCCTCAACGCCCGCCTCGTCACTCATCGACCGACATTGCGACTCCGCGGACAAAAGCCGTCTGTTCGGCCCCGGCGTGTTCCGTCCCGGCGTGTCACGCGACGGCGTCGTCGTCGAACCGAGCAAGGAGTCTGACGACACCGAAGATGCCGACGACCAACAGCCCCGCGAAGCCGACGCCGTACGCCGCAAGCGACAGCCCGCTCACGGGGAGCGTGACGACACTCGCGAGTGTCGCGTTGTCGACCGGACTGTTCGCCCCGAGCGTGTATCCCGCGATACCGGCGAACCCCACCACGGTCGCCGCGGCGCCGTAGAGATACGGGCGGCCGTCACCGCCCGGCTCAACCGCGGCGGGTGACTCCGGCGGGTGGTCCGTCTCGTCTGTCACGGTCACACTGGGGGCCGCGCGGCTTTTGCTCTGTCGGAGTCGGTCGCCGCCTGGATCGTCTCCGTCGGATCGTCTCCGTCGGATCGTCTCGGTGTGTTTTTCTCGGCGCCGGGGGAAGGAGGCGTATGGACGGAGACGCGAGCGCGCTCGTCGAGCGCGCGGAGACGGCGTTCGAGTCGGCACACGTCCCCTACTCGGAGTACCCGGTCGGGGCGGCGTTGGAGACGGCCAGCGGCGAGGTGTTCGTCGGCTGCAACGTCGAGAACGCCAACTACTCCAACTCGCTGCACGCCGAGGAGGTCGCCGTCGGCGAGGCGGTCAAACGGGGCCACACGGAGTTCACGCGGCTGGCGGTCGCCTCCGCCGCCCGCGACGGGGTCACCCCCTGCGGGATGTGCCGCCAGACGCTCGCCGAGTTCGCAGACGAGTCGTTGCCGGTGTTCTGTCTCGACGGCGAGGAGATCGTCGAGTACACGCTCGGCAAACTGCTCCCCGCGGCGATCAGCGAGGAGACACTCTCCGACAGCGAAGCGGCGAGCGACGAGACGTAGTCGGTGCGACGGGCGACGAGAGGGAGCCGGGAATCGACTACAGTTCTTCGGCGGCGAACCGGTGGACGACCGCCCCGCAGTCGACACACGCGAGCACGTCGTCTTCCAGTGAACTGTAGACGCTCCCGGTGTCGGTGATCGTTGCCGGACGCGGGGGTGTCGTCCGTCGGCGAGCGAGGCGTGTGGGTCCGGCTCGTGGTCCTCGTGGCCGAACGCGACCGGGAACCGTGCGGCGCGAACTGCGGCGTGTACCGGACGACGTACCCTCGGAGCGTGACCGCCGCCAGCCCGACCGTGATCCAGACGAGCGCGACGGTGATCGAGACGACTCCGATGACGAGGCCGACGAGCGCGACGAACGCGACGTTGACGACGGTGCACGGCCGACAGCGGTTCTCGCCGGTGTACTCCGGACGCCGAACTGTCTCGGCGAGCGACATCGACTCACCGTCCGTGGGCGAGTCGTGTCAACATTTCGCAAAACCCTCTCGCGGTCGGCAGTTCAGGCGCAGTGGGTGGTCGGCGGTTTCGGCGTCGTCAGCCGGCACGGAGTGTGTAGCCGGCGGCGACGACCGCCGCGAGAACAGCCGCCAGCCCGAGCGTGACCGGTGTGCTCGCGACGGTCACCTGCGCCGTCACCGCGAGCGCGAGCGCGCCGGCGGCGAACCCCCCGACGACCAGCGTCCCGGTGTCGGTCGTCGGGACGGTCGCGGCGACACGGTCAGACAACGGCCGCGCGGGCGAGTCGGTCGACTCCGAGTCCGAGTCCGCGTCCGCTCGCTCGGTGACCGCCGGGTCGACCTCGACGGGGCCGCCGGTGAGCGGGGAGACGGTGACCCGGACGGTCTCCTCGACGGAGCCGTGGCCGGTGACGACCGTGAGCGTCCCCGCGACGGGCGCGTCCAGTTCCACGACATCCACGTCGACGAACATCCGATCACCCGGCTCCAGGTAGTGGTTCGAGGCCGTCGTGTCGACGATCTCCCCGAGCGGGCCCTCGAACCGCAGGTGGACGTGGACCGGCGAGTCGGCGTTGTCGAGACCGACGCGGAACCCCCCGGCACACTCGAACCGGTCGGGGGCGGAGACGCCGTTGAGCCGGTCGCGGTTGAGCGCAACCGACAGTGTCTCTGGACGCCGGGCGCGTGACACGTTGGGGAGGTGTTCGTGACGAGACAAAAAGCTTCGTTCCGGCCGGGACTCACGCCTCCTCGCGCATGTCCGGCGGAAGGAGGTTCGGAATCCCGTCTTCCACGGGGTACGCCTCGTCACACTCGGCACACACCAGCTCGCCGGCGACGATTTCGCCGTCCTCGCGTTCGGCCCCCTCCAACTCCAGGTCGGACTTGTCGACCGGACAACAGACGATGTCCAGCAGAGACTCTTTCATCGTCGTCACTCTCGCCCGGACGAGTCAAAAGTCCACGGGTTCACTCGCTTCGCGCGGGGTCACAGCTCCCGAAAAGACGGTCGGGTGCGACTCCAGTCCCAGTCGAGGTACGCGACGTTCGGGGTCGCCTCCGCGGGAAGCAGGTCGTACTCCCGGAGCATCGCCCGGACGCCGCTGGGTCCGCCGAAGTCACCGCGGAACCAACGACACACCGCCGGCACCCGCACCACACCCGCCTCGGGGTCGTGTTCGACGGTCGCCGCGAGGTACCCCTCGGCGGCGAGGTCCAGCTCCCGGTCCACGTCGGCGGAGTACGTCGCCACCGGCGGGCAGCTGGCGGCGCCGCAGTTGAGCGCGAAGTGGAGTCGTGGGTCCGGGTTAGACAGCGAGTGTCGACGTTCGAACCCCCATCGGAGGAGCCGCGGGAGGTAGCCGAGTCCGTACTTGCTCCGCCCCCGGAGCAGTCCGTGTTCCACGTCGTCTAACGACAGCGCCGTCCCGGCGACGGTGACGGCGTCCGCCCGGAAGAATCGGAGTCGGGAGTCGTACAACGCCGGCCGGTCGGTCAACAACGTCTGTGTCGCCGCGTTGTAGATGTTCAGCCAGAACGCGGTCGCGGCCGGCCCGGAGAGTGCCGCCAGCGCATCCTCCGAGACTGTCGCCAACGAGTCGCGGACTGCCGCGACCGGCTCGTTGGCCCGCACCGCGCGGAGATACTGCTGGGAGAGTGCCAACAGATCGTCTGTGTCCGTCGCGTCGGTGGCAGTGTCGTCGGCCGGCGCGGCGGAGTCGGGGCCGTCGGCCGTCGCGTTCGCGACACTGCCAGCGTCGCCGTCAGGGTCTAGATCACCGCTCACGGGGGCACGTGGCGCCGGAGCGTGAAAAACGCGTCTGGGCCGTATGGGGTCGCGGCGAAGACGCGACTGTCGGCGGCCGACACGAGCGCCGAGCGGTCAGACCACGCCCAACACCAGCGTCCACGCGACCGCGAGACTGCCGGCCAGCGACACCATCGAGACCACGCCCGGCAACGGTGACTCCTGGCGGGTGAACGTCCGGGTCGCCCACGCAATCGCCGGAAGTGGAACCAGGTGTGCGACCACCACCGGGGTCGGCGGGGAGACCGTCACGGCGACGGCAACGACGCTGGCAACGTAGGCGGCGACAACCGCGAGAAACACCCACCGGAGCCGGCGAGGGGTGAGCCGGGTTGCGAGCGTCCGCTTTCCGACGGCGGCGTCGCCGTTCCGGTCGGGCCACTGTGTCGTCAGGAGGCTCAGCCCCGTCACAATCGTGAACGGGACGAACGCCGCGACGTGTGCGACTGTGGGCGGTGTGACCACGCTGACGGCGTACACCGGGAGCAACAACGCCCCGACGAGTGCGTTCGTCGCCGCGCCGAACCCGCGCCACGCCAACGCCAACGGCTGCAACGAGTACTGCCAGCCGAGCAACAGTATGATGCCCAACACCGCCAGCGCACGCGGCGGGACGCCCGCCAGCCAGGCGACGGCGCCGGCCGGCACGGTGGCGACCCCGCTCAGTACTGTCGCGCGCTGGGCCAACGACCGCGGGAGGCCGTACTCGTGGAGCGCACCGCTCCCGCCGGAGAACCCACTCCCGGTGGCGATGGCGTCCGTTTCGTAGTCGGCGTACTCGTTCGCGTAGTGGACCGTCGCGGTCGTCGCCGCGAGCGCGAGTGCGCCACCGACGACCTGTGGCCACGACCCCGAGAGTGTCGCCCGTGTCGTCGCGGCCGCGACCACACAGCCGACGGCGTACAACGCGAAGATCAACCCCACCTGGTCCGGGCGGAGCATCCGCCACAGCGCCCGTGGAACCGCTCGTTTCGGCCGCTGAACGGCGACACCGCCGTCCGTTCGTCGACCGTCGTCTCTGCCCGGCTCGTCGCCAACATCGTCGTCTCGTGTGTCGGTTACCACGACTTGGGGCGGGCTTGTACCGGCGAATTTAAATCCATTTCTAATTAGTTCGCAGTCTCGCTTACTGTGTAATATTTCACATTAGCCCTCTGATTCGTCTGTCGAGTCGTGACAAGCACGGCAGTCGTCGAGCAACGCGGACACCGGCGGGCGGTCGGCAGGGCTCGACCCGGGGTGGGTCGCGTGGACCGTCGGCTCCCCGCGCACGTCGAGGACGACCGCCAACGGCATTCGGCCGACCAGATCAGAGAGGTTGCCGAGGATACCGAACCGGCTCGGCTGGTCGTAGCTGTCGCCGACGGCACCGCCGTTGTCCGCCAACACGGGGTACGGGAGTTCGACGATCTCCTGCCACTCGCGGGTGCGGTCGACCGACTCCGGCAACACGGACACCGGGAGTGCGTCCACCCCGCGGAACGCCTCGATCCGGTCGGCGATCTCGGCCACCTGGTCACGACAGTTGCCACAGTAGTAGTCGCGTTGGAACAACAACAGGAGACTGTCTGTCCCCTCGGGCGCGGTCCGCGGGCCGAACGGGTCTGCGCCCGCGCCGACGTTCGGAAGTTCGAAGGTCGGTGCCGACTCCTCGACGGATCGTGTCGTATCGCTCACACAGTGGGTGGGCGCCAGAGCCGCATGCCTCTGGCGGGGGTGCAGTGGGACTGCACAGCCGGCAGGACGGACTGGTCACGCCAGCGAACGACTGATCGGCTCACTCACACCGGCTGACGAAGTTCTCGACGAGCCGTTCGCCCGCGTCGGTGAGGATGCTTTCGGGGTGGAACTGGACGCCGACGTGCGGGTGGTCGTGGTGGCGGACGGCCATCACCACCCCGCGGTCGTCGGCAGTCCGGGCGGCGACCGCCAGCGAGTCGGGTACGTCGTGTGGGGCGACACACAACGAGTGGTACCGACCCACGTCGATCTCAGAGGGGAGCCCCGCGAACACGCCGGTGCCGTCGTGTTCGACCGCCGAGGGTTTGCCGTGGACCACCTCCGGCGCCTGCCCGACGTGGCCGCCGTTGGCCGCACACAACGCCTGGTGGCCCAGACACACGCCCAGGGTCGGGTACGATAGCTCCGCGAACACCGGGATCGACACGCCCGCCGCCGCCGGCGTGCCGGGGCCCGGTGAGACGACGATCCCGTCCGGGTCTAACGCCCGAATCCCGTCCGTGTCGACCGCGTCGTTGCGTCTGACCGTCACGTCGGCAAACTGGCCGAGATACTGGACGAGGTTGTACGCGAACGAGTCGTAGTTGTCGACGACGAGAATCTCCGTCACGGCTCGTCGCCCTCCGACTCCGGCGTCGAATCGTCACCACCCGCCGACTCGGCGTCTGCCGTCTCGACGGCGTCGCCGCCGTCAACGGCGCGTGCGACCCCCATCCGCGCGGCGTCGAGTCGGTCGTCGAGCGCCGACACCAGCCCGCGGGCCTTGTCGAGCGTCTCTTCGTACTCCCGCTCGGGGACGGAGTCGTGGACGATCCCCGCACCCACCCGGAGGCTGTACGTCTCGCCCGTCCGGACGAGTGTCCGGATGAGGATGTTCAGCGTCGCGCGGCCGTCGAAGCCGAAGATGGCCAACGAACCGGTGTAGGGGCCGCGCCGGCTCGTCTCCAACTCGTCGATCACGGCCATCGTCCGGGGTTTGGGTGCGCCGGTGATCGTCCCGCCGGGGAACACCGCGGCCATGTCGTCGGTCAGCGAGCGGTCCGACCGCTCGGCGCCGACGACCGACGACACCAGATGCATCACCTCGCTGTAGCGGTCGACCCGACGGTACTCCGGCACGGCCACCGATCCGTGGACGGACACCTTCCCGAGATCGTTGCGCTCCAGATCCACGAGCATCGCGTGTTCCGCCCGTTCCTTCTCGTCTGACAGGAGGTCTGCCTCTAACTGCTCGTCCGTGTCGTCCGTCTCTCCGCGGGGTCGCGTGCCGGCGATCGGCTCCGTCTCCAGCCGTGCGGTCGCGTCGAACGACTCCCCGTCGATGGCGACTGTTGCGTTCTCGGGGGTTGGCTCCCGTTGCAACAACAGTTCGGGGCTGGCGCTGACGAGGTCGACCCCGCCAAACTCGACGAGTCCGGAGTACGGCGACGGGTTGACACGCCGGAGCGCGCCGTAGGCGTCGACCGGGTGGATCGCCGCCGGCGCAGTCAGTCGGTGGCTCACGTTTGCCTGGAACGTGTCACCGGCGTGGACGTACTCCCCGACGGCCCGCACGCGGTCGGCGTACGCCGTCTTCCCGGCCTCGCTCTCGAAGCGGACGTGGTCGGCCGCGACCGGCGGCGCGCCGACGCCCGGATCGCCCTCGCGGATGCGCTCGGCCAACGACTCGACGGCCGCGACCGCGCGGCCGTAGCCCGCGTCCGGGTTGTCACCCACCGGCGGGCTGGCGCACAGCCAGAGTGTGCTCTCGTCGTTCGTCTCCCCGGCTGTCCCCGTCTCGTCCCCGCCGGGACTCTCCCAGGCGGCGAGGGTGTCGTACCGTGCCGCCTGGAGCCGCGGGAGGCCGCGCTCGTCGCGGGTCTCGCCCGGCAGTGTCTCCAGCTCGCGGGCCACGTCGTAGGAGAGCCAGCCGACCGTCCCGCCGGGGTACGGCACCCGACACTCGCCACGGACGAGCGGCCCGGCGTCGAGGAACCCGTCGAGTGCCGCCAGCGTCGGCGACGGCTCGGCGTAGTCGCCGTGGCCCGCCGGCTCCCGGTCGCGGTGTGTCGCGTCGCTACCGACGGTCAGGCGGTCGACGGGGTCGACCCCGAAGTAGCCCCAACCGGCCTGGACGCCGGTCGTCTCCAACAGGACGCTCCAGTCGTCACCCCGCGCCCGGCGGTAGGCGTCGTACGGGTCCCCGACGGAGAGCCGGCCGACGACCGGCACTCGGGCCTCCGGCGAGGACCCGTCCGCGAGCCGCCGGTACGTCTCGCGGTCGGTCGTGACTCGCATACCACCTCTCGGTGTGTCGGGAGAATGTGACTTCCGGTCCCGGCGGCTCTCACCACGCTCCGTCTCGCCCGAATACGAGCGGCACGCCGGCTACGCTGTCCCGTCGTCGTTCGCGCGGTCGATCCATGTGCGGAGCCGCTTCGGGGAGAGGTCGGTCGTCTCTGCAACCTGCTCGGGGTCTGCGGCCGCTAACTCTGTGACGGTCTCTACGTCCGCCGCCGCGAGCCGGTCTGCGTACGCCGGGCCGATCCCGCGAATCTTCTCGACGGATGTCGTTGTCTCGTCCGACTCTGTCGTTTCGTCTGTTTCGTCCGTCTCGTCTGTCTCGTCCGTCCCGCCTGCTTCGTCCGTCTCGTCTGTCTCGTCCGTCCCGCCTGCTTCGTCCGTCTCGTCTGTCTCGTCCGTCCCGCCTGCTTCGTCCGTCTCGTCTGTGGGCGCCTCGGTGTCGCTCGTCTCGTCGTCTGCCGCCGTCGGCTCTGCCTCCGTCGTCGTCTCTGCGGCCGTCGGCTCCGCCTCCGTCGTCGTGTCCGTCTCGGTGTCGGCGTCGACCGCCCCCCTCGGCTCCGTGTCGGTCGCCGTCGACTCGGTCCCCGAGTTGTCGGTGTCAGCCGTGTCGTCGACGGCGGCACCCGCGTCGGTGCCCTTGATCGCCGCCTCGGTCTCCGTGGCGGGGTCGGCGTCGCTCCGTTCCCGCTCGATGGTCACCGCGCCGCTGGCGTCGGCACCGCGGTCGTCGTCCGCCACGCCGAGGAGGCGTTTGATGCGGTCGATGATCGACATACTCCGTGTCTACGGCCGGGTCGTACTTCCCTCCAACGACTGCTCTTGGCCGAATCGGCGGTGAGTCGCCGCGTGTGGGGAGACGCGACGGGAGCCGGCGGGCTGTGGGACGGCCGGGCTACTCCGGTCCGGCGTAGCCCGTGACGCCGAACTCGGTTCCGCCGTCGGCGTCCGTGGCGTCGGCGGCGTGACTGTCGGCGTCGCCGTCGTGACTGTCAGTGTCGCCAGCGCGACTGTCCGCGTCACCGTCGGCGTCCGTGTCGCCGACGCGACTGTCGGTGGCGCCATCGTGACCGCCCGACTCGCCGTCTGCCCGCCGCCGACCCTCGCGGGTCGGGGTCTCGACGACGGTGAACAACAGATCGAGCAGGACGTTCATCGCTTTCCGTTGCTCGGTGGCGGTGATCTCGTAGGCCGCGCCGGTGTCGGTCGCGCCCGGCACTGCCGCCGAGAGATTCCGCTCGGTGGGCGCGGCGACGACCCGTGCGGCCCGCACGTCCGCGAGCGCCTCCGTCACCACGCGCAACAGCTGCTGGAGTTGTCCCGCGGCGGCGACCCCCTCGGCACCGAGTGTGGCGCGCACCTCTTCGATCCGCACGCGCAGCTCCTCGGTGCGGTAGCCTGGGAGCGGCTGCTCCTCGATATCTAGCAGAAACTCCTCGTAGTCGTCTGCGAGCGTCGATGCGTCTGGCGTGCCGTCAGGTTTTACTGACGGTGAATCGTTCGAACACATGTCGTGGACGGCTCCACGACGCTGCAGTGGTAGGGCGCTGAGGACGCCCTGCCGTTTTCCACGGCGCACCGCAGCGTCGTGTTTCACCCTGACGTGACTACGGGTAGTAAATCTTACGACAGATTGAACTAGCGACGCGATTTGAACAGCGAGTTGTTGGTTCGTTGAACTGAACTGAGTGTCAGCCAGTGGTAGGGTTCGAGACACCGAACTACTCGATCTCGCGGGGTTCAAGCGGGTTCTCCGGTCGGGCGACGCGGTCGTCGATGAGCGTTCGGGTCTCCTCGTCTAACTCGTAGAGATCGTACACGAGTTCGTTGTACTCTCGTTCGAGCGTCTCTGCCGTCTCTGGCGCGTTTGCCACGACAGTGCCGGCTTCCTCGTACCGGTCGAACAACGCCACGAGGCCGTTCTTCAGCGGCGGCAGTTCGAGACCACGAAGCTCGTCGGCCGTGGTAACGTCGAGTGCCTGTAGCAACTCGGAGACGATCTCGGCGGCTTGTTCGTCGGTGAACTCGATCCGTGCCCCGGTCACGCCGAACCGGACCGTCTGCCCGTCGCGAGTCGGGTGTAGCTCCCCGTCTAACTCCTGAAAGCCGAGGCGGTCGATGTAACCGGCGTACGACAGCGATTTCGTCTCGAACTCGTCTAACAGCTCTGTAGGGTCTTCTCGAAACCGTCTGGCGTCGACGTACTCCCGACGAAGCTCGGAAAGCTCCTCGGCGGCGTCCGTGATCCCCGCGACCAACTCGGCGGGAGCGTCGGCCGGGTCCGGCAGTGGGACCTTCTTCATGTAGTCCCACTGGTACCGCAGGTAGTCGCTCCCGTAGCTCGACGCGATCCGCCGGATGAAGAACTGCACGACGTTGCTGTTGAGCAACCCCACCTGGTAGTACGGGTCCATCTGATCAATCAGATACAGCACGTACACACTGTTCAGGCCGTACACCTCCCCCGAGTTGTCGTACCAAAAGTTGCTGTAGTAGCTCACATCTGGCGTAAAGATGAGCGGTTGTCCAAACGTGTCTGGTCTGTACTCTGCCAGTTCGTACCACTCACGAACGCCATCTGTCACGCAGTACCGGGATGCCAGTCCCTTCTGGTCGCCTGTGTCTTCCTTGTGATCGAGAAGGTACTCCTTTGCGCCAGGGTAGCTGTCCAACTCGGTGTCTGGGGTCGTGTACAGTAGCTTGGGATTCTCAGGTGTTTCAGAACACCACCGGAAGATGTTCTCTCCCGCGACTAGCGGTTTGACAAGTTCGTCTTCGATACCGTACTCCTCGATACTGTCATCGTCAACGAGGAAGACTGGGTTTCGACCAGTTTGGACTCCATTTTTAGCCAGTTTCTTTCCATTAGAGTACTGCTGAACTGGTGTCCCACCCATCTCGATCTGTTTGAGTGCTTCTTCTTCTTCCGCAGGCACGAACCGCCAGTCTTCTTCGGCAATCGTAGAGGATGGCGCAGAGAACGTGCGTAGCGGTGGCTGTTCGAAGGTGGTATCTGGCACCATTTCTCTTAGGCGGTCTTCTACATTCCCCCACGCAGGCGGGTCCTCACCAGGTGTGTCCGGAAGGCAGGCAGAGACCAGATCTGCGATACGATCTTCAGGTGCGTTTTCGCCAACGTCTCTTTTTGAACTCGTAAGTGTAGCGTCCCCGGCTTCGCTATCGCCAGAGTCAGTTCCGTTGTTGGCTCCTGCTCGAACCGCTGTCTGAGAGATTTCGGGAAGGGTGTCGTTAGCCTCTGCGAACGTGAACGTGTATTCTTCGGGCTGAAACTCGTCGGGTGACCGGGATCTCTCTTCCTGGTTGATTCTCTCACCACTGAATATCATCGGATACGCCTGTGGAGTCTCGAAAACATCATGATCTCCGAAGTCTACCAGGTATTTGAACTGGAAGTTTTGTGCGAGGTATGGCCGAATTTCCCGTCCATAACGACTCGGTATGAACTTGTTTGAGGTGATGAACCCGACTTGTCCTCCCTCCCGGAGCCAGTCGCCGGCTTTCCGGAAGAACAGAACGCTGAGATCATAGTTCCAGATAGAGACATCATACTCGTCGTACTCCGCGCGAGCAGGCCCCTTCGGAATGTTCTGAATTCGAACGTACGGCGGGTTCCCGACGACGAACTGGTAGTCGTCGCGTCGCTTGAGTCGATCCACCGTTTGGCGTTCCTCGTGGTACTGCCGTACCTCACTGCTGTGAAGCGCCGTCAGCGACAGCTGATTGTCCGTCCGGAGCGAGTCAGTTTGGTAGATGTTGAACCCGTCGAGCGTGTAGTCCGGATTCTCCGCTTTTGCCGTCTGATACTTGTCGATAATCTGGAACAGGAGGTTGATCTCGGCGATATGGCAGGCAAACGGGTTGATGTCGAACCCGTGGAGCCGTTTGCGTACGATCTCGATTGTCTCGTCGGCCGGCACACCCTTCCGGTCGAGTCGTTCGAGCAGGCGACGGGCGGCGCGAATCAGGAACCCACCGCTCCCGCAGGCAGGATCTAACAGGTCGTTCCCTTCCCGTTCGAGCGGTGCGTCGGCGGTGTACCCGACACTGTCCAGGATCAGGTCGATAATTGCGGTCGGCGTGTAGAACTCTCCGAGTTGTTTCCGTTCGGCTGGAGAGAGATGTTCCTCGTAGAGGTGGCCGAGTATGTCCCGGTCGACCTCGCTAAAATCGAAGTGGTTCAACTGCCACAGCGTCCGTTGCATCACCTCGTCGAGGTCCGGGTCGTCTCGGATCTCCCAGTCGAAGATCTGACGCGCGAACAGATGGTCGTAGATCTCGCTGAGTTCCTCGGAGGCCAACTCGAACAGGTCGACGTAGCTGCGTTCGACGTACTCCGTGTAGTTGTCCCAGAAAGCGAGATACTCCTCGACACCACCGTTACTGATCATCCGCTTGGTGAGGCCCTTGTCTTCTGCAATCCGGATGAGCAGGAGTTTGTTCAGTTGGACGTACACGCTCTCCCGACAGAACACTGACTTGTTCTCCTCGAAGTCGTCGTCCTGTCGCCCGCTGAGCCGAACCCACGTCTGAAAATCACTGTGGAACTGCGCGTACTCCCCGTACTCGTCGTTCAGTTCGTTCAGCCGGGTCTGAAGCTCAGCAATCTCCGCGTCGTCGTGACCGCTCTCCTCCAGCCGTTGGATCTGTGTTTCGAGTTCCGCACGCTGGCTCTCGTACTCCTCGTACTGATCCCAGTACTGGTCGAAGGTCTCGGACGCGTACGGAATGAAGTACTCGTCGAGCGAGAGACTGAGGACACGAATGAGTTCACGGAACCCGTCGTCTTGGCTGATGTCTGCGGGATTGTTGAACGAGAAGTCCTCGTACCGTTCCGGGTTCAACACCTCTTCACGCCGGAGCGTAGAGAGTTTCTGCAGTGACTGCCGCTGCTCGTCGGAGAGATCCTCGTGGGTTGCCACGCGGCTGTTGGTCCCGCTAATGGATTTAAACTCTACTTCGGTGATCGGGCGAGCACTCACCCCGTGGTGGGTCACTGCGTCGGGATGAGACGAGTCACACTGCTGGTAGAGACGAAACGAGTCGATGTTGGTCGAAACGAGCAGGTCGGCGTGGGCTGTCTCTGCGGCGTAGCGAAAGACCTGTGGCACGCCTTCGTCGATCCCGACATCCCGTCGTTTGCCTTCGACGATGATCACTGGAACCCTGTCCTCGTCGTAGAATCGAACGTCGTTCCAGTCGTCTTCCTGAGCGTACTCGCTGTGGTCCCACCCGAGAACGTTGCAGAACAACCGCCGAACGAGGCGCGGACGCAGGTCGATCTCTCGTCGCTCTCCCTCTTCGATCTCCTCGTAGAGAGACGCGTACTCTTCGATAATTTCGTCGACGAAGTCGTCTCCGTGTGCTTCAGTCATGTGTGGATCGAAGGGTTCCAACTGTTCGAGCCGCAAACAACCCAGTAGAATAGTGTTTTCGCATCTGCCACACGGTGGATGTCGGTCGCGCCCGCCGACCTACTGGAAGCCGACCGGGCCGCCCGCGTCACGACGCAGTTGGTTGCGAGAGCCGGACTGGAACTGGCTCTCGACATCCTCGTAGTACTCCTGGAGATCCTCCGTCACCGTCGGCCGGACGTTCTCCATCGCGCGGTCGAAGTGGCGCATCTGGACGTGTTCCGCGTCGTCGGACTCACGCAGCGCCTCGATGGCCGCCTCCCGCGAGATCGACTCCAGGTCCGAGCCGACGTAGCCGTCCGTCAGCTCCGCGAGCTCGCGCAGACTCACGTCGGGGGCCAACGGCGTGTCCTGGGTGTGGATCTTCAGGATCTGCTCGCGCCCCTCCGACCCCGGCTCGCCGACCATCACCAGCCGGTCGAACCGCCCCGAGCGGATCAACGCCGGGTCGATCATGTCCGGACGATTTGTCGCGCCGATCACCATCACGTTGCCCATCTCTTCGAGCCCGTCAAGCTCGGTCAACAGCTGGTTGACGACCCGCTCGGAGACGTTGTTCCCCATCTCCTGACCGCGGGCGGGCGCCAGCGAGTCGAGCTCGTCGAAGAAGATCACCGTCGGCGACACCTGGCGTGCCTTCCGGAACGTCTGCCGGATCGCCTTCTCCGACTCGCCGACCCACTTCGACAACAGCTGCGGGCCGCGCACGCTGATGAAGTTCGCGTTCGTCTCGTTGGCGACCGCCTTCGCCATCAGCGTCTTGCCGGTGCCGGGCGGGCCGTACAACAGGACGCCCTTCGGCGCCTCGACGCCCATCCGTTCGAACTTCCCCGGCGAGGTGAGTGGCCACTCGATGGCTTCCTTCACCTGTTGTTGCGGGTCCGAGAGCCCGCCCACGTCGTCCCAGGTGATCTTCGGCAACTCCACCAACACCTCCCGCATCGCAGACGGCTCCACCTCCGAGAGCGCGCCGGAGAAGTCGTTCCGCTTGATGATCATCCGGTCGATCAGACTCGGCGGGATGTCCTCCTCGTCTAAGTCGATCTCCGGGAGGTACCGCCGGAGCGCCTTCATCGCGGCCTCCTTGGTGAGACTCTCGATGTCGGCACCGACGAACCCGTGGGTCTCGTCGGCCAGCCGCCCGAGGTTCACGTCGTCGCTCAGCGGCATCCCGCGGGTGTGGATCTGGAGAATCTCCTTGCGACCCGCCTCGTCCGGGACGCCGATCTCGATCTCGCGGTCAAACCGACCCGGCCGGCGCAGGGCGGGGTCGACGGAGTCGACGCGGTTGGTCGCCGCGATGACGACCACCTGCCCGCGGGACTCCAACCCGTCCATCATCGTCAGCAGCTGCGCGACCACCCGGCGCTCCACCTCGCCGGTCACGTCCTCGCGTTTCGGCGCGATGGAGTCGAGTTCGTCGATGAAGATGATCGACGGCGACTCGTCTTTGGCGTCCTCGAACACCTCTCGGAGCTGTTGTTCGGACTCGCCGTAGTACTTCGAGATGATCTCCGGGCCGGCGATCGAGAAGAACGACGCCGACGTCTCGTTGGCGACGGCCTTCGCGAGGAGCGTCTTCCCGGTGCCCGGCGGTCCGTGTAACAGCACGCCCTGCGGGGGTTCGATCCCAAGCTTCGAGAAGATCTGCGGGTGTTTCATCGGCAGCTCGACCATCTCGCGGACGCGCTGGATCTCGTTTTTCAGCCCGCCGATGTCCTCGTAGGTGATCCCGCCGCCGGTCTTCTCGAACCCGGAGATCGGCTCCTCGCGCAGCTCGACCTCGG